>Ga0315553_10001208_pt1 | contig 21776 bp, 21 predicted proteins | sample SalMarSW160140MG_FD_203099 | JGI IMG/M metagenome (GOLD analysis project Ga0315553, IMG submission 203099) | Salt marsh sediment microbial communities from the Plum Island Ecosystem LTER, Massachusetts, United States - Salt Marsh Sediment SW1601-40 ... | reverse complement strand
GGCTGGCCGAGGCGACCGACGGGAACGGTCTTCGCCAGGTGCTCGGTCACCTCGGGCTGGCGCTGGTTGTCGATCAGGCCGATCGCGATCGCGTTGGCCGTGACGCCGGACTTCGCCGACTCCAGGGCCAGGTGGCGCATGAAGCTGATGCCGCCGCCCTTGCCCGCGGCGTAGGCGGAGACGCCGAGGGCGAGTCCGACCGTCCCAGCTCCCGAGGAGATCGTGATGATGCGACCCCAACCGCGCTCGCACTGCCCCTCGATCACCGCGCGGCAGCAGTTCATGACGCCGTAGAGGTTCAGGTCCACGAAGGGCCGCCACTCCTCGGGGGTCATCTCGCGGAAGGGCTTGATTCCCATGCTCGGCGGGACGCCGGCGTTGTTGACGAGGACGTCGACCGGACCGAGCGAGGCCTCGGCCGCCGCGAACCCCTCGCGCACGGCGTCGACGTCGGTCACGTCGAACGCGAAGGCCCCGGCGCGGCCGCCCGCGCGCGCGATCGCGCTCTCCGTCGCCTCGGCTCGGCTCTTCTCGAGATCGTTCACGGCCACCAACGCGCCCTGCTGCGCCAGCATCCGGGCGATCCCGGCGCCCACGCCCTGACCGGCTCCCGTCACGAGGGCGACCCGACCGGTGAGATCGAACATGGGCTTCCTCCTGGGACCTACGGCCGCGGCGCGTAGGCGCGTGGACCGCGCTGGAGCGCGAGGACGGGCTGGATCTCGTCGATCCAGTCGCAGAGCGCGGCGCGCGTCTCGCGCGGGTCGATCAGGTCGTGGACGCCGAAGTCCTCGGCGCGCGGAAACATCGACTGGGCCCGGGCGTACTCGGCCTCGAGTTCGCGGCGCCGCGCCTCGGGATCGGCTGCGGCGGCGATCTCGCGGCCATAGGCCAGCTCGACGCCGCTCTCCAGCGGCAGCGAGCCGCTCTGGGCCGAGGGCCACGCCACCACGGTGCCGCGCGGACCCAGGTGCAGGCCCGCCGCCACGCCGAAGCTCTTGCGCACGATCACCGTGAACCAGGGCACCTCGCTCTGGTTCACCGCGAACATCGCCTCCATGCCGTAGCGGATCGTGCCGGCCTTCTCCGCCTCGCTGCCAATCATGAAGCCCGGCTCGTCCATCAGCGACACGATCGGCAGATGGAAGCCGTCGCACAGCTCGACGAAGCGGCGCAGCTTCCGGGCGCCGTCGGCGGTCATGCTGCCGCCGTAGATGTAGGGATCGTTGGCGAGGACGCCCACCGGGTGGCCGGCGACGCGGGCGAGCCCGGTGATCTGGGTCCGTCCGTAGCCGGGCGTCATCTCGAAGAAGGAGCCGACGTCGACCACCGCCTCGACGATCCGGCGCATCTTGTAGGCGCGGCGGCTCTCACACGGGACGATCGCGAGCAGCTTCTCCTCGGCGCGCTCGCGGGAGTCGTCGCAGCGCCGGACCGGCGGCGCCTCCCAGACGTTCGAGGGCAGGTAGGAGAGGAAGGCGCGGATCTGGCGCCAGACGTCGGCCTCGTCCTCGGCCACGTTGTCGACCACCCCGCTCCGCCCGTGGATCGCCGCGCCGCCCAGCTCCTCCTTGGCGAGCTTCTCCTTCGTGGCGCGCGCCACCAGCGCCGGGCCGCCGATGAGCACCTGCGCGGTGTCGCGCGTCATCAGCGAGAAGTGGGCGGCGACCAGGCGCCCGGCGGGATAGCCGGCCACGGGTCCGAGCGCGGCGGCCACCAGCGGCACCGTGGACCGCGCCTCGAGCAGCGCCAGGTTCGAGGTGGCGCCAGCGACGAAGTCGTAGCCGGAGCGACCCCGAACGCCGGTGACCCCGGAGACGGATGCGCCGCCGGCCTCGAGCAGACGCACGTTCGGCACCCGGCGGCGCGCCGAGAGCCGATCGGCGTACTCGGCCTTCGCCATGCCCGCCGGGGAGTAGGCGCCGCCGCGCAGCGTGAAGTCGTCGCCGCACACGACCACCGGGCGGCCGTCGATCCGGGCGGTCCCGATCACGGCGTTGGTCGGCTGGAACTCGATCAGCTTGCCGTCGGCGTCGGTCTCCGAGGTGCCGGCGATGCGCCCCTGCTCGCGGAAGCTGTCCTTGTCGACCAGGGCGTCGATGCGCTCGCGCACGGTCAGGCGACCGCGGGCGTGCTGCTTCGCGATCGCCTCCTCGCCGCCCAGCTCGCCGGCCGCCTCCCGGCGACGGCGCAGCTCCTCGACCTCGCGCTCCCAGCTCATGGCCGCGCATTCTACCGTCCTCCCGAACTTCGCTCGCCTGCGGCTCGCTGCGCTCGGCCTGCGGCCGCTTGCGCGCCCCGACGCTCTCGGCCGCTTGCCCGTCCCTCCCCCCGCGTGCATGCTGCGCGCGATGAAGCCGCTCGAGGGGATCCGCGTCATCGACGCGAGCCGCATCGTGTCGGGGCCGGTGTGCGCGTGGCTGCTGGCCTCTCTGGGCGCGGAGGTGATCCGGATCGAGGCGCCCGGCGGCGACGTCACCTGGCAGGCGCCGCCGTGGATCGGACCGGAGGGTGTGCACCGCGGCGCGCGCCGCCCGCGCGACCTCGGTCTCTCGCCGCTGCGGCGAGGGCGCGGCAAGCGCAGCGTCGTGCTCGACCTCAAGACCGAGGCCGGCCGCGAGGTGATGTCGCGGCTGCTCGCGCGCAGCGACGTGTTGATCGAGAACTTCGTACCCGGCGCGCTCGCGCGCCTCGGCTTCGACGACGCGACCCTGGAGCGGACGAACCCGCGCCTGATCCACTGCTCGATCACCGGCTACGGTCCCGACGGCCCCTACGCGCGGCGCTCGAGCCTCGACCTGGTGGTGCAGGCGGTGTCGGGCCTGCTCGCGAAGACGGGATTCGCGGGTGGCCCCCCCACCAAGGTGGGCGCCACCGTCGGCGACCAGGTGCCGGCGATCTACGCCGCGCTCGGGGTGGTCGCGGCGCTGCGCCAGCGCGACCGTGATCCCGAAGGGCGCGGTCAGAAGGTGGACGTCGCGATGCTCGACGCCCTCGTCAGCCTGCTCTGGGACGAGCCGCTCGACGAGTACGCGCGCCGGGGTGTCCCCGAGCGGGTCGGCAACGGCGACCCGCGCGGCGCGCCCCTCGACGTCTACCCCACGGCCGACGGCTGGGTCGCCGTGGTCGTCACGAGCCAGCGGCAGTGGGAGCAGCTGTGCGACGTAATCGGACGGCCCGAGCTCGCAGCGCGCTGGCCCTCGCCGGCCGAACGCGTGCGCGAGCGCGACGCGGTGAACGGGGTGGTGGCACAGTGGTGCGCGGCTCTCTCCACCCGGGAGGTGGTCGAGCGGCTGCTCGCGATCGGCGTCCCGGTCGGGCCGGTCCAGGGCGCCTTCGACGCGGCGCACGATCCCCAGGTCCGGCACCGGGGGGCGTTGGTGCCACTGCGCCATCCGGAGAGCGAGGACCCATCGGGCTACCTCGGACCGGCCTTCCCGGTGCGCCTGTCCCGGGCGGACACGTCCACCGCTCCTGCCGACCCGCTCGGCGCCAGCACCGAAGCGGTGCTGCGCGATGTGCTCGGCCTGTCCGCGGCCGAGGTCGCCGCACTGCGGGCCGCCGGCGCGCTCGGAGCCGATTGACATCGCGCCGAGCCGCCGGCTAAGGTGCGTTTCTGACGGGTCGTCAGATCTTTAGCGAGGATCCCCCCATGCGCGAGTTCCGCCTGATCGATGCCGACTGTCACGTCGTCGAGCCGCCCCACATCTGGGAGCGCTGGCTGCCGAAGGCCTTCCGCGACCGCGCGCCGCGCCTGGTGAAGGACGAGGAAGGCGGCGACGCCTGGGAGTTCGTACCCGGCGGACCGCTCATGTACATCGGCCTCGTCGCGACGCCCGGCATGCGCTTCGAGGACATCAAGTGGAAGGGGTACACCTACGACACGGTCCGCAAGGGCTGCTGGGACGGCAAGGCGCGCCTCGAGGACATGGACTTCGATGGCGTCGACGCCGAGTTCATCTATCCCTCGCAGCGCACCATGTACTACTTCATGGGCAACCAGGACCGCGACTTCCACCGCGCCGGGGTGCGCGCCTACAACGACTACATGGCCCAGGAGTTCTGCGCCGTCGATCCGGAGCGCCTGTTCTTCCTGGCTCAGATGCCCAACCTCGGCGTGAAGGAGGGCATCGCCGAGCTGGAGCGCTGCCGGGAGCTGGGCGCGCGCGGCTGCATCATCACGGCGTGGCCTGCAGGCGAGGACGATCTCACGGCGAAGGACGACGACTTCTTCCGCGCCGCCGCGGAGCTCGGCATGCCCGTCTCGATCCACATCAACATCCAGCGCAAGCGCAACCCGAAGCCGACGCTGGAGGGCCCGGCCGCGATCGCCACCATGGCGCTCTCGGGTATGATGGCCTTCCCGCCGATCCTGTTCGAGCTGATCACCAGCGGCCTCTTCGACCGGGTGCCGAAGCTCCAGATCATCGGTGTCGAGACCGAGATCGGCTGGATCCCCGAGGCCCTCGAGCAGGTGGACAACTTCTACTGGCGCAACCGCGCCCACACCGGCATCGACATCCGCCACCTTCCGAGCCACTACTTCCGCAATCACTTCACCTGCACCTTCATCCAGGACCGCACCGGCATCCGCAACCGCCACGCGATCGGCATCCGCAACATCGCCTGGTCGACCGACTACCCCCACCACGGCTGCGACTGGCCCTACAGCCGCAAGGTGGTGGAGGAGACGATGATGGACGTGCCCGCGAGCGAGCGGTACTGGATCTGCGCGGGAAACATGGTCGAGCTCTACGGCCTGCCCCAGAGCCTCGAGCCGCCGCGTTAGAGAGAGCAGCGGACCCCGACGGCTCGACTTTGCGGCCCGGCACTCGCGCGGCACGCGAGGTCGACCGCCAGGCCCGGCGTCCGGCTCGAAGATGCCCAAACCGTTCGCCCGCATCCGCCCGCCGGGCAGGGGCGTCGCGCGAGGTCAGGCCGACGCGCCGAAGCACACCACCGAGATCGCCACCGCGCTGCGGCGGTGATCCGGATTGCGGTAGCCGTGACGCTGATCGCCGCGGAACACGAGCATGTCCCCAGCAGCGAGCTGCCAGAGCTCTCCCGCCACGGCGACCTCGATCCGGCCGCGCTCGCAGGTCAGGTACTCGCGCGTGCCGGGAGTGTGCGGAATGCCCGTGCGCTGCGCGGCCGCAGAGAGCTCCATGCGCGAGATGTCGAGGCCCGGCAACGCCTCGGGGAGCAGGGGACGGATCGTCGCTCCGCGGCTGCGGCGCTCCGCGGCCGCCGTCGCCGGGTAGAGCCGCGCCTCCGTGCGCGGGGGACCGATCAGCTCCTCGATCGAGACCTGGAGCGCCGCCGCAGCGCGCACCAGGACGGCGAGCGTCGGGTTGGCACTCCCCGACTCGAGGCTGGCCCAGGTCGGACGCGGGATCCCGGACAGATCCGCGATCCGCTGCTGCGAGAGTCCCCGCGCCTCCCGCAGGCGCCGCGCGTTCGCGGCCAGGTTCTCGCTTGCCCGTTCATCGTCCATCCAGTTGCTGAAATATCAATCGGATGGCGGAATGGCAAGCCGGCCGCGCGCCGCCGCGGGCGGGCCGATCCTCGCGCCGGTACGAACCCGAAGGCCCGGAGGGCACCACGCGATGAGCACCCGACTGGAGCACGCCAATCTGCAGGTCCGCGACATGGAGGCCATGGTCCGCTTCCTCCAGACCGCGTTGCCGGAGTTCCGGGTGCGGCGCGAGGGAAGCAACCTCGCGGGCAAGGCCTGGCTGCACATCGGAACCGACGAGACCTATCTCGCGCTCCAGCAGGCGAGCGAGCCCGCGGCCGAGCCCTGGGTCCCCTACGGAGACAAGCCCGGCCTCAACCATCTCGGCTACGAGGTGGACGACGTGGAGACCCTGCGCCAGCGCCTGCTCGCGGCCGACTATCGCGAGTCCACGGTCCCCAACCAGCATCCCCACCGGCGGCGGGTCTACTTCTACGACCCGGAGGGGAACGACTGGGAGTTCGTCCAGTACTTCAGTGACGATCCGTCGGAGCGCAACGACTACGAGCTCGGAGACTAGGGTCGCTCCGCAGCGTGGGCTTCGCGCTACGGAGCGGTTCGTTCGCCTCGAACCGCTCCGTTTTTCGTCTCGACCTGCTGCGAAGCGGTGTACCATGCGTCCGCGGCGACTGCCCATGGGGTTGAGGAGGGGCGGATGGGTCGCACCTGGGAGGCTCTGCGAAGGGCCGAGCACGAGCGTGCGAACGACGGTGAGACCGTCGAGGAGAGCGCGAGCGAGCGGGTCGACGAGCAGCCCCTCTCCCTCTGGATGGAGGAGGAGCTGGCCTCGATTCAGGTCGCGCTCCACGCCTTGGAGGATCGCCTCGAGCTCGAGCTGGGCGCGCTGCGCGACGAGCTGCGCGAGGGGCTGGCCAAGGCGCGCGAGCAGACCGCCGCCCCCGAGACCGTGTCGTCCGAGCGCCTGCGCCGGGAGATCGCTTCCCTGCACGCGGCCGCGGAGCGCATCGAGCGCCGCACGCGGTGGACCCTGTTCGCGGTGATCGCCGCGGGGCTGGCCGTGCTCCTCTGGCTCTAGCGCCCGGCTCGATCGCGTTCCCCCCTCCGCCGCGCGGCTGGATGCAACACGTGTCAGCAGAGGCGGCCGAGCGCAACCCAGCTTGCTCCCTTGAACGCGAACTCGAACGAGTGTTCTAATGGCGGCGTGAACCGCGGTCGGGACTCCCTCTTCGACGGACGCGCGCCGCTCGGCGGCCGGCGCTGAGCAAGCTCCGTGGCCCAATCCCCCGACCGGGAAGAACCGGGCGCCGACGACGACCTGGAACTGATCGAAGGCATCGAGGCGCGCGACCCGAGCGCGTTGGAGATCCTCTTCGACCGACACGCCGCCGGCGTCTTCTCGGCCTGCCAGCGCGTGGCGCAGAACGCCTCGGACGCGGAGGACGTGCTCGAGACCGTCTTCTTCGAGATCTGGCTACATCCGGAGCGGTTCGACGCCACGCGCGGCAGTCCGCGCTCCTACCTCCAGCTCCTCGCCCGCAGCCGCGCCCTCGACCTGGTGCGGGCGCGCTCGCGCGCAGAGCGGCGCGTGCGGGAAGCCCGCCAGTCGGCGATCGCCGACCCCGGACACGCGGATCCGGCTCCCCTGACGGACGTCCTGTGTCGGGAGCGCCATCAGAGCCTGCGCAAAGCGGTGGACGTCCTGGATGCGAGACAGAGGCAGGTCATCGAAATGGCCTTCTTCCAGGGAATGACCCACGCTCAGGTCGCGCAGCGCCTCGATCTCCCCCTCGGAACGGTGAAGTCCCGCATGCGGGCGGGGCTGCAGAAGCTGCGCCGCCTGCTCGTCCATCAGGACGGTGAGGGGGGAAACGGCTCGTGAGAGGCCCCTGCAACGAACGCGGTGAGCAGCTGCTGCTGTTCGTTCTGGACGCTCTCGACGCGGCCGAACACGAGGCGTTCACCGCGCACCTGGCCGACTGCGAGCACTGCGCGAACGCGGTCCGGGCCGCCCGGGTGGTGCTGGAAGAGAAGGCGCCCCCCGAGCTGCGGAGGGACGCCGACTCCCTCGACCGCGTGCGCCTGCGTCTGCAGCGGCGAGTGCGCGGCGCGCTCCCGCTCACCGCGGCTCCGCCAACGTCCCGCGCTCCGGTGCTGCGCGCCGCGGCGCTCGCGGCCGGCGTCGCCGCCGCGCTCGTCGGCGCGGGCGGTTGGCTGCTTCATCACCGCGATCTCGCGCAGCTCGAACAGACCCGACGGACCCTCGAGCAACGGCGCATCGCGATCGAGCAGGAGGTGTCCGGGCTCACGAGCCAGCGCGACGAGATCGATGCCCGTCTCGCACTGGCGCGGCGCGAGGTCGACCTGCTGCGAGCCGAGAATCTCGTGATCGTTCCGCTCGAAGCGGTCAGCGCCTCCTCCGACGCCCGGGCCCGCATCTTCTGGCACCCGCCGACTCTGCGCTGTTACATCCTCGCCCGGGGACTGCCACCTCTCGGCGACGGGCGTCGCTACGCGCTGTGGGTCTTCACGGCCTCGGGAAACACGATCCTCGTCGGATCCTTCTCGGCCGATGCTTCGGGTCGGGGTGACCTGTACGCAGAGCTCCCGGCGACGGCGACCGAGAGGATCGACCGCGTCGTCGTCACCGACGAGCCCGCGCAGGTCGGTGCGGCTCCGACGGGAGCAGAGCACCTGATCTGGACGCGACCGGTGTGAGGAGCTGGCGGCGCGGCCGGCGCACGGGCGGCGAGAGGCGCGTCGGAGAGGGCGAGGGCGCGCAGGCGAGCCCCTTCGCGCCTGCCGCCCTCGCACCTCTCCTGCGGACTACCTCACCTGCCCCCGGATCTCGCCGCCCGGGAAGGCCGGCGTGTGCAGGTTGACGTAGGCCGTGCCCGCGCGAAGCGCGGTCAGGAAGTCCTCGAACTCCTCGGGACCGACGCCCTGAGCGGCAGAGCCGAAGCTCCCGACGTCCGCGGCGGTGATGGCTCCCGACGCGGAGTACGAGCGAAGGCGCGGGTCGGATCGCGGGAACCGCGCGCGGTCGAGGAGCGAGCGCGCACCGCTCAGCGAGCGGGCGGAGCGAACGGATCCGAGAAGCGGGGATCGTTCAGGAAGCGCGGGTCGGTCAGGCTCTCCAGGAACGCGACCAGGTCGGCGACCTCGCCCGGGGAGATCTCGAAGCCGCGCAGCTCCGGGCTCTTGTAGCGGTTCCCGGGTGCGCGGCCTCCCGCAGCGTAGTGCGCGATGACGGCTTCGAGAGTGGCGATGCTCCCGTCGTGCATGTAGGGAGCCGTGACCGCCACGTTGCGCAAGGTCGGCACGCGGAAGCGCCCCATGTCCTCGGGCCGGCGCGTCGCGCGGTACAGACCCTCGTTGGGATCGGGATAGGCGCCCGAGCCGTCGAGATCGTAGAGCGCGGTGTTGTGGAAGAGAGCGCGGCGGATCCGCTCGATCGGATCCGGGGTCTCGGCATCGGGCGCCGCGGGGACGCCCGCGAAGTCGAGACCAGCGTGGCAGCGGACGCAGCGCAGCTCCTTCGACGAGAACAGCCGCATGCCGCGGAGCGCACTCTCGGAGAGCGCCGAGGAGTCGTCCTCGAACAGCAGGCGATCGTAGGGCGAGGATCCCGAGACGAGGGTCCTCTCGAAGGTCGCCAACGCGCGGGTCGCGTTCTCCAGCCGGAACGGATCCGGATCGCCGGGGAAGGCCCGAGCAAAGAGATCCCGGTAGAGCGCCGAGTCGCTCAGCCGGTGCATCACCTCCCGCTCGCGCCCCGCCACGCCCATCTCGATCGGATGTCGATTCAGGAGCGGGACGAGTGCCTGGTCCTCCAGCCGGTCGAGCTCGGGCTCCGCCCACCCCAGGCGCTCCCGATACGCGACGTTGGTCAGGGTCATCGCGCTGCGGGGGTGCAGCGCACCCGTCGCTCCGACGGCGCGCGATCTGCCGTCGGTGAAGGCCAGCGCCTGCTGGTGGCAGGTGGCGCACGCCTGGGTCCCCGTTCCCGAGAGCCTGGGGTCGTAGAAGAGATGGCGGCCGAGATCGACTTTGGCCGCACTCATCGGGTTGTCCGGCGGCACGACGGGCACCGGAAAGCCCGGCGGAAGCTCGCCGATGTAGGAGGGCACCGGGTCCGCCGCGAGCGCGTCCGCACCGCTCCAGCACAGCGCGGCGAGCGCGAGCGCCGCGACGCGCAGCCCCGGCCTACCAGCCCCGGATGTGGGAGACGTTCCCGGAAACCTGGCTCGCCAGCTGTCCCCGCTGCTCGACCCACTCACGGAACGCCTTCAGCTCCTCCGGGGAGACCCCGTCGACCGGCTTGCTCTCCGCCTCGTCGAGCCACTCCCGCATCGCGCCCATCAGCTGGTCGGCTTGGGAGCGGTCGGAGCGAAAGAGCTGTCCGTAGGCGTCCTTGGCGTCGTCCAGACGCCCCAGTTTCAGATAGGCCTCGCCCCGGTACTCGATGGCCGGGGCGTAGTCGGATTGGATACGCAGCGCCTGATCGTAGGCCGCGAGCGACTGCGTGTAGTTGCCGAGCTTTCGGTACGCGTAGCCGAGATCGCCGTAGGCCTGGTAGAAGTCGGCTTTGTTCGCAACCGCCTCCCGGTAGGCGGCGACGGCATCGAGCCACTGGTCGGCGGCCTTCTCCGAGGGACGCTTGCCGATCCCCAGGAATCCCGGCTCGTCCTTCTGCTCCGCCTCGGCTTCGTAGGCAAGCGCCCGGTCACGCGCCCGCTGACCCTTCTCGTAGGCCTTCGCAGCCAGCTCGTCGGGCGAGCGCTGCGCCGGGCCCGAGGATCCGCCACCACCGCCGATCACCCCCCCGCCGCCGCCCCCGGCGGAGGCCAGGACCGCCGACGGAGCGAGACCGGCGAGCACCAGGGAGCCGATCCATGTCGCGCGACGCAACGCGCGACGGGATTCACGACGGGACCGCGGGCCGGAGCCAAGCTTCACGACGGACCTCCTCTCGAACAGTACGCCGCCAACCAGGGGGCGGATCGCCGATCGCCTCCGGTGCGGAAGAACGAGCTCCTCGGATCAGGAGGACCCAGCTTATCCCGCACCGGCCCGCCGGGGCAAAGCCGCTCGCGCAGCTAGCGCTGGGAGGCGGCGAGGCGGACCCGGTACACGACGCGTTCGCGCGTCGGACGTTCGCTCTCGACCACCACCGGCTGACCGGCGGCGCGAGTCGCGTACTCCCCCGACGAAGCCGTGGGCGGTCTCCCGCGCCGCCTCGGGGAAGTCCGCGGCGCGGTCGACCGTGACCTCGTAGGCGCCGTCCGGGAGGGCCGCGAACTTCCAGGTCATGAAGTTGTAGAGCAGACGGGCCATGCCGAGCATGGTCTCGCCGGTGCGCCGTCCCCAGGTCCCGGGCTCGGCCGCGAAGGCCTCGTAGCTCCCCGCCAGCAGGCGCGCAGCCGCGGTCTTGCCGCGCTCGCGCAGGTAGGCCTTCGGGTCCCGGCCGCCCTCGGTCTTCGCGAGCAGGTCGAGCAGCGCCCCGTGGCCCGCGATGGGAATCCAGGAGAGCGGTGTATGCGCGTCATCCAGCAGATTGCGATACGCGTCGTCGAGGGAATCGGACTCGATCACACCCTCGTGGATCAGACGCCGCACGTCGTCGGCGACGGATCGGAACGCGGAGCCCTTGACCGACGGGATCATCCCCTGCCCCCTGCTTGTCTGTGCCCGGGGCATCAGCGGATCGCGGCGGAAAATTTAGGTCTCTGCGGCTCCCGGGCGGACGCCCCGACCTTCCGTGCGCCGACCCTCGAGCGAGCTAGCTTTCGCCCGTGGCGAAGCACGTCGGCATTCTCACCAGCGGCGGTGACTGCCCGGGTCTGAACGCGGCGCTGCGCGGCTTCGGAAAGGCCGCGATCCAGCGCTTCGGCATGGACGTGCTCGGCTTCCTCGACGGTTTCCGAGGCGTCGTCCGCGACCGCTCGATGAAGCTCGAGCTCTCGGCGCTCTCGGGGATCCTGACCGACGGCGGGACGATCCTCGGCACCAGCCGCGACAAGCCGCACAAGATGGTGGTGGGTGGAAAGGTCCTCGACATGACCGATGCGGTCGTGGAGACCTATACGAAGCACCGCCTCGACTGCCTGGTGTGCATCGGCGGCGGCGGGACGCAGAAGAACGCACTGCGCCTCCAGAAGGCCGGACTGAACATCATCACGCTGCCGAAGACGATCGACAACGACGTCGCCGAGACCGACACTACCTTCGGCTTCGACACCGCGATGCAGATCGGCACCGAGGCGATCGATCGCCTGCACTCCACCGCCACCAGCCACAACCGCATCATCGTGGTGGAGCTGATGGGTCACCGCGCGGGCTGGCTGACCCTGGGCGCGGGCCTCGCCGGCGGCGCCGACGTGATCCTGATTCCCGAGATCCCCTACGACCTCGACAAGGTGGCCGACGCGATCCGGGCGCGCAGCCGGGCCGGCAAGCACTTCAGCATCGTCGCCGTGGCCGAGGGCGCGATGAGCCGCGAGCAGCACGACCAGGTGCAGACGCTCCTGCGCGGACGCGAGAGCGCCAAGAACAAGGAAGAGCGCCGTGCCTTCTCCACGCGGCTCGACGAATTTCACGAGCACCACACCGATCACACGCTCGAGCTCACCGAGGAGCTGGAGAAGCTGACGGGTCAGGAGTCGCGCCTCACGATCCTCGGCCATCTGCTGCGCGGGGGGACGCCGTCGGCTCTCGACCGCGTGCTCTCGACGCGGCTGGGGACGACCGCGGCGGAGCTGGTGGAAGCCGAGTGCTACGGCGTGATGGCCGCGGTGCGCGGGGAAGGCATCGAGCCCGTACCGCTCGAGAGGGTCGCCAGCAAGAAGAAGCTGGTGCCGGCGGACCATCCCTGGCTCACGGCCGCGCGTCTGGTCGACACCAGCTTCGGCGACTAGCGCGTCCTGGAGGTACGAAGGTTGGCGGATCCGAAGGTCGCTCTGGTGGTCGGCGCGGGGCCGGGGTTGGGCGGCGCGCTCTGCCGGCGCTTCGCGAGCGAGGGCTACCCGGTAGCGGCCGTCCGACGGCGCCACGGGGCGGAGCTGGAGGCCCTGTGCCGAGAGATCGCCGAGCAGGGCGGCCAGGCGCGCGGCTTCGAGGTGGACGTCCGCCGCGAGGAGGCGGTGCTGGATCTCTTCGACCGCGTCGAGGACGAGATGGGCCCGCTCGACGTGGTCGTGTTCAATCCGGGCGCGAACATCAACCTGCCGATCCGCGACACCACCGTGCGCAAGTTCACCAAGGTCTGGGAGATGGCGTGCTTCGCCGGCTTCCTGGTGGGTCGCGAGGCGGCGCGTCGGATGGTGCCTCGGGGACGGGGTACGATCCTGTTCACCGGCGCCACCGCCAGTCTGCGCGGCGGGATCGGCTACGCGGCGTTCGCCAGCGCGAAGCACGGGTTGCGCGCCGTCGCCCAGAGCATGGCGCGCGAGCTGGCACCCGAGGGCATCCACGTCGCTCACGTGGTGATCGACGGCGCGATCGACACGCCCTGGATCCGCGAGAACTTCGGGGAGGCACTGGCAGACCGCGGTCCGGACGCCATGCTGGCCCCCGACGCGATCGCACAGTCCTACTGGGCGCTTCACGCACAACCGCGCAGCGCCTGGACCTTCGAAATCGACGTACGCCCATGGCTGGAGAGGTGGTAGCCCGATGGAGGCACTGCAGGTCGTCCGCCACGGTCCTCCCGGCGAGAGCCAGGTCCCGCCGCCCCTGCGCCGGTTCGGGCTCGACCCGCTCTCGCGGAAGGTGGGCGAGGCGGTGACGCGGCGGTGATCGTCTGCCGATGAGCACGACCTACACCTTTCGCGAGGCCGGACTCCAATCGCGCCTGCTGCGGGGTGTGAACGCCGCCGGATCCGCGCTGCGGGCCCTCGGCCTGGAGCGCCCCACCTTCGATCCCGACGCGATCGCGCGCGCGGCGGTCCGCCGCGCCGGCGATGGCGACTTCGGCGATCCCGGCTGGCGGGAGGCGCTGGAGGTGCTCTGCGCATCGATCGAGCGGGAGGCGAGGCTCTCCACCTTCGGGCGGATCGCGGTACGTGGCCTGATCGTCGACGCACTCGCGACGCGCCTCCGGCTGATCGCCTGGGCGGCGCGGCATCCGGAGGTGCGCGAGGAGCGGATCACACGGCCGTGGGTCGTCGTCGGTCTGCCGCGCACCGGCACGACGCTCCTCTCGATCCTGCTCGGGCTCGACCCGAACGTTCGCCCCCTGCTCCAGTGGGAGGCCGCGGCCCCGGTGCCGCCGCCCGATCTCGCGACCCAGGCCGAGGACCCGCGCATCGCGGCCGCCGCGAAACAGGTGCGACAGCTCGAGCGCATCAACCCCGCGATCCGGGCGATGCACCCGATGGGCGCGACCCTCGCCACCGAGTGCGTGACGCTGTTCTTCTACGACCTGCGATCGCTCCTGGTGGAAACCCAGGCCTTCGTGCCGAGCTACGGACGCTGGCTCGACGACGCCGACATGCGCAGCGCCTTCGCGATGCACCGGCTCGCGCTCCAGGTGCTCCAGTCGCGGATTCCCACTCCGGCCTGGTCGCTGAAGACGCCGCAGTACCTGTGGTGCCTCGACACGCTGCGCGAGACCTACCCGGACGCCCGCATCGTCTGGACCCACCGCGACCCGCAGAAGGTGGTGCCGTCGGTGGCGAGCCTCAACACCGCGCTGCTGCGGCTGTGCGCGCGCGAGAGCGACCCCGTCGCGATCGGCCGGGAGTGGGAGGGACGGCTCCACCTCGCCGTCACGCGCGGGATCGAGTTCGATCGGCGCCAGGACGGCAAGGACTGGTGCCACCATCTCCAGTACGCCGACCTGATGGCCGACCCGCTCGCCGCCCTGCGCGCCCTCTACGCGCACTTCGGCGAGGAGGTCAGTCCGCTGCACGTGCGGCGCGTGGAGGTGTGGATGCGCGACCGCCCCCAGGACGTCCACGGTCGGCACGTCTACGACCCGGCCGACTTCGGCTTCACGCGGGAGGGCCTCGAGGAGCGCTACGCCACCTACCGGGAGCGCTTCGCGGTGCCCGCCGAGCGGCGCCCGTAGCAGTAATAGGCTCCGTCTACCGATCAGAATCAAAAAATCGATTTTGAGCATGAAAGAGCCGGAGCGATCCTCCGGGTGTCCGACGCCGATCGGACCGCATTCGAAGGAGGATCCGCCATGCTCGAGAGCCGTGAGGGACAGCGCGTCCCCGACGTCACCTTCCGCACCCGCGTGAACGACCAGTGGGTCGACCTCTCCACGAAGGACGTCTTCGGCGGCAAGACCGTCGTCGTCTTCGCGCTCCCGGGTGCCTTCACGCCCACCTGTTCGTCCACGCACCTGCCGCGCTACAACGAGCTCGCTCCGGCGCTGCGCGCCTGCGGCGTCGACGAGATCGTGTGTCTGTCGGTGAACGACGCCTTCGTGATGAATGCCTGGGCGGCCGACCAGGCCGCGGGCAACGTCCGCTTCCTGCCCGACGGAAACGGAGCCTTCAGCGCCGGCATGGGCATGCTCGTCGACAAGGAGGACCTGGGCTTCGGCAAACGCTCCTGGCGCTACTCGATGCTGGTGCGCGATGGCTTGATCGAGAAGATGTTCATCGAGCCCCAGAAGCCCGGCGACCCCTTCGAGGTCTCCGACGCCGACACGATGCTGCGACACCTGGCCCCGGACTTCGAGGCCGAGAAGGACGTATCGCTCTTCACCAAGCCGGGCTGTCCGCACTGCGCTCGCGCGAAGCGCCTGCTCGGCGACGCCGGGATTCCCTTCGAGGAGATCCCGCTCGGTCGGGGCGTGACGGCGAAGACGCTGCGCGCCGTCGCCGGCGCCGAGACGGTCCCCCAGGTGTTCGTGGGCGGGGAGCGCATCGGCGGTGCGGACGACCTCGAGAAGTGGCTCGCGAGCCGATAGCGATCAGGAGCCCGCGAAGCCGCGGCCGGTGATCAGGGGAAGATCGACGTAGCTGCGGATGCCGGGCGGCGCGGCGCAGATGGCGGAGATCGCATTCACCGCCGGCAGCGCCGTCATGATCATCCCGAGCTGCATGAAGTCGTCGAAGGTCTTCCCCTGGAAGTCCGGCGGCGGTCGGATCTCGAGCTTGGTCTTCACACAGGGCTGCCCCTCGATCTGCACGAGATAGCCGTGCTCGAGGGGCCAGTCCGGCTCGAGGTGGCGGCCCTTGCGCCAACGCACCTGGAGGTCGATCAGGGTCCGGCCCGCCACGCGCCCCTGCCAGCTCGCCTCGACCCCGGCCACGCAGCCCTCGTCGATCTTCATGTAGCCGAGGTCGAGGTCGCGGGTGGCTACCGCAAATCCGGCTTTGCAGACGATCTCGTCGAGGTCGACGCCGAGGGCGTCGGCCATCAGCTCCACCCCATCGCCGAAGACGGCGGTGCCCCGGCGCACCATCTCGGGCAGCTCGCGATTCGACGGCACCTGCCCGTAGCCCACGCTGCGCTCGGTGTCGGCGGAGGCGTAGCCGGTGGAGTCGACCGACTCGAGCACCGAGATGCGGTCGATGCGATCGCAGATGCCGGCGGAGACCAGGCCCAGGAGATTGGCGAAGCCCGGGTTCATGCCCGATCCGAAGATCGAGCTGTGGCCACGGCGGCACGCCTCCTCGATCCGGCGCCGACCCGCCGGCCCGAGCGCACGCCCGGTGACGAAGGCGGCGGTGGTGACGACGTTCGCGCCGGACTCGAGGATCCGCGCCAGCTCGTCCACGTCGGGCCACAGCGGCGTGTAGCAGACACAGTCGGGCTCGAGGGCGAGCAGCGCGGCTGCGTCGCGCGTGGCCACGACACCCAGCGGCGCGATGCCCGCCAGCTCGCCGGCGTCGCGTCCCGCCTTGTCGTCGCTCCACGCATAGCATCCTACGAGCTCCAGCTCGGGGTTCGCAGCAATCGCTCGCAGAGCGCGCCGCCCCACGTTGCCGGTCGTCCATTGCACGACGCGAAATGCCATCGGGTCTCCTTCGATTCGCCCCGGCCAGGACCGGCGCGCGCCTAGAGTATCCGCTTCGCCGTCCTTGGGGAGAAGCTGCCCGTGCGCTGCGAGGGGGTCCCCCGTCGGTACAGCTGGAGTACACCGCGGGCTTCTTCCACCCGCCGTATTCCGGACGATCTCCTGATGCAGCTGTTGTCGATGTGCGTCGCGCCGATCCGGCGCCGCGGCGCTGGGAACCGGTCGTGACCTCGCCGAAGGTCGTCTGCATCGGGCTCGACGCGGCCGACTCCCGGTCGCTGCTGAAGGGCTGCGACGACGGCACCTACCCCACCTTCCGCCGCCTGCGCGACCCCGGAGCCTGGGGAATCGTCGATTCGCCCCCGGGCTTCGGAAGCGGCGCGCTGAGGTCCTCCTTCGCGACCGGCGTCTCCCCCGCGCGCCACGGTCGCTACTTCTACCGTCAGGTCTGGCCCGGCAGCTACGAGGCGCGGCCGTTCACCGACGACGACTACCGTGGCACGACGGTGTGGGAGCATCTGTCCCGCGCGGGTCGCCGGGTCGCCGTGATCGGCATGCCGTGTCCCCTGGCGACCGACCTGAACGGCGTGATGGCGGCCGACTGGATCCCCCACGATCTCGTCTACGGCGAGCTGCGCAGCTGGCCCGAGCGGTTCGGTGCGGAACTCGTTCGCGACTTCGGGGGGTGCACGGAGCGCAAGTGCGACCGCCCGGGCGCCTCCGGTCCCGGCGTCCGTCCCGGGCGCCTCGACCGGCTCTCGATCCACGACTTCGCGCCCACGATCGGCGCCTGGCTCGGCGTTCCGATCGCCGAGACCGACGGCCGGGTGATCGATGCGCTGGTTCGCGGGCCGGCCGGCGTCTCCTAGCGCGGCGAGCGCCCCTCCCGACACCTCTTCACGTAGCTCGCCGCCAGGACCGCGAACTCGACCACGCCGAGCTCCCGCGCGTACTCGAGCAGGTAGCCCTTCAGGTAGGGCTCGGGCGGAAGCAGATCGAAGCGCTCGCTCTCGATGTGATCGAGGATGCGGATCCGCGTGCGTTCGACCATCTCGCTGACGGTGAGGCCGAGGGTTTCGCGACAGCGGCGCAGATAGGCGCCGGGCTGATCGAGGTCGAGGGGCGGGAGGGCGGGGCGGGGCGGCGCCAACAGCGCAGCGCGGGGCGTCGATGCGCCGCTCCGCGCGGACTCCGGGGCCCCGACGTGGGCGCGCACGGGCTCGGCCTCGTCGCGCAGCAGGCGCCGCACGAGCAGCTCGATGCGCTGGGCGAAGCGGCTGCGCGGGAACGCCTGCAGCACCGGCTGCCGCCGCAGGACGGCGGCCGGCACGTTGGGGTCGCTCTCGATCGACCCGGCCAGCTCGATCGCCACGCCGAGACGATCGCGACAGGCGGTGACCAGCTCCGGCCCCACGCGCAGGTGCTCCGCCGTCTGGACCTGGTTCACGAGCAACAGCGGCGTGAAGGCCTGCGCCGTGTCCTCGAGCGGCTTCGCCGCCGGCGGGTCGATCGCGCGAACCAGGGCGATCAGCTCTCGGGCCGAGCGCACCTGGCGGTCGCCGTCCTCGCGCAGGCGGCGGATCGCCGCGCGCACGTCCGGTCGCCGCGTCACCTCGCGCAGAGAGCGATAGAAGGCCGCGCGTAGGAAGTGCTCGGCGTTCTCGATCGCGGTCGGCTCCGGAGTGACGACGACCAGCCCGCGGCGCGCCAGGAGGAAGAAGTCGAGCACGTTGAAGGCGCTGCCCGCACCGAGATCGAGCAGGACGTCGTCCACGTCCAGCTCGTGGATGTGGCCGATCAGCAGCTCCTTCTGCTTGGGCTTCGGATTCGCCATCTCGAGCAGCGCCTGGTTGCCGCTCACCAGCCACAGGTTGCGCACCGAGGTCTGGACCATCAGGTCGGCGAGGGACGAGACCTCCCCGGTCAGCAGGTGCGAAAGCGTGCGGCGGGGGCGCGCGACTCCGAGCAGCGTGTGCAGATTGGCACCGCCCAGGTCCGCATCGATCACGGCGCAGCGACGGCCCGTCCCGGCGATCGCCGCCGCCACGCTGGAGCTCACGATCGACTTCCCGACACCGCCCTTGCCCCCGCCCACGGCCCAGATGCGGGGGGACGCCGCGGGAGTGCTCGAGGGAAGGGGCGCCGCGTCGCGCGTGAGCAGCGAGGTCGGCGCCGAATCCGCCGCGCGGGCGGATTCCTCTCTCTCTCCCTGCCGGCTGGCTGCCGGTATCCGCAACACGATTGCCACTGAGGCGCCTCGGTACTGCGTCGGAGGGACGCGGCAACGGGATCGTGACGGACCTCACATCGTGTCCGCGCCGGCTCAGGACAGCTGGTACTTGCGGCGGTAGTGGCGCAGCTGGTCGTAGCTGAGCCCGAGGCGGCGCGCCGCCTCCGCTCCGTTGCCGCCGGCCTCGGCGAGGGCCCGCTCGAGCAGCTGTCGGCTGAAGCGCGACACCTGCTCCCGGAAGCTCCCCACCCCCGGCAGCCCGTGGGCGTTGGAGAGCAGGCCGATGTCCTCGGGCGTGATCTCGTTGGTGGTGTCGCGGTAGGCGGCCCGCTCGATGATGTTCTTCAGCTCGCGCACGTTGCCGGGGAAGGGATAGTCGCGCAGCAGCGCGAGGGCGGAGTCGGCGAGGCGCTTGCCGCGGAACGCCGGGATCTCCTCGGCGAACTGATCGAGGAAGGCCCGCGCCAGGATCTCGACGTCTCCCGGGCGCTCGCGCAGCGGTGGCACCGCGATCACCTCGAAGGCGATGCGATCGTAGAGGTCACCCAGGAACTCGCCGCGTTCGATCTTCGCGGGCAGGTTGGAGTTGGTGGCGGCCAGCACTCGCGCCGACGTCTTGCGCTCCCGGTCTCCCCCGACGCGCGTGAAGGTTCCGTACTCGACGACGCGCAGGATCTTCTGCTGGAAGGGCAGCGGCATGTTGCCGATCTCGTCGAGGAAGAGCGTTCCGCCGTCGGCCTGCTCGAACTTGCCCGGCCGCGCGCGCTCGGCGCCCGTGAACGCGCCGCGCTCGTGTCCGAAGAGCTCGCTCTCGAGCAGGGAGTCGCCCAGGGCGGCGCAGTTGACCGTGACCATCGAGCCCGGCTCGCGACCCGAGGCGACGTGGATCGCGTGGGCGACCAGCTCCTTGCCGGTGCCCCGCTCCCCCGTGATCAGAAGGGGACGCGGGATCCGGGCCACGCGCTCGATCTGGTCCAGGAGCCGCCTCACCGAAGCCGAGGCGCCGACGATCCGCGTCCGCGTCTGGAGCGTGGCGTGCAGGCGCTCGTTCTGCGCGTCCAGACGCCGGGCATGGCGCACGGCCTCGGACAGTCGCGCGAGCTTGGTCAGAGCGGCGGCCACCCGGGCGTCGAGGCCCGGTCCGAGGGCAATCACGTCGGCGGCGCCCGCCGCCAGGGCGCGCTGGGCGAGGAGGGCGTCGTCACGTTCGCCGGTCAGCAACACCGGGACGTCGGGCCAGCGGCCGTGCAGCGCCGCGACGAGGGAGAGCTCCGGGTCCAGGGACGCGTGCAGCACGAAGAGCGTCGCGTGCTCGTCGTCGCTCCGGGCGAGGGCCTCGTCGGCAGTCAGGCGTTCCAGCCGGTCGGTCCCGGGGAGCAGCCGGGAGAGCGACGCCGCCAGCTCGGCCAGAGGCCGATCCGGCGACTCGAGGATGGCGACGCGCTCCCACACGGAGGTCTCTTATCGCCCGAACCGGTGGATTTCACCAGGCCCGGTAGATTCCACCAGATCGGAGGGTTGGAAGGTTCGAAGCTGGAAGTGAGCTCTTCCAGTCGGTTGAAGCGTGTTCTGCACATGGCCTCCTCCCTGCACGTGGTCGGGACGTGAATCCAAACCGAGGAGATCCACCATGACGAGGACCCACCGCTCCCCGATCCCGACCACCGTCCTTGTGCTCGCGGCGCTCGCGGCCGGCGCTGCGCTGGGCTGCTCCAATCCCTACACGTCGGCCGGCCATGAGGGCTACGTCTTCGAGCGGCCGCGCTTGTTCGGCAAGGGCGGCTTCCAGGGAGCGATCACCGGACCGGGCAACTTCGGCGTCTCGCTGCTGCGCAACGAGGTGATCAACATCGACGTGCGCCCGCAGACCTACACCGAGTCGTTCCAGATCCTGGCCAAGGACGATCTGAACGTCTCCTTCGACGTGCACGCGGTGCTCGCGATCGCGCCTGGGAAGGTAGAGGCGGTGGTGACGCGACTCGGCGCGGAGCAGTGGTATCCGCGCTTCGTTCGCGAGCCGTTCCGAACCCTCGTGCGCCGCAGCGTGCAGGTTCACGAGAGCCGGCAGATCAAGGCGCTCCGCGCGGAAATCGCCGACGAGGTCCGAGCCGGGCTCCAGGCCTATCTGGCCGACACGCCCTTCCGAGTGGTGAATCTGGTGGTCGGCAACATCGACTACCCGCCGGTCGTCGCTCAGGCGGTCGAGAAGAAGCTGGCGTCGTTGCAGCTGCTCGAGGAGAAGGCGACCCAGAAGGAGATCGCGGTGCGCGACGCCGAGATCCGGGTCGAGGAGGCGAAGGGTATCGCCGAGGCGCAGCGCATCATCAACGCCACGCTCACGCCCTACTACCTCCAGCACGAGGCGATCGGCGCGCAGCTCGAGATGGCCAAGGCGCCGAACCACACCACCGTCTACATCCCGGTCGGGACCAACGGCCTGCCCCTGGTACAGACGCTGGGCGAGTGAGGAGTGCGACCACCGGCGGCCCGGTGGAGACATCCGGGCCGTTCGACTGCCCGGGCAGAGTCCGCCTCCTAGCCGACCTCCACCGCCAGCAGCTTCCCGAGCTGGAGCAGCTGGCGCGTCCCGCCGCCGAGGGAGAGCTCCAGGTGGCGCGCATAGAGGAAGTGACGGTGGAGCGGGTACTCCTTGTCCACCCCGACGCCGCCGTGCAGGTGAGTCGCGGCGTGGACGACGCGCTTCGCACCCTCGGCGCACCAGAACTTCGCGACGGCCACCTGCTTCGACGCGTCGAGGCCCGCCGAGATCCGCCACGCCGCCTGCCAGGAAGTGAGCCGGACCGCCTCGGTGTCGATGAAGGCGTCGGCGGCGCGGTGTCCAACCGCTTGGAACATCGCGATCGGCTGGTCGAACTGCTTGCGCGTCTTGATGTAGTCCGAGGTGAGTTCGAGCGCGGCCTCGCAGCAGCCGAGGGAGATCATGCACAGACCGGCGGTGGCGCGCTCGGTGAGCCACGCTACCACCTTCGCCCCCGACCCGATGCCTCCGACCACCGCGTCGGCCCCGACCCGCACACCGGAGAGCGTCATCAGCGACTCCGGCATCCCGCTGGTGGTGTAGAGCGCGTCGAGCTGGA
>Ga0315553_10001207_pt1 | contig 21778 bp, 22 predicted proteins | sample SalMarSW160140MG_FD_203099 | JGI IMG/M metagenome (GOLD analysis project Ga0315553, IMG submission 203099) | Salt marsh sediment microbial communities from the Plum Island Ecosystem LTER, Massachusetts, United States - Salt Marsh Sediment SW1601-40 ... | reverse complement strand
ATCCGTATTTTTGGTCGCACGAAAGGTACTGGAAGCTAGATGCTTTACCGATATTGGCCATGTTTGCCGGTACCCCATTCCGTGGCATATTGCTGCGTGCCTTAGGTATGAAAGTTGGTGCCAAGCTGTTCGATGGCGGCGCGGGCATACCTGAACGCTCGTTGGTTGAGGTCGGCGACTATGCCAATCTGAACGAGGGCTGTGTGTTGCAATCACACTCGCTAGAGGAAGGCGTGTTCAAGTCTGACTACATCCGGCTTGGTAACAGATGCTCAGTCGGGCCGGGGGGCTTTATTCACTACGGCGTAAGTACAGGAGACGACGTCGTGATCGACGCTGATTCCTTCCTGATGAAGGGTGAGATCTTGGACTCTTGTACTGGATGGTGTGGAAATCCGGCCAAGCTGACGCGCCGCCACAAGGCTCAGGCCGAGGGTTGCATCAAACAGGTCGCCGACGCCACAGACCAAAACGAGCGATCCCTGGGGTGAATAGGAATATCGAACATTACCACTCTATGCCAGAAGGCGCTGTTCTACGCCAGTTTCGGCTTCGTGAAGGAGGGGAGAGGCGGGACCGCAATGACAAGGTTTTTTTGATCGCGGTTCTGAAACTCTAATGTCAGACGGTACATTCGATCCCTGGCTTCAGCGAGCAATCGACGCCCTCGCTGTGCCTGGTCTGCTGATCGGCCATCGTGTGATCTCGCAAGGCGATGGGCTCGCGCTGTTCGACGAGGAGATTGTGTCGTTATCCATCCCTGCGATCGAGAGGCGTCGCGCCAGCGGCGCCGCACGGCGTGTAGCGCGCGAGCTGATGAATTCGATGGGCTTTGCCACCCTTCCGATCCTCAGGAGCACATTTGGCGTCCCGATCTGGCCCGCCGGAGTCGTAGGCTCGATGGCGCACGATGATCGAACTGCTGTCGCCGCTGTAGGGCTGCGGCGTGATCTAGATTCGGTCGGCATCGATATCGAACCTACCGTCCCGCTACCGCCTGACTTGCTCGAGCTGATCGCCACGCCACAGGAGCTGCGCGCGATTGCTGACAACCCGTTGGGGGCAAAGATTCTCTTCGCCATCAAGGAGGCGGTCTACAAGGCAGCATATCCGCTCGATCATGAGTTTCTGGATTTTCATGACATCGAGGTCGACCTTGATGGTCAACTCGCGACGACTAGAGCCGGACGCAGGCTCGCACTCCACTGGTGTGTTTTCCCTACCGTGCTGGTCGTGGCGACGGTTCAGAAGGCTTCGATGGACCCCTTGTCCTCGAATTGAAAAAGCTCTGGTCGGATCAACTGCAGCCCTTTGAGGCTCACGTGCCCGGCCTTGTCGACGATGTTGTGGTCGTGCACGTTTATGCCGAGCGGCTTTGCCACCTAGACGATCGTCTGCGTCATCGGGATGTCGGCGCGTGACGGTTGTGGATCAACAACTGTACGCGTTACTGCATTGATCGGTCAAAATATTTCTGGTCGTCTCCACTGTGGGGAGGAGAACAGGGCTGTCCTGTTTGCCTAGGCCTGAATCGAATGGGTCTAGCCTGAGAGGTATGCTCCTACTTTCATCGAGGTCGGGTGGCCCGACCCTTACCCACTTTCTGCAGTCGTCGCACTGAGTGACGGTATCTGTTACTACCGTCAGGTCTTTATTGTCTCTTCCAGGTTAGCTTTGGTCATGTCTGCCGGCTTCGTTTTGTTTACTGTTGTCACCTACCTGCACAAAAGAATGAATTTACTATATAGAGGAACATATGAGGGTAGAAGCTCGAATGTTGGCATAAGGCCACACAGAAAACAGAAATAGCTCAAATATTAAGAACTACACGTAAGAATCCTTAGCAGAAAGGTCAAAGCATTGAAGGAAGGAATAAAATATCATATTTTTTACTTGATTTTATTAAGGGTGATCTAATGTACTACTACAAACAATGTGTGTGAGCTTGTACAAGTATGTAGGATGGAGTCAAGGGGTTTATCTTACGGGGGGAGGAGAAAAATGCAGCGTTCGGGTTACTAAAAGATTCTAAATTTGCTTTACTTGAAAAAGGTCCTTCAGTATTGGAAAAATCTGGAAGACTAATTTGATAACGTTTATACTCAGATAATAAATTGGTAGTCCTTAGTACAGGGATGGTGAGGACTTCGTCGTTTCACCTTTAAGTTGCCCTACTATCTCTTCTATCTGTTCTACTGCCAACATTGGGAGGTTATTGACCAGTGGAAAGATCTCAGCTTCATCTAACAAAATCTTCTCTGGCCACCCAGCTACAGCATATACTGGATAGTTCACGCTTCCATTTTTCTCTTTCAACTTTAGTCGTTCTTTTGAAGCGATTATTGCCCTTTAATGTCAATTTCAATAGCTTACCATTTTTCTCGATTAATTTTTCTCTTAACATTTTTGGAATCACCCAATGCATATTATCCGCTATAGTTTTATCAATGGATATCCCATCGATTTCGTCTATCGGAGGCATATGATGGGATTTCGTTATCAATTCTTTATTTTCCATTAACATCGACATGATTTTGATATGACTTACTCTCTTGATTCCATCTAGTAAATTTAATAACAAGTTTAAGTAGATCATTATTTATCGAGATTCGTTTGTAGTAATCATAATCAAGATTGAACAAGCCATTTATGGTTGAGCTGCATCTTTACTAATAGACTTGATAAGTAAAATCCATGTCTATTCTGCAATTGCAGTCTCATTATTGGGTGGATTTTACTATTCTGCATCTGAACCAGAATTGTTAGTGCCTGTATATGCTAGTAGTCTAAGCTTGCATGGAGATTCAGAGGTTGGATTGGACGATTTCAATCGCACTAGCCGCGCTGATCCACGTGATAGGGATAATAAAGAAGACACAAAAGACGATGACAATTATTATCAAGCATCCGAAGTAGTTGCTAACGCTGAAGCTGATCCGAGAAATGTGGATATTGCGAGCCAAAAAGTAATCCTTGATGGAAGCGATAGCGAAGGGGACATAAAAAAATACAGTTGGGAGTATGTATCAGGATGGAATGATGATATTGACATAGTAGATGAAAGTGATGAAGAAGCATATTTCTATTCACCATCAGTGGAAGAACCAACAACATTGGAGTTTAAATTGACTGTTCAAGGAGAAATTCCTGAAAGTCCCGATGATGCCCCAGCTGCACCTGAGACTGATGAGGACTTCGTTAGGGTTAAAATTAATCCCTCCATGCCACAAATTGAGGCCGTGGCTGAGACTGAACCCTCTAATAGAATCATGTCAGGAGAAACGATTACTCTTGATGGTAGCAAGAGTAAAGGTTACGGAGAAATTAGCTATAAGTGGTCAGTTACATCACCAATAGCGCAGGATCATGTGGTTATTCAAGACGATCAAAAAATGGTCACATCTATTAAAGCTCCTGATATCGAAGAGCCAACTTATTTGATTTTCAGATTAGAAGTAGCGGATGGGAATGATGATGAAGATTCTGTTGAGGTTGGAATAACAATATCGCCAAGAGAGGCTGAAGCACTGGCTCCAGTTGCTATAGCTCAGCTTGATGGAAATAGTAAGCTAAATGAGAACTATAAACCAGGAGATTCGGTTGTTCTAGACGGAAGCAAAAGTTATGATCCTGCTGATCCTGAGAATCAAAATAACTTGCAATTTATATGGGAACAAAATGAGGGATCAGATATTGACCTAAGTGATGAGGCAGCAAGGAAAACGAAACCATCATTTGTTATACCTTCAGAATACGATTCTAATGATTTAGGATTCAAGCTTGTAGTGATCAATGAGAATGATATACAAAGTGGTCCAGCTTTCATTAGTATAGATATTGATCGCGATACTAGTGATGATACAAGTGTTCAAGTCGTAGAACCTCACAACGTAGGACTGTCATCGATAAGCGCGGAAAAAGAACCTCCAGACCAAGAATTGTCATCTCAGCAATACGCGATTGACTATTCAATGACTAACCCCTTAATGTCGCTGTTATTAGCTATCATTTTGGGAGCTATCATTTTCGGAGTAGCAATATCTATTAGATTTAAATCTAAATCACACAAAATACATCATCACATAGAAATCAGCACACGAGGTGGGATAGAAAAATGATAACCAACACAACGAGTAATTATATTTCAGAGAGGCCTAATGAGATAATAAGAAAAGAACTAATAAGAATTTTGAGTAGGGCATTGTCTGATAATGTTGAAATAATCAATGGATTGGACGAATTAAAAAATGTATCTATTTGGTATAGAGAAGCAAAGGAAGATCCTACCAATATTCCAATTGTTATAGTAAATGAACTTATACAAAGATTGACTCAACAAATTGAACCAATATTTACTAGCTTCATTATTAATAAAATTAAAATAGAAGCAGAAACCTGTAAGGGTGAATCGACAATCAAGCTTATAGAGATCGATTTTTCAGTAAAACCCTTTATAGAATATTTAAAGAAAATTGACGGAACTGAATGTAATAAAATTAAAATTATTTTTACTGTATCAATTGCTGGTAAGCTAAAGGATATTACCATCTACTCAGATATGAATAGTAAATACATTCTAATAGGTAGCCTTTCATCAAATCTGTCTATTTTTGTAGAGAGGGGAATAGTTTCACCTAATTATGTACCCATTTCTTTGATAGCGAAACCAATAATACTGTATCATAATGAGTATTTCAAGATAGAAAATGTATCCTTTGACCTATGAATTGTAATCATATGCTTGGAGGGATGTTGCATTTACACAGATAGGTTACATTTTTGATTACCTACAGGGGTTACTCTTTTCTGCTTACCCTTAGTATGCGTGGTAGATGTAATTAACCTTTGTAGAAACATCTCAGACGGAGTAAGACCATTGTCCTGGATAGCAGTACTGAAAATACCAAACCTAGTGCTGAATTCCAAGCAATCTCGGCAGACACTTCCTCACAGAAGTGTAACCCCTGTCGGTAAGCTATATTGTCACCCATGTCTGCAAGTACAACAATTAGGGAAATCGGCGAAATCGCATTTGCATTGGAGAAGGGTGACATTTTCCATGAAAAGTTGAAAATAACTTAAGCAGCAGCGTTACTCCAATATATTGCTGCTAAGTACCATTTGGATTTAGACGAAATCATGCAATCGCTTTATACTCATAAGCTCAGCAAAATGGATAAAAACCCTCGTGGATTTAGGTAGATAATCCCAGACATTCTATCTATCATCCCTGACATTTTATGGACCATACTGAATTAGGAGATGCTATGAAATTAATCATCAAAATAAAGTGAGATAGATAATGCACGTTCCTACAATACTAAAGAAACCGTACCACCAACACGATCTCAGATTCCTACACTAATGTATGCTAATTAGGAAGCACTACGATCTAATTATGACTAAATCATCTGCGGGAGTTGACGTATCTGAAGAAGAACCAATGATCATCTTCCAGCATCATCATTGCCATGTTCTTTCTCATCATCATCATCATCTTCGTCCTCGCCTTCATCATCACAGCAATCGTCATCACAACATTTTTTACTGGAGCAGCAGTTATAGCGCGGCTTGCAACAGCAGTCCTGGTGCTGCTTGTCACAACATCCCCTCTTGCAATCATCACAGCACTGAGTACAGAAGCAGCAGTCATTCCAGATTGTATAAGCCATCAAGTCCAGAGTCTTGACAGGAGTCTTTGGATCGTCGCTTTTGATGACCAGCTCAGCACATCTTGGACACTTCTCTGTAGCCTTGTATCGTATGAGAAGACTCAAACATGAACCAGGATGTAGCTTTGCGGGGAAAGGATTGTTTATGAGCTTCCATTGATGGCCCTTACTCTTTACCACAACACTGGCCACATTTAGCGCGCAGTCACCTACGTTACAGATAGATATCGTTCGCTCTGCGCTGCAACATGCCTGCACTCCACCAATACACGTAGAGCCAGTAACCACTAATTTGCCAGAAGGCACATTACCAAATACATTGATGGTCTTTACTGAGCTGCCTAGGTCATCACTGATTACTGTGATGGTGGCTGATTTTGGACCAAGACTTGTAGGCTGAAAGCGGATAGGTACTTGAAGAGAAGTACCCTCTGCAATTGTTAGAGGGAATCCATTGTGGGAGGGAACTTGCGGCACAAGGAACTCGCTACTGGATGACGATGAGATGCCTGATATGGACAATGTACATCTTCCAGTATTAGAGAGAGTCAGAGGTATGTCCACAAACGAGCCTATACATACGTCACCAAATCGACCAGCATCTGCGATCATCAAATTCAGCTTTGGTTCTAGAACTAAACCTTCCAACCGTATATGTTGGCGGTCTGACTGTCCGACAACAGGATTGTCGTTGAATTTTGTCTGATATTCAAGTGTAAGCGTTGCAGATCTTATGCCGGGCGTCACACCTGGTTGAAAGCGTATCATTACTTCGACAGAACTTCCAGGGCTCACCAAGAACGGGTAACCCGCTTGCACACGAGGCACCAGGAACTCAGGTATGGTAGAGGTAATGTCAGTTATCCAGAGTGGACAGGTACCACTATTATTGATAGTCAGCATCTCATCAGCGAAAGAGCCCCTGCAGACACCACCGAAATTCCCATCGTCTGCTATTGCAGTCACAAGAACTGCCCTTCCGAGCGTGGCTTCTGCGGTTAGGTCGACGTTGGGAGCTGTAGGATCGTTACTGATGATACGGATGGTAGCTTCTTCAGGCGTGTCAGGCGGCAAGTTGCTTGGAGGATCATATTCAACTGTGAATTCGATGTGGGAGCCTGGAGCTATGACAAGTGGTGTAGAGGGTGTAGAGAGGACAGAGAAACTCGTCGAACCCATAAGACGCTGCACGCTACTTATCACCAGATCTTTTTTGCCTACATTGAAAACTTCAAGTGTCAGATACTGCGGACCATGACAGACTGTTCCGAAATTAAGACCATGTTCTAGATCCACGGAAATTGAGGGACCTTCTGGCTTGGCAAATTCGAATACTCCACGGCCGTATGTGGCAGCTCGCAGTATCCCGTTCCTCAGCACCAGATCGAAAACAGGAACTTGTGGAAAATGAATTTCATCTAACTTTGACCATGACGATCCGCCGTCGACTGAGCGCAGTACACCGAACATGGTGCCTACGAAAATGGTACTTGGTGTCTCCGTGCCGTCAAATGCTATGGCAGCGAACGGAATGTCAAGGTCGAGGCCTTCGATAGTGGGAGAGATATCAGTCCAAGCAGAGGCACCGGTGCTGGTACGGAAGACGTGTCCTGTGTCACCTGTTCCGCCATCAAATCCCCCTACTACGGCGTAGATCATGTTGGGATCATTGGGATCGAAGGCAACCCTGGTAACATTCCTATTTCCAATAGGAAGGCCTCTGGTAATATTAGCAAAAGTTACCCCGGTGGGCCCACCCACTGTAGCTGCCAACGCGTTAATTGAAAGGAATACCTGGTTATTGGCGGCTACAACAACATTGTTACTATTGGTCCTGGCAACGTCCACCACACCATTGTTAGGAAGTGGAATAATACTACGCCAGATCCCCATGAATCTCTGCCAAAGATTTTGTCTACTGGTGACGTAGACAATCCCTCCAGTATTGGCGTCCGTAGCGATGGATGCAAGGTAGCAGTCTCGCTCTCTTCCAGTCCAAGGAGGCGTAATATCATTAGCTAGTGGAATTGTAACACCGTCGTCGGTAGAAAAAAATAACCTTGTGCATGGTGTTGGAGGATCTGGCCAGAAGCCATTGGTGCAGTACACTTGTCCTGCAATCACTCCATCATAAGCCACGTCCCATCCATCTCCGCGGCTTGTGCCGAACCAAACCAAATCTGGTGCTGTCGCGGTCGTCTCCACTTGATTGTCCTGTAGAGCTCCTACTGTGACACTCCCAGTGGCATCAGGTTTCATGTCTATATTATAAAAAAGGCCCGTCTGCAGGCCACCCGAGTTTAGAGGATCCCAAATTGCCCCTTCGTCATCAGACCTTGCTAGTCCACCATCGTTACCACTCAGCACAATTGTTGGATCTCCGGGATCGGAGGGTCGAATGAAGGCCCACGATTGCGTGTCTGGATGTAGACTGTTCGGCCCTCCTCCGCCGCCTATTTGGATAAAGCTATCTCCAGAATCAGTAGATTTTGCTTGAAGAACACCACCCAAATATATGGTATCAGTGTTGCCATCTCCAGGCGAGGCGGGATCCACAGCCATATCGAAGCAGTACCCGTTTTGCGTGTTTTGGGGTATACCGGCGGCTGCAGCTACGTCCCATGTTGTACCCTGATCTTTGCTAACAAATAGGGCAGGGGGAAATGGATCGGCATTATCCGTTGGAGATTGTCGTGCTTGAAAGCAAGCATAAAGAACTTGCACGCCACTTGGGTTGGGGAGTGCACTAGGTGGTGCAATATCAACCTCTACTCTTCCAAAGCCTGCTGGCCATGAGGAGAGGGGGTTGGGTTGGCCAGAGGCCATTGGAGTAGTTTGGTTCAAATTTGGTGGATTGGACCAATTCTGTCCGCCATCGTTAGACATGATAACACCAGTTCCGCTAATGCCTGCATAAAGAACGCGCGATCCGGTAGGTGATGAGGAATCCAGAACTAGTGAACGGGCGTTACCAGCAGCATTACTGCCGAGCACCCAATTCCGGCCGCCATTCTCTGAGCGGTAAATACCTCTGCTCGAAGCCAGGTAGAGGATGTCGCTATTGGCGGGATCGACGATAATGACATTGATGTCCCTACCACCAGCGCTATTAACAAACAAGGTCATCGCATCGTTTCCCGGGAGAGTACCGTCTACGACATTATCTGATGGATAGCCGGAGCCAAGCTGTATCCAGCTGCTTCCGCCATCTGTCGACTTAAACAAACCCTGTCGTTGCCCCTCGGGTCTATCATTCAATGGACTGAGCCACTGTCCACTAGTACCTGCATAAACAATATTTTCATCGCTTGGGTCAATCGCTATGGCCCCAGGTTTGCCTATAACAAGCGATGGCTGCTTGTCAAACAATGGAGTCCAATTGGTTCCGCCATCACTGCTTCGCCACACACCTCCTCCTGCTGTACCTATGTACATAATCTTGGAATTCGAAGGGCTGACGGCTATGGAAGAAACAAGACCATTGACTTGACGGGTACTACCAGAAATAGGGCTCGGGCCTATGGGTTTCCACACAGTACCAATCAGTGTCAGGTTTTATCACCACTAAGTATCAGTTTTACGTTGAGAGGACACCTGCTTAGCACTGCGCCTTGACGATTCATCGACCTTTAGACTGGGGTCTGTAGGAGACCGCACTATTGATCCCGCAAGCCGCTGCCATTGTTTGAGTGCGCGAGCATATGCCCCAGGGGTTGGTGCTGCTCCTCCTTCAATTATACGTGAAACGATCTCCTCATGTACCTTTCTTTCCTTTCCTTCGAGCAGATCTGGCTGTTCGCCATAATTATCATCGGATCGATCCTTTCTAGGTTTGTATTTCTTATCCGTCATGACTGGCTATAGTCTAGATCCTATATAAAGTAACTGCTGCTTTACCACCTAAATACAAAATGGTCTGTATATGCACACACATCTGAATTTACTGAATATATAGATATCTCAATTGAATTTATCATCTTGATCCGCTCTATTGAATGCATGTATGTCTTTTTATCTATGCTAAAATTCCCTAATCAAGAATTACAATTTGGTACGGTCTGAAGATTCACTCAATAAAGTGATCTTGCAGTAGACGATCGCTCACTGCTGGGAGTTTAGCTGACAGTTACATAATCATTAGGGTATCTTATGCTATAATATGCCGCATATCAATACATGGTAGCCATGGGCATGCAAGATTTGATGGATTACCTCTACCTAAAGGTCTAGTGTTATGATATCTAGTTGTTGCATTTACACAGATAGGTTGCATTTCTGATTACCTACATGGGTTACATTTTTCTGCTTACCCTTAGTATGCGTGGTAGATGTAATTAACCTTTGTAGAAACATCTCCGACGGAGTAAGACCATTAATTCCTCCATGTTCCCTGGCTTCATTGTATGCCTTGACAAAGATATCATACCTGAGTTTACCATTGTCTATATTTGGAATATCTTCTAATGCTAGAAATTCATTCTTTACTATCTTGTTATATGCTTCTACCTTTCCTTGCAGCTGTGGATAAGAGTTTGGAATTCGTTTATCCTTGATGTGATTATGTACAAGGAAATGCTTGAATATTCTAGATGTAAACTGCTTTCCGTACTTGTCGGTAAGCTATATTGTCACCCATGTCTGCAAGTACAACATCTAGTATGACAAGATTCAACAGGCAGATAACAACCGTAAATCTAGTAACACACATACATAAAGAATTATGTATTCTATTACTTGGCATATGAAATATTAACGCTTTTGTTTCCTAATCTCAATGATGCAGAGAGCTATCATTAGTAACAATGTTGGAATAACTACAAGCTTTGCATGAACTTCTGGCAACAACTCTGCAGTCAATGCTATAAGTGAAAGGGCTAAAACAATATAAGTCAAAATTCGTGCCGCACCGATAACTATGTAGTGTGTACACATCCTCTATGAAGGCAGTGCTTAGTATAAAAATATGATCTCAAACTTAGAGTTCTCAAACTTAGGACTCAACTTAGAAAACGGCTCAGCCTAAGACACAACCTACGGTATTCTAGGCAGTTTCAATTGTTGAAGTCCTATATGGATTCGATCTGGCCATGTCGCGTAGCTATCCATGTAGCCGTAGCCAATGTTTGGGGACTTTTCTAATTAGTCATCTGTACTATTGAGAGTACTCTAAGGATGGAACAAAGACAAGAGACCGGGTTCTGTCGCGTTAGATATTCTAGAGATATTCGCACACAATGAAAGTCTTTCCACGTATCAAATATTTTCAAAACTAAAATCAACCACAATTAAAATGGCGTACAAAAACGTTCATAAAATAATCCGAAGGCTACTAGCCTTAAATCTATTAATCAGAGGGGGCTGGGGTTGAATTTGAAACGAATGGAAGACTAATTTGATAACGTTTATACTCAGATAATAAATTGGTAGTCCTTAGTACAGGGATGGTGAGGACTTCAGCTGAAACCGGACTTCACTAAGCGACAATAACAAACCTTATTTTCACCAGATTGATAAAAATACAAGTTATTGACCCGTAGAATAAAGCGCAGGAATAGAGATGAAGGGAAGAAAACATACCGAACTAGAGACAATATTAAATTGAAAGTTCTATTCTATTTAGTTTCTCAACCGGATGGCTCGTGGACAAATAAAATTATTCATGATGCTGGAATAGGCAGTCAACATTGGGATAACTTCAAGCGAACAATGAAAGAAATGGTTGAATTTGGTTGGATTGAGCTAACTGAATATCAAGATCGGGAGGTTTATAAAATAACTGCTAAATATAAAATATCTAATGAAGGGCGAAATGTATATGAAAAAGCAAAAGATATCATTATGAACAGAGACAATCCACTCATCAAGCTTGACGCGTTTAAGGGTATTGAAGCCTTATAGGCTTATTATAAATCGACTAGATCCTTGAATCGACCCCGTTTGTAAAGTTTACGGAAATCAGGATCCTTATGGGTTTTGACTTTAAATGCTGGTGCAATTGATGTAGCAATTAGTAACGGTTTTATAGCTTCCTCCTGCTTGCCAATATGCAAAAGACATTTGGCCATCATGTACCATGACTCTTCATCTTTTGGTTCAATCTTTAAGCATTTTTTGAATGATACGAGTGCTTCTAAGCTTTCCCCCATTTTCATTTGTGCTTCACCTTTATTAAACCAGGCATCTTTGTCCTTAGGACTCACTATTATAGCCATTTGGGCAACCTTTAGCGCTTCAGCGTACTTATCCAATTTTAGGAGTTCATCTGATTTATTCACTAATGCATCTACATCCTTTGGATCTTGGTTAATGATATCCTCATACAATTTAATTGCGTCGTGATGTCTTCCCAGATCACCGAGAACTACTGCTTTCATATATGCTGCATCTGTATCTGACGGATCTATCTTAAGGGCAGCATCAAAACAAGACAGGCCCCTTTCAAACTCTTTTAACTCAAACAATGCCTCGCCCTTATGATATAGCACATCACTATCATTGGAGTCAACCTTGAGTATCTTCTCAAAAATTATAAGAGCTTTCCTGTATTTTTCTTCATCCAGTAACTCTACTCCCCTATCATGATACTCATCTAGATCGAATTCACGATTCATAGACTTACTTACTCTTGTTCGCCCAGATAGTTTAATCAATGTTAAACTATCGGTTTCTCCTGTCAAATATAAAACGATCTGAATTTTGTTCAGATCAACTTGACAAATATAAGTTACTGTGATGAGTATCATATAGAAATAACAACTCTTAACGACCATGATACATCAATTCAGATGTGCTTTTCATCTAAACCAGTCTACTTTGAACATTATAAAATTGAGGTGAAAACTATAAAATGAAATTAGAAACATAAAACTGGTTTCATTAGGGGTCAAACATTTAGCCCAGGATTGAAAGCATTCTCATTAGAGGTTCTCCCTTATTCCACCGATCTACTATTTGCCTTTTTAAGTTATAGGAAAAGCGCGTGTGAGAGTAATTCACAGTATTCTAACAGTAGCCATGTCACCTACAAAGCCGATGGATCTAATAAAGGCTCCTAAGATCGAGTTGAACACATTTTCGCCTTACCGCAAGGGTTAAGGGGCAGAAAAAAAGGCTTACAGATGATAACTTGCTTCATTATATTTTTTTGAGTGTGATTATTACTGGGAGTTTATTAGCGGCGTCTGTGGAACCAGAGTTGACGATAGACGACGTTAGACAGGCTCGCATGACACTGCTTGATGGAATCAGTTATGCTATTCAGAGGCTAATTGCTAATATTGAGGATCCTGGTTCGCGATCAGGAGAATTTGGATTTGACAACTCAATCATAAAAGAACTACTCGAGGAAGATCAATTAGGTGAGGCAATTGCAGAGCTTAATATCATGAAATCCAATCTGATAGAAGCATTTGGTCAAGGTGTCGTTCAGCAAGAGGTAGGTCCCCAAATAGATAACTTGATATCTGTCCTGGAGAAGCAGTCTCCAATATGAAATACATAATGCCGCTCTCCCTCTCTTGCTGTCCAATTCTATAACGTTAGAATCGGAGAATCGGACGCATGTATCTCAATCTAATCTTGTTGCCAACCAACCATCACTTCCCTGCTGATCACTAACCCTGCGCTTTTGAATCCCCTTTCTGTCCATGTATATCGCATCATCCAACAGAGCTCTGGGATCTGCCTGTTCGTGAGCTGCTCGGAAACTTATCTTTGTCATAGCGGGTTTTTCATCTATTCCGTGCTTTTAAGCAGATGCTTCAAAAGTACCAAGTGCTTTCCAAGATGTGTTTAGAAACGTCTGATGGACATTGAAACCTATGCAGTGTCGGGAGAAGACAGGATAAAGGTGGTTCTGAAATTGAAGTAAATATATATTATATCCAGACAGACGTTCAGATATGTTTGAGGCTTGAGAAAGTGAAGATGTAAACTTCTTACCTTCCTGTATCCATTCTTGATGATAGGGGAGTACCATCGTCTCATCGTGCGTAGTGCCATATCTTATAAAATGGTATTTAAAAAGAATTCACGTACTCACGTATTATAAGTTAGATTGTCCTGTAATGTCTTTATAGAAAAATGGTAAGAATAGACGATATTGATGTGAGTATCTTGGCGTTTTTGAGGATTAATAGTCGTACTCCGGCATCCCAAATAGAAGAGGGCCTAGCAAAAAAGGGCACACGGATATCGTCCAGATCAGTGTTAAACCGGATAAAAAGGCTAGAAAAATACGGGATCATACAAGGCTACACCACAACATTAAATCCAAGATTGTTTGAAAAAAGGGAAAATGTTACAATACTGCTAAAGTTCGTACCCCACTCTGATAATGCCGATATTGAAAAATTAAGTACATATCTCCGCGACACTTCATTCTGCTTTTTTGCCGCAAAATTGACGGGAGAAGCAAATGGATATGATTATGCCTGCCACCTAGTATTTGACACGAAGCAACAATTCGATTTGCAATTTAAGTCAATTCTCGATACATTTAGCGATCTGATTCTGCATTCTCAGTTTTACAAGTCAACGATAATAAAGGAATCTCCTCGTGGCCTTCCTTCTGCTCATGAGTTGGAACGAGTCAGGACGATGCATTCTCTAAAGAAATGGCCGATTGACGATCCGGAGTATATACAAAGCTTAATGAGGCAATCCGATGCCGACTCTGTTAGAGATACATTGGCCCAATTTGGTCAATTTTAGCTCTCGAATATTCATCATTGGAGATTCAACTTTGGAATGCGATTATGACGATAGCATTCCGTTTTGGAATGCGATTATGACGATAGCATTCCGTTTTGGAATGCGATTATGACGATAGCATTCCGTTTTGGAATGCGATTATGACGATAGCACTTGGAGCATGTCACTTCAAGGCTTACTCGTCGCTCATCAATCATAGTTGATAATTGTCTTTTCTGACTACTAATACTCGGTTATAATCCCGGTTATAAACCCGCTAAAATAAGTCCTCTAGCATCTGGTTCTTTTAACCTAGTGCTGACTCAGTAGGAAATGATGAAGACCAAGAAAATGGTTGTAATTAGATTTAATTCTAAATGCTTAAAAAATAATAACTATCCTGACAAAAATTTGTTTGAAAATGGGAACAGGTTAATACCACTTTAAGAGATATGGACAAACACGAACTTTTCTGTCTCAGAATTCTCCTTATTTATGATTCCGATATGGAAATACTTGGCATTTCTGAACTGGAAGTATTTGGTCGTGTGGCTAGCATCACTTCCGACGACGGCATCATTTGTCGCGAAGCTGATGCAGGCTTCCTCGATAAGAGAGCCAAGGGCAGGACGAACCGCACTGCTAACTTGCTCGCGTACTACACTCTGAATGAGGCGGCTGGAGACTCAGTTCAAGTCATGCTGGCTTTGTGTGAAGACCGATTCTCCTTCAATGCGAAAATAGATCGAGGTATTGGATGATCCCCTCTGGTATGCATTAACCTCTCAGCAATCCTGACCTACGACGTGCACCAAATGAAGAGGGACCAAGCTCAGCCGACTGCATAGCTACCAGCTATGAAGAGTGCAACTTCCCATATCCGATATCCGATGACGAAATTTGTAGCAGAAGCTTTGATGCATGCATTATTCCGTAATCTCCACGGATATGATCTAGACTGTTTCGAGTTCGTCCCTCCCCTTCTACGCGTGAGAAACGTTCACTTATCTCTGTTGCGCTCTGACCAGAGTCCTGTGTCTCTCCTGAGTATCAGTTACCTGAGAGTATAACACTTGCATCCTGATTTACTACATATTCATTTGCGTTAGCATCAATAATATCTTCATATCTGTCATATTCATCGTATGTCCGTTCTAACCCACTATATTCAGAAAAATACGTCATAAAAACATCTGATTGGCTTGTACTTGTACTGCCAGTGCCTAGTTTAGAAGCATTACCCTTCTGATGTTTTTTGTCCATGGAATCTTATCCTTCTTGTTAGCATTAGATTTTATATAAATTTTCTATGTACGACCTTCTATTACACATATTAATACATTAGATTCATAAAAAATTTAGACCAGCGAATGGTAACTTGTTCCGCCCAGGTATTGAGGTAGAAACGGTCTTTTTCAATCTGGAATATATGTAATATGTAGGTTTTGTACATATGCAGCAGTACTGAGTTCGTCCTTTGATTTATCCATCTAATCTTTCTGTCTGTGAGTTTGACCACAGAACAACTGCTTTGCTTTGATAGTTTCGGGAAAGGGGAATTTACAACTTTATGACAAACCAATGCATATGATTACGTTTTCTCTCTTGTTCTTTTTTAACGGATCATTCTTTTTCATTGGTGCACTGTGTGCACGATAAATCAGTGTCTGAGACTACGCTAGTATACCTTCTTGACTCTTCAATTAGTTATAAGAGCCAGTTTAACCAGAATCCTAGAAAATAGGGGTATTGAGTAAGGATAGAGATAGACAATCTCATAAAGACGGGCAGTCTCCACGCTTATTGCTTAATCGATATCCACAACAAGGGCAACACAATCCATTCCACACGATAAACACAGAGCATGTTTGACATCTCCTCTGCCCTAAGGCATAGCGGCTCCAGTTCCGCATGCAGAGTGAAACGTGGTTATACTAAATTATTGTACAATCGGCGTAACAAGGATGAAACAATAATGTCTGTCATAAAGAGGTTATTTGGAGATTATATTACTTCAAGGTTAATAAGAACACAGAACAGAGAACTATCATTCAGATGTATTGTCTATAACATGCATAGGCTAACAAATCTTGTCTTTATTGTGATGGGTTCTACATACCCATCTCTTAATTAGAACTTATATAACTGATTAGATTACTATCTATAGATAGAAATGGTTACTACGGCATCTATAAAGCAAACAGTACTTCAAAAGATGCTAGCCATTAGAAATAGGGCACCAGACCTTTATGAAGCGCTTGCAAAGGACGATAAGTCATTAATCAAGAAGTAAGGGAGAAGATTACATTTTCTATATATTCTTCCACATCACTAAAAATTAAAGGGTCACCAACAGGTCTTACGACTACTTTATTCAATAATTCATGTATCTCTAATTGAAAATGAAAACTGTGCATAGGTAGTGTAAAGCCATATTTTTCCAAAAAGAGCACTGTAGCCGTTAATGCAGTTCTCTTATTTGCGTCAAAGAATGGTTGGTCGTACGTAATGCCTGACATTATTTCGGTTGCTTTCTTTACGATTCTAGTTCGTCTGTCCTGAATATGGTTATGTGAATCTATCATTCTGGGTAGAGTGTTGTACAGATAGTTTTCGTCTACTTCAGTTATTTCGAATACTCCGCCCTATCTTTCAATTTCCGTTCTGTTAAACTCTACAATACCATCGATCTCTTCAGAAGTCAGATTCTCTGACAATAACTAGTCATTTCTTCTTGTTTCAAGGTACATGTCCTCTCTTAAATCTTGTACTGGTTGGGTTATGTCCATGAATATTTCTATACCCGATGATTTGAGCGTAAAAAGCATTCCAATCATGATTTCATAAAATAGTAAAATATTACTTGATGACGATAGAATAGGTAGAGTATCAACCGGATGAAGACAACGCATGAATAGATCACATTGTATCTTTAGCGTAGTAGCTCCGTTTTGTTTAGAACATTCAAATGAATATCTATCCATAAGAGGAAGAGTACTTGTATTGAATGAATCTAATCCGTCAGAATTATGATTTGACTAACTCGTCAAAATAGTTTAGTGTATAGTGCATCTTATTTTTATATTGATGACCCGGAATCTTAGTCACAAGTTCTTTGCTGTCATCAATGTAATTCACATAACACAGAGCTAATACCCATCTCACTAAATGAATCATTCAGAATAGATTATAATGTGACTCGAGGCATGGAGATAGAATTCTATAGAAGGAATCAAATTGTACATAGACAAGAACCTTCAGAACAACAGATAATACCACCAGATTAGATTAGATTTGAGTCGGCGTACGGAGAGGAGGTTGATAAACTTTAAATGTATTGTTTAAGGGTATTTACACAGACGATTAGAAAACTAGACAGATAGAAAACGAATGTTAAGAATTGGGATGGTGTTTAGACTGGGTTTAGTTAACGCCAAGGGTGATTGATGGTGGCAATAATAGTAGTATTGAGTGGAAGCTGAGACTAGTGAAAATAGTCGCCTATGGAGGCTAATGGAGGTAGACGCCATGACGATACTGATGACCATGGCGACAACGATGGTATTGGAGGCAGCTCTCATGCCTCAGTTGCAATGACATGATCCGCGACATCATCAGCTGCTGGTATGGGAGGTTCCTCTGCAACTTCAGCAGCCTCAGACATCAATATATGGAGGGTCATCATCCTCAGCAGTTATTTCTGGGAGCAATTGAGACAAAAGCTACTTATTCTATCTTGTATTTTGGAGTATTTCATATATGGCTCTTGATTTGTCCAGTGGACATCACTTTGACTCCGAAATGAACGATGGGAAGGATTTAAAATATTGATAGCTTTGAATGTAATAAGTACTAATTACTCAAATTGGTGGGTTTAAGACATTAGTGACGACACTACCTGAGCCATACCTGAGGCTATTCATCGCATATTATAGATGTAGTAGTCTAAAAAAATCATGGATTAATTTAGGTAATACCCAATCATTTGGACCTTAATCAAACATCATGCACATGCCCATCTAGCTGTAGTATCAAAAAAATAGGGAAAGAGACCTTTGAATTTCATCCTCAAGATTGAATCCGCTCAATTTCCCTCCCCACGCTCGGGACGCTCCTACCCCTCATCTGAATCCGTCTCAGCGAAGGCTGAAAGACTGGATAGATTGTTCACTATTTCTGAAGGTGCTGGGTATGCGTGAAGAGAGTATGAAGCGATGAAGGGTTCTCCATCCTCTCCTTCGGGACTAACTAGCTCAATGGCATTTGCATTAAATGGCACAGAACCAGAGGTACCCGTGTCCAAAGTAGTAAATACCACTGTCTCGTTACCAGAGAAACGATAGTCATCTAGATTTCCAAAATCCTCCGGTATGGCAGTACTATTGCTGGGACTGATTATGTTCCATACCAGTACATCAACGGGTCTGTTGGTAGCATAATCTAGCATTCCTGTATAGATGGCATCATCCTCTCGTGGAGGAAGAATTATCGCTGTTTGTCCTTGCGGATCTTCTCCAGGGAGCTGTCTAGTCACCGATGAAGAGAGACCGCTCCAAGTAAATGCCTTGTTTATTGCTGGCGATTGGATGTCTAATGGTGATGATGACACTTGGTCTGCCTGCAACGATTCTGTCTGAGCGAAGGACCCGGTTGTCAATGATACTGTACTCAGAGAAACCACCATGGCTAGAAATAGAGTGGCAACAATGTTGAATTTTTGCATTTTTGACATTAGAATTTAACTAAATACGCTTCGATTTAACTATTTAGAAAGTAGTTTACATATTATAGAATACCTGCGTTGTAATTGGTTCAATCACTTGCTAGAAGGCACATATAGTCAGGCGTGGTGTCCAGTTAGTGATAAAATTGCGGCAAAGAACGCGTCCACGCATAGCCAAATGGAAAAACAGTTCACTGGAACAATCTGGATTTGAAGGATCCGGTTGCGGGTCTAGACCCTACGAAGGGGAACTAGGCTATACCTGAGATGGTAACATTAACGCATTGTTCCTCTGGAACTGTGGCTGACAACCTGTTGAATTCAACGCGGCATGTGGACTATGCACTCTGATGGTGAACACATCGAGTCAAAAGGTTGTTCGTACTCTTGGTCATATTCAGGAGCATATATACCACTTTGAAGAAAAAAAGAACAGAATGTCAGTGAATCTAGAGTTAGACAACTCTTGTCCGAGTATGGAAAGACAGGTTACATACATGTTCTGAATAAACCAGGTAGGCCATTCAGACCTGTGTCCTATTATGAAATATCTACAGTACTATCAGTTTTTAGACAGTATCCTTGCAATGCATTAACACTGGAAAGCATACTTCTAAACAGACACGGTATTAAGATTCCTCATAATAGAATCCATAAGATATTGAAGGACTATAAGCTGGCTTCAGACGATACCAACAAACAAAGGAGAAGAAAGTGGATCAAATATGAAAGAAAACATAGCATGAGCCTATTGCATACTGACTGGTACCAGATAAAAGATTACAGATGGAAAGGTAAATGGTTGTTAGTTGTTAGCATACCTTGATGATGCCTCACGATTTGTGCTAGGATATGGTGTATTTGATGAATCCACAACTTATAATGCAATATCTGTGCTGGATGGTTGTATCGCTAGATATGGTAAACCACTCGAACTACTTACAGATCATGGTAGTCAGTTCTATGCTAATTCCGGTGAAATTAAAACAGCCACAATAAGTACATTCCAGCAGTATCTACTTGGTAAAAAGATCAACCACATACTTGGAAGAGTACATCATCCTCAAACAAACGGTAAGATAGAAAGGTTCTACGAGACGTTTCAGTCAAAGATAATGTACTTTGAATCTATTGATGAATTCATAACATGGTATAACACCAGGAGACCTCATATGTCATTGAACTAGGATGAATTGGAAACACCCATACAAGCGTTTTATAGAAAGATAGATAGAAGAAGACATTTACCGTTTATGATTAATAATTTAAGGTGATTGAATGGCAAATAGAAACATGAGACGGAATGTTAATAATTTCAGGATACTACAACGGTAACTTGCCGAAATATTAAGAAGATAACTAAACACACAATTGTCTAGACAGGTGTAGTTTCTGCAAGAGGGCCTGCAATTTGCTGCTCTGACTAACACATTTCATCAAGGCCGCCATAATTCATATATCAAAGGTGTGTGATTTGTATTTAGGAAGTAATAATGAACTGACATCCCATGTAGCTAAGATAGTAGAGATTGTTGGTAGTTCCGAGACAAGTTGGCAAGATGCGGCGCAAGCTGCCGTAAGCGAAGCTAAGAAAACGGTACGTGGAATAAAAGGGTTAGAAGTCCAGGATATGACTGCAAAGGTAGACCCTAACACAGGTAATATAACTCAATATAGAGTCTGTGTGAAACTGGCATTTGGTATAGAACACTGATTTTAAAAATTACCAAAGAATATTTTTTCTGCTCTAAGTGTAGAAGATTAATTCAATTACGCCGGCCATAAATATCATAGCTAGACGCAGTATATACTGGATTAAACAAAAATATAGCTCGTTTCAAGAAATATGCTGCACTTGTCAAGATGGTGCTGACGACGCTGCAGTTTATGTTAACTCTATCCCGGTAGATTTTTGGCAAAAGTTGTACTTCTAATCCAAGCACTTATTCTTATTATACTAATTCCTTTGATGTCTGCGAAGCTGCAATATTTATTGGCTCCCACACAGGTGAAGCTGGAGGAACATAACAAGCATCATAATGAGCTAAATCATCAACAGCTGCTTTCATCAATAAGGCAAAAGCAACCAGATCAATCCTGCCTTTAACTGCTTCTCCTCCAACAATTTGGGCTCCAAGAAGCCTTCGACTTTTTCTATCAGCTACTATCTTTATCGATATTGCTTTCTTATTTGGATAGTAACCAGCTCTCGTGACACTCTTTACTTCCTTTTCTACGGGCTATCACCCTCACTGCGTTGGGTACAAGCTCTGTAATAGTATTGCCAAAACCCGTAGTAGATGGTTTCAAACTTGGAAAGGGTCACAAGATTGATTTGATCGTAACAGGTGACGGAATCTATATCCCACTTATTGAGCAACCAGCAGGCGAGGATGATCTAGAAAGGTCCACTGATTTGTCCAGTCCGGAACAATAGGTATATTACAGGATCGTAATAATATTACTACGTAAAAATGTTACATTCGACATGTGACTAAAGTTTCTATATATAAATTCGGTTGTCTTATGTTAGGATGAATAAATCCCAAAGTTTAGCACTAGTCGCAGTAGGAGTAATCGCGGTATTGCTGGTTACAGCAGCAGTAGCCGATCCACAGGATGCAATGGCTGGCAAGAGGCACAAGAAGCATCATCATGATGATGGCGGTAGCGCAGCCGCAGCAGCAGCAGC
>Ga0315553_10001206_pt1 | contig 21801 bp, 21 predicted proteins | sample SalMarSW160140MG_FD_203099 | JGI IMG/M metagenome (GOLD analysis project Ga0315553, IMG submission 203099) | Salt marsh sediment microbial communities from the Plum Island Ecosystem LTER, Massachusetts, United States - Salt Marsh Sediment SW1601-40 ... | reverse complement strand
CTGCTAAGTGGCCTGCGCCTTTAGCTACCATAACGGGAGCTTCCATCGTCTTAGCTTCATAGCGAATCGCAACAGCTACATGCGTCGGGTTCACAAGAACAACACTGGCTTTGGGAACCTCCTGCAGCATACGTTTCCTGGTCATTTCTATCTGAATCCGGCGGACACGGGATTTAACCTCGGGTGAACCATCGGTGTCTTTCCGCTCCCGTTTTACTTCCTGCTTTGTCATTCTCAGATCCTTGGTATATTTCCATTTCTGGAAAAAGACGTCGATGACCGCTATAACCAGAAGCGCTACGCAAACACGTATCAGCATTCCTAATATTATTCTTGCGATAGCCACCATTATCTGTGCAGACCACGACCATCGAATAGCAGCAAGTGTATCTATCCTGCTGTGAAGATACAGCCAGACGATAATTGAAACAAAAATCAATTTTGCTATAGAGACACCCAGCTTTACTGCAGATTTAACATTAAACAGTCTCTCAAAACCTTTTATCGGATTGATTGCACTGAATTTCAAGTTCAAGGCCTGAGGCGCAAAATTAAGGCCACTGATGGCAATACATGATAACATTGACCCTACAAAAAGTGCCGCCAGAATCGGGCACATAGCAATTGTCGAACTGACGATTTTTGTATTGATAAAATTTATAAACGCTTTGTTGTCGGCGAAAATACTGATTTGCCCCGACATCCCCTGCTTCATTTGAATAATAAACCATTGCAGTAAAGCCGGTGCAGATAAGGCCAGCACAATTACAAGCACCACAATCGAAACAGCCGCCGGCAATTCCTGGCTCTGGGCAACTTGCCCTTTCTCTTTTGCCTTCTTCAGCCGTCTTGGCGTTGGCTGTTCTGTTTTTTCAGCAGCTGGCTTCTCCGCCATAATTTACACTCGATTTTAGTTTGCGTATTACAACAAAATAATTACTAATCAATCAAAGGGGCAGCAGCTTGCCCATCCAATCAGCGAATTCAGTCACAAAATCATTAATAAACGGCAAAAACATCCCCGCCATCAGCAATCCAAGGCCCACACGCAACGGCAGACTGATAAATAAAATATTCATGTCCGGCATTATCCGTGCGAATACAGCCAACACAACCAGTAACAACAAAAACGCTGCTAACATCGGTGCGGCTAATCTTAGACACGCGATAAACATTATTGAACCAGCTTTAACTGTTCCGCCGACCAAAACTGGTATCGTTGGGATACTGCCAACAGGAAATGTCTCGTAACTTCGTGAGATAATCAACAGAAACAAATGATGACCATTTGCGCTTAGAAATAAAAGTATAAATATCATTTCAATGAGTACGCTAAGCGGTTGGGTCCTTTCGCCCGTCAATGGATCCAAAGTCTCGGCCATTGCTAACCCCATTTGTCTTTCAATAATCCGCCCACTCAGTTTGACAGCAGAAAAAATAAAGACAACTACTAACCCAAGAGCCAAACCATAAATTGCTTCGTTACTTATCAGCAATATAGCTTCCAATGCGGAGATTTGTTTGGAATTGACGGTAGAAGGAACAACTGTTGAAAAAAAAACTGAAATTAACAAAACAATCGCGACTTTGATTCTAACAGGAATGGTTTTCCAGCTGAAAACAGGTGTTACCAGAAAAAATGCCGACATCCTTGTCAGTACCAACACAAATCCGAGCAGCTTTGTTATCATCAACTCCATTAATCACTGCCCGATGCTTTGAATATGACCGAAAATCTCATTCATAAATTTAAGCAGTGTACCCAGCATCCAACTGCCGAAAAGCAGTGTGACAAACCCCACACCAATAAGCTTGGGCACTACCGTTAAAGACATATCACGTATGGAGGTAACCGCTTGAAGCAATGTCACCACTACGCCTACAATGACACAGGTCAGCAAAATCGGTGCCGACACAAGCAACGCCGTCTCGAGTGCTTGTCGCCCCAGATAAATAGCAAAACTACTATCCATCCGTTAAATCCTTATAAAAAATTAATGCCTTATTGGAACCCCAGACTAAGGCTCTTAGCCAACAATCCCCATCCATCGACAAGAATAAATAATATCAGCTTGAAAGGCAGCGAAATCATTACTGGTGGCAGCATCATCATGCCGGCACTAAGCAGAACACTGGCGATAACAAGATCAACTACCAAAAAGGGGATAAACAAAAGACAGCCTATCTCAAACGCCGTTCGAAACTCACTGATAATAAATGCCGGAATTACTATGTGCAGACCAATTTCCCTTGGATTGGCCGGGGATTCTATCTTTGCCATCTGCACAAAAAGTGCCAAATCGGATTCACGACACTGCCGGAGCATAAATTCCTTAATAGCGCCACCTGCGTTACGACCTGCTGTTTCGAAATCAATCTCATCTGCCAGATAAGGTCGAATACTGGTTTCATTAATTCTGGAAAATGTAGGGGTCATCGTATACAGCGTCAGAAACAATGCCAGCCCTATAATAGCAATAGTTGGCGGTATAGTTTGAGTAGTCAGAGCCCGACGAACAAAAGACAGCACTATAACTATTCGCGTAAAGGACGTCATCATCACCAGGAGACTTGGTAAAATCGCCAGGCCGCTAAAGATGATTACAAGCTTGACAGGTGTCGACCAATCTCTGCCCTCAGTTCTATCAGAGGTTGCCTTATCTACAACTGTCATCAGGTCACCTATACTCGGGACCGAGTTTGTTTTATCTGGCACCTCCGCACTATCATCATTTTGACCAAAAGACAAATTAGCCATTAACAAAACAACAAAAGCCAAAAAAAATATTCTAATAGGCTTAGCTTCCATTGGGGTCCTCAATTATTATCTATTTGGTTTGCCGGCAAATCCACTTCAGACAATTCATTAGTTACATCAGCCAACTTGGTGATACTTTCGTTTGTGCTGGCTATAAGAAGCATCTGCCTGCCTATTTTAATCAAATGTACTGCCTTACGCGGCCCGAGGTGAACTGTTTCGCAAACCTGAATCCTTTTGCCGGGTTGGCGAGTGAACCTTGGTAGAAGTATTTTTGATAGATAAATCGCCGCTACGCCCAAAACAACAACCAGTAAAACCATTAGTATCATTTTGAAGAACAATTCTCTGGCGCAAGAATTATTATCCGAGGCTACGGTAAGTTTTGGCTGGTTGGGATACAGAGAACCGGAATTATCAAACAACGATTTTGTACTTTCTTTTGCGCCGGATTGGGCCGAGTATACAAACGCTGCACCGCTGCACAGCGCAATTGACAACGCATACACTACGATTTTTTTCTTAGTTAATCCCATGCTATAAAATCACTATGCACAACTGTTATACTTACCAGCAAATAGCATGCCGAAACATTAAAACGGGTGCTAATACAGCATAAACAGCCATTTTTGCGCAAAATCGAGTAAAGTATCTGACATAATGTCGAAAAACTTGACAGGGCTGCGAGTTCCTATTTACCCAAGGTTTTACGAAATGGAGGCCTGTAAACCTAATCATTTACCCTCAAAACTGCGATTAGTATCTGGGACTGCTCGGAAACAGAACTGTCCCGAGTGGCCCAGCCACTTCCAGGCCCGCCCCCCCACGAATAAACGGGGCATTGGAGTTGCGAAGGCAAAAGACGCTTCAGGAAATCTGCAACAGTCTGAGCCCGCCTGGCAGACAATATCCACTGCCTTTTTTCAGTTCGTTCATCGCGAGCTAAACCTAACACATAGAGTTTAACCTCTCCTGAACCAGTATCCTGCTGCAAGTTAACAGCAAATTGTGTCAAAAACTTTTTTGCCGGTTCGTTTAACTGAGATTCATGTGGTGAAAAACTAATATTTGTTACTGAAAAATTGCTCCTTTCTGCCGCTATCTGTGAACGCTTTGTTTCCATAGTTCGAGTAACTTTTTCGAAAATCCTGCGAATATTTTCTTCTTTTGCATCTATAGTCCTAACAGCTAAGTCTTCATCTTGTCCGCTTATAAAATACTTGACTTTAGTCTTGCCAAAATCGTGCGTTATTTTCTTGCCCAAAAGCACACCGAGTCCGGCACCGCTAATGTGTCTCACAAATGCATCTCGGCTCACATTAAACAGTTCGGGATCCTGTACTTGTGCTAAACTCAAGAGCATAACAAAAAATGTCAGCAGCAGCGTTACCATATCTGAAAAAGTAACGATATATGCAGGGACTTTAGCACCACTTTCTTCAGCTGCTTGCTTCTTGCGGCTCAATTGTAAATACTCCGTTCTAACAATACAATTTCAAGCATGCGGGTGGCTTTTGCTTGAGAATTATCCTCTATGTCATTATTGTGACTTTTTTGAAGTGTACCTGCTGCGATGCTGAATTGCCCCTTGTCGAGGCCCTGTTTTTTCGTTAAATACTCTATTATCGCCCATGCCCGCTGCAGCCCAAGATACTCGCTATCCTTTTCATCCCCTTGTCCATTTTCACTGATAACCACCTTCCCAGGGACTTCTTTTAAAAATGATGCCATAACAGAAAGGGCCCTTCGACCCTGAAATGAAATAACCTTTCCATTGCCCCAGAAAATCGCCTCTGACGGGCTCAAAAATACCTTGTGCTCGTGGAAATTCTTAGACTCTGTTTCTTTTAGTAGTTTGTCTTCTTCTGCTTTTGTTAAAGTGGGCTTCTCGCTGCCCTTGTCAAGATTGTCATCGTATTGAATTAGATTTGTATCTGTAAGCGCACTCTTATCCCTCCTATCAAAACCAATTGAAGAAAACTCCTCGGTAAATGTTTTTTGCAATCTACTAAGGGTCTTGTCATCGAAGGACGAAAAGCTCAGCAAAAGCACAAAGAATGTCAACAACAGTGTCATACAATCACTGAAAGTTACCATCCATTCCGGCGCACCGGCTTCTTGCTCAGGTACCGTCTGTTTTCTCTTACGTCCCATTAGATATTGGCCTTTACCTCTTCACGTCTGCCATGAGAAATAAACGCCTGCATCTTTTCCCCAACAGCGGTCGGATTTTCACCTTGTGCAATAGCACAGATGCCTTCTGTAATCATTTCCATCGCGGTCACCTCAGCTTTGGAATAAATCCCCAATTTGCCTGCTAACGGAATAAAAATTAGATTAGCGGCAAAGGCGCCATAAAAGGTGGTTAGCAGTGCTACCGCCATACCAGATCCAATTGATTCCGGCGATTCCAAGTTGCTGAGCATTTTAACCAAACCAATAAGTGTGCCTATCATCCCAAAGGCAGGAGCAGCTGCACCCATAAACTCCAGTATTTTCTTGCCGGTTGAATGTCGGTCCTGAAGATACTGAATCTCAAGTGTCATAAGTTCGCGAATGTTCTCCGATTCTTGTCCATCTACAAGCATCTGCAAACCCTTGACAAAAAACAAATCGTTTACGTTGCGAATCTCCTGCTCCAAAGCCAATGCCCCGTCCCGTCGGTTAATAGCAGCATAATTAACCATTTTTTGAATCAATTCCGATGGCGATGGAATCTTGGAAACTATTGTCTTTCTGATTATTGAAAATATTCCAAAAAACTGTGGCAGTGAAAAATGTATCATTGTTGCGCATATCATCCCTCCTATGGTTATTGCCATCGAAGGAGCGTCAAAAAACATTCCGCCGCCACCGCCAGCTACAATAGCCCCAATTACTACCACTAGACCAAATAAAACTCCTACTACAGTCGCAATATCCACAGTTTATTCTTCCTCTTTTATCTGCTTTAGTTTCTGGCAAAAATATGCCGAAATTGCAGGCTCTTTTGATTCCGCTATAGAAGCCAATACCTTGGCTTTGGTCCTCTCAGTCATATAGTGAAGGATTTTTACAGCGTCGTCGGCACTGCCGTCTTTAGCCTGGCCCATATTCGTCAATATTTTCCCTGCACTTTCTGCATCCATCTTGTCATAAGTGGCTGCTATCGATATAAGATTATTCTTCTCGGCTGCGACAATCTCAACCCTGCTTTTTAGCAGTTTATCCTGCTCGCTCTTAAGACGGGCAACCGTTGAAGCAAGTTCGGTTCGCAGATTATGAAGTTCCTCGATATCAGTTTTTAGCACCTCTTGTGCTGTCTGCAGCCTCTGTTCTCTTATCTGAAGGGCCTGCAGTTTATTGTCATACTCTTGTATCTTTTCCCGAACTTCATAAACAAGGCTTTTGAGCTGTTTTTCTGTCATGGTTTTTTTCATTTTGTTATCGACTGCAGTGGCGCTACTGGTTGTCGGCATCTGCGGCGTTGTCAGTCTCAACTCGGACTCCTCGTGAACCGGTTCTGTTTGCTCGGCTTCATAACTCTGTGTCTGTGGAGTTGTTTTAGTAAACCACGCAAAAGCGAACATCCCAACGAAGCTTATTAATCCAATCATTACTATCATTATTATTAACTTTTTATTCACAACTCTATCTCCTTATTCAGCGATTGACCATTCGCGAAATCTCAGCCGATAGAATTATCAGCTTTATCTCTCTGTATTATCTTTCGAGCAAAACCAATGGTAGTCATCTCGTCCGCCTCCTTTTGCTCAAGTCGTTCTTGCTCCTTTATAAATTGTATTTTTGCTTCCACTCGCAGCTTTTCCAAACCTTCTTTAAACCGTTTGAGTTTTAAAACCTCAGCGATTTTTTCTCTCTGCCGTGTTTCAAGTTCATTTACTTTGTTTTCGAGCTCCTTGATAAGCACATCGTTCGTTACCGAACACTTCAGAAAAAACTCTTGTTTGCCCAAGCGCCTCCTGGGACGCTCTTCTGTTATACTATCGATTATGTTCTCTAATACCCTTTTTTGTTGTAACAGTTCACCTCGTGCTCGAGCTAACTTTTCGGTTACCTCAAGCAATTCCGCTTTCTTTATTTGTTCTTCCTTTCTTTTTATGTCAAGAACACGCTGCAGGCGCCATGCAAATCGTTTCATTTATCCCGTACCAATTACAATTATCCACGACACCAATCAGATTGATATGGGACTAATTTTCATTTTTCTCAATATTAACATTTAACATTTCGTCCCACACTTCTGTAATAGCAGTTAACTGCTTGACAGTTTCTTCAAAACTGGTCCTGTCTCGAACAGGTTGGATAAGAAAGTTATTTAATCTGTCAATTAACGCGATTGCTCCATCAATACGGCGGTTACTGCCCGCTGAAAATGCGCCGATGTTTATCATATCTTCAGCATCGATATAAGTGGCGTATATCTCCTTAAGTTTCTGAGCTGCCAACTTATGTTGCTCACTTACCACTGCGGGCATCAATCGACTTATGCTGGCCAAAATATCCACCGCGGGATAATGTCCGCGCTCGGCCAGTTTTCTTGACAAAACTATATGCCCATCCAGCAAGCTCTTGGCACTATCTGCTACGGGGTCAGACAAGTCATCGTTCTCAACAAGAACTGTCAGAATTCCTGTAATGCTGCCATTTTTAGAGCACCCTAAACGCTCGACAAGCCTCGGCATCAACGAGAAAACGCTTGGACAGTAACCTTTTGCTGCGGGTGGTTCACCGGCAGCAAGACCTATTTCTCGCTGAGCCTGGGCAAATCGCGTAAACGAATCCATCATAAACAAAACATTTTTACCTTTGTCTCTGAAATACTCAGCAATTGTTACAGCTACAAACGCTGCTTTTACCCTCTGAATCGGGGGCGAATCCGATGCAGCAATCACAACCACACTGCGAGCCAGTCCCTCATGACCAAGGTCTCCCTCGAGAAACTCCCGAACCTCCCGGCCACGTTCTCCTATCAATGCGACAATATTTACATCCGCATCACTCGAATTGGCTATATCACCAAGTAGTACGCTTTTGCCTACTCCGCTGCCTGAGAAAATACCCACTCGCTGTCCCCTGCCGCAGGTTAACGTGCTATCAATTGACCTGATACCTAAAGCCAGAGGCTGGCTAATTTTTTCCCTGCTCAACGCTGGCGGGCCGCTGGCATCCAATGCTTTCTTCTCAGTCCCAGCCAACGGCCCTTTACCATCGATAGGCTCTCCCAATCCGTTTAGTACTCTGCCCAATACGTTCTCGCTTAGAATAATATAGCGTGGTGTGGCTCGCGTAGTTACAGTATCGCCGGGCGATATACCCTCTATATGTTCTAACGGAAGCAAAATAAGCCGATCCCCATGAAAACCCACTACTTCTGCCAATATGCGCCGACCATCACGAATCTTGATGCCGCAAAGTTCACCTAAGCCAACTTTGGGACCGCTGGATTCAACCGTCAAACCAGAAACCCGAATCACAGAACCCTGACAATTCAACAAATTCACCGCACGCAAGGCAGAGTGAAATTTATCAAAATCAATTAAATTATTGCCGGCTTCGCCGAACGCATCTTGCTCTGTTTGAACTTTCTGCCCTTTAACTTCGCTCGTAGCCATAAGTTATTCCATCTTTTCCAGAGCCTTTCCGACCTGCTCAAGATGTTCCTCGATTAATGATTTTATTATTCCCTTTGGGCTCTCAAGTACACATTCAGCCCGTCCAACATTGCTATCAGCAACAACTTTAACTCCAGCTAATGTGCCACCGCCTTCACCCTGTTGAGCTTTCTGGTAGCCGGCCAGGTCTTCAGGATTCAAATGCACTACTAAATCCTGGCGAGTGGGGGCATTTTCAAGAGCCTCTTTAACAATCGATTCAATTTCATAGTCACCATCCTGGACTTTTTGCATCAATATTTTTCTGGCAATTTCCACCGAGAGTTTGGCAATTTCTTCTTTTTGGCTAGCAAAAACCTCATCGTAAAACTGGCTGAGTTTGGCAGCCAGACCTTGAAGTGTCCGGCAAACCTCGTTATACAAACACTTCTGTGCTTGCAACTCTTCTAACAACTTGGTTTGGTCGGCATTAGCTGCCGGATTCATTGCATCTGTAACAGATGATTCGACACCACCACGGTAATCATCCGATATTTTTACCGACTTAATCGGCTTAGCAAGATTGACCGCAACTGTACCTGGCATTGTGTTATTCTTCTATAAAGTTGAGTTCACCTTTTTCATTTTTTTCCCGTAAAACCTTGACAATCTCCTCTCTGGCTTGCTCAATATCATCTTTCTTGGGAGAAGACATAAGTGACGTTTCTTCGTCTATTGCAGCTGCTGCACGCTCGGAGATGTTAGACCTGATTTTTTCAGAAATTGTTTCATCAGCTTTGACCAACGCTAATGCTAATTTCTGGGAATCAATCCCCCGTAGTGCTTCTTGCATCGACCTGTCAGCAACTTGAGTAACATCCTCCCACAGTATCATCAGATTGGCTACTTTATCTCCAATTTCGCTGTCTTTTTCCTGTACTGCGCCAAGTAAACCATCTCGAAGTTCTTTGCCAAGGTTTCGCAATATGACCGCTACCTTCCTTAATGACCCTTCAGCGCTAACTTGGGTAGCACCGCTTTTCCCTGCTGTGAAGGTTTCAAGACGCTTGCAAACCGCCTCCGCTATTCGTGTCTTTGGCTCAGCAGCCACGACATCAGAAGCGGTCATCCTGTTGATAGCACTAAGCCGAACACCTTCTTCTAAAAGACTAAGAACCTCTGAGCTCTTCCTGGCTGGCAATTCTGATAAAACCACCGCAGTTGCCTGCGGATGCTCATTTTCTAAAACAGATGCTATTGTCTTCGAATCCGCCGAGCGAATAGATATAAAAGGATCGCGTTCTTGCAGCAGGTTTTCAATCTGGGTTTGTATTTGCTCTGCTTTTTCGTTGCCAACCGTACTCTTTAGCATCGTGTTCAAAAAACTCTTAAGATGAAATCCTTTCTTAGCTTGCAGTGAATTGCAGAACTGACGTGCAACTTCGGCACTCTGATGGGTATCGCGTAAACCTGATGCGTCCAGATATGCCAGTTCCACGGCTATTTCCTGAACAACTTCAGGATTCACACCTTTGAGCAATTCAGCAGCACTTACTGCATCAAGACTCATCAACAACATTGCAGCTTTTTGTTTACCATTCAATACCACTTACTTAACCCCCTTTTCCTCTAGCCAGCTTGAAAACAATTGTTTAGCCTGCTCAGGATTACTTCGCAGGCTATTAGCTATTTGTCTGCGCAGCACTAATGGGTCAGAATCCTCTGCACCAGCTGGCAAAAGACCAGCAGTTTCACCGCTTGCTGCAGGTAACTGCCCTGCTGTAGCCAACGCAGCAGCTTTTTTCTTTGCACCGCTGAACATTTTCAGGACCAATAGTGCACAAATTGCCATAATACCAAGCGAAGCCTGTCCTGCCATCGCTACAAAATCGAGCCCACCAGAATTCTCTTCATCAAGCAAAGCTTCTGTTTGACGATTAAATTTGATATCAACTACTTTAAGCCCGTCTTCAGCCAACTTCGGGCCAACAGCTTTCTTTATAATTTCCTGTACTTCTTCGATTTCCATTATCTTTCCAGCTTCGGTAGCTGACGCTTCTTCGGTTCCTCCTTCTGTGGCGGTTTCAGCCCCCTCTTGTCTAACCGACAGATCAACAAAAGCTGCCACTGTCACGGACTTTACCTCACCAGGTAATTCAACTGTTTGTTGAACGGTTTTCGGAACTAAGTATTCAGTCATGATTGTTTCGCCTACTTTTTTGCTTGGCGTTGTAGCCGTCTCGCCCTCGGCTGATGCCACGCCTCCTTCCGTCTCAGATGTGCTTTCAATCTCTTCTCTTTTTGTTACCTTTTTACCTTCATCATAGATTTCCTTGGCGACATTGCTGCTCGTCATATCAACCTCGGCACTTACCTCTACCTCTGCACGGCCGGGACCCAAGACGACAGTCAGCATATTTTCAAGTTTATTTGCTAAATTTTGCTCTACTCTTTCCTTGTAATCGGCAATCGTGCCGGCGCCCCCAGCCATTATTTGGTCCGATTCCCTGGAGAGAAGATTTCCTTGACTATCCACAACGGTTACGTCTTCGGCATTGAGCCCTTCGACACTGCCCGCCACTAAATGTGTAATCGCTGCGATATTCAAAACGCCCCGTTGATAACCGGGTTTTAGACGAAGAACTACAGAGGCGCTTGTCTCGGAACTTCCGGATGCGAAAACCGTTCGTTCAGCGCTGACTATATGAACTCGCGCATGACTTACGCCATCAATCATTTGTATGCTCTTGGCAAGTTCATCCTGGAGGGCTCGCTTCAAATTTACGTTCTGCACAAACGGGCTTATTCCAATCTTCTCATCGTCAAATATCCCGTAGCCTTTCTGACCACCTTCAGGCAGGCCGTCTTTTGCCATATCCAGGCGAAGCTGTGCCACACTTTCCTTTGGGGCATAAATGGTTGTGCCCCCCCTCGCTAATTTGTAAACAATCCCTTTCTCGGCAATCTTCTCTGTAATCTTAGCCGCTTCTTCAGGGTCAAGATTAGAATAAAGCAACCCCATATCCGGTCTGCGAGCCCAGTGAACGAGCAATACACTAACAGTAACGATTGTTAATACTATCGCAATCAACAAAGTCCGTTGGACTATACTTACGTTCTGCCAAATCGCTTCTATCTTCTGGAAAAAATTCATTAAACCCTTTCGTTGATTGACAACTTGCTAACAAAAAAAGGTCATAAATGTTCAATTATAATGGCATATTCATAGTTTGTTTGTAGGCCTCAATTAGCTTATTCCTGACACCCACGAGAAGTTTAAAACTCATATCAGCCTTCGCCACTGCTGATACTACCGACGTAATGTCTTCATTTTTGCCGGACAATAAATCTTTTACGGATATATCCGATGATTGTTGAAGATCATCCACTTCGGATATATGTTTTCCGACAACCTTTACAGCATCAGCAAAGCCCGACTTTGGGTTTGTGGTTTTGGCCTTGGTTATTCCGACAGTATCGGGATTAGTCTTGGGGAATATCGAGCCCACATTGGTATTTAAGTGAACCATTTCATTTCACCTTATTTAAGTAATTCAAGCGTAGTTTCCACCATTTCCTGGTAACGCTTCAGAACCGCCGTGTTAGCCTGATATGCCCGCGCTGCAATGTTCATATTCATCATCTCAACGGGCAACTTGACATTTGGCATTGTCACATATCCCTGCTCGTCTGCATCTGGATGGCCGGGCTTTAATATCCTTGGGAAATCGCTCATGTCCATCGTTATCTCATCAAGGCTAACGCCCCCTATGCCATCACCGTCTGTTTTTAATACCGCCTCAAGCCTGCGATAAGGTTGACCGTTACCGTTATCCGTAGACTGAGCGTTTGCAACATTCGATGAAATCAAATCTATGTTTTTCTTTTGTGCTCTCAGCCCCGAAATCGCTATATCTATAGGGCCAAAACCTGTATCTACTTCCATCGGTATCTGCCTTTCACTAAACACCACAGTTAACCACCGTGATTTATTTCACACTTATAGCTAATTCTATTTGTTGATATTTTTTCTGAAGGAGCCGAATATATGCTTTATGGCGAAGAGTATTCTTTACCATCTGGCCCACCTCGAATTCCAGGCTGACATCATTACCGTTTGATTTCACCTCAGTCTTTTTAGGCTGGTAAATCTGCGCCTCGATTTCTTTCAAATCAACATCTCCAGATGAACTCAGTGCTTTGGAAAGTAATTCCCTGAACTTGACATCAATCCTGCGGTATTCCGGGGTTCGGAGATTAGCAACATTATTGGCAATTGTCTTCTGGCGAAGGCTTTCAGCCCTTATGCCAGCAGCTATAATGTCCACTATATTGTTTGCTTTAGACATCAGCTTTCAAATCCGGCACACAAAATTTATTTCTATCAAAAGTAAGAATTAGCAATAATCATGCCAAACCACCAAAGTTCGTAATTTTCGATCTATCAGCTGCCTTTTTTATGCTAAAAACCCCCTAAAACAGAAATAACGGCTTATTTGAGCACCCTCGACGATGTCAAAATCCTATACACTGAGGTGCTTACTTTACATTTTCCATTCTCCAAAAGATTTTCCAATTCGCCCCGACAAAACCGGAAATTCCTTCCTGTTGTTCGGAATATCTCGCCGTAACCACAGCTAACCAAAGGGTTTTTTAAATTAGTCTCCATAATTTTAGTGTTTATAAACCCTTATTAAATAAAGAATTGCATCCTTTTGCGGAAAGGCGTCCAAATAGTGGCATAACAATTGCTTAAGTACTACTGTATGGATATATGTTTGTTTAAAAGTACGTTTGTAGATAACGTTGCCACTAAATCAGCTACAACCTCGCATGTGAAACAACCTACCGCAATGCAAGCTGATAATGTGCCCCTAACCAATACCGGCAAAACAGTAACGACCTATAATTCGCTACTTATTGGTCAAAAACAACCCGCTACCGAGTCATTGAAGAACTTTAACCATACACTCGACAAGAAAATATCTAACAAAACGTCCCGGAATGCTCAGCCTAATCAACCTAATAAAAGGAAAAAGCGAGACCAGAGCTCCGGGACGCTTTCTAATAAGCTTTCTAATGAAGCAATACATCCCGCTGAGCCTCTTATGCTTCAAGAAAGACTAACTCGGCCTGTGGTACTTGACAAAACCGCCAACGCAAAACTCCTAAACCAGTTCCAGCAAAAAATAGAAACCCATCAGGGTAAAACCATCCGGCTAATCAACGACTCCAACAGCTCCCTCCAAACATCTTCTCTTATCACCCAGCCTGTCAAAACAATTACCAACAGCCCCGACCAAATAGTATCTACCACCGCCAAACCTGAAAATAAATCTATTCGACCAACCATTGACCAAAGCCAGATTAAATCCGAAATCATTTTACCTAGCATCCCTAATAAATCGCTCTTCTCCAATGCTCAGTTTGAAAAAGACAAAGATACCGGGAAAATGCAGGTACCTGATAAAGCATTCGTTGCCAAAGAAAAACTCGTCAACCAGGAAAATGCCAAAGAGTTGTTACAAGAACTACCTCTCAGCAACAGTAAAACAATAACTGCCAGTAAAAAACTTATTGTTACAGATAAACCATTAGTTCCCGAAAGTCCAAAAACACTCGAAACAAATAAAGCAGCTACTACTTCAAAAGCGATCACTGACCGAAAAAGCAGTCAGGAAATAGTATCAGAAACGCTCCCCGGTGACAGTAAAATAACCATCGCAGGTGAAAAACCACTAACAATGAACAAATCAATTGTTGCTTCTTCCAGATTACACACATTTGATAAACCGATTACCACCACCAAAACCCTTACTTACCGTGATGGCGGCAAAGACTTGATGCCTGAAACGCACACAGGTGGAAAGCCGGTTGTGACAAATGAGCTATCTGTTTTGTCAGGCGCCGAAACAACAGTAGCAACTAAACCAGTTATGACTTCAACAGTCCCTTCCAATCAGCAAAGCGGCAAAGAATCAACCCCCAAAACAGTCATCAGCAACAGCAAAACAACTGCCGACACTGAACAATCGGTTGTCACAAATAAACCCTTTGCCTCTGACGAACATTCATCTCATGCCCAGCAGAAGGTATTGATTGGTCAGGAAATACCGACACAGGCTGGGGAGAAAACAACACCTAATAAAGCCGATACCGACCAGAAAGACCATCGCGGCGAAACAGAACTCCTTGAGTCACCGGAAAAGAACAGAGTCCTTATCGAGAACCCCTCTGTCAAATCCATCGCACATAAAATGAACCAACCACTGGTGGAGTTATCTGCCCAAAAAGCGGAAAACCACAACAACCTTCTTTCGAACCAGGCACCCAAACCAGATATGGAGCTGTATGAGCAGGAATTTACCGGTAGAAACGTCCAACTCGGGATTACAGAACAATCACCGGCCTCACCCACCTCTGGGGCATTTATTAAGAACGCTGGTAATGTTGATTCTGGCGACAGTGTCGGCGAACAAATTCAGGAATCCATCCACAGTTCTTTCCTGCGGGGCAACCAGCAAATCATTATTCGCCTAAATCCACCCGAGCTTGGAAAGGTTGCTATAAAATTCACCGAACAGGGCAACGATATCACCGGTTTATTACAGGTCGATAAACCACAAACCAGAGACCAGATACAACAGGCACTGCCTGAAATAGTTCAAAACCTTCAGAATTGCGGCATTGGCATAAAAAGGCTCGATGTTGTATTAACAAACCAGCAAGAGCAATATACCTCGAAAGATCAATCATCAACAGCCGGACAGGACAGCTGGTCTGAACAGCAAAGCTCGCCGAATCCCGATTCGCAAAGAAATAATACCACTTACAACGAATGGCTGACAAGTATTGACAACGACATGGAATTTAATGAAGCCCAGATGCAGTTTGCCGGCAGTTCCATAAATATGTTGATATAAAGACTTCTAAAAAAATTATCAGCAATGCTGCATGGCAAGCTTAAATGAAAATACTGGATTAACTTCGCTAAATACTTCGAAATGAATTAAATCACGGAAAGTTGCGATGAAGCTATTCGGCACAGCTCAGCCTTTTATAGAATCCCGGGAAAACTCATTTAAAATTGGCAGGCTTGTAGCCAACTATGATTTTTTCAAAGCCCTTTTCAAATACTCTGACTTTGACGAGTTCCATATCTTCTGTCCAACTTTTGCTAATTGCCAACTAACCCAGAAAAGAATTTCAGAAGAAAACATCCCAAACGAACACAAAACAAGAATCAAGGTTTCCCATATTGCATCGCTGAAAAAATCGATAGCAGAAAACAATTACCATATTTTCCATCTTGGTGGCTGGGGATTTTTCTTCCCTGGCCTTATCCATCTTCGCAACATTTATTCGCCCAGACCTTTCCCAATCACAGGTGTTACCCACTCCCTTAATGTAAAACAGGCCTCATTCTATGCGCTTAAAGTCTGCACAGCTCCTGTCCTGCCGTTTGATTCGATAGTATGCACCAGCAACTGCGGCAAAAAGGTCCTGAAAAAATTATTTGAAGTAACAGAAAACAATTTTAATCGAATGAAATTTAAATATCGGGGGCGAATGGATGTTATTCCATTAGGTATTGATGATGCTTACAGAACCGTTCCAGACCGTAGCCAAAGCAGAAAGTCACTTGGAATAGACGATGATTCTTTTGTAATACTTTCGCTGGGACGTCTTGCATCGGATAATAAAATGGATTTTGCTCCATTCCTGACTGCCATAAAGCGATTTACAATAAAAAATAAAGACAAGAAAATAATCTTTATTCTTGCCGGTGGCGCTGACAACCACGAGCAAAAACTTATAAAAACCCTCTTACAGGAAAATCAACTTGAAGATACTACTAAATTATTTATTAATTTTGAGGACAATAAAAAAAAACTTTTGTACAGCGCCGCAGACATATACACAGCTCCTATTGACAACTTCCAGGAAACTTTTGGGCTTTCCGTCGTAGAGGCAATGGCTTATGAATGCGCTGTTGTGGTTTCCGATTTTAATGGCTATTCCGAAATTGTAGATCACGATATAAACGGCATCAAGGTTCCGACTTTTTGGGCTGACGCAACAAGAGAATTCGAGGGTGTTTCAGAAATAATGAATTTTCCCACTTACCAGCTACTTCTTAGCCAGTCTGTTGCCGTTGACCTCGACAAGATGTCCGAGGTCTTCCAGGAATTGCTCGAAACCCCCGAAAAATGCAGGGAATTAGCAAAAGCGGCGAGAAAAAAGGTGGAACAAAATTACTTTTGGTCGGATGTTGTAAAGCAGTATTGTGCCTTATGGGATGAGCTTGCCGAGCAGGCCAAAAGCAGTTCCGTCGACGTTGAGAAACCAAAGAATCCCTGGGAAATTGACTATTTCTCCATCTTTTCGCACTACCCTTCAAAGATTTTATCCGACAATAGCATGATATACTTATCTGAATATGGCCGGCAGGCCCTTGAGTCCGGCGATATCCCTGTTTCGTATTCGGATGTAGGCGCCAGCGCCGTTATACCACAGCTTATCACCATCGCACTGAAGCTCATAGACCAAAATCCAATCACAGCTTCACAATTTACCAATTCTCTGCAAAAACATGTCGCGATATCAGATTCTACCGCACTGTATTATCTTTTATGGATGGCAAAGTATAATCTTGTGGGTATTTCCGATTGAGCTTATGGTTTCTAATCAATCCAACGAAAAAACCGTTCAGAGTAGTAGTGATGCCGCAGGGCCGCTTGTATCAGTTATTGTACCAACCTATAACCGTCCCGATTCATTGGGGGAGGCCCTAGATAGCATTGCAAAACAGACATTTAGAAATATCGAAGTCATTGTCGTCAACGATGGAGGTTGTGACGTTCAAAACGTAATCGAGGCAGCCTCGGAAAACATTAATATCAAATACCTTTGTCATCACAATAACAAAGGACTCCCGGCAGCCCGCAATACCGGAATACGTAAAGCTCAGGGTAAATACATTACTTATCTGGATGACGATGACATGTTGTATCCAGCTCACATACAAACACTGGCACATTTCCTCGAAACGACCGCATACCACGTAGCATATACAGATGCCTACCGCATCCTGCAGGAAAAACGAGATGGCACTTATATTACACTTGCAAAAGAAATCTACTATTCTCAGGATTTCAATCGAGATTACTTTCTTGTCGCAAGCTATATAGCAGTCCAGACTATCATGCACGAAAAAACATGCCTTGAAAAGGTAGGATATTTTGACGAGTCTCTGACTACTCACGAGGACCTTGATATGTGGATCCGACTGTCACACAACTATGAATTTGCCCATATCCCCAAAGTCACTTCCGAGTTCAAGGAAAAAAACGATGGTATTTCTGTCACCAGTTCTAACAAGCTGAGGCGACTAACAAATTTGAAACTAATCTACAAGCGATATAGCAAATGGGCATCTCCTGAAATACGTTATCTGCAGAAAAGAGTTCTACAGCGAATGTATGCCAACTATGGCCTTGATATGCCTCTGAGCCTAAAATCATAAAATGCTGAACACACACTTAAATCAAACAGGGCCCTAAATTCTGTCTAAAATAAACTCTGGCGGAATCAGACTGTCTTTTTGCAATTTTCCTGAAGAACTATCCTGTTTCTCGGTTCAATTCAAATTGGGCAGAAATGCCACTTATCCCGGCGTAGGGCCCGTTTTTTTCATTTTATTTATCATCTCTAACAGCGTAACACACACTTATCAGTATCATCAACGATGATATTACAGGCCCGATATTTTTGCCGTTTTTCCCAACCTAAAAACCCCTTAAGTTTTTTTTATCTCAATCGAAAATGCACATTGAAAGGATTCTTTTCTCACGATGTGCTCGTTGCGCATTGAAAGAAAATGAAGGCTTGACGGAGCCGAAAAAAGTAAACGTTTATTTTTTTAAAAGGAGCCAAGATTATGTTAGCGATTAAGAACAACATTATGGCGGATAATGCTGCCAGACACTTGGGCAAAGCATATGACAGCCTGGCCCAGAGTGTCGAAAGGCTCGCATCAGGCCTCCGAATAAATGGGGCGAAAGATGATGCAGCCGGTTTGGCTGTACGAGAGTTAATTCGTGCAGATGTCGCCGTCCTCCAGCAAGGTGGACGTAATGCCTCGGACGGCATTAGTATGTTGCAGACGATGGAAGGTGCGATGGCTGTTATAGACGACGCTCTCATCCGAATGAAAGAGCTGGCTGAACAAGCCGCAACAGGCTCATATTCTGACGACCAGCGTATTATTATGAACGCTGAGTTCGCAGAAATGGCCGCAGAAATCGACCGTATCGCCGGTGCAACATCGTTTAACGGCATCAGGATGCTGACTACTGTTGACAGCACCGACGATGTCTCGATTCACGTTGGTACAACCAGTACAATCGACATCTCGAGGCAGGACATGAGAACCAGCAGTTCCGGCCTTAATATCGCAACCGGCAGCGCCGGAGCAGAGGTTGTCTCGGTTGATGCTAGTGGTATGACATTACCAACTACCGCCGGCTTCCTGACAATTGACAATACCGATGATGCAGCCGCCACCGTGACAATTGGGATTACATTTACCGATGATGATTCTTCCACCGATGAGGAATCCATCTCCGTGGTGTTCTCAGACGCTGCCTCAGCCGGCGCTACCAGCTATACACTGCAGCAGGTTGTCGATGCTATTAATACAGCCAGTCAGAACATCAACGTAAACGATACGAATGGTAACTCGCTGAACTACTCGATGGCTTCGGCTTATCTGGACACCTCTGAGAACACGTATAAGCTAAAGCTCGAATCGCAGGCAAGCACCGCAGACAGTGTAGCAATTACGGCAACAGCCAGTGCCGATGGTGTTGAAGTGGATGGCTGGATTGTCGAACCCGATGACTTTACCACCCCGATAAGCATCATAAGCACTGGTGATTACGCTGCTTTCGACGCAGTTTCAGCAGGTACGGGTATTAACATCCTGACTACTGCCGCTGCAGCGACCGCTTTGACGAGTGTCACTAGTGCAATTACCACCAAGGATACTGCCCGTGCGGCATTCGGTTACAAAATGAACCGTCTTGAGAGCACGATAGCGATTCTCGACGTTCAGGCCGAGAATCTGATGGCTGCAGAAAGCCGAGTTTCTGATGTCGATGTCGCAACAGAGATGGCATCGATGACCAGAACGCAGGTACTTGCGCAAGCTGGTATCAGCATGCTGGCTCAGGCAAACGCCATGCCACAAATGGCCCTTTCACTGCTCAGATAAACACATATTGATTATTGAACAATCTCTGGGGGAGATTGGCCGGCATCGGCCAATCTCCCCATTAGTTAGGAACGCAATAATATATATCAAAGCATATTAACGGAGTAATATTATGAAAAGCATCGAAACATATCAGGAAAACGCGGTTACCACACAAAGCAAAGGCCGAATCGTTGTCATGCTCTACGAAGGAGCCATAAAATTCTTGAAGCTGGCTAAAAAAGAAATTGAAGCAAAAAACCACGAAGCAAAGAGCAAGTACATAAACAAAGCTCTGGATATAATCAACGAACTCAACACCGTTCTGGATATGGAGGCCGGTGGCGAAGTCGCGACGAATCTCCGTAGTTTGTATATGTTTATGATTCGCCATCTTCACCAGGCCAATATAAAACAAGACCCTGTGAAGATTGACGAAGTAATCAAGCTGTTGGAAGAACTGAACCAGAGTTGGAAAGCAATTTCCGGCTAAAACCACCTGCTGAAATATAGTTGGACCGTATAATATCCTGACACCTCGACCTCCTCAGCAAGAGGTAAAACCAGCTTTATTAGTCAAAAACTGTTCATTTCAGGCATTTGGCACAGTTATTGCTGCTTTTTTTACGGACAAAGTATTTGCTAAGAAGGCTCAAACCCTTCAGGACAATTAGTTATATGGATTCTGTTACGGCTGATATAAGGACTGAAACAGATACGCAAACCCCAAGTTGCTGGTGCGGGGGGGGGCTGATTCCATTGTTATTTTTAGTTTAGTTTGCGCGTCTAATTAAAAAAGACAGAAATGGGGCAAAACAGAAAAATCCGTCGTGTGAGTCATCGTAACAAAAAGAGCACAAACTCTTTGGGCTCTAAAGATAACAAAAACCGGCAAAGAACCTTGCTATTCGACGACTGGAAAGCAGAGATGCCCCAGTGGCTGAAAGATGCCTATGCCGCAGTTGAGGATGGTCAAATCCAAGAAGCTACTCGGCTTCTGGAAGAAAAAGCAGTTCAAAAGGCAATGGAGGGAATGTCCGGCTTGTCCAAAACTTTTACAAAGTATGGAATGGCGACGTTGCTGAGTCAAATCGGACAGGTAAAAAGAGCAGAGGATATCTATGAAGAGGTTTTGAAGATAAATCCTCATCCCGCAGTCTACAACGATTTGGCTACTATATACAAGAATTCGGGGCGGCTTAATCAAGCCATACGGTATTTTAAAATAGCCATTGAAAAAGACCCGAATGAACCGCTACTGTGGGGCAATCTTGGCATCAGCCTGATGCGTTTGGGCCAAGTAGACAAAGCCATCGCATTGTTGCGACAAGCGGTGGAAAAATTGCCAAATAATAACTATGTGCGTTCAAACCTGCTGCTCCACATGCATTATTCACCTGAGGTCGATCATTCAATGATATTTGAAGAATCCAGGCGATGGGCACAGAGGAATGTGTCCGAGAGCCTAGCTAAGACATCTCACAGAAACACTCCCGACCCCGAGCGAAAGCTTCGAATCGGTTACGTCTCTCCGGACTTCCGCACGCATTCCGTAACATATTTTTTCGAACCGCTACTTGACGCACATAATCGAGATATTGTGGAAGTTTATGGGTACGGCAATATCAAACATTATGACGCTACAACCGAGAGGCTCAGGGATAAATTCGACCATTACAGGAATATTCGGCCGCTTGATGACAAAGCAACGGCCGAATTAATCGAAAACGATTGCATCGATATCCTTGTGGACATGGCGGGACACTCAGCAGATAGCAGAATTTACGCAATGGCTTATAAACCGGCTCCGATACAGGTGACTTGGCTGGGCTATCCTGATACGACGGGAATGAGCCAAATAGATTATCGATTGACCGATGAGATTGCCGATCCTGTGGGTTCTGAGAAGTTTTATACCGAAGAATTATTTTATTTGCCGGATGGCTTTCTCTGTTACGGACCCGGTGAGATGATGCCCCCAGTTGCTCAATCGCCTTGCCAAGCAAAAGGCAGCATTACTTTCGGCTCCTTCAACAATAGTACCAAGATAAATCCTGTTGTTATAGCAATGTGGTCGCGGATATTAAAATCCACGCCGGGTTCTTCGCTGTTATTGAAATTCAAATCCGGTAGCGATGATGAGATTCGCCAAATGTTCCTTGAACGTTTTGAGAAACATGGAATCTCTCGCGACA
>Ga0315553_10001205_pt1 | contig 21804 bp, 17 predicted proteins | sample SalMarSW160140MG_FD_203099 | JGI IMG/M metagenome (GOLD analysis project Ga0315553, IMG submission 203099) | Salt marsh sediment microbial communities from the Plum Island Ecosystem LTER, Massachusetts, United States - Salt Marsh Sediment SW1601-40 ... | reverse complement strand
TTGGCGAGCGGCATCGCATTGCCCGGCTTCACGTCCACATGATCGCCGGAGACGACGGTATCGCCGACCGCGAGGCGCTGCGGCGCGAGGATATAGGCAAGCTCCCCGTCAGCGTATTTAATCAGGGAGATGAAGGCGGTGCGGTTCGGATCGTATTCGATGCGCTCGACCTGCGCCGGCTGATCGAACTTGCGGCGCCTGAAATCCACCGTGCGCAGCGCGCGCTTGTGGCCGCCGCCGCGGAAGCGCACCGTGGTGCGACCGGTATTGTTGCGTCCGCCCGAGCCGCTTTTGCCTTCAGTCAGCGCCTTGACCGGCTTGCCTTGATAAAGGCCCGAGCGGTCGACGAGGACGAGCTGACGCTGGCCTGCTGTGGTTGGCTTGAATTTCTTGAGCGCCATGGCCGTTTCCTTACAGTCCCGTCGCCACGTCGATGCGGTGGCCCTCTTCGAGGGTCACGAAGGCCTTCTTCACGTCCGACAATTGCCCGCGTTTGCCGCGGAAGCGCCGGACCTTGCCCTTGCGGATCAGCGTGTTGACCGACTTGACCTTGACGTCGAACAGCTTCTCCACCGCCTCTTTAATCTGCGGCTTGGTAGCGTCACCGCGCACCTTGAACAGCACTTGATTGTGCTCGGACGCGTTGGTCGCCTTCTCGGTGATCACCGGACCGAGGATGACGTCGTAATGGCGCGGATCGGTGGTCGTCATTTGAACCGCGCCTCCAGCGCATCGAGCGCGGCTTTGGTGAGGACGAGCTTCGTCCGCCGCAAGATGTCGTAGACGTTGAGGCCCTGCACCGGCAGCACGTCGATATTCGGGATGTTGCGCGCCGCAAGGCTGAAGGTCGGATCAGGCTCGGCGCCGTCGATGATCAACGCATTGTCGAGCCCCAGCTGGGCGAACCGGCTCTTCAGGGCTTTGGTCTTGCCCTCGCCTAGCGCGGCCTTGTCGAGCACGATCACGCCGCCGTCTTGCGCCTTGGCCGAGAGCGCATGTTTGAGCGCGAGCGCGCGCACTTTCTTCGGCAGGTCGATCGCATGACTGCGCACCAGCGGTCCGAACGAGCGTCCGCCGCCGCGAAACAGATTGGCGCGCGCCGAGCCGTGGCGGGCGCCGCCTGTGCCCTTCTGCCGGTATATCTTCTTGCCGGTGCGGGCGATTTCGGCGCGGTTCTTCACCGCATGCGTGCCGCGCTGGCGGCGCGACAGCTGCCAGACGACGCAGCGCTGGATGATGTCGGGACGCGGCGTGAGGCCAAAAATCGCCTCCGGAAGCTCGACCGCACCGGCCTCCTTGCCGTCAAGCGTGGTCATCGTCACTTGCATGTCACGCCCCCTCCGGCGCCGGTTTCGCCGGCGCCTCAGACGCAGTGGGAGCCTCGGTCGGCGCAGTCGTCGAAGCTTCGCTCGGCGCGGCCTGAGCCGTGCTGTCGGGCGCGGGCTGTTCTTCGCCGGCCGCCGGCTTGGCCGCGGCCTCCTTCGCCGTGGTCTTGGCGTCGGCCTCCGGGGCCTTGGCGTCGGCTTCGGGGGCCTTCGCGTCCGTCGCGGGGGCGTCAGTCTCGTCTGCGGCCAGACGGAACTTGCCCGGCTGCGGCGCATCTTTCGGCAGCGACTTCTTCACGGCGTCGCGCACGGTGATCCAGCCGCCTTTGGCGCCCGGCACCGCGCCTTCCACCAGAATGAGACCGCGCTCCGCGTCGGTCTGCACCACTTTGAGATTGAGCGTCGTCACCCGTTCGACGCCGAGGTGGCCCGCCATCTTCTTGTTCTTGAAGGTCTTGCCCGGGTCCTGCCGGCCGCCGGTCGAGCCATGCGAGCGATGCGAGATCGACACGCCATGCGAGGCGCGCAGGCCGCCGAAATTCCAGCGCTTCATCGGTCCGGCAAAACCTTTGCCGATCGAGGTGCCGGTCACGTCGACGAACTGGCCAACGACGAAATGATCGGCCGTGATCTCGGCGCCGACCGGGATCAGCGCCTTCTCGTCGACACGGAATTCGACCACCTTGCGCTTCGGCTCGACCTTGGCGACGGCGAAGTGGCCGCGTTCGGCGCGCGGAACGTTCTTCACCTTGCGCGTTCCCGCGCCGAGCTGCAGCGCGACGTAGCCGTTCTTGTCCCTGGCGCGATGAGCGACGACCTGGCAGTTCGCAAGTCTCAGCACCGTGACGGGCACGTGCTCGCCGCCATCGGTGAAGATGCGTGTCATCCCGACTTTCTGCGCGATCACTCCGGAACGCATCGGTTCTCGTCCTTCTCTCCGCGTGAGCGGCCCCGTCTCAGAGCTTGATCTCGACATCGACGCCGGCGGCGAGATCGAGCTTCATCAGCGCGTCCACGGTCTGCGGCGTCGGATCGACGATATCGAGCAGCCGCTTGTGCGTGCGCATCTCGAACTGCTCGCGGCTCTTCTTGTCGATGTGGGGAGAGCGATTGACGGTGAACTTCTCGATCTTGGTCGGCAGCGGAATCGGTCCGCGCACCTGCGCGCCGGTGCGCTTCGCCGTCGCCACGATCTCCCGCGTCGAGGCGTCGAGAATCCGGTGATCGAACGCCTTGAGGCGGATCCTGATGTTCTGGCCGTTCATTGCTCTTCTCTCTCGTCTCATCTCTTTCTCCCGCTTGCGGCCGGGAGAGGGTCGTTGCGAGGGGCGATTCTCGATCGAACTCAGCCCCAAGCCGGACCGCTGCTGCGGTCAGCCTCTCCCCACGCGCGGGGAGAGGCGAACGTCTATTCGATGATGCTCGCCACCACGCCGGCGCCGACGGTGCGGCCGCCCTCGCGAATGGCGAAGCGCAGCTTCTCTTCCATCGCGATCGGCACGATCAGCTCGACCGTCATCGCGATATTGTCGCCCGGCATCACCATCTCGGTGCCTTCCGGCAGATGCACGACGCCGGTCACGTCGGTGGTGCGGAAGTAGAACTGCGGCCGGTAATTGGTGAAGAACGGCGTGTGCCGGCCCCCCTCCTCCTTGGTGAGGATGTAGGCCTCCGCCTTAAACTTGGTGTGCGGCTTGACCGAGCCGGGCTTGCACAGAACCTGGCCGCGCTCGACCTCGTCGCGCTTGGTGCCGCGGAGCAGGCAGCCGACATTGTCGCCCGCCTCGCCCTGGTCGAGCAGCTTGCGGAACATTTCGACGCCGGTGACCACGGTTTTCTGGGTTGGCCTGATGCCTACGATCTCGACTTCGTCGCCAACTTTGACGATGCCGCGCTCGATGCGCCCGGTCACCACGGTGCCGCGCCCGGAGATGGAGAACACATCTTCCACCGGCATCAGGAACGGCTGGTCCTTCGGGCGGTCCGGCTGCGGAATGTAGGAATCGACCGCATTCATCAGTTCCAAGATCGATTCTTTGCCGAGCTTGTCGTCCTTGCCTTCAAGCGCAAGCAGGGCCGAGCCCTTCACCACCGGAATCTTGTCGCCAGGGAAATTGTATTTCGACAACAGTTCGCGCACCTCGAGCTCCACCAACTCCAACAGCTCGGGGTCGTCGACCATGTCGACCTTGTTCATGTAGACGACGAGCGCCGGCACGCCGACCTGGCGCGCCAGAAGGATGTGCTCGCGCGTCTGCGGCATCGGGCCGTCGGCGGCCGACACCACGAGGATCGCGCCGTCCATCTGCGCCGCGCCGGTGATCATGTTCTTCACGTAGTCGGCGTGGCCCGGACAATCGACGTGCGCGTAGTGGCGCTTGTCGGTCTCATATTCCACATGCGCGGTGGCGATGGTGATGCCGCGCGCCTTCTCCTCCGGCGCCTTGTCGATCTGGTCGTAGGCTGTGAACTGCGCCTTGCCCTGCTCTGCCAATATTTTGGTGATCGCCGCCGTCAGCGTCGTCTTGCCGTGATCGACATGCCCAATCGTGCCGATGTTGCAGTGAGGCTTTGTTCTTGCAAACTTCTCTTTGGCCATCGGGGCTCTCCGTTGCCGTTACACTCCCGCGCGCCGGTCAGGCGAATTTCGCCTGGACCTCCTGCGCAACGTTCTGCGGAACCTGCTCGTAGTGATCGAACTGCATGGTGAAAGTGGCGCGCCCTTGCGTCATCGAGCGCAGCACATTGACGTAACCGAACATGTTGGCGAGCGGCACCATCGCGTTGATGACGTTGGCGTTGCCGCGCATGTCCTGGCCCTGGATGTGACCGCGGCGCGAATTGAGATCGCCGATCACCGAGCCGGTGTATTCTTCCGGCGTCACCACTTCGACCCGCATGATCGGCTCGAGCAGCACCGAGCCGCCCCTCTGCAGCGCCTCGCGCAGCGCGGCGCGCGAGGCGATCTCGAAGGCGAGCGCCGATGAGTCGACGTCGTGATACTTGCCGTCGACGAGCGACACTTTGAGGTCGACAACGGGGAAGCCGGCGAGCACGCCGGAGGTGAGCACCGAGGTCAATCCCTTCTCGACGCCCGGGATGTATTCCTTCGGCACGGTGCCGCCGATCACCTTGTTTTCGAACTCGTAGCCGGTTCCCGGAACCTTCGGCTCGACCACGATCTTCACGCCCGCGAACTGGCCCGAGCCGCCGGTCTGCTTCTTGTGCATATAGTCGACCGTGACCGGCTTGGTGATCTTCTCCCGGTAAGCCACCTGCGGCTGCCCGATATTGGCGCCGACCTTGTAGCTGCGCTTGAGGATGTCGACCTTGATGTCGAGATGCAGCTCGCCCATGCCTTTGAGGATGGTCTGGCCGGACTCCGGATCGGTGGAGACACGGAACGACGGGTCCTCGGCCGCGAGCTTCGCCAGCGCCACGCCGAGCTTCTCCTGGTCCGCCTTCGACTTCGGCTCGATCGCAATCTCGATGACGGGGTCGGGAAACTCCATCTTTTCGAGAATGACCGGCTTCTGCGGATCGCACAGCGTATCGCCGGTGCGCGCCTCCTTCAGCCCGGCGAGCGCGACGATGTCGCCCGCATAGGCCTCCTTGATGTCCTCGCGATTATTGGCGTGCATCAGCAGCATACGGCCAATGCGCTCCTTGCGCTCGCGCGTCGAGTTTATGACGCCGCTGCCGCTCACCAGCGTGCCTGAATAAATGCGGCAGAACGTGATAGTGCCGACAAACGGGTCGTCCATGATCTTGAAGGCGAGTATGGCGAGCGGTTCCCTGTCGGAGGGATTGCGCACCACCTCGTTGCCTTTGGGATCGATGCCCTTGATCGGCGGCACCTCGATCGGCGAAGGAAGATAATCGACCACGGCGTCGAGCAGCGGCTGCACGCCCTTGTTCTTGAAGGCCGAGCCGCACAGGACCGGATAGAACGCGCCGGTGACCACCGCCTTGCGGATCAGCCGCTTCAGCGTCGCCTCGTCCGGCTCGTGCCCTTCGAGATAAGCGGTCATCGCCTCGTCGTCGAGCTCGACCGCTGCTTCGATTATGTGCTCGCGATATTCCTTGGCTTGGTCGAGCAGATCGGCGGGGATCTCGACGTCATGGTACTTGGCGCCGAGCGTCTCCTCGTCCCACACGATGCCGACCATGCGGATGAGATCGACCACGCCCTTGAAGGCATTTTCCGCGCCGATCGGCAATTGCAGCGCCACCGGCTTGGCCCCGAGCCTGGCCTTGATGTCGTCGAGGCACTTGAAGAAATCCGCGCCGATCTTGTCCATCTTATTGCAGAAAACGATGCGCGGCACTTTGTACTTGTCGCCCTGGCGCCATACGGTTTCGGTCTGCGGCTCTACGCCCTGGTTCGAGTCGAGCACGCATACCGCGCCGTCGAGCACGCGCAGCGAACGCTCCACCTCGATGGTGAAGTCGACATGGCCGGGCGTGTCGATGATGTTAAGGCGCTTGTTCTTCCAGAAGGCCGTGGTCGCGGCGGAGGTGATGGTGATGCCGCGTTCCTGCTCCTGCTCCATCCAGTCCATGGTGGCCGCGCCCTCATGGACCTCGCCGATCTTATGGCTCTTGCCGGTGTAATAGAGGATGCGCTCAGTCGTCGTCGTCTTCCCGGCGTCGATGTGGGCCATGATGCCGAAGTTGCGGTAGTCCTCGATCGGGTGAGTGCGGGGCATGGGGGTCGTCCTCGAATGAAGTGGCGGCCGCGATCGAACTACCAGCGGTAATGCGAGAAGGCGCGGTTGGCTTCCGCCATGCGGTGCGTATCCTCGCGCTTCTTGACAGCGTTTCCACGATTGTTGGAGGCGTCCAACAACTCGCCCGAGAGCCGCTCGGTCATCGTCTTTTCGTTGCGGTCGCGCGCCGCGGAGATGAGCCAGCGGATGCCCAGCGCCTGGCGACGGTCCGAACGCACCTCGACCGGAACCTGGTAGGTCGCGCCGCCGACGCGCCGCGACCGCACCTCGATCGACGGCATGACGTTGTCGAGCGCCTGCTGGAACACGCCGAGCGGATTCTGCTTGGTCTTGCCCTCGATGAGGTCGAAGGCGCCATAGACGATATTCTCGGCCACCGACTTCTTGCCGGCGTGCATAACCGAGTTCATGAATTTGGTGACCACCACGTTCCCGAATTTCGGGTCCGGCTGGATCTCGCGCTTCTCGGCGCGGTGACGGCGGGACATCGGCTCTCGCTCCGCTCAGGTCATTTCGGACGTTTGGCGCCGTATTTCGACCGGCGCTGCTTGCGGTTCTTGACGCCTTGCGTGTCGAGCACGCCGCGCAGGATATGATAGCGCACCCCCGGCAGATCCTTGACGCGGCCGCCGCGGATCATGACGACCGAGTGCTCCTGCAGATTATGCCCCTCGCCGGGAATGTAGCCGATCACTTCGAAACCGTTGGTCAGCCGTACCTTGGCGACCTTGCGCAGCGCGGAATTGGGCTTCTTCGGCGTCGTCGTATAGACGCGCGTGCACACCCCGCGCTTTTGCGGGCTTTGCTGCAGGGCCGGCACCTTCTTGCGCGCCCGCTGGGGGACCCGCGGATTGCGGATCAGCTGGTTGATCGTCGGCATCGTCGAAGCCTTCATCACCTCGTGAGGGGCGGCAAAGCCCCGTATCATCGTCTCGGGCGAACGCCCGACATCGTTCTCTTCGTCCCGGGGCGCGAGGGCCCCTCCCAGTTTCGACGCCCGCTCCGACGCGAAAAAAGGATATCGCGCCATCCGCATCCTTTGCGGAAAAGCGCTCATCCTTTCACACAGAGGATCGCGAACGCCCAACCGCGCCGCGATCATGCACCCGCGTCTGACACTGGCTGTCACGGCAGCGTTTGAGTTTCATTGATCGAGGCGCCGGGACGCGCCCTCCGACTAAGGAAAACTCACCGCCTGCCAAAAAAGTGCGCGGTTTGTACCGGCGGGCCAACCCGAAGTCAAGCCTGCGTACCGCCATATAGTGCGGCGCACCCGTTTTCGCCAGCGCTGCACGCTACCGATCGAAACCGATCAACGCGCCCTCGTGCCCGCGCAGATCGATGCTCTCGTTCACCGCCTCCCCATCCCGGTCGCCCAGTGACGAAACGAGCAGCCGGCCCTTCATATTCTCGTCCTTCAGCCCGAGCGCGACCGGGTCGCCGCCGAGGTTGAGGGCGACCAGGATGCGCTCGCCCTCGTGCGCACGGATGTACACGAGCAGGTCGCCGCTGGCGGCGACCGGATGATAACTCCCGTGGGTGAGCGCCGGGCGGGACCGCCGCAGCGCGGTCAGCCGGCGATAGAGATTGAGGAGCGAGGTGGCGTCGGCGAGCTGGTTCTCGACATTCTCGTGGCGCCAATCGGCGGCGAGCGGAAGCCAGGGCTCGACCGTTGAGAATCCCGCGTGGGGGCTTGTATCCCACTGCATCGGCGTGCGGCAGCCGTCGCGGCCGACGCCGACCCCGGGCACACTCTTCTCGAACGGGTCCTGCACCCGTTCCGGCGGAATCGGCGTTTGTTCCATGCCGATCTCCTCGCCGTAATAAATCGTGGGCGTGCCCCGCAGGGTGAGCAGCAGCATTGCCGCGACCCGCGTCTGCTCGCGTCCGATCCGGCTCGCGACGCGCGGCCGGTCATGGTTGCCGAGCACCCAGTTAGGCCACCCGCCTTGGGGCAGCGCCGCCTCGTATTCATCGATTAGCCGGGCGATGCGGCGGGCGTGCCACTGTTCTTCGAGCAACGCGAAATTGAATGGCAGATGCGTTCCGCTCAGATCGCGACCGTAATAGGCGACGAGCCGCTCGATCGGCAGATAGATTTCGCCGATCAGCACCCGCGCATCGAACTCGTCCACCACCCGCCGCATCTCGGAGATCACGTCATGCACCTCCGGACGATCGGCAGTGTAGAGCGGAATGAGCCGCCGGTGCGGCGGCTGGCCGGGACGGTAATCGGGGTTGGGCGGGTTATCGCGGAACTGGTCGTCCTTGATGAGGTGCCAGATCACGTCCACGCGAAAGCCATCGACGCCGCGCTTGAGCCAGAACCGCATCACGTCAGCCATCGCGGCGCGCACGGACGGATTGCGCCAGTTGAGGTCGGGCTGCTCCTTCAGAAAGGCGTGGTAGTAATATTGGCCGGTCTGCGCATCGTATTCCCACGCGCTGCCGCCGAACTGGGAGAGCCAATTGTTGGGCGGCCCGCCGTCCGCGGCCGGATCGCGCCAGAAATACCAGTCGCGTTTCGGATTATCGCGCGATGCGCGGCTCTCGACGAACCAGGGATGCCGGTCCGAGGTATGATTGGGAACGAGATCGAGCAGAACCTTGAGGCCGCGCGCATGAGCGGCCTCGATCAGCGCGCCGAGATCGGCGAAGTCGCCGAACAGCGGATCGATATCGACATAGTTGGAGATATCGTAGCCGAAATCCGCCATCGGCGAGGGAAAGATCGGCGACAGCCACAGCGCGTCCACGCCCAGGTCGCATAGATAGGGCAGCCGCTGCAAGACGCCGCGCAGGTCGCCGACGCCGTCGCCATTCGAATCTTGGAACGAGCGCGGATAGATTTGGTAAAGCACGCCCCACTGCCACCAATGTCCCTCGGCCATCGCAGCCCTATGCTTTCAGCGCTCGGTGGTGGCGCTCGCCGCCCGGCGGACCGCAGAAATAAGTTCAGGTGAGAACGCGTCCTTGCGACGCTGGTTCCACCACCATGGTAAAGCGGGGCCGCTCGGTTACCCGCCGGAAATCGAAGGGCCGCCCACAAGGCGGCCCCTCGCCCGATCGTCCCAACAAATGCTTATACCGCAGACCGCGCGGTCACTCCGCAGCCGGCAATGCCGCCGGCTGCTCGGCGGCCTTCGCCGCCTGTTCCTTCTCGCGCTCGTCGAGAATGAGCGCATCGCGCTTGCCCGCGATCTCGCGCAGGACACTCATCATCGCTCCGGTGCCGGCCGGGATCAGACGGCCGACAATGACATTCTCCTTGAGCCCGTCGAGCGTATCCACCTTGCCGCTGACCGCCGCCTCGGTGAGAACGCGGGTGGTCTCCTGGAACGACGCCGCAGAGATGAAAGAGCGGGTCTGCAGCGACGCCTTGGTGATGCCGAGCAAGACGGGGTGGGCTTTCGCCTCCTTCTTGCCGGCGTCGCGCGCCCGCTCGTTCACCTCGTCGAATTCGATCCGATCGATGTGCTCGCCTTGGATCAGCTCGGTCTCCCCGGAGTCGTCCACCTCGACCTTCTGCAGCATCTGGCGGACGATCACCTCGATGTGCTTGTCGTTTATATTGACGCCCTGCAGGCGGTAGACCTCCTGGATCTCGTTGACGAGATAGGCGGCGAGGTCTTCCACGCCCTTGACCGCGAGAATGTCGTGCGGCGCCGGGTTGCCCTCGACGATGTAGTCGCCCTTCTCGATCGGGTCGCCATCCTGCAGATGGATATGCTTGCCCTTCGGGATCAGGTATTCGCGCGGCTCGGCATCCTTGTCGGTCGGCTCGATGGTGAGCCGCCGTTTGTTTTTGTAATCGCGGCCGAAGCGAACGATCCCCGATTCCTCGGCGATGATCGCCGCCTCTTTGGGTCGTCGCGCCTCGAACAGTTCCGCGACGCGCGGCAGACCGCCGGTGATGTCGCGCGTCTTGGCGCTCTCGCTCGGCATGCGGGCGATAACGTCGCCCGCCTTCATTTTGCTGCCGGGATCGACCGACAGGATCGCGTCGACGGCGAGCTGGTAACGCGCCTCGCCGCCGCGCGCGAGCTTGAGCACCTTGCCGTCCTTTCCCTTGATGACGATGGCCGGCCGCAGGTCCTGCTGCCCCCGGCCGGAGCCGGTGCGCCAGTCGATCACCGCGCGCTTGGCGATGCCGGTCGATTCATCGAGTATCTCCGACATCGACTGGCCTTCCACCAGGTCCTCGAAATCGACCACGCCCTCGACCTCAGTGAGGATCGGCCGGGTGTAGGGGTCCCACTCGGCGATGCGTTGGCCGCGCGCGATCTTGTCGCCCTCGTCGACCTTGAGACGCGAGCCGAACTGAATGCGATGGACCGCGCGTTCCGTGCCGTCCTGGTCGACCACGACGACCGACATGTTGCGGGCCATGGCGATGAGCTCGCCGTCCGAGTTGCGCACGACATTGCGATTGTTGATGCGGATCGTGCCGTCGAAGTTCGACTCGATGAACGACTGCTCGGAGATTTGCGCCGCCCCGCCGATGTGGAAGGTGCGCATGGTGAGCTGCGTTCCCGGCTCGCCGATCGATTGCGCGGCGATGACGCCGACCGCTTCGCCCATGTTCACCGGCGTGCCGCGCGCAAGATCGCGGCCGTAGCACGCGGCGCACACGCCGTTGGTGGTCTCGCAGGTGAGCACCGAGCGGATGCGCACCTCCTGCACCCCGGCCTTGCCGATGGCGTGCACGCTCGGCTCGTCGAGCAGCGTGTTGCGCGGGACGATCACGTCGTTGGACGTCGGGTCGCGCACATCTTCGGCGATGGTGCGGCCGAGAATGCGGGTCGCGAGCGAGGCCACCACCTGGCCGGCGTCAATGATGGCGCGCACCTTGATGCCGGCCGTCGTGCCGCAGTCGACCTCGGTGACGATGCAGTCCTGCGCGACGTCCACCAGTCGCCGGGTGAGGTAGCCGGAGTTCGCCGTTTTGAGCGCTGTGTCGGCAAGGCCCTTGCGCGCGCCGTGCGTCGAGTTGAAGTATTCGAGCACGGACAGCCCTTCCTTGAAGTTGGAAATGATCGGGCTCTCGATGATCTCTCCCGACGGTTTCGCCATCAGGCCGCGCATGCCGGCGAGCTGACGCATCTGCGCGGGCGAGCCGCGCGCGCCGGAATGCGCCATCATATAGATCGAATTGATCGGGACCTCGCGGCCGGACTTCTCGTCCTTACGCACCGCGGAGATTTCTTTCATCATCGCCTCGGCGATCTCCTCGGTGCACTTCGACCAGGCGTCGACCACCTTGTTGTACTTCTCGCCCTGAGTGATGAGCCCTTCGTTGAACTGCTGCTCGAACTCCTTGGCTTCAGTGCGGGTCCTATCCACGATCTTCCATTTCGAGCTCGGCACCACCATGTCGTCCTTGCCGAACGAAATGCCGGCCTTGAAGGCGTGATGAAAACCGAGCGCCATGATCCGGTCGCAGAAAATCACGGTCTCTTTCTGCCCGCAGTGGCGATAGACCGTGTCGATCATGTTGGAGATCTCGCGCTTCGTCATCAGCTTGTTGACGGTGTCGAACGAGGCCTTGGGATGCCGCGGCATCACCTCGCCGAGCACCACCCGGCCGGGCGTGGTGTCGAACCAGCGGAGAATCTTTTCGCCGTTCTCGTCAACGCCCTCCCAGCGATACTTGATCTTGGTGTGGAGGGTGATGGCCTTCTGGGCGAGCGCATGGTCGATGTCGGCGAGATTGCCGAAGATCTTGCCCTGGCCGGGCTCGCCCTCACTCATGATCGAGAGGTAGTAGAGCCCGAGCACGATATCCTGCGACGGCACGATGATCGGAGCGCCGTTCGCCGGATGCAGAATGTTGTTGGTCGACATCATCAACACCCGCGCTTCGAGCTGCGACTCGAGCGAGAGCGGCACATGCACGGCCATCTGGTCGCCGTCGAAGTCGGCGTTGAACGCCGCGCAGACGAGCGGATGCAACTGGATCGCCTTGCCCTCAATCAGCACCGGCTCGAACGCCTGAATGCCGAGCCGATGCAGCGTCGGCGCGCGGTTCAACAGCACGGGGTGCTCGCGGATCACCTCGTCGAGGATGTCCCACACCTCGGGTTTTTCCTTCTCGACGAGCTTCTTCGCCTGCTTGACCGTGGTCGACAGACCCTTGGCGTCGAGGCGCGAATAGATGAACGGCTTGAACAGTTCGAGCGCCATCTTCTTCGGCAACCCGCACTGGTGCAGCTTCAACTCCGGCCCGACCACGATCACCGAGCGGCCGGAATAGTCGACCCGCTTGCCCAGCAGGTTCTGGCGGAATCGGCCCTGCTTGCCCTTGAGCATGTCGGCGAGCGACTTCAGCGGCCGCTTGTTGGCGCCGGTGATGACGCGTCCGCGCCGGCCGTTATCGAACAGCGCGTCGACCGCCTCCTGCAACATCCGCTTCTCGTTGCGGATGATGATGTCGGGCGCACGCAGCTCGATCAGCCGCTTCAAGCGATTGTTGCGATTGATGACGCGGCGGTAGAGATCATTGAGATCGGAGGTCGCGAACCGGCCGCCGTCGAGCGGCACCAACGGCCGCAGATCGGGCGGGATCACCGGCACGACGGTGAGGATCATCCATTCCGGGCGATTGCCCGAGGTAAGGAAAGCTTCGATCAGCTTGAGCCGCTTGGCGAGCTTCTTCGGCTTGAGGTCGGAGGTTGATTCGGCGATCTCCTTGCGCAAGTCGACCGCGAGCTTTTCGAGGTCGAGCCCCTTGAGCATTTCGCGGATCGCTTCGGCGCCGATCATGGCGGTGAAGCTGTCGGCGCCGTATTCGTCCTGGGCGCGCAGATACTCCTCTTCGCTCAACAGCGCCCGGTGCTGCAGCGGGGTCAGGCCCGGTTCCAGCACGAGGTAGTACTCAAAATAGAGAATTCGCTCGAGGTCCTTGAGCGTCATGTCGAGCAGAAGGCCGATGCGGCTCGGCAACGACTTCAGAAACCAGATATGCGCAACCGGCGCCGCAAGCTCGATATGGCCCATGCGCTCGCGCCGCACCCGCGACAGCGTCACCTCGACGCCGCACTTCTCGCAGATGATGCCCTTGTACTTCATGCGCTTGTACTTGCCGCACAAGCATTCATAGTCCTTGATCGGGCCAAAGATGCGCGCGCAGAACAGTCCGTCGCGCTCCGGCTTGAAGGTCCGGTAGTTGATCGTCTCCGGCTTCTTGATCTCGCCGTAGGACCACGACAGAATCTTTTCCGGGCTCGCGATCGAGATGCGGATCTGATCGAAAACCTGGGCCGGCACCTGGGGCCCGAAAAGATTCATGACTTCTTGATTCATTATCGTCTCCTGAGAACCGTGTCTCCCATTGGCGCGGGAGGTCAGGGATTGCGCTCCCTGGCGGATCGCCTTGCGATCCGACCTCCCTCGCCGTGGAGGGAGGCATCAAATGGGTTAGTCGTTACTCCGCCGCTTCCGCCGTATCGCCCGAGCCGCGTCCTTGCTTGGAGTTGTGCAAATCGACATTGAGGCCGAGCGAGCGCATCTCCTTCACCAGCACGTTGAAGGACTCGGGAATGCCCGCCTCGAAAGTGTCGTCGCCGCGCACGATCGACTCGTACGCCTTGGTGCGGCCGGCGACGTCGTCGGACTTCACCGTCAACATCTCCTGCAAGGTATATGCCGCTCCATAGGCTTCGAGCGCCCACACCTCCATTTCGCCGAACCGCTGGCCGCCGAACTGCGCCTTGCCGCCGAGCGGCTGCTGCGTCACGAGGCTGTACGGACCGATCGAACGGGCGTGGATCTTGTCGTCGACGAGGTGATGCAGCTTGAGCATATAGATGTAGCCGACGGTCACCTTGCGATCGAACTCCTCGCCGGTGCGCCCGTCGTATAGGGTCACCTGCCCGGAGTGGTCGAGACCGGCCAGTTCGAGCATGGTCTCGATGTCCTTCTCCTTGGCGCCGTCGAAGACCGGGGTCGCGATCGGCACGCCGTGGCGCAGATTCTCGCCGAGTTCGACCAATTCGCCTTCGCCGAGCGAGCGGATGGTCTCGTCCTCGCCGTAGACCTTCTTCAGCGTCTCCTTGAGCGGCTTCAGGTCGCTGCGCCCGTAATAGGCGTCGACCGCCTGACCGATGCGCCGACCGAGGCCGGCGCAAGCCCATCCGAGATGGGTCTCGAGAATCTGCCCGACATTCATTCGGCTCGGCACCCCGAGCGGATTGAGCACGATGTCGACCGGCGTGCCGTCGGCGAGGAACGGCATGTCCTCGGCCGGCACGATCTTCGACACCACGCCCTTGTTGCCATGGCGGCCAGCCATCTTGTCGCCCGGCTGGATCTTGCGCTTCACCGCGACGAAGACCTTGACCATCTTCATCACGCCGGGCGGCAGCTCGTCGCCGCGCTGCAATTTCTCCACCTTGTCAAGAAAGCGTTGCTCGAGCCCTTTCTTGCTCTCATCGTACTGCTTGCGGATCGCCTCGATCTCGGCCATCAGCTTGTCGTTGGAGGAGGCGAACTGCCACCACTGCGAACGCGGATATTCCTCCAGCACCGCGCGGGTGATTTTGGAGTCTTTCTTGAAGCCCTTCGGGCCGGCAATGCCGATGCGGTTTTCCAGGAGTTCAGCGAGACGGCCATAGACGTTGCGATCGAGGATCGCCTGCTCGTCGTCGCGGTCCTTGGCGAGACGCTCGATTTCCTCGCGCTCGATCGCGAGTGCGCGCTCGTCCTTCTCGACGCCGTGCCGATTGAACACACGCACCTCGACCACCGTGCCCTGCACGCCAGGCGGCACCCGAAGCGAGGTGTCGCGCACGTCGGACGCTTTCTCGCCGAAGATCGCCCGCAGCAGCTTCTCTTCCGGGGTCATCGGGCTTTCGCCCTTCGGCGTGATCTTGCCGACCAGGATGTCGCCGGCGTGGACCTCGGCGCCGATATAAACGATGCCCGCCTCGTCGAGGTTCTTGAGCGCCTCCTCGGAGACGTTGGGAATGTCGCGGGTGATCTCCTCGGGGCCGAGCTTGGTGTCGCGCGCCATCACCTCGAATTCTTCGATGTGGACCGAGGTGAAGACGTCGTCCTTGACGATGCGCTCGGAGAGCAGGATCGAGTCTTCGAAGTTGTAGCCGTTCCACGGCATGAAGGCGACGAGCACGTTGCGCCCGAGCGCCAGCTCGCCGAGATCGGTCGAAGGACCGTCAGCGATAATGTCGCCCTTGGCGACCGCGTCGCCGACCTTCACCAGCGGCCGCTGATTGATGCAGGTGTTCTGGTTCGACCGCTGGAACTTCTGCAGCCGATAGATGTCGACGCCCGACTTGGTCGGATCAAGCTCCTCGGTCGCCCGGATCACGATGCGGGTGGAATCCACCTGATCGACGACGCCGGTGCGGCGCGCCGCGATCGCCGCGCCCGAGTCGCGCGCCACGACGCCTTCCATGCCGGTGCCGACATAGGGCGCTTCGGTGCGCACCAGCGGCACCGCCTGACGCTGCATGTTGGATCCCATCAGCGCGCGGTTGGCGTCGTCGTTCTCCAGGAAGGGGATGAGCGCGGCGGCGACTGAGACGAGCTGCTTGGGCGAGACGTCCATGTAGTCGACCTTGTCGGGCGCAATCATGAGGACGTCGCCGGCATGCCGGCATACGATCAGGTCTTCGGTGAAGCGGCCGCGGGCGTCGACGGACTGGTTCGCCTGGGCGACGTAATAACGGCCCTCCTCCATCGCTGAGAGATAGGTGACTTCGTCGCTCACCCGACCGTCCTTCACCTTGCGATAGGGCGTCTCGACGAAGCCGTATTTGTTGACCCGCGCATAGGTCGCGAGCGAATTGATCAGTCCGATATTCGGCCCTTCCGGCGTCTCGATCGGACAAATGCGGCCATAGTGCGTCGGGTGCACGTCGCGCACCTCGAAGCCGGCCCGCTCGCGCGTCAGGCCGCCCGGCCCGAGCGCCGAAAGGCGCCGTTTATGGGTGATCTCCGACAGCGGATTGGTCTGGTCCATGAACTGCGAGAGCTGAGACGAGCCGAAAAACTCGCGAACCGCGGCGGCCGCCGGCTTCGCGTTAATCAGGTCCTGCGGCATGACCGTGCCGATATCGACCGAGGACATGCGCTCCTTGATCGCGCGCTCCATGCGCAATAGGCCGATGCGGTATTGGTTCTCCATCAACTCGCCGACCGAACGCACCCGGCGATTGCCGAGATGGTCGATGTCGTCGATCACGCCCTTGCCGTCGCGCAGATCGACCAGCGTCCGGATGACGCCGATGATGTCCTCCTTGCGCAGAATGCGCACGGTGTCCGAACATTCGAGGTCGAGCCGCATGTTCATTTTGACCCGGCCGACCGCCGAGAGGTCGTACCGCTCGGGATCGAAGAACAGCGAGTTGAACATGGTCTGCGCGGTTTCGATCGTCGGCGGCTCGCCCGGCCGCATCACGCGATAGATGTCGAATAGCGCGTCTTCGCGCCGCAGATTCTTGTCGACTGAGAGGGTGTTGCGGATGTAAGCGCCGATATTGACGTGGTCGATGTCGAGGACCGGCACTTCCTTATAGCCGACCTCGGCGAGCAGCTTCAGCGCCTTTTCGGTGATCTCCTCGCCCGCCTCGACATGGATTTCGCCGGTCTTGGCGTTGACGAGATCCTCGGCGATGTAGCGGCCGATCAGCTCCTCGTCGGTCATCCGCAGCGCCTTCAGCCCCTTCTCCTGGAGCTGGCGCGCCTGGCGCACGGTGATCTTCTTGCCCGCCTCGACCACCACTTTGCCGGTGTCGGCGTCGACGAGGTCGTTGACCGCCTTGTAGCCCTTGAGCCGGTTGGCGTCGAACGGCACGCGCCAGCCGTCCTTGGTGCGCTTGTAGATGACCTGCTTGTAGAAGGTGTTGAGGATTTCTTCGCCGTCCATGCCGAGCGCATAGAGCAGCGACGTCACCGGAATCTTGCGCCGCCGGTCGATGCGCGCATAGACGATGTCCTTGGCGTCGAACTCGATGTCGAGCCAGGAGCCGCGATAGGGAATGATGCGGGCTGCGAACAGGAGCTTGCCCGAAGAGTGCGTCTTGCCCTTGTCGTGATCGAAGAAGACGCCGGGCGAGCGGTGCATTTGCGAGACGATCACCCGCTCGGTGCCGTTGACGACGAAGGTGCCGTTATTGGTCATGAGCGGGATGTCGCCCATGTAGACGTCCTGCTCCTTGATGTCCTTGACCGAGCGCGCCCCGGTCTCCTCGTCGACATCGAACACGATCAGGCGCAGCGTCACCTTCAGCGGCGCGGCATAGGTCATGCCACGCTGCCGGCACTCGTCGACGTCGTATTTCGGCGGCTCGAACTCGTAGCGGACGAACTCGAGCTGGGCCGTATTGGAAAAATCCGAGATGGGAAAGACCGACTTGAAAACGGCCTGCAACCCTTCGTCCGGCCGCCCGCCTTTCGGCTCCTTGATTAACAGAAATTGGTCATAGGACGCCTTCTGAACCTCGATAAGGTTCGGCATCTCTGCGACTTCCTGGATTTTGCCAAAAAACTTGCGAACCCGTTTGCGACCGGTGAACGTTTCTGCCATCGTGGCCTCTCGGTTCCCGCCAGCCGGACTAGCGGCGGCGGCTTCCAGCGCTCTCCTCTGGGCATGGCGCTGGAAGATGCATCCCGGCGAACAACGTTCTTTGCGTCCGCCGTCCAAATTCAGCGATCCGCGGTTCAGACGCGGACCGCAAATTTTTTATGTGCGCCGTGGGCGAAGAGGGCAATCTTGTCAATATAGGGACCGAATCGCCCGTTTTGCCTCACGATCACTTGAGTTCGACCTTGGCCCCCACCTTTTCAAGGGTGGCCTTGATCTTCTCGGCCTCCTCCTTGTTGACCCCTTCCTTGACCGGCTTCGGCGCGCCTTCGACCAGGTCCTTGGCCTCCTTCAGGCCAAGGCCGGTGAGGGCCCGAACCTCTTTGATGACCTCGATCTTCTTCTCGCCGATGGCGGCAAGCACGACCGTGAACTCGGTCTGCTCTTCGGCGGGCGCGGCAGCGGCGGCGGCGGGCCCCGCCGCAACCGCCACAGCAGCGGCGGCCGACACGCCCCATTTCTCCTCCAGGAGCTTGGCAAGCTCGGCCGCCTCGAGCACGGTGAGGCTGGAGAGGTCGGAAACGATCTGTTGCAGATCAGTCATCAGTCAAGTCCTTTCGACATAAGACGATTTCGGTTGAGAACTCACTCGCCCTTGGCGGCGTAGGCCTGGACGACGCGCGCGACCTTGGCGGCGGGCGCGATGATCACCTGCGCAAGCTTGGTCGCCGGCGCCTGGATCAGGCCGATGATCTTCGCCCTCAGCTCGTCGAGCGACGGCAACGCGGCGAGCGCCTTGACGCCGTCGGCGTCGAGCGCGGTGTTGCCGAGCGCTCCGCCGAGAATGACGAGTTTCTCGTTCGCCCTGGCGAATTCGGACAGGACCTTGGGGGCGGCGACCGGGTCGCCCGAATAGGCGAGCACCGTTGGTCCCTTCAGCAGGGGCGCAATGGCCGCGCTATTAGTTCCGTCCAATGCGATCTTGGCGAGACGGTTCTTCGCCACCTTCACGGATGCCCCCGCCTGCTTTGCCTGCCGGCGCAGGGTCTGCATCTGGGCGACGGTGAGACCGGCATAGTGAGCGACGACCACGACGTTGGAGGCTTTGAATACCTCGCTCAGCGTCGCGACCAGCTCCTTCTTGGCCGCTCGATCCACGTGTTGCTCTCTCCGATTGGCGGCGAAAGCGATGCCGCCGGTTGCGACGGTTCGTTCCCCTCGCCGCTGTGCGGGCAGGAGGACGGAACGAGGCTCCAGCGCCCTGTCCCCCGACGCATGACAACGTCGGGTTGACCCGAGTCCGAACCGTCGCGGGGCTTGCCCCGAAACCGATCTTCCCCGTCTATGCAGGCTCCTAGAGAAGAGAATTAAGCCAACGCATCAAGCGCAGGCGCCTGCAGTCTCGGACAGGACCAGCCGGCCCGAACCGCGGGCGCGGCCGTGCGCGCGTGCAGCAATGACGCAAAGGCATCCTCTCAAGCTCGTGGGAGCCCCGATTGTGAATCCGCTCAAGCGCTGAAAGGAGTTTTATCCTGTTCGCCGTGTTATCCGCAGGACGCGCAAAAGCGCGCCGACAAACTGGGTCGGCACGCCCGTGGCTGCTTATTTAGGACGTTTGCGGCTCCTTGCCAAGCCCCTTCGCCGCGCAGGAGCGGAATTATTGCGCGAACAGAGTGGCCGGCTCCACTTTCACGCCCGGTCCCATGGTCGAGGAGACGGCGACGCGGTTTATATACTGGCCCTTGGCGCCCGCAGGCTTCGCCTTTTGAACGGCATCGGCAAAAGCCTTAATGTTTTCCACGAGCTTATCGGCGGCGAACGAGGCCTTGCCGATGCCTGCATGGATAATCCCCGCCTTTTCCACCCGGAACTCGACCGAGCCGCCTTTCGACGCCTTGATCGCCGCGATCACGTCCATGGTGACCGTGCCGACCTTGGGGTTGGGCATCATGCCGCGCGGGCCGAGCACTTTGCCGAGCCGGCCGACCAGCGGCATCAGGTCGGGCGTGGCGATGCAGCGGTCGAAGTCGATATTGCCGCCCTGCACTCTCTCCACCAGATCCTCGGCCCCGACAACCTCGGCGCCGGCAGCCTTCGCCTCGTCGGCCTTGGCCCCGCGAGCAAACACCGCGACCCGCACCGAGCGGCCGGTCCCGTTGGGCAGCGCGACCACGCCACGGACCATCTGGTCGGCATGGCGCGGATCGACGCCGAGATTCATCGCGATCTCGATCGTCTCGTCGAATTTCGCCTTGGCACGCTCCTTCACCAGTTTGACCGCCTCGGCGACCGGGTAGAGCTTGCTCCGGTCGATGCCCTCGCGCGCCGCGCGCACCCTTTTGCCGTGCTGAGCCATGACGGTTACTCCCTCACCTCGATGCCCATCGACTGGGCGGAGCCCTCGATCATGCGCATGGCGGCCTCGACCGTGTCACAGTTGAGGTCCTTCATTTTCTTTTCCGCGATCTCCTTGACTTGGTCCTTGGTGACCACGCCCGCTTTGTCGCGGCCCGGAGCCTTCGCGCCCTTTTCGAGATTCGCCGCCTTCTTGAGAAAGTAGGAGATCGGCGGGGTGCGCATCTCGAAGGTGAACGACCGGTCCGCATAGATCGTGATCACGACGGGGATCGGCTGCCCCTTCTCCATCTGCTGGGTCTGGGCGTTGAACGCCTTGCAAAACTCCATGATGTTGAGCCCGCGCTGGCCGAGCGCGGGACCGATCGGCGGAGACGGGTTGGCCGACCCCGCCGGCACCTGCAGTTTCAGGTAGCCGGTGATCTTCTTCGCCATGACAATGCTCCTTCGCGCCGGACTTTCGGCTCGCAGGGTTCGTGGTGCGGATCAAAGACGGTCGGCGAACCGCCCTCCTCCCACGTCTTTTCGCCTCTTTGTCTGCTCCCTCGCCGCGCGCGCGGCGAGGTCGGGGTGAGGGGCAAACTTTCAGAGGCGCGAACGCCCCCTCACCGGATCGCTTCAGCCCTAGCTGGGCGATCCGACCTATCCCCGCAGGCGGGGAGAGGTGAATGGATTGCCGGTCAAGCCCGGCAATGACGGAACAATTACATCTTCTCAACTTGGCCAAATTCAAGTTCAACCGGGGTGGCGCGGCCAAAAATCGACACCGCCACCTTGACGCGCGAGCGGGCGTCGTCGACCTCCTCCACCACGCCGTTGAACGAGGCGAACGGCCCATCCGACACCCGCACCTGTTCGCCGATCTCAAAGGAGACCGTGGACTTCGGCCGGTCGATGCCTTCCTGCACCTGGTGCAGGATGCGGTTCGCCTCGGCTTCCGAAATCGGCATCGGCTTGTTGTCGGTGCCGAGGAAGCCCGTGACCTTCGGCGTGTTCTTGATGAGGTGATAGCCCTCGTCGGTCAGGTCCATCTTCACCAGCACATAGCCGGGAAAGAACTTGCGCTCGGCGTCGACCTTGCGGCCGCGCCTGACCTCGGTGACCTTCTCCTTGGGCACCAGGATCTGCTCGAACAGATGCTCGAGATGGCGCTGCTTCGCCTGTTCGCGGATGGATTCGGCGACCTTGTTCTCGAAGTTCGAGTAGGCGTGAACGATGTACCAGCGCTTGGTCATGGCGGTGATCCGGCGAACTCCGTCAGTGTCCGATCCCGAGCACGAATGTCACGAGCATGCGGATGATTTGATCGGCGAACAGGAAGAACAGCGCGGCGACCGTCGACATGATGAACACCATCAGCGTGGTGATCGCGGTTTCGCGACGGCTCGGCCAGGTGACCTTCTCGGTCTCCTGACGCACCTCCTGCAGGAACTTGAACGGACTGACCTTGGCCATCGACTCGTTTTACGTCCTCGTCTGCTTACAAATATAAAGCTAAGCCCGGGTGCGGCAGGTGTGAACCCCGCTCGTCCCGGGAACGCCGAGTTCTGCACTCTGGCAGGCAAAGCCCAGCTCACTTCTGGCGAAGCCCGGCCCGGTCCTGGCAGGAGTGGAGGGACTCGAACCCCCAACCCCCGGTTTTGGAGACCGGTGCTCTAGCCAGTTGAGCTACACTCCTAAAAAGGAAGCAGGTGGGGCATACACGCTTACGCCACCGACTCTAAATGCATGATCGGGGGAGGCTTTGCAAGGGCGGGAGGGCTCAGCGCTCAGCCGGCGGCTTCCCCTTGAGGCTATCCATTAGCCTTCGTGCCCGCTCAACTAAAACCCGATCTTCCCTCGAATGACTTTC
>Ga0315553_10001203_pt1 | contig 21852 bp, 18 predicted proteins | sample SalMarSW160140MG_FD_203099 | JGI IMG/M metagenome (GOLD analysis project Ga0315553, IMG submission 203099) | Salt marsh sediment microbial communities from the Plum Island Ecosystem LTER, Massachusetts, United States - Salt Marsh Sediment SW1601-40 ... | reverse complement strand
CTCGTCTCACGGGTTGTCGAGGCCACGCGCAGCCTGCGCGTCGGCCCGGCCGAAGACCCCACCACCTTCGTGCCGCCCGTAATCACCGCCGAGGCCAAGGCCGGAATCGAACGCTACATCGAGATCGCCCGCAGCGAGGCATCCCTCCTCTTCCAGGGCGAGCCCCCACGGGACGGAGGCTTCTACGTAGCCCCTGTCATCTTCGGCGACGTCGACCGACACGCCGTCATCGCCCAGCAGGAGATCTTCGGCCCTGTGCTGGCGATCCTGCGCGCCTCGACCGTCGAGGAGGCCATCGACATCGCCGTCGATACGCCGTATGCGCTCACCGGCTCCTTCTACAGCCGCAGCGCCTCCCACATCGAGCTCGCCCGCCAGCGCTTTCGTGTCGGCAACCTGTACATCAACCGTGGCTGCACCGGCGCCATGGTCGCCCGCCAGCCGTTCGGAGGCTTCGCCATGTCCGGCATCGGCTCCAAGGCCGGCGGCCCCGATTACATCAGGCAGTTCATGGAGCCCCGCACCGTAACCGAGAACCTCATGCGGCACGGCTTCGCCCCCACACAGAAGCCGCCGGAGGCAACCCCCTAGCTGCATTCCCACCACCGTCGAATAATTCCCCCGACGATGCAAATTCCGTGTAACACTTCGGCGCTGTCGATGTCTTAACTATAGAGCCTAGTTATGTTAACTGGGTAACTCCAAGCGGAACGTCCACACTCCCGATAAGAGCAAACCGTCCGAAAGGGCGGAGCGCAAAGCTACGGGCCTAAGGCCGACAGGCTATGGCCGCCGGGCTGCCGAAGGAGGTTGGGACATGGCATCCGACAGCGTACCTGCGAACGCCGCAAGTTGGCCAGGGGGCTACCCCGGCAATCCTTGGCGGGAAAGCCCCTTGCGGCGTTCGCCTTTGTGTCAGTGGTCTCCACCCTCCTTGCTAGGTCTAACGGAGCGCTCACCGCCTATGTGAAAATCGCCGCTATTGCTGTAGCGAAGAGCCCATCCCTACCCCCAGGGGTGCTCCGTAGAGATGCCGACCAATCGGAGCACCCCTGCCCCATTTCCGCCCCGACCGAGCACCAGCAGACCAACCTCTGGTCAGCCCAGCGACATCCCCTGGCATACGGTATAATGATGCCGCTGAAGCACAGGGGAGAAGAAACAGCAGTCATCCGGCGGCTCCACGACGCGGTGAGCGTGAGCTGAATCGCTCACCCTCCCGCACTGCTTACGCCCGCCACGCTGAGCTGAATTGACTTCCTGATAGAGCCGAGCTACGATAGGACATCAGGTTCAGGCATGGGGGGAAGAGGACGTATCAGAACATGAGGAGGTGGGTGTGGACAGCGGCGGCGGGCGCCATTCTTCTGCCGCTGCTGGCAATGCTGCTGATCTTCGCCACCCCTCGCAGCCTCAAGGCCCAGCCCACTGCCCCCCCCGCTTCCGCCACCCTCATTGGCCAGCCCTACACCCTCGGGGTCGAGAACACGTCCCTCTGGGTGCAGAACGCCGGCATGTTCCCTGCTTCGCTCATTGTCGACTACTATGACCCCGACGGCGTCCGCATCGCTGAAGATAAGCTCGACGAGCTCGCTCCCGGCGCCTCGGCCGTCTTCAATCAGGCCGACCAGCCCGACCTGCCCCACGGCTTCGCTGGCTCTGCCGTGGTCACGGCTGATCAGCCCATAAAGACCGTCATCCTCAAATTCATGGAAGAGGGAGACATGCTCTCCGTGGGCGGCGACAACGGCCTCTCGGCCGGCTCCAACCGCGTCTACCTGCCGCTCATCTACAGCCGCTTCGGCCCTGACGCTGCCTGGAACACTCGCTTCGCCCTTCAGAACGTCAGCACAGGCACCAGCGCCTGTGTCCAGATGACCTATCTCAGCCACGACGGCACGGTCGTCTTCAGCGAGCCGGAGGCCGGTACTCTGGTGGATCCCGAGTGCCCCAACGGCGGCGTGTCCCTGCCAGCGGGAGGCGCCATCCTGCGCAACCAGGCCAACATGCCTGAGGAACTGCCCGAACAGTTCGAAGGCTCTCTCATCATCGATACAGTGTCTGGCGACGAGGAGGAGGCCGCTGCGTTGTTGGCCGCTGGCGTTGACATCTTCAACAGCGTGCAGCCCAGCTTCGCTTCGTACAGGGGCCTGGGATGGGACCCTGCCGGGACCGGCGACTTGTCCACCGCCGTCCTAGTGCCCGTGGTGTTCAAGAACTACGGCGAGTTCACCGCCTGGAACACCAAGCTTGCCATTAGCACTGCCGACCCCACCCAGACGACCGAGGTCACCGTCACCTACTGCTGCGATGAGCGCCTTCCCGAGGCCGACGGCTCCTTTCGCAAGACCTTCATCGTGCTGGGCTCCACCGTCATCGACCACGCCCTGGAAGCCGAGCTACCCGATGGCTTCGTGGGCTCAGCGGTCATTACCGGCGAGCAGCCGCTGGCGGTTGTCCAGACGACAGCCTCGAACCTCCCCGACAAGGCCTCCTTCTGGGCCTTCGTCGGCATCCCCCAGTCGACAGCCTCCACCAGCGTTTGGCTGCCGGTGCTCTACAAGGACTCCGGCTGGAAGGGGCCGCTCGGCGATGCCGCCGGCTGGAACTCCTGGTTCCGGGTTCAAGTGGCCGACGGCGGTACCGCCAACATCCAGGTCACCTATCACAGCAACGAACTGGCCGGCGGATCCATCAGCTTCAGCGACAGCGTGACTGACTCCAAGACCTTCGATCAGCATACCGACCCCCTGCTGCCAGCGGACTTCGAGGGGGCCGCAGTCATCACCTCCGATGAGCCCATCGCCGTGGTCGCAGGCATCTGGTCCGACGCCTATCAGGGTGATGCTGATGCCATATTCGCCGGCTTCGGCCCGGACCTATGGCCCGGCCCACCCCCACCAGAAAACAAAGTCCCTGTTCCGCTCACGCTCGGCTGGAACACTGTGTGCTACAGGGGGCCGGAACGACCCGTCGAGAGCGTTCTTGCCGACGTACTGAACAGCGTCGTAGCCCTCTACCGCCTGAGGCCCGATCAGCAGTTCGACAAGTGGTTCGCCGGCCGACCGGACATCAGCACAATCACCACTCTCAGCCCATACGATTCGCTGTTCGTTCTCATGGGCAGCGACGCCACCTGGCAGCAGGAAACCTCCAGCATAGCCCTCACGAGTGTGGCCCTGACCCCGGGATGGAACACTGTCTGCTATGCCGGCCCCACGCAGGACACGGAAATGGCCACAGCCGACATCGGTAGCCAGGTGGGAGTGATCTATTCCCTCAGCATCAATCAGATCTGGACCCGCTTCATCCCCGCCAGGCCAGATATCAGCGGCCTCGCTGAACTCAAGCAGTTCAGCTGCGTCCTTATGCTCGTCACCGACCCCGCCGGAGCCACCTGGACGTTCACCCCCTGATGTCACGTCGGTCCGCCGCATATAATTAGATTATTGCGAGTTACACCTGTCGGTCCAGCGGCGCGATAGAGATTGGACTTCCGATTTGTCGCTAATTCGCACGATCAGCCTGACCAAACGCTTCGCCAGGGTCACAGCGCTGGACGGGCTGGACCTCGAACTGGAGCCCGGCATCATTGGGCTCGTGGGTGCCAACGGCGCCGGAAAGAGTACGCTCATCAAGATCCTGCTAGGGCTGCTGCAACCGACCAGTGGGTCAGGCGAGGTCATGGGGTTCGATGTCTTCCGGCAAGGACCTGAACTTCGCCAGTTCGTCGGGTACATGCCGGAGCACGACTGCCTTCCCACTGAAGTTTCAGCCACCGAGTTCGTAGCACACATGGCGCAGATCAGCGGCTTGCCGCGCGCCGCCGCGCGCGAGCGCACGGCTGAGACGCTGCGGCATGTAGGCCTATTCGAGGAACGGTATCGCGAAATGCGCGGCTACTCCACCGGGATGAAGCAGCGCGTCAAGCTCGCCCAGGCGCTGGTGCACGACCCCAAGCTGATGCTCCTAGACGAGCCGACCAACGGCCTCGACCCGGAGGGCCGAGACGAGATGCTGCACCTCATCCGCCGCATCGGTACCGAGTTCGGAATCACCATTGTCCTCTCGTCCCACCTGCTCAGCGAGATCGAGCGGGTCTGCGACCATCTCGTCGAGATCGAGGACGGCCGCCTCGTCCGGTCGGCCTCCATGGCCGCACTCACCGCGCCCACCAGCGTCCTCGCCATCGAGGTCGATGGCGACGCCGGTCAGCTCGCGGACCGGCTGCGGGAGCAGGGCGTCGCTGTGAACAGGAGCGGCCGCTTCCTCCTCGTGCAGAAAGAGGACGACGCCTTGCTGGACATCATTCGGGATAGCGTCGTCGACCTGGAACTAGGTTTGGTGCGGCTGGAGCAGAGCCGGCGGCGCCTCGAAGAGCTGTTCCGGTCCCTTCCAGTCGAAGAGGAGCAGGAAGGCTCCCGTGTCTGAATCAACAGCCGGCAGCATCTACGATCTCGGGTACAAGCGCTATGAGGGGTCGCGGCTCGGTCGGCGGCATGCGATCTGGGCCCTATACATCTACAGCGTCCGTGGCGTCTTCGGCATTGGGCGGTCTCTCTCGAGCAAGGTTGGACCAATGGGGCTCGTGATCATCGCGCTTCTTCCCGCTGTTGTGCAGCTCGGCATAGCGGCTGTCGCCCCGGCAGATATAGAGGTCATAGAGCCGGAGGAATACTATGATTTCATCCAGATCGTGCTCGCGGTCTTCTGCGCCGTCGTTGCGCCCGAACTCGTCGGCCGCGACCAGCGCATGCAGACGCTCTCGCTGTACTTCTCGCGGGCGCTGAGGCGCCAGGACTATGCCCTCGCGAAGTTCGCCGCGCTCATCACCGGCATGCTCGCGATAACCCTGATTCCCCAGGTGATCATGTTCGTCGGGAACGGGCTTGCGGCGAACGACTTCGGCGACTACCTGCAGGACAAATGGAGGGACCTGCCCTCGATCCTCGGCAGCGCCATCTTGCTGTCAGGCTTCATCGCCGGTATTGGACTCGTGATCGCGGCGCAAACGCCCAGGCGCGCGTACTCCACCGTCGCCATCCTCGCCGCGTTCGTCCTCCCCTCGGTTGTTGGGGGAGGCCTGTTCGAAGCAGCCGATCAGGATGTCGGGCGGTTCGTTCTGCTCATCAGCCCGCTTCACGTCGTCACAGGGTTCACGCTCTGGTTCTTCGACGCCGCACCCGAGGTCGGGAGCGAGATCGCTGAGGCTGACTTGCCTGGCATAGCGTACGCGATAGAGGCCGCATCAGTCGCGCTCCTAACGCTCGCCCTGCTGCTCCGCCGCTATGGGAGGATTTCGGCATGACGGCGACATCGCAGGGTGGGCTTTCCGATTCCTCAGCTCCTTCGCCGACTGTGGAGCTCGTCAACGTCTCCCGCTGGTACGGCAACGTCGTCGCCGTCAACGACGTGTCGTTCTCACTGGGAGCCGGCATCACCGGCCTGCTCGGTCCCAACGGCGCCGGCAAGAGCACGATACTGCACATGACTGCCGGCTTGCTCCGCCCGTCGAAAGGCACGGTGCGGATCGCGGGTAGACCCGCGTGGCGCAACCACGAGATGTACCGGGATGTCGGCTTCGTGCCGGAGAAGGAAACCCTCTACGCATTCCTCACCGGCTACCAGTTTGTGCTGACGAGCGCGAAACTCTTCGGCCTGAGCGATCCTGCCGAGGCCGCGCGCCGGGCGATCCGCGCGGCCGACATGGAGGCGGCCCAGGACCGCCGCCTCGGCGGCTACTCGAAAGGCATGAAGCAACGCATCAAAGTCGCCGCCGCCATCGTGCACGACCCGCAGGTCCTCCTCCTCGACGAGCCGTTCAGCGGCACCGATCCCGCGCAGCGACTCCAGATGATGGAACTCCTGCGCCGCATGGCCGACGAAGATCGCACGATCGTTTTCTCCTCCCACATTCTGGATGAGGTCGAGCGCCTCGCCCGAAACGTCCTCGTGATCGTCGCCGGTCGGCTCGCCGCCTCCGGTGACTTCCGCGCGATCCGTCACCTGATGACCGACCGTCCGCACACGTTCACCGTTCGGTCAAGTGACAACCGGCGGCTCGCGGTCGCGCTTGTGGCGGACGAGTCCGTCTCAGGAGTCGAACTGAACGACGAGCATCTGACAGTGCGCACGTCGCAATTCGCCGACTTCATCCGTGCGGCGCCGAGAATTGCGAAGACGGAGGGGATCAGGCTCCAGGAACTGGTGCCGACCGACGAGTCGCTGGAGAGCGTCTTCTCGTACTTGGTGAAACGATGAACCTGACCGTCTTCACGCTTACACTGAAGCAGTTCGCTGGCCGACGCCGATCCCTTCTGATGTTTGGCCTTGCGCTCATCCCTGTGCTCGTTGCTCTCGTCTACCGCCTCGGCGAGCACCTCGACCAGCACGACTGGACCGCGAACATCCTCCTAGACGGCATCGTGGTCACCAGTATCCTCCCGCTCGTCTGCCTCATCCTCGGGACGTCCGCCCTCGGCTCGGAGGTCGAGGACGGAACCGCCGTGTACATCCTCGCCAAGCCCGTCCGCCGGCGCGAGATTGTCGGCGCGAAGTTCGCGGCTGCGGCGCTGGTCGCGGCCGTGTTCGTGCTGCCAGCCACCGTTGTCTCCGGCCTCATCGCGCTCCAGGGCGTGTCGGAGGAAGGGATCGTGATGGGGTTCGCGATCGCGACACTGCTCGGAGTATTCGCCTATACCGCTGTCTTCATACTGCTTAGCGTGGCTACCAGCCGCGCCCTGCTCATCGGGCTCGGCTACGTTTTCATCTGGGAGGGCCTCGTCACGGAGCTATTCACCGGCACCCGCTACCTCAGCATCCGCCAGTACTGCCTCGGCATTGCCGACCTCATCTCGACGGTCAGCGCCGGGGCTTTCGAGGCCGACCTTGGTGGGTCCGAGGGCTTGATACTCGCCGCTGTGGCCGCTGTCCTCGCTCTCCTCCTCGCAGTACGTCGCCTCGAGGCCTTCGAGTTCACCGACACGGACTAGCTGTCAGCGTTCATCGAACCGAGAGAGCACCGGCGCTTTCATGCCCTGGTTCCCTCGGCCGCAGTGCTAGAAGATGCAAGGCCAGCCGCCGAATAGCGCGCTACCGGAAACCCACCGCCGCCGTTTGACAACCCCACCTCTGAGGTGGATTATGTGAGGGCCAGAAAGGAGAACGCCATGAGCAAGATATTGGGAGCCGATGTCCTGGTCAAGTGCCTCATCCAGGAGGACGTACGTTTCGTCTTTGGCATCCCCGGCGGCCAGCTAACCACCCTACTGGATGCCATCCACCGCTTCGGTCGAGAAGAAGGCATCGATTTCATCATGACCCGCCACGAGCAGGCAGCCGCCCACATGGCCGACACCTACTCCCAACTGACGGGGAAAGTCGGAGTCTGCCTGGGCACCGTGGGCCCGGGGGCAGTGGACCTGGTGCCCGGGGTCTACGAGGCCTACGTCAATAGTATACCCATCCTGGTATTGACCCCCCAGAACCAGACCTGGAAGTCCTACCCCGACCACGGTTCCACCCAGGGATGCGACCACGTCGGCTTGTTCAAGCCCATCACCAAGTGGAATGCCCTCGTCTCTCACTGGAAGCGCATCCCCGCGATGGTGCAGGAGGCCTTCCGCCAGGCCACCACCGGCCGCCCCGGCCCCGTTCACCTCGACGTGCCGGTGGACATCCTCTTCGAGGAGGGCGAAGAAGAAGGTCTCGACATCCTGCCGCCCGCCCGTTATCGCCCCACCGTCCCTCCCAGCGGCGATCCCCAGTTAGTCAAGCAGGCGGCCGAGATGCTGGCCCAGGCCAAGAACCCTATCATCCACGCTGGCGGGGGAGCCCTGCGATCGCGAGCCACCTCTGAGATCATCGCCCTGGCCGAGCTTTTGGGATGCCCCATGTCCACCAACGTCACCGCCCGCGGCGCCATCCCTGAAGACCACCCCCTCTGCCTCATACCCCTGGGGTTCGGCTCCATCGCCGCCCACGCCCAGGCCGACCTGGCGCTGGTCGTCGGCTCGCGTCTGGGGGCCTTCGACCTGTGGGGCAAGCCGCCGGTGTGGGGTCAGCCCGACCAGCAGAAGATCATCCAGATCGATACCGCCCCCGAGAGCATCGCCGAGAACCGCCAGGTCGACCTCGCCATCCTCGGCGACGCCAAAGCGACACTGCGCGATATCTACGCCGTTCTCGACACCATGATCGAGCCGCGAGAGGAGAGCCCGCAATTCGCCCAGTATCGGGCCGCCCAGACCGCCTGGTTGCAGAACTTCGAGAACCTGGGCAACTCCGACGCCGTGCCCATCCACCCCTTGCGCGTGGTGAAGGATGCCCGCGCCTTCTTCCCCCGCGATGCCATCTTCGTCACCGACGGCGGCAACACCAGCATCTGGACCCAGTACCTGACCCGCACCTACGAACCGGCCACCTATCTTTGGGCTGCCGACTCCGGCCAGGGCGGCGGCGGCCTCCCCAAGGCCATCGCCGCCAAGCTCGTCTGCCCCGAACAGCCGGTGTATGCCATCTGCGGCGACGGCTTCTTCATGATGAACGTCCAGGAACTTGAGACCGCCACCCGCCTGGGCACCAACATCGTCATGATTGTGGTCAACGACCGCGCCTTCGGCATGATCAAGAACGCCCAGGACGACGCCTTCGCCAAGCGTTACATCGGCGTCGACTTCACCGACGTCCGCTACGACAAGATGGCGGAGGCCGCCGGCTGGTACGGCGAGCGCGTGGAGGACCCCAAAGAGCTAACCCCGGCGCTAAAGCGAGCGGTGGATTCGGGCAAGCCCGCCCTCCTCGACGTCATCGTCGACGGTCAGGCCAACTTCAACCCGCCCGACCTCACTACCGCGCTCAACGTCTGGTTCGAAGGGGTCAAGTTCCCAGAGTACTAACGAGCGACGCAGGCGGAAGGCCGCCTTCAGCTACGGAACGATCTCTAGGTGGAAGCCGTAGGCCGCGTATCGGATCGCCGCGTCGGCGAAGACGTGCACGATGTACGTGCCGGGCGGCAGGTCGGGCCGCAGCTCGATCGTGCGAGCGGGCGGGGGCGTCTCCTCTAGCACCGGCTCCTCGGACCGAGCAGGCAGCCAGTTGAACGCATCGACCAGCGGTTCTCCGACGACGACCTCACCCTGGTCCACTCGCCAGACCATCACGTGAACCTCGACCGGGTCAAAGCCCAGCTCCAAGACTAGCGGCTCGCCCGTCGCCAGCGGTAGGAACTCGGTGGGCACAACGAGGCCGAACGGATCCGCGAAGAAGCCACCCCAGTAGTAAATACCGATGCCTCCCGTCTGGAGGGCATCGCCAGCCCTCAGAACCGCCGAGGGAGGCAGAGGCACTTCCCGCTCAGGGCTCTCGGCCGCCGCGGGTGTCACCTTAGGGCTTGGGGTAACGGTCGGCGTCGGCCCCGGCGAGGGCATCGGGCTCGGCGTCGGGGTAGCGGGCTCCCCCCCACCATCGCCGCACGCTGGCAACAGCAGGCAGCTCGCCATCAGCGTCGCAATCACCAGCACCCACCGCCATGGAAACCTCACGCCGCACCCCCCTAGGGAACAACCTGGATGTGGAAGCCGTAGTATGCGTCTCCGTCCACCGCGTCGGCGAAAACGTCCACGATATATGTGCCGGGCGGCAGTCAGGCTGCAACTCGATGGTGCGACCAAGCGGCGGCGTCTCCTCTAGCACCGGCTCCTCGGACCGAGCAGGCAGCCACGAGAACACACTGTCCGACGGTCCCCAGACGACCTCGCCCTGGCTCGATCGCCAGACTGTTACGTGGACCTCGGTGGGATCAAAGCCCAGCTCGAAGATCAGCGGCTCGCCCGTCGGCACAGCCATGGGCTCCCTGGGCACAACAATGGCAAACGCATCCGTGCAGAACCCCGCCCAGCAGAAGGTGCCGGGCCCTCGCGTCTGCCGCGCATCGCCAGCCCTCAGAACAGCCGAGGGAGGCACTTCCCGCTCAGGGCTCTCGGCCGCCGCGGGTGTGACTGTGGTGCCCGGGCTGGCCGTCTCACTGGCACCTGCTGTCTCGGTGAGGCTCACCGTCGGCGAAGGCACTGGGCTCGGCGTCGGCATAGCGGCTTCCTCTTCGTCCCCGCCACCGCACGATGCCGCCAGCACACAACCCACCACCACCGCAACCACCAGCACACACCGCCACGGGAGCCTCATGGCGCACCTCCCACGAATCAGGCTTCGGCGTCCCCAATACTACTCGTAAGCGCGAGGCTTGGCAAGGCAGGACTCGCCGTCTTCGGAAGCGGGCGTGACAGGTGCTTCTCGCGCGCTACAGCGGCGGCAGTTGCTCTTTGATCGCCGGCCAGGTGTTGATGCCCAGGGAGAGCGGCTCTTCCTCTCCCTTTCGCTTGGGGTCCCACTCGTCCGGCGGCAGCACGTAGACCAGATCGTCGCAGGTCAGGCCGAACAGGAACTTGTAGGCCCCCTTCATCTGCTCCTTCAGCTCCAGCCCCAGCCGGCTGAAGAACTGGCCCGGCAGCGTCACGATCTGCGCGTCGTTGACCTTGACTACCCACATCTCCGAGCGAGCGCGGCCCTTGTAGAGCTTCCGCGGGATCATCCGCAGGAGGCGCGCAATCTTCAGCCTGCGGTTGTCCACCCGCACCTCCGGATAGCTGACCTCCACGTCGATCTTCACGTCGGAGGTCAGCTTCGTCTTCGCCAGCGCCGCCAGGGCCGCCTTCGCGATGGCAGAGCCCACCGCCTCCGCCTCCTCGAACGTGCGCAGCCCCTTCTCGTCATTGTGGTCCTCGACGGTCTGGCGGGGATAGGCGTCTCCCTGAGCGCCATTGAAGTAAATGGCCGTCCCGCCCCGTTCTCGCTCCAGGTCGCGCCGAAGGTAGGCCGGAAAGTCGGCGGTTATGAGAGTGTTGCGCCTGCCGAGCACGTCGGCGTGGCAGGCGAAGTTAACCAGCGCCGCCAGCGTGCCGCCGCCCTTCGCTTCCACCAGCATCACCGCCGCCTCTTCGTCCAGCGGCCCCGCCTCCGGGTCGCGGTTGTTCCTGACGATGCCTTCCACTCGCGTCTTGGCGAACCCGATGCGCGCCGGCACCATGTCGCCTACTGCCTCGGCTACGGCGTCCGAGGCCCGCTCGTGGATGAGCCGCTTGTAGCGCTTGGGCACGCCGCCGTAGGCCCCGACAACATCGGGCGCCGAATGGTTATGCGTAGTGCCAACGGCGACCATCAGCTCCTCCCGACCCGTCTTCTCGCGCACCCGCTGCCGGATCGCCTCCATGTCAACCTGGAGCAGGCTCACGAGGTCCAGAACGACGAACGCCAGGGTCCTCTCGCCGTCGCCCAGCGCTAGGCAGCGAGCGAAGATGTCGTCGTGAACGCCGCTGGCGACTCGGTGCCCCCACGGGCCGGGCCTGAACATCGCCCCGTATCCTGCCAGGCGCAGGTTCTCCTCCGGCGTGATGATTCTCTTAGCCGCCCCAGCCATGAGCTTAGCCATCGCAACTACCTCCCTTCGGACGCCTGGCCCTTGTGGTCAAAAATCACCTTGAACGTGTGACTGCGGGCCTGGTCCATAGCCGTCAGAAACGCCTGGCGGTACTGTGACAGCGGAAAGCGATGGGTTATGAAGCCATCGAAGTTGAGCTTCCCCTCCCTGAGCAGGCGCACGACCAGGTCGAACGTGGACAGCCGCTCTCCCTGCCAGTCCTCGCCGCCGTGAGCGAACAGCCCGACAAGATCGATCTCCCAAGACCAGAGAGGCGTCAGGTCGATCTTCATGGGCGCCAGGTGCACGCCCACCAGCATCACTGCACCGCCAGCTCGCGCCCAGCGCAGGGCATGGCCCAGGGTTTGCGGCTTGCCCACGCAGTCGTAGACGATATCGAATCCTCCCATGATGGTGCGGTTGCCGAGACGCCCCCGATACAGAGTGCCGCCGGTCAGGCGGGCCACCTCGCTGTAGGCATCGCTGCCCAGCATGATGATGTTGTTGGCTCCCAGCTTCCTGGCCATATCCGCCTGATAGTCGAACTGGGCCAGCGCCGTGATCTCGCAATCGGGCTGGACAGCGCGGATCGACTGAATGGTCATCGACCCTATGGTGCCGCAGCCGATAACCATCACCCGATCGCCCGGCTGCGCCCGCCGTCGCAGAGCCGCTCGCAGGCCGCAGGCCGCCGGCTCCAGGAGAACAGCCTGCTCGTCGGTCACGTCATCGGGGACGGGGAAGAGCCTGCCCTCGTGGGTCACCCACTCCTCGGCATGGCCACCGCCGACGCTGAGGGATTCCTGCTGTCGCGCCTCCTCACAGAGACAGTAGTTGCCCACCGCACAGTACCTGCACAGCGGCTCCCTGCCCTGGCCCAGGCAGCTCCCGGCCAACTTCTGGCTTGCCACTCGATCGCCCACCTTGTAGCCCTTGACCTCCGACCCTACCTCCACCACGTCGCCCACAAGCTCGTGCCCCAGGTAGATGCGAGTGATCCCCGGCAGGGCCGCCGGCGCGATGCGGAAGTCGCCATCGGCCTGGACGAAGTGGATGTCCGAGCCACAGATGCCGCCAAGACGATTCCGAACGCGCACATAGTGCGGGTCGGGCAGCGGCGGCGACGGAATATCTTCCTCCCGAAGCGGCGCCAACGGGCTGAAATAGGCTTGCTTGCGTAGACGAGCCAACATTAGCATTCGAGTCGCTAACATGCGAAGAGGCGCCAGCTTAACGTACAACGCCTTCATGAGACAAGACCTACCTTCACTCCTGAGTCCGCCACACTGGCGGCGCATACCCTATGTCTACAAGTCAGCCGAGGCCAAAATAGCGCCTGCCTCCCCAGCCGTCAAGATGGAGGGCATCAAAATACACCACACTCCGCTACGTGATGAGGCTGCCGACCGAGGGATGGCGTAAGCCCGGCTAGCCTGGCCGACCCAGCGAGTTCTGTCGGCTACAATCTTGGTCGAGGGAAAACATTTGCCACCTGAGCTTTCGGCAGCGGCTGGCGAACGTGGGGGCGAACTAAGGGGCTCCCTCAGGTATGCCCTTAGGTTGCCGCCCGAAAAGGTCATAGCCACGTAAGTAGGGGGCGCTCGCCCTGTCGGGCCTACGCGACAGCGTGCCAAGACCAGACCCCGTGTATCCCAACCCCATCGCCACCATGAACCACACGAGGGTGTTGGCCGGCAGTAGGGGCTCACTATACAACAGCCATGATGGACCGGCGGTGAATCCTACCTTGACATGAAATGGAGGCGGAACTAGCATGTGGTTCGTCGCGAGCGGTGCCCAGTTGAGGGTCACCAAGTTGAAATGAGAAATCCCGGCTTGTTCAGCAACCGTCATACTGAACAAGAGGGGAACCCGCATCCAGTCGAAGGAAGGCTGATCGAAGGGAGGGGCAGCCACGCCGCCCCCGATCACGTTCACAGATGCCGACCTGCGCCGCTGGCAAGAGCAGGGCCTCATCACCCAGGCGCAACTGGAGGCCATCCTCGCTGCCGAGCGCGAGCGCCAGGACGAACGTTCCATCGCCGAGGTGGAGCAGGGGCTCAATCTGGTCACCATCTTCTACTACGTGGGTGTGTCTCTCGCCTTGGTGGCGCTGGGGGTGTTCGCCGCCATCAACTGGGAGGACATCTGCCGCTGGGGGCGGGTCGCCATCACCATCGCCGCCATGATGGGGATAGGCGGCACCGGACTCTACATCAATCGCCGCACGCCCTACGTCCGAGGCGGGGGCATTCTGGTAACGGTGGGCGTCGCTCTCATCTGCCTCGTGCTCTTCTCCCTGGGCGACGCGGCGGTCGGAAGGGAGAACGAGGTTTTTATAGACGAAGATCAACTGGGGGGCGCCACCGGTCTCCAGGCGATCTCCCTTCTCCTCATGACGGCTGCACTGGTCAGAACCCGAATCGCGATGGTCTCCCTAGCCGTGGCCGGACAGGTCGTCGCCATGACGGCTACCGGCGCCGTCTGGTGGCTCGGCACCGACGGCGGCATCGAGATAGCATGGATCGTGGCGGGCGCCGGGGCGGCCCTGTTGATAACGGGCACCATCCTGCGCTGGCGCGTCCCCGGCGAGTACGGCTTCTGGTTCAACCTTCCCGGGCACATCGCGTTTCTGTACGCCTTCACCTGGGCCTCCTTCGAGCCCTGGGGCGTCGGGTATGCTACCCTATACGTCGTGGTGTACGCGGCCATTCTGCTGCTCAGTGTGCCTCTGCGCGATAGGCTTTACGCCATTGCTGGGGTCATCGGCATCTACATCTTCGTCTTCCGGCTCATCGCCGATGCCTTCGCGGACAGCCCGTTCCTGCCGCTGGCCCTGGCTCTGCTCGGGCTCAGCATGGTGGCGTTAGCCATCGGCTACCAGCAGCTCCGCGTGCGCTATCCAGCTGTGCGCGGTATCCTCTAGGTCAGGAGGAGAGCGGAGAGTGGTGAAAGCCCAGGTGGGCGACATTCAGATCTACGACGAGGAAGAGGGCGGGGGGAGCCCCTCATTGTGATCATGGGTCTGGGGACGACAACCCTGGGCTGGGCTAGCTGGTACTTCTTGCCCTCCGTCTTGGTCGAGGGAAAAGGTCTGTCACCTGAGCTTTCGGCAGCAGCTGGTGATGTAGGCCCAAAGAGTACCGTGTGCACCTACGTCCAGGGCCTCATTCTACTCGCAGGCGCGAGGGTTGGCAAGGGCAGAAGCATCACGCCTGCCCTCCCAGCCGTCAAGGCCATCGGGAAGGCAGACGCGACGCTGCGTCTTGGCGAATAGCTTCGTCTAGCTCTGCGAGCTCTCCTTGGCGCGGCGAACCCTGCTCCACACCACCAAGCCACCCACGGCCAGAACGACAGCCCCAACAGCGATGACAGCCGCCACCAGCGCCCAGTTAGTGCCGCCGTCATCCTGAGCGAGCGCGGGCAGCGCAGGGTCTGGGTTGGGGGTCACAGGGTCGGGAACGTCCGAGTTGGCGGAGACCTCCACCGGCGCGTAGTCGCCCTCGCTGACCTCGTAGGCCTGGCCGTCGGCCAGGAAGATCACGTGCTCACCCAGGGCGAAGTAGGCGCCCCAATCGGGTCGCTCCCCCAGGAGCCGGTAGTAGTTGTCGCTGCCGTAGCCGATCTTGGTGACGTCCATCCCCTCCTGATAGCGGCTGTCGAACCAATCGTCGTCGCGCTGGACGAAGGTCTTGTCGCCTACCACCTTGGCCGCAGCCGACCCACTACCCGTCACCGCCTCCGCCTGGCTATACGACTCGATGGTCACGGCGTTGTCCACAGCATAAGCGCCGGTCTCCGGCGCCAACGCCGGAGCGAGTGCCTGCCCCAAGTCCGAAGCGGCCTTCTCTCGCCCCTCGTCCGAAAAGACCCGAATGTCCTCCTCCTCCACTAGGAAAGAAGTGTAGGGGGTCATCACCCCATAGCGCAGGCTCAAGTCCACGATCTCATCCACAAGCTCCTGCTCCGTCCCGTACAGGCGTATCTGGTTCAGCAGGTAGCCGATCTTGCGGGTAGCCCACAGGCGGGGCAGGAAGTCCATCTCCCTCGACTCGTCCGGAAAGACCTGGCCGCCGTAGGAGAAGCTCTGCTCCTCCCCGTTCACCACGCCGCTGAGCTCCAGAGTGACCGTCCCCTCGCCTCGATAGCGGCCCACGACGACAAGCTGCGAGCCGACGAACAGGTCGGGTAGCGGCTGAGGGTACACGTCGAGGACGTTGATGTCCCCGAAGTCCAGGCTGATGTCGGCGAGCACCGGCGTGCTTATCTTCTCGTAGAAGCCCGATACTGCCTGGGCGATGTCTTCGCCCGGCCGCACGTAGGCGCTGGTGCCCCGATTCTCCTGGGCGATGCTGTCCAGCAGCACCGTGTTCACGTCATCGCCCACGCCAAACGCGAACAGCCTCACCGTGGGGCCGGCGGCCTCCCGAACGTTGGCGATGATCGGCCCCTCCTCCTCGATGCCCACGGTGGGCAGGCCATCGGTAAGAAAGATGACGATCTCCGGCCGCTGCCCTGGCAGTCTATCCAAAGCCTCCAGGAGGGCATCGTTGATATTGGTGCCGCCCAGAGCCGACAGCCCTCGCACGAAGTCCTCGGCCTCCTCAGCCCGGCTGGCGCTCTGGAGCGTCGATGCGTAGAGGTCGACGCTGGTGCTGAAGGCCAGAATGTTGAAGCGGTCCTCGGGATTGAGGTGGTCGAGGATGAACTGCACGGCCTCCTGGGCCTGCTCCAGCTTCTCCCCGGACATGCTCCCCGAGACGTCCAACACGACCATCACGTCCTTGGCCACCACCTCCTGCTCGCCGAGGTCTCCCTTCGGCGCCACCAGCAGGAGGAAGAAGCCGTCCTCATCCCCCTGGCGATAGGTGATGAGGCTCGCCCCGATGTCCTCAGAGGACAGCGAGTAGAACAGCTCGAAGTCGGTGTCGGGGGTAACGTCGCTGTCCTCGTAGCTGGCGGTGACGTGCGTCTCGCTCTGGCGGCTGATGGCTATGTCGTGGCTAGGCGAGTAGAAGGCCTTGATGGGCGCTTGGGAGCGCACGTCCACGCTGATGGTGACCTCCTCCAGCGGGCGAGGCGAGAACTTCTCCGTGTTCAGCGGATAGACAAAGCGAACGAGGCCGCCCTCCTGGCTCAGCACCTGCGTGTAGGCGATCTGGATGCGCCGTTCGCTATGGGGCGATATGGGGAATACCTGCGCCTGGAACATATTGCGCCCCACGTACTCCAGCAGGGCCGGGTCCTCCCGCCGGCGCACGATGTCTTCGTAGATGGCGCGCGCCTTCTCCTTGTCCAGAATGCGCCCCTCCAGGCGCTCGCCGTCCACATACATCGCGAAGTCGGATATGGCGGCGTCTTCAGGCAGAGGGAAGATGTACGTGGCCTCCAACTCGAAATCGCCTTCGTTGAGGAAGGCCTGGTCGATCTCCACCTGCGCCACCTGGTTGTCGATCTCCACCTCCACCCGGTGGTACTTGATAGGCAGAAACGGAACCACAACGTGGTCAGGCGGGATCGGTTCTATGGGGTCAGGGATGACTATTCCGTCCGCCATGGCAGACTGAGCGAACAGGAGCAAAGCACCCAGACCCACCGCTGCAAAAACGACTGTTCGTCGCAAAATACCAACCATCCTAACACCTCCGGAGTCCGCGCCCTCCTCAGGCGCTTGGATTCTCTGCTGTTAGGACGTTGGCGGCGAGGGAAAAGTTCCCCCAGGCGCTAGGCCAGCCGCAGCATCAGCCGATAGGCCTGGAACAAGAACTCGATCAGGTTGGCCAGAAAGGTGAGAGGATTGGCGCTGACGGTGGGGTCCACGTGACGGAAGAGGTCCAGCTCGGCATAGTAGACATCGTTTTGGCCCCGCGCTGCCTCCGCCAGCCGCCGAGACTCCACGCAGGGAAGAAACTTATCGTGGCGGTCGTGGACGATGAACAGCTCGGTGTGCAGTCCCTCGATGCTGGCGCTGGGCGAAAGCCGCCGCAGAGTGGCAGCGTCCTCCGGCCAAAGCTGCGCCAGCAGCTCCTGCGCCCGGTCGGGGTCGCGATTGTCCAGCAGCTCGAAGAGAACGCGCGCCCGCGGAGAGAGCTCGTCCAGCTCCTGCCTGGCCGACCCGTCGTTCTCCAAGAAGATGCGGGTCAGGATGTCGCGGTCGCCCGCGTCATCGACGTAGTGGATCAGGCTGCGCCTCAGGACGTGCACCGTCTTCTCGTCCGGATGCCAGTCCTCCCGCTGGCCGTTGTCGGTAGTAGTCTCGCTGGTCACGGCGGCGATCACGTCGAACAGGTCGTAGTAGCCGCCGAACGAGGCGAAGAAGGCGACGTCGTCGCTGATGCGGGCGTCGCTGGCCGCCACCAGGGCCATGCCTGCCCCCACCGAGAAGCCCAGATAGCCGACCCGCTCCCCGTCCACGAACTCCTGCCCCCTCAGATAGCGGAATGCCTCCACCAGCGCCTCGATCTCCTCCGGCACCAGCTCGTCGCGCAGAAGGTGCTTCAGCTCGGGGATCATCACCACAACCCCGGAGCGCGCGGCACTCTTAGCCAGGCGTATCGCCCGTGGGTCGGTGCGGGCCCGCGGCGCGGCGCCGATGACCACCACCACCGCCCCGTGGCGACCGCCGTCGCTGGGCCGATACAGGTCGGCCACCACCTCCTGCGAGCCATAGCGGAAGGTCACCTCTTCCTTGATCGCCTCGGAGGTCGTCAGCTTCAGAGGGGTTACCGGCAGGTCGACGAAAAGGTCAGGCATCATGGAGGCCGTCGTCAGGGCCACCCGTGTGTACCTATTGGCCCACAGCCCAGCAAAAAGGGCTCCGAGCAGCACCAGGTAGATACCTATTATCAGGAAAGCTCGCCGATATCGCCTCATCGACTTTCAGCAAAGAACGCGCTTTGCTACCATTCTATTGTATGGGTTGCCATGAAAGATAGGATTGCTTCGCTACCACGAGGGCTCTACGTCATCATCGACCCGGAGGTGGCCGGCGACCGTCCGCAGGACGAGATAGCCCGCCAGGCCATCGAGGGCGGGGCTACGCTTGTCCAGTTGCGGGACAAGCGCGAGAAGGGCCTGCAACTGCCGCTGGCCCGAAGGCTGAAGGAGATTTGCGCCCAGGCCAGCGTCCCTCTGATCATCAACGACCACGTAGACCTGGCCCTGGCGGTGGAGGCGGACGGCGTGCACGTCGGTCAGAAGGACCTGCCGGTGAGCATCGTGCGGCGGCTGATGCCGGACGCGATCATCGGCTGCTCCGCCAATAACATCGAAGAAGCCCTGCGCGCCCAGGCCGACGGCGCCAGCTACGTCTCGGTAGGTCGCCTGTTTCCCACCGACTCCAAGGCGGACACCCGACCAGCCACCCTCGACACGCTCCGCGCCGTCAAGCAGGCCGTCCGCATCCCCGTGGCGGCCATCGGCGGCATCAGCGAAGACAACATCGACGCTGTCCTGGCGGCGGGCGCCGACCTGATCGCGGTCATCGGGGCGGTAGTGGCCGCCCCCGACGTGCGAGAGGCGGCCCGGCGGCTCGTCCAGAGGATCAACAAGCGCCAGCAGCGAAGCGCGCGGGGCTAAACGGCTCCAGCGAGATCTCGCTCTTCCCCTGCGTCAGCCACTGGGCCATCAATTGGCCCGTAATGGGCGCCAGGAGGACGCCCTTGCGGAAGTGACCGCTGGCTACGCCTAACCCTTCCCAGCCAGGGACAGGCCCGATGATGGGCAGGCCATCGGGGGAACCCGGCCGCAGACCAGCCCAGTCCGACGCCACCTCGGCGTAGGTCAGACTGGGTACCAGAGTCGCGGCCATCCTCCGCAGGCCGGCGAGGCCCTTCACAGTCGTGTTCTTGCGGAAGCCCACGTCCTCCACTGTCGAGCCGGCGAAGAGGAAGCCGTTGGCTTTGGGCGCTAGGTAGCTGCCATCCTGATCAAAGAGGATGTGCCTCAGCGGCGAGGAGAAGTTGGGGAAGGCCAGCATCTGCCCTCGCATCGGCCTCACCGGCAGGGCCACGCCCAATCGCCGCCCGAGCGCCGCCGTCCAAGAGCCAGCGGCGAGAATCACATGCCCGGCCGTCATCCTCCCATCGTTGGTTCGCACGCCGCTCACCCGCGAGCCGTTGGTCACGAATCCTCTCACCGTCACGCCCTGATGCAGCGTCGCGCCGCGAGCGACCGCCGCCTGAGCCAGCGCCTGCGTCAGACGATGGGCGTCCAACTGATGCAGGTGAGGCGAGTACACGCCGCCGCGAGCCGCCGCCAGTCGCGGCTCCAGGGGACGCAGCGCCTCGGCATCCACCCACTCCATCTCGCCCCCCAGCGGTTGGCGCTCCACAAGGGCACGCATGTCGGCCGCATCCTCGTCGCTGAATGCCACCCGCAGGATGCCCGAACGCAGGTACTCGACATCGATGCCCGTCTGCTCACGCAAGGTGTCGGCCAGCGAAGGATGAAGCGGCATGCTGTCCAGGCAGAGGTCGAGGAGAGGGCCCTGCCCCATAGTCAGCTCCAGCGGGGCCAGGATTCCCGCCGACGCCCCCGACGCCTCACCGCCGACCTCCCCCCGCTCGACGATGGTCACCTGGACGCCCGCATCGGTCAAATAGTAGGCGATGGCGCATCCAATAACACCACCGCCGACGATGATCACATCAGAATCCGCCATGAGAAAAGAGCTCCTTAGCCTCCCCCCACCATGCGCACGATCTCCAGGACGTCGCCGTCCTGAAGGACGACCTCCGGCCACTGCTGGCGCTGGAGGACAGTTCCGTTGTGAGCCACGGCCACGTAGCGGGGATTGAAGTCGAGGGTCTCCAGGAAAACGATAAGCCTGACCGGCCCCTCCAGCTTTCGCTTCTCGCCGTTAACAGTGAGCGTAATCACGGCCTCCTCCGCACAGGTACTGCCGCTGCCTCGACCATCGCCTCAGCCAGCCGCCGCGCCGCCGCTTCAGGAGAGGGCGAGCCCAGGACAGCCGAGATGACCGCGGCGCCTCTGGCCCCCGCCTGCATCACCTCGCCCACATTGCGAGCGGTTATGCCGCCCACGGCCACAATCGGGATGCTCACCCTGGCGGCAACGCTCTCCAGAAGCCCCAGCCCAGCGGGAGGGCCGGGATGGGAGCGGGTTGGGAAGATGGCCCCCACCTGCACGTAGTCCGCGCCCTCCTCCTCGGCTTTCACCGCCTCCTCCACGCTATGCACGGAGCGCCCGATGACGAGACCATCCCCCGCCAGGCGGCGGGTCGCCATCACAGACGGGCCCCTTTCCGGCAGATGGACGCCGTCGGCGCCGCAGAGCAGCGCCACATCCAGATGGCTGTTCACGATCAGAAGCGCCTTGTCCCGCGTTATCGCCCGCAGGTGATCGGCCAGAGGCACAAGCTCTGCCGCGGCAAGGTCCTTCTCCCGCAGTTGCACCACGTTGACGCCGCCGCCGATCGCTCGCGCCACCGCCTCCTCCAGCGATAGGCGCTCGCACAGGCGGCGGTCGGTGATAAGCGTCAGGCAGGGTATGGGCAGCTTCATCAGGAACCAGCGGCCGGTCGCGCCACGCCCTCGAGCGGGCTGCTGGCCGAGGCGTAGGCCTTCTTGGCGATGCGCCCCGCCAAGTAGGCCTTTCTGCCGGCCTCCACCCCCAGGCGGAAGGCCTCGGCCATCAGGGCAGGGTCTTTCGCCTCGGCGATAGCCGTATTGACCAGCACGGCGTCGGCCCCGACCTCCATGGCCAGGGAGACGTCGGATGGCACCCCCAGGCCAGCGTCCACCACCACCGGCACCTTCGCCTCCTCCACGATTATCTGGATCTCTTCCAGCGTGAAGATGCCCCGTCCCGAGCCGATGGGCGAGCCCAGTGGCATGACAGTCGAGCAACCCACCTCCTCCAGCCGACGCGCCAGGATGGGGTCGGCGTGGATGTAAGGCAGAACAGTAAAGCCCTCGCCGACCAGCACCTTAGCGGCCTCCAGCGTGCCCACCGCGTCGGGAAGGAGGTACTTGGGGTCGGGGATCACCTCCACCTTGATCCAGTCGGAGCCGGTGACCTCGCGCGCCAGGCGGGCCGTCAGCAGGGCCTCGTCCGCCGTGCGACAACCGGCGGTATTGGGCAGGATCGTGTACTTGCTCCAGTCGATGAGGTCCAGGAGGGTCTTCTCCTTAGGGTTGTCCAGATTCAGGCGGCGGATGGCCACCGTCACGATCTCCGTCCCCGAGGCATCGAGGGCGGCCACCATCTCCTCGGTGCTACGGTACTTTCCCGTGCCCGCTATCAGGCGGGAGCGAAACTTCTTGCCGGCGATCTCCAGATAGTCTTCCATGACCACGACGAAATCCTCCCTCACTTCACGACTGAATCTGCTCCGCTTTCAAGCGCTTTCTATGTAG
>Ga0315553_10001202_pt1 | contig 21854 bp, 20 predicted proteins | sample SalMarSW160140MG_FD_203099 | JGI IMG/M metagenome (GOLD analysis project Ga0315553, IMG submission 203099) | Salt marsh sediment microbial communities from the Plum Island Ecosystem LTER, Massachusetts, United States - Salt Marsh Sediment SW1601-40 ... | reverse complement strand
TGATGCCGCTCTTTGCCGCCGCCTTTTGTGCGCTTCTCGGCGTCACCGGCACGGCGCGCGGAATCGCCGTCCTCGCGGCAGCCGTTCCGACTGCCAGCGCGTCCTACGTGCTCGCCCGCAAGATGGGTGGCGACGCAAGGCTGATGGCGGAGATCGTGACGCTGCAGACGCTGCTTGCGATCGCCACGCTGCCGTTCTTTCTGTGGCTGCTCGCGTGACCCTCGATGTGGCGATCGCCGTCGCGCTAGCCTGCAGAGCGGTATCTCCGCCCAACGAAGGCCGGCTCTTCGACCACCGCCGCGGGTTCGCCTTGCTCGAGATCCGCCGCCGACACGACCCGGTTTCGCCCTGCGGCCTTGGCCAGGTAGAGGGCCCTATCGGCCTCGGCGAAGAGAGCGTCGAAGTCCTGGCCGTTCTTCCTGCTAGCCACGCCGACCGAGATCGTGACCTTCACGCTCGCCGATCCGACGACGATCGGCGTCGCCGCGATGCGCTCGCAGAAATCCCAAAGGCCGGCCATCAACTTTTCCGTCGCAGCCGACGAGGAGACCAAAGCGAACTCCTCGCCGCCGATCCTGCCGACGCGTCCGAAGGTCCCGAGTCCGGCCTGCATGGCCTGACCGACCATCTTGATCACTTCGTCGCCGGCCAAGTGCCCGTGCGTGTCGTTGACCGTCTTGAACCTGTCGATATCGGCAATGACGAGCGCCATGACCTCGGTCGGGTGTCCTTCGAGCGGTTCGAGCAGCGCACGGCGATTGAGAAGGCCGGTCAGCGGATCGATCTTGCTCAAATGCTCGACCGCCATCTTGGCGCGGTAGAGCTGAAGATGGGCACGCGCGATCGCGAAAGCCACCGGCGTGGCGATCGCGCCGGCCACAAGAGCTGAGATCACCCAAGACCGGACGCTCGTCTCCCAGTCGATAAAGAATGTAAGCTGGTTGACGACGTCGAGCGTCACAGCGAGCGCGACGCACAGCACGGTCACGCGCACGACATAGACGCCGAGCTCTCTGTCGGTCCTGATCACCGGTTGGGCGACGGACCGGAGGCGGTTACGCAGAAACATCGTCAATCCCGACTGCCCGAGGTTGTAGCGAAGTGAGGATTGAGCGCGCGTTAATGGGGGCCGGCACAGGCCCGAACGGCCCGGCCGAAGGCCGCTTAACCGCCGGCTATCCGCCGATCGCAGGCGCGATGTAGTCGACCAGCTTCCGCGCTGCGAAGCGGGAATCGAGCATGCCGTAGGTGGCGCGCCATGGTTTTCCGAGCCGGGTATCGATGAAGGCATCCGCGATCGCCGACGGGTAGTCGCGCCGGAGCGCCGCCGCGGCACCGGTCAGCGCCAACTGCTCGACCAGAAGCCGTGCCGAGCCTTCGTCTTCGGCCGCGACGCTGGCGGCTGCGAGGAGCACGTCGAGCGCCGATTTGGCGCCTTGGCCGAGTTCGGAGCCGATCGTGGTGACGACCTGCTTCAGCACGCCTTCGCTCTTCAGCGCACGTATGACATCGAGTGCCATCACGTTGCCGGAGCCCTCCCAGATGGCGTTGACCGGTGCCTCGCGGTAGAGCCGCGGCAGCGAGCTTTCCTCGACGTAGCCGTTGCCGCCGAGGCACTCCATCGCCTCGTAGAGGAAGGCCGGCGCCGTCTTGCACACCCAGTATTTCACCGTCGGGGTCATCAGCCGCACGTATGCCGCTTCGGCGGGTTGGGTCGACGCCATGTCGAAGGCTTCGGCAAGCCGCATCGAAAGCGCCAGCGCACCGACCAGATCGAGCGACATGTCGGCGAGCACCCGTGTCATCAGCGGCTGATCGATCAGCGCCTTGCCGAAGACGGCGCGATGGCGGACATGATGCACCGCCTCGGCAAACCCGGCGCGCATCAACCCGGCGCTCGCCACCGCGCAATCGAGCCGCGTCAGCGTCACCATCTCGAGGATCGTGGCGACGCCGCGTCCCTCGTCGCCGACGCGCCATGCGCCGGCATTCTCGAACTCGACCTCCGCCGACGCGTTTGAGCGGTTGCCGAGCTTGTCCTTGAGCCGCTCGAGGCGGATCGTGTTGACCGATCCGTCGGGCAGGAACCGCGGCATCAAAAAGCAGGTGAGGCCGCCCTTCGCCTGCGCCAGCACCAGGAAGGCATCGGACATCGGTGCGGAGAAGAACCACTTGTGCCCGGTCAAGCGGTAGAGGCCGCCCTCTCCTTCCTCGGCGCGCGACGTGTTGGCGCGGACATCGGTGCCACCCTGCTTCTCCGTCATCCCCATGCCGAGCGTCGCGCCTCGTTTCTCCGCGGCCGGACGGAAGTTGCGGTCGTAGCTGCGCGACTGGATGCGCGGCGCCCAGTCGCGCAGAAGTTCCGGCGCATGCTTCAGCGTGGCCAGCGACGCGTTCGTCATCGTCATCGGGCAGAGGTGCCCGCACTCCGTCTGCGCCGTCATGTAGAGCCGCGCCGCGCGCGCTCGGTGCCGGAGCCCTTCCTCGTCCTCGCCGGTGTCGAAGGTCGAGCAGTGGAGGCCGGCGAGCACCGAGCGCCGCATCAGCGCGTGGTAGGCGGGGTGGAAATTCACCTGGTCGAGGCGCTCGCCCTTTGGGCTGTAGCGCTCCAGCTCCGGCACGTGGCGGTTGGCCAGGCGAGCGAATTCCCGCGCCTCGTAGGTTCCCCAGAACCCTCCGAGATCGGCCAGCTCGTCGCGCACGGAATCCGGAAATCCGGCCGCGGTCGCGTTCAAAATGGGGTCGGCGTCGAAGAGATTGATACCGCCAAAAGGAGGGGACTGGTTAACTACCGCGTGCGTATCCATCCGGGCGGTCTTTCTGTGCGCAAGGCCGCAAAGGGTGCGCCGTGTGGTTGCCCCGCTGTGACCAAGGGCCTATACGGGCGACTTTAATGGCTTCTGCCTTTCCGCACAGGCACCTTCTCGGGATCGAGGGTCTTTCCCCCCAGGATATCACGGCTCTTCTCGATTCGTCCGAGGCGGCCATCGACGTCTCCCGCCAGGTCGAGAAGAAGAAGGCGACGCTGCGCGGCCGCACCCAGATCAATCTCTTCTTCGAAGCCTCCACCCGAACGCAATCTTCCTTCGAGCTGGCCGGCAAGCGGCTCGGCGCCGACGTGATGAACATGGCCGTCGGCGCCTCCTCCGTGAAGAAGGGCGAGACGCTGATCGACACCGCGATGACGCTGAACGCGATGCGGCCCGACATCCTCGTCGTGCGCCATCACGCCGCAGGCGCCGTCGCGCTGCTCGCGCAGAAGGTCGAATGCGCGGTCGTCAATGCCGGCGACGGCGCGCACGAGCATCCGACCCAGGCGCTTCTCGATGCGCTGACGATCCGCCGGCACAAAGGCCGCCTCTCCGGCCTCGTCGTGGCGATCTGCGGCGACATCGCGCATTCCCGTGTCGCGCGCTCCAACATCCTGCTTCTCGCTGCAATGGGCGCGCGCCTTCGCGTCGTCGCTCCCTCGACGCTGCTCCCCGCCGGCATCGACCGCCTCGGCATCGACGTTTTCCACTCGATGCGGGAGGGCCTCGCCGACGCCGATGTGGTGATGATGCTCCGCCTCCAGCGCGAGCGCATGAACGCCGCCTACGTGCCGAGCGTACGCGAATATTTCCGCTTCTTCGGCCTCGACGCCGAGAAGCTCTCCTGGGCGAAGCCCGACGCGATCGTCATGCATCCCGGCCCGATGAACCGTGGCGTCGAGATCGATCCGATGATCGCCGACGGCGTGCAGTCGGTCATCCGCGAGCAGGTCGAGATGGGCGTCGCCGTCCGCATGGCGGTGCTCGAGGCGCTCGGCGAGCATCTGCCCAACGCCTGGACGACGGACATGCCGAGCCGGCTGTCGGTCATTTAGGGCGATGGACCGCCCGCTCGCTTTCATTAACGCCCGCGTCGTCGATCCCTCGCGCAATCTCGACGAGAACGGCGCGGTCCTGGTCGCCGAAGGCCGCATCCTCGCCGCCGGCGCGGACGCCGCCAATCAGGGCGCGCCGGGAGGCGCCGAGATCGTCGAGTGCAGGGGCGCGGCGATCCTGCCCGGCCTCGTCGACATGCGCGTCTTCGTCGGCGAGCCGGGCGGCGAGCACCGCGAGACGCTGGAGACGGCGAGCCGCGCCGCAGCGGCAGGCGGAGTCACCGCAATCATCACCATGCCCGACACCAACCCGGTGATCGACGATCCGGCGCTTGTCGATTTCGTCTTCCGCCGTGCGCGCGACACCGCGGTCGTGCGCGTCCATCCGATGGCGGCGATGACCCGCGGCCTTTCCGGCGAGGAGCTGTCGGAGTTCGGGCTTCTGAAGGAAGCCGGCGCCGTCGCCTTCACCGAGGGTAGGCGCTCGTTGAAGAGCACCAAGGTGATGCGTAACGCCCTCACCTACGCGCGCGACTTCGATGCGCTCGTCGTGCACCACGTCGAGGATGAGGATCTCGCCAATGGCGGCGTGATGAACGAGGGCGAGACCGCGACGCGGCTCGGCCTCCCCGGCGTGCCGCGCGAGGCCGAGACGATCGTGCTCGACCGCGACATCCGCCTCGCGCGGATGACCGGCGGGCGCTATCACGCGGCGCAGATCTCCTGCGAGCCGGCCGTTGCCGCGCTCAGACGCGCCAAGCTTACCGGCAACGGCGTCACCGCCGGCGCCGCGATTGCGCATCTCTCGCTCAATGAGAACGACATCGGCGCCTACCGCACCTTCTTCAAGATGTCGCCGCCGCTTCGCTCCGAGGACGATCGCCAGGCGCTGGTCGAGGCGCTCGCCGACGGCACGATCGATGTCGTCTGCTCAGCGCACGACCCGCAGGACGTGGAAGGCAAGCGTCAGCCGTTCGCCGAGGCCGCCGACGGCGCGGTGGGGCTCGAGACGATGCTTGCGGCAGGCCTGCGTCTCGTCCATTCCGGCGATATCCCGCTGTCCCGCCTCGTCGACGCTATGAGCACGCGGCCCGCCAGGCTCCTCGGCCTCGAAGCCGGTACGCTTACGCCCGGCGCGCCGGCCGACCTGATCGTTGTCGATCTCGACCGCCCCTGGATCGTGCGCGAGGAGGAACTGCAGTCGCGCTCCAGGAACACCGCGTTCGAGGGCGCGCGCATGAGCGGCAAGGTGATGCGCACGGTCGTCGCCGGCCGCACCGTCTACGAATACGCGGCCTGATTATCGCGCGGCGAAGCCGCCGACGCCTTTTGTTGCCGGATCGGCCCTTGCCGCCTACCTTCCGATCGGACTGGGGGAGCCGTTGGAAATGTCGAACATGTTTGTCTTGGGGCCGGTCGCCGCCCTCCTGATCGGCTATCTGCTCGGCTCGATCCCGTTCGGACTGATCCTGACCCGCTTCGCCGGGCTCGGCGACATCCGCTCGATCGGTTCCGGCAATATCGGCGCCACCAATGTCCTTCGCACCGGCAAGAAGAGCCTCGCCGCGGCGACGCTCCTTCTCGACGGTCTCAAGGGCACGTTCGCCGTCTGGATCGGCTGGCGCTTCGGCCTCTATGGCGCGCTTGCCGCGGCGCTCGGGGCCTATCTCGGCCACTGCTTCCCGATCTGGCTGAGGTTCAAGGGCGGCAAGGGCTTCGCCACATATCTCGGCGTGCTTCTAGGGCTGCACTGGCCGACGATGGTCGTGACGGCCCTGATCTGGCTCGCCGTCGCCGTGGCGAAGCGCTACTCCTCGCTCTCTGCGCTCGTTGCGAGCGTCGGCGCGCCGATCGCACTCGTCGCCTTCGGGCGCTACGAGATGGCGGTGCTCGCGCTCGTTCTCACCGTCCTCGTATGGTTCCGCCACCGCGCCAACATCGTGCGGCTCGTCGCCGGCCAGGAATCACGCATCGGCGCCGGGTGACATCGCCTGCGCGAGGCAAGCTTCCTCAAGGAGTAGCGCGTGAGCGAAGTGACCGGCGTTCCATTGACCGACGAGCAGCGGCTAGCGTGGCTCCGCCTGATCCGCAGCGACAACGGCCGAGGCCGAGGACGAGATGGCCGCGATGCAGCGGCTCGGCGCGGTCTTCGTCGGAATGGGCGAGCCGACGTATCCGCCCTGGCTCAAGCACGGCGATGCGGCCCCCCCGCTGATCGCCGTCCGCGGAGACACCCGCCACCTGGCTTCCCCGACTGTCGCCATCGTCGGCGCGCGCAACGCCTCCGCAGCTCGGCGCAAGATGGCCGCGCTCCTTGCGAAGGGACTGGGCGACGCAGACTTCGTCGTCGTGTCGGGTCTCGCGCGCGGCATCGATTCGGCCGCGCACGACGCGGCGTTGTCCGGCGGCACGATTGCCGTCTTCGCCGGGGGCGTCGACATCATTTATCCGCGCGAGAACGAAGACCTCTTTCAGAGAATCACAGACGCCGGCGGCTGCGGCGTCAGCGAGATGCGGCTCGGATGGGAGCCCCGCGCCCGAGACTTTCCACGCCGCAACCGCATCATCGCGGCGATGTCGCTGGCGACCGTCGTGGTCGAGGCCGCGGAGCGCTCCGGCTCGTTGATCACCGCCCGGCTCGCGCTGGAGCAGAATCGCGAAGTTCTTGCAGTGCCGGGCTCGCCGCTCGACCCGCGTGCTGCCGGCGCCAACAACCTGATCAAGCAGGGCGCGCGTGTGGTGACGGAGCCTGCGGACATCATCGAGGCGGTGACGCCGATGCTGTCCCGACCCCCGGCTCCGCCTGCAGGCGTTGTCAGCGCACCCTCGCCCGACGAGCCGGCGGGCGAGCCTGATGACAGCGAACGCGCCCGAATCGTCGAGGCGCTCGGGCCGACGCCAATCGAGATCGACGAGATCATCCGACTCACCGGGCTTCCGGCGCGCACCGTTCTCGTCGTCCTGCTCGAGTTGGATGTCGCCGGAAGGATCGAGCGCCACTCGGGGCAGCGGGTCTCGCTGCTGTGAGCAGGTGCCGCGGGCTGAGTCGTTCGCCACGCACCGGCCCTTCCCGGCCCTCGGATCGACGCCAGCTTCGCTCGCCTCCCGCCAGGCCTCCAGCACCACCATGTCGATCAGGTAGGCCAGGAGCCCGAAGTCGTTGGCGTTGGCGATCCTGGTCAGACGGCTCGCCTCGAGGGCGATATGCTCGGCAGCCTTCGCCCTCGCGTCGAGGGCCGGCTCGTCGTCGATCTGATGGGATCTCATAGCACTCGCACGCGTTGCCTTCACGTTCTTTAGTTGAAACATTCTTCATAAACAACCACCGCGCGCAAGGACAAATGCCGGGAATCCTGGGCTTTTTAGGTGCCGTGTTTCGCGCCGATCCGCCGCAGGGGGTTGACCGCAGCTAGCGCGCCATCCAATTGACGCGGGCAACCGGCGGCCAAAAGAGCCGCGCCGCGGCGGAGTGCCTAATGGACGTCGTGATTGTCGAGTCGCCCGCTAAGGCCAAGACGATCAACAAATATCTCGGTTCTGGCTACGAAGTTCTGGCTTCCTACGGCCACGTCCGCGACCTGCCTCCCAAGGACGGATCGGTCCGCCCGGACCAGGATTTCGCCATGGACTGGGAGGTCGATCCGAAGTCCAAGAAGCGGCTGGCCGACATCGCTGCCGCGGTGAAGCGCGCCGACCGCGTCATCCTTGCTACCGACCCCGACCGCGAGGGCGAGGCGATCTCTTGGCATGTGCTGCAGGTGCTGAGCGCCAAGAACGCGCTTCGCGATAAGCGTGTAGAGCGCGTCGTTTTCAACGCTGTGACGAAACAGGCGGTGCAGGAGGCCCTCGCCCATCCGCGCCCCATCGACGAGCCGCTCGTCGACGCTTACCTGGCGCGCCGCGCGCTCGACTATCTCGTCGGCTTCACGCTCTCTCCGGTGCTTTGGCGGAAGCTCCCCGGCGCCCGATCGGCGGGGCGCGTCCAGTCGGTGGCGCTGCGTCTCGTCTGCGACCGCGAGGCGGAGATCGAGCGCTTCAAGCCGCAGGAATACTGGTCGGTCGTCGCCATGCTGCGCACGCCGCGCAACGAGGCGTTCGTCGCGCGCCTCGCATCGCTCGACGGCAAGAAGCTCGACCGCCTCTCGATCGGCACGGGCGACGACGCCGGCGCCGCCAAGAGGCTTCTTGAAAGCGCCGCCTTCACCGTCGCCTCGGTGGAATCGAAGCCGCAGCGGCGCAACCCGCCTCCCCCATTCATCACCTCCACGATGCAGCAGGAGGCGCAGCGCAAGCTCGGCTTCGACGCAAGCCGCACCATGCGCGTCGCGCAGCGCCTTTATGAGGGCGTCGACATCGGCGGCGAGACGGTCGGTCTCATCACCTACATGCGCACCGACGGCATCGACATCGCGCCGGAGGCGCTCTCCGCCGCCCGCCGTGTGATCGAGCACGAATACGGCGCGCCCTATATGCCAGACTCGCCGCGCCGCTACACCTCTAAGGTCAAGAACGCGCAGGAGGCGCACGAGGCCATCCGCCCGACCGACCTCGCCCGCCTCCCCGCCGACGTCACGCGCTTCCTTCAGGACGACGAGGCGCGCCTCTACGAGCTCGTCTGGAAACGTATGATCGCCAGCCAGATGGCCTCCGCCGAGCTCGAGCGCACCACCATAGAGATCGACGCGGTCGCGCCCGCGGGCAAGGCCGGCCTGCGTGCGACCGGCACCGTGATCCGTTTCGACGGCTTCCTGACGCTCTACCAGGAAGGCCGGGACGACGAGGACGACGAGGAAGGCGGCCGCCTCCCGCATGTGGCTTCCGGCGAGTCGCTCCGGCGCGAGAAGATCGACGCGTCGCAGCACTTCACCGAGCCGGCGCCGCGCTACACCGAGGCCTCCCTCATCAAGAAGATGGAAGAGCTCGGCATCGGCCGTCCGTCGACCTATGCGGCGACGATGGAGACGCTCAGGAAGCGCGAATACGTGCGCCTCGACCGCAAGCGTCTCGTTCCGGAGGACAAGGGGCGCATCGTCACCGCCTTCCTCGAGGACTTCTTCAAGCGCTACGTCGAGTTCGACTTCACCGCCGACCTCGAGGAGAAGCTCGACCTGATCTCCTCCGGCGAGCTTTCGTGGAAGGACGTCCTGCGTGACTTCTGGCGCGACTTCGCGGAGAACATCGCGCAGGCGAGCGAGATCAGCCGCTCGGAGGTGATCGACGCGCTGAACGAGGTTCTCGCCGAGCATCTCTTTCCGCCGCGCTCCGAGGGCGGCGACCCGCGCGAATGCCCCGCCTGCAAGGCCGGCAAGCTGTCGCTGAAGCTCGGCAAGTTCGGCGCGTTCATCGGCTGCTCGAACTACCCCGACTGCCGCTACACGCGTCAGCTCGGCGCGAACGGCGACGACGATGCCGCCTCGATCCCCGCCGAGGGGAACGTGCTCGGCGAAGATCCCGACAGCGGGCTCGCCGTAACGCTCAAGACCGGCCGCTTCGGTCCCTACCTTCAGCTCGGTCCGGATCCCGAAAAGGGCGGCGAGAAGCCGAAGCGCGCCTCGATCCCGAAAGGCTGGACTCTCGACCAGATCGACCTCGAGGCGGCACTGAAGCTTCTCTCGCTGCCGCGCGAGATCGGCATTCATCCGGAGACCGGCGCGCCCATCACGGCCGGCATCGGCCGCTACGGCCCGTTCGTCGAGAACGCCGGCAAATACGCCAACCTCGACTCGGTCGACGAGGTCTTCACCGTCGGCCCGAACCGCGCCATCTCGCTCCTTGCCGAGAAGAAGAGCGGGCGCGGACGCGCGGTGCCCGCCGCGCTGAAGGACCTCGGCGAGCATCCGACCGGTGGAGGCGCGATCACCGTGCGCTCCGGGCGCTACGGCCCTTACGTGAATCATGGCAAAGTGAACGCCACGCTTCCCCGGGACGTGAGCCCCGAGGACGTGACGGTTGAGCAGGCTCTTGCCCTTCTCGCGGAGAAGGCGGGCCGCGCGCCGGCGAAGAAGGCAGCATCGAAGGGGCGCAAGGCGCCCGCCAAGAAGCCGCGCGCCAAAGCAAAGGCGGCGGTCGAATAGGACCGAATTGCCGCGAAGGCCCAAAGAGAAAGCGAAGCCCGAGCTTCCGACCCGCGAGGCGATCCTCGAATTCGTGGCCGAGCGCTCCGGCAAGGCCGGCAAGCGCGAGATCGCCCGCGCCTTCGGGCTTTCGGGCGGTCAGAAGATCGCGCTGAAGAAGGTCCTGCGCGAGCTCGCCGATGAAGGGCTGATCGAGAGCCGCCGCAAGCGCCTGCACCGTCCCGGCGACCTTCCCTCCGTGACCGTCCTTTCCGTCGAGGGCATCGACGACGAAGGCGAGCCGATCGGCGTGCCCGTCGAGTGGGACGAAGAATGGGGCGACGCCCCGCGCATCGTCATCGTGCCGGACGGCAAGGGCCGGGGGCGCTCGCCGGGGATCGGCGACCGGGTGCTCGCGAGGCTGACACCGGAGCCGGAGACCGGCGGCTTCACTGCACGGGTGATCCGCCTCCTCGAACGCCCACCGCGCGCCTCGCTCGGGATCTTCCGCAAGCGCGACGGCGAAGCCCGCATCGTGCCCGTCGCCCGCCGCGACTCCGAGCTCACCGTGTCCGCCGATGCCGCCATTGGCGCGCGCGACGGGGAGCTGGTCTCCGTGGAGGTCGCCCGCGGTGGCCGTCTCGGCCTGCCGACGGGCCGCGTGATCGAGCGCCTCGGAGACGTCTCCTCGGAAAAGGCCGTCAGCCTGATCGCGCTCGAAGAGCATGGCGTCCCGCACATCTTTCCTCGCTCGGTGATCGAAGCGGCGGAGGCCGCCCACGCCGCCGACATGGCGCATCGCGAGGACTGGCGCGACCTGCCGCTCGTGACCATCGACCCGGCCGATGCCCGCGACCACGATGACGCGGTGCATGCCGCGCCCGACCCGGACCATGCCGGGGGCTTCATCGTCACCGTCGCGATCGCCGACGTCGCCTGGTACGTGCGGCCCGGCTCGGAGCTCGACCGCGAGGCGGCGAAGCGGGGCAACTCCGTCTATTTTCCCGGTCGCGTCGTGCCGATGCTGCCGGAGCGCATCTCGAACGATCTCTGCTCTCTTCGCGAGGGCGAGGCGCGCCCGGCGCTTGCCGTGCGCATGAGCATCGACGCGAGCGGCAAGAAGCGCGACCAGAGCTTCCATAGGGTCATGATGCGCTCCGCCGCGAAGCTCGCCTACGAGCAGGCGCAAGCGGCGATCGACGGCAGACCGGACGCGGTGACCGCGCCGCTCCTCGAGCCGATCCTGAAGCCGCTCTGGGCCGCCTACGCCGCGCTTGCGCGTGCCCGCGACCAGCGCGAGCCGCTCGCCATCGATCTTCCCGGGCGCAAGGTGCTCCTTCGTGACGACGGCTCCGTCGACCGTATCGTGGTGCCGCCGCGGCTGGAGGCGCACCGGCTGATCGAGGAGCTGATGATCCAGGCGAACGTCGCCGCCGCCGAGACGCTGGAAGCGAAGCGCGCCGCAATCGTCTACCGCATCCATGACGAGCCGGCGTGGGAGAAACTGGAGGCGCTCCGCGACTTCCTGGGCTCGCTCGACATGAGCTTCCCCAAGGCCGGGAACCTTCGCCCGAGCCAATTCAACGGCGTCCTGAACCGCGTCGCCGGCACGCCGAATGCCCACCTCGTCAACGAGGTGGTGCTGCGCTCGCAGAGCCAGGCGGAATACGCGGTCCAGAATATCGGCCATTTCGGCCTGAACCTGCGCCGCTACGTGCACTTCACCTCGCCGATACGCCGCTACGCCGACCTGCTCGTGCATCGTGCGCTGATCGCCGCGCTCGCCTTTGGCGCCGGCGGGCTCCGCGCCGCCGACGAGAAGAACCTGGAGCGTGTCGCCGGCGAGATCTCCGTCGCCGAGCGCCGCGCCATGGCCGCGGAGCGCGACACCGTCGACCGGCTCATCGCCTTCTGGCTGGCCGACCGCGTCGGCGCGCATTTCGAGGGCCGCATTCGCGGCGTGACACGCGCCGGGCTCTTCGTCGAACTTTCCGAGAGCGGCGCCGACGGATTCGTGCCGATCTCGACCATCGGTGAGGATTTCTACGAATATCACGAGGCCCATCATCGCCTCGTCGGCCGCACCACCGACGAGACCTTCCGGCTCGGCGACGAGGTCGAGGTGCGGCTGGTCGAAGCCCTCCCCTACGCCGGCAGCCTCAGGCTGGAGCTCATCCGCGAGGCGCCCCAGGCCGGCCGGGGCGCCAGGCACCGGCGGCCCGGAATGCGCCCTGGACGGAAGCCTACCGGCAAGAAGGGCAAGGCCCGCCGACGGGCCGGCGCTTGACTTCACGGGCGCTAGAGGTCATCTGACCGCCACGTTTCGACGTAGGAATTCCGCCGATGGCCAAGGCAGCAACCGTGAAAATCCGCCTCGTCAGCGAAGAAGGCACCGGCTTCTTCTACGTGGCGAAGAAGAACTCGCGCACGATGACGGACAAGCTCTCGCTTCGGAAATACGATCCGAAAGCGCGGAAGCACGTCCTCTTCAAAGAAGCGAAGATCAAGTAGGGCCTGACCCCAATCGCAGAAAAAGGCGCCTTTCGGCGCCTTTTTTCATGCCTGCCCGCCCGTATGGGCAAGAAAGTGGCCGGTCGGAACGTGGCTGTACGAGGAGGCCACTCACCACGCCCGACCGGCCGACCCCACGGACCCAGGAGATGCGGCGGACCTGAGCAAATCCATGGGGTATTCTATTTGTAGAAAGCAGCGCCGCTGCCTCCCCCAGACCGCAGTGAAGCCGAAGCTTCGGCGCAATGCTACCGGATGGTTCGCACTTGGTTAAAAGTGTAACCTAAATTGCAGCATTTCAAGGGAGATAACTTCAGGCGGCGCTTGCTACCACCCTGTTTCGGCCCGTCTTTTTCGCGGAGTATAGCGCCTCGTCGGCCCGCCTGACCAGCGCCTCGGCGGTATCTGAAGACCCCCGCCATTCGGCGATTCCGATGCTCACGGTGACCGGAATCTGCGCCCCGGACCGGGTCAGGAAGGGCTCCTTCTCCACGTCGCAGCGCAGGCGCTCCGCCACGGTGCCGGCGAAATCGGCGTCGGTTTCCGGCATGACCAGCATGAATTCCTCGCCGCCGTAGCGCGATACGAGGTCGATTCCGCGCACCCCCCGCCGCAGCCGCTCGGAGAAGTCCTTGAGCACGTCGTCGCCGGCCTCGTGCCCGTAGGTGTCGTTGATCTCCTTGAAATGGTCGATGTCGAAAATGAGCAGGCAGAGCGGTTTCCCGGACGCCGAGGCGCGGGCCAAAGCGGAGACGAGGTGCGCGTCGAGATAGCGTCGGTTGTAGAGGCCTGTCAGCGGATCGGTCACAGCAAGCTCGACGGCGCTCGACACCGTATTGCGCAGCCGCTCCTGGTAGAGCTTGCGACGGAGCTGCGTGCGCACCCGCGCGCGTAGCTCGTTCGGGTCGATCGGACGGATGACGTAGTCGTTAACGCCAAGGTCAAGCGCCCGCATCACCAGCTCCGTCTGCTCGGCGTCGGCGATGAGCACGACCGGCGTCTGCCTGAGCCCGTCGATCGTCCTGATCTGCGTGCAGAGCCTGAGCCCGTCGCCGCTCTTGAGCAGCCCGCTGATCATGATGAGATCGAACGTTCCGCTCGCCGCCCGCGCAACGGCCTCGGCCAGATCGGTGACGATCTCGACCTCGAACGGTGGCGGCAGCGCCTTGCGGATCGCGCGCGTGGAGTTCTCGCGGTCGTCGACGACGAGCACGCGCCCGACGATCTCGAAGTGGTTGCCGACCATCAGCGCCGAGCTCAAGCCTACGGATTCGAGCGCCTCGGCGCGGAGCTCGAGCTCGTCCGTCACCATCTTCAGCCTGAGCAGATTCTTCACGCGCGTCAGAAGCGCGACATGCCCGATCGGCTTGGTGACGAAATCGTCGGCGCCGCTCTCGAGCCCCTTCACCCGGTCCTCCGGGTTGTCGAGCGAAGTGACCATGATGACCGGAACGTTCGCGGTGCGCGGATTGGACTTGAGCGCGGCGCACACTTCGAACCCGGTCATGTCGGGCATCATGACGTCGAGGAGCACGAGGTCGACGCGCTCCTGCTCGGCGACGTCGAGCGCCTGGCGCCCGGAGAGCGCGGTGCGCACGTCGAAGTACTCCGCCTGCAAACGCGACTCCAGCAGCCGCACATTGGCAGCGACGTCGTCGACGACGAGGACGCGGGCGGTCACGGCTCTATTCCTTCGCCGCGCCCACGTAGGATTTCACGGTCTCGATGAAGGTGCTGACCGAGATCGGCTTGGAGAGATAACCCTCGCAACCGCCCTGGCGGATACGCTCTTCGTCGCCCTTCATGGCGAAGGCGGTGACGGCGATGACCGGAATGGAGCGCAGAGCCTCGTCCTGCTTGATGAGCTTGGTGACCTCCAGCCCCGAGATCTCCGGCAGCTGGATGTCCATGATGATGAGGTCGGGCCGATGCTCCTTCAGTGCGTCGAGCGCCTCGTGGCCGTTGCGCATGGGGAGCGTCTCGTAGCCGTTCGCTCTCAGGAGATCGTTGAAGAGCTTCATGTTCAGCTCGTTGTCTTCAACGATCATGACCGTTTTCGCCATGACGCTGTTCCTCGACCCATCCCTGTTGCGAGCGATTCTTCGCGATTCCCCTGTGGTTTAAGCATGCACGTCCGCACTTAAGGAAACGGAAATTGGGCCGCGAACACCGCTGAACGGAGCCGGAACAGCGATGTGGCGCACAAGCCAGCGCCGGCTCTTGCGGGCGTCTCCCGCCGGGACGAGACTGGACCTCGTGGCCACACTTTGCCGTGATTGTCTCGCAACCCGAGAGGACGCCGGAAAGCGCTGCCTCAAATGCGGCAGTCCGCGCCTGCTCGTCCATCCTGAGCTCTTTGCCCTGTCGATCGCGCATATCGATTGCGACGCCTTCTACGCAACCGTCGAGAAGCGCGACGACCCCTCACTCGCCGACAAGCCGGTCATCGTCGGCGGCGGGCGCCGCGGCGTCGTTTCCGCCGCATGCTACGTCGCGCGCACCTTCGGGGTGCGCTCGGCGATGCCGATGTTCAAGGCGCTGGCCGCCTGTCCCGACGCCGTCGTGATCCCGCCGAACATGTCGAAATATGCAAGTGTCGGACGCGAGGTTTGCGAGCTGATGCTGGGGCTCACGCCGGCGGTCGAGCCGCTCTCCATCGACGAGGCTTTCCTCGATCTCTCCGGTACCGAGCGCGTGCACGGCGCGCCGCCCGCGGCGACGCTCGCCCGCTTCCAGACGCGGCTCGAGCGCGAGATCGGCGTCACCGCCTCCGTTGGGCTCAGCCACAACAAGTTCCTCGCCAAGATCGCCTCCGATCTCGACAAGCCGCGCGGCTTCGCCGTCATCGGACGCGCCGAGACGCTCTCCTTCCTCGCCGCCCAGCCGGTGTCGATCATCTGGGGCGTCGGAAAGGCCATGCAGACGCGCCTCGCGCGCGACGGCCTGACCCGCATCGCCGACCTCCAGAAGCTGGACGAGCGCGGCCTCGCCAGGCGCTACGGCAGCATGGGCCTCCGCCTGGCGCGCCTGGCGCGTGGCGACGACGACCGCGGCGTCACGCCGGAGCGCAAGGCGAAGAGCATCTCCGCCGAGACCACCTTCGACAAGGATCACGCCGGCACCGAGGAGCTGCTGCCTATCCTGCGCACACTGTCGGAGCGCGTCTCCGCGCGGCTAAAGCGCGAGGATCTTGCCGGCCGGCTCGTGGTCCTGAAGCTCAAGACGGCCGACTTCCGTCTGCGCACCCGCAACGTTCATCTCGATGCGCATTCGAACCTCGCCGACCGCATCTTCCGCAGCGCACGCGAGCTGCTCCTGAAGGAGATCGACGGAAGGACGCGTTTCCGCTTGATCGGGGTCGGCGTCGCCGAGCTCGACAGCGCCGCATTGACGGAGCCGCGCGATCTGATCGATCAGGACGAGGAGAAGCGCGCCAAGGCCGAGCACGCGATGGACGCCATACGCGGGCGCTTCGGAGCAGAAGGCCTCGCGCTCGGGCTCACCTTCACCGGCAAGCCGCCGCGCGGAAAGAAATCAGCGTGAAGCGCAGTCCTCGCTCGCCAGCGGCTCGATCGTCTTGAGTGAGCCGGAGAGCGCGTAGTCGCCGTAATCCATGACGAGGTCGTTGGTCACGCCGTTCTCGTAGAGCGTGAAGCTCATCTGGTAGGTCGGAAGCTCTTCGCCGAACACCGTGGGGGTGTGCTTCAGCGGATCGAAATAGCCGACCGAGACCGGCCAGTGACGCACGCCGCTTCTCAGCGGCGCGTCGGTCGCCAGCGGCATCGCGCCGCCGATCGCCGCCGCCGCCTCGTCGGTCGTCTCGCCGGTACCGGCCCCCTCGTAGATGTTGACCGCAAGGAATCGCCGCTTCTCGCGCGCCGCGTCGAGGATGGCCTGGAGATGCTGGCTCGGGAAGAGCACGCCGCCGTCGAGCGTGACTTTCTTCTCCGCCGGCTCTTTGAGGCTCACCTCGATGGTCCTGCCGTTCCGGCGCGCCTCGCCTGCAACCGCCTCCACCACCTCCTGGTTCATGGTGGTGCGGGAATCGAAGCTATAGACGTTGCCGTCGCCCGACTCGAAGGTGGTGATGCGGAAGTCTAGCAGGCCGATATTGCCGTCCTCGTCGCCGATATTGACCACCATGCGCTGGCGCATTTTGTAGCCGTCGCAGACGTTTCCGGTGACTTCGAAGACCATCTTCCCGTCCGCGCTCGATACGCCGGAGCCATCGTTCGTGCGTGCGAGCTTGATCTCGTAGACGGCGCGATGCGCCGCCAGCACGTTTCGAAGCTGCGGCGCGGCCGCGGCCGCGCTTGCGGAGAGGCTGAGGGAGACGAGAAGCGCGAGGCGCAGGGCTTGGCGAAGAATCATCCCGGCTCTTTGCGCGGCAACAAAGGCCGCGTCGAGGCAAGGAGCAATAATCGCAAAGCCGATTGATGGGAAGCTGCCGATCCCCTAACCGTCCCGTGAGGTTAAGGGGGCATCTTGCGCAAGGACCTGACCTGGCTGACGGCCCGGCCGATCGCGCATCGCGGCTTCCACGACGCTGCGGCCGGCCGGCCGGAGAACACGCTCGCCGCCTTCGAGGCGGCGGCCAGCGCCGGCTATGCAATCGAGTGCGACCTGCACCTCTCCGCCGATGATATCGCGATGGTCTTCCACGACGACGGACTTGAGCGGCTGACCGGCGCGACCGGCACCCTCGCCGAGCGCACTGCGGAGGAGCTCGGCCGCCTCAAAGTGCTCGGATCGCAGGAGAAAATCCCGACTCTCGACGAGATGCTGCGGCGCATCGCGGGCCGCGTGCCGCTTCTGATCGAGATGAAGCCGGCGCCGCGTCACGAGCCGGCGCTCGCCCATCGGACCCTTGAGAGCCTTCAGCGATATTCTGGACCGGCAGCGGTGATGTCGTTCGATCGGAAGCTCCTCGCCTCGGCGCGAGCGGTCGACGCCACGATCCCACTCGGCCTAACGGCGGAAGGAAATTGGCTAAGCGCAGCAAGGCATTGGCGCGCTATCCTCTCCTACGAGCTCGACTTTATCTCCTACTCCATCAATGACTTGCCGACGCCGATGCCGCTCCTCGCCCGCCGGCTCATGCGCGTGCCGCTGATCTGCTGGACGGTGCGCACCAGGTCGCAGCTCGAAAAGGCGAAACGCCTCACGGACCAGATCACGTTTGAGGGGTTTGAAGCATGATCCCGGAAAGCACGCCCCCCGGACAACGTTCCGGGGTGGGCACCGGTTTTCGGATAAGATCATGCTCGAACAAACAGACAGACAGTAGCCCCTCCGTTCTGATTTGATCGGACCGGAGAGGCCCCAGCGACGGTTCGGCTTATTGCACTTGCGAAGATTGCGCATAAGTTTTTCCACGATGGCCGCCCCAACAACCGAAGCGTCGTCCATCCGCGTCGTGCCCACGATTGCGGAGATCGACCGGGGTTCCTGGGATTCTTGCGCGAATCCGGGCTGGGGCGACGGAGAGAACGTTCTTCTGTGTCGGGCGTTGGCCGGCGAGCCGGAGGAACCATCGGTAAGAGCCGCCTACAACCCCTTCGTATCGTGGGATTTTCTCGAAGCTCTCGAAGCCTCCGGCACCGTCTCGGCGCGGACCGGCTGGTCGCCGCGCCATGCCGTGCTCAACGAGGGCGGGGAAATCACCGGTGTCCTGCCCTGCTACGCGAAATCGCATTCTCAAGGGGAGTACGTCTTCGACTGGGGCTGGGCCGACGCCCTGGAGCGGGCCGGCGGACGCTATTACCCGAAGCTCCAGGTGAGCGTGCCCTTCACGCCGGTGACCGGGCCGCGGCTCCTGACCGCGCCAGGGCCGGGCGCGGCGGAGCGCAAGAAGATGCTCGCCGCCGGGCTGGTGGAACTGACCCGCCGCATGGGCGTCTCCTCCGCCCACCTGACCTTCCTCCCCGAGGAGGACGCGACGCTCCTCGGCGACATGGGCTTCCTCCGCCGTACCGACCAGCAGTTCCACTTCACCGACGAGGGCTACGGCGACTTCGAGGGCTTGCTCGCCGCCCTCGCCTCGAGGAAGCGCAAGGCGGTGCGCAAGGAGCGGCGCGAGGCGCTCGCGAATGGCGTCGAGATCGAATGGCTGACGGGAAGCGACGTGACCGAGGCGGCGTGGGATTCGTTCTACGCCTTCTACATGGACACCGGCTCGCGCAAATGGGGGCGGCCCTATCTCAACCGCCGCTTCTTCTCGCTCCTCGGCGAGCGCATGGCCGACCGCGTCCTTCTCATCATGGCAAAGCGCAACGGCCGTTTCGTTGCAGGCGCCTTGAACCTGATCGGCTCCGATGCGCTCTACGGCCGCTACTGGGGCGCGGTCGAGGACCTTCCCTTCCTCCACTTCGAGATCTGCTACTATCAGGCGATCGACTTCGCGCTGAGGCATGGCTTGAAGCGCGTCGAGGCCGGAGCACAGGGCGCCCACAAGATCGCCCGCGGCTATCTGCCGACGATGACGCATTCGGCGCACTACATCGCCGACCCGAATTTCCGCCGCGCCGTCGCCGACTATCTCGTCAACGAGCGCAGTGAGGTCGCCTATCAAGGTGCGATGCTTTCCGGGCGCGCGCCCTTCCGCCACGCCGACGGCACGCACCATCACCCGCACGACGACGACGCCGAATAGGCACCTCGACATCTCCCTTTGTCATCCCCGGCCGACCCGAACTCTGTTCCGGGGAGCGCCGGGACGGCAAACGAGAGGCGCGAGGCGAGCCTGAATTCGCACCCTGACGACGCTCGCACATCCACACGAGAGTGCTAGAGTGCCCGCGGCTTTGAGGGGAGCCCCGCATGACCACACCAGCCTATGACGACGGCAACGTCTTCGCGAAGATTATTCGCGGCGAGCTGCCGGCGGCGAAAGTGTTCGAGGACGAGCGCGTGCTTGTGATCATGGATGTGATGCCGCAAGGCCCGGGCCACACGCTGGTGATTCCGAAGGCAGCCTCGCGCAACCTCCTCGACATCGACGCGGACGAGTTGAAGCACGCGATCATTGCTGTGCAGCGGGTCGTCCGTGCAGTGAAGACGGCGTTCGATGCGCCGGGCGTCTTCGTCATGCAGTTCAATGAGCCGGCCGCCGGACAGACGGTGTTCCACACCCATTTCCACGTCATCCCGCGCTTCGAGGGCACGCCGTTGAAACCGCATACGGGCGGCATGGCCGACGCCAAGCTGCTCGCCGAGCACGCCGCGAAGATCAAAGCCGCCATGGGGTGAACGGCGGGCAGCCTCTCATGCTGAGGTGGCGGATTGCGTCGGCGGTCGGAGCTCTTCGGTGGCCATCATGAATGAGAGCGCTCGCGCGCTCTGGCGGATTCGCATGCTTCATACGCTGATCTGGGCGGTGTTTGCCGGCTCGATCGTGGCGATCCCGGTCGCCACGTCGATGGGCGGCTTCCGCGCCGCACTGTGGCTGAGCCTGCTGGTGTGGGTGGAGGTCGCGATTCTTCTGGTGAATCGCATGCGCTGCCCGCTGACCGGAATCGCCGCCCGCTACACGGACGATCGCGCCGACAATTTCGACATCTTCATCCCCGCCTGGCTGGCGCGCCACAACAAGACGATCTTCGGCGCGCTTTTCGCCGTGGGCGAGCTCTATCTTCTGGGACGCTGGGCGCTTCGCTGACCTGCGTTGAGTGGGCTTCAATACCACCCCCCTCGGGAGTAAAATGCGCTCATGTCCGACATCGACGTGAAGCCGCGCACCAAGGCGAAGCCCAAGGTCGAGCGGCCGAAGCTGCACAAGGTCATCCTCGTCAACGACGACTACACGCCGCGCGAATTCGTCGTCACGGTGCTGAAGGGCGTCTTTCGGATGAGCGACGACCAGGCCTATCGCGTGATGATCACCGCGCATCGGCGCGGCACCTGCGTCGTCGCGGGCTACACCAAGGACGTGGCCGAGACGAAGGCGACAGTAGCCACCGATGCCGGCCGCCGCGCCGGCCACCCGCTGACCTTCACCACCGAGCCGGAGGAGTAAAGCGGAGGAACGGGGCGCGCGCCTTGCTCCGGGCCGATAGGTCGCGCCTAAGTCTTTGGCCCGCCGCCGCATTGTGGACATACTCCCAATCACATTTGGGACGGGGGATGCGTGCGATTTTGGCTGGAGAGTGTGATGTCGGCCCGGTCTTTGTCCTCAGCGCTGTACCTTCCGTCCATCTCGGATGACACCTTCCTCAAGGACGACGCGTTTCTGAGGAAAGTGGCCGAGGTTCTGGAGGGAATCCAGACGGAGAGCGAGCTGCGCGGCCACACAATGCTGGCCTCGCTGCTTGAGATCGCCAAAGGCGAGGCCGAGGACGGACTCAACACCCGCGCGAAGGATCGCGAGGTCCGCACCGAGAAGAGCGAGGATGACGGCGCCGCCATGATGGCGCAGAAATTCGCGCACCGGGCGGACAGAACCGCCTGACCCCTCTCCCCGCCCGCTTCGTCAGAGATTCTGGACCGTCGGTCCGATCCACTGGATGAGCTCTCGCACCCCGATCCAAACGGCGCCGGATACGAGCGCCGTCGCCGTGAGGCTGACGACGCTCGCCGTCCAGCCCACGAGGATGGCGACCCCGTCGTGGCGCAACAGCCCGAGCGCAAAGGCAGCGACGGCGAGCCCTGAAAGGAAGTTCGCGAGCGGGATCGGTAGCGCGATCAGGATGGCGAGGACGACGCAGGCCCCGCCGGTGACGCGCGTCGCCGAAGGGCCGAGCATGAAACCGAGCCGCGGCTGGAGCAGCCGCTCCGCCGAGCGCAAATAAGGCCGCGTCGTGTCCACCATTCGAACGAAAAGGGGCGCCGCGATCGTGCGGCGGCGAAATGCCGCCGGCAGCCAGACGGCGTGCCGCCCGAGCGCAAGCTGCGCCGCGATCAGAATCAGCGGCAGGCCGAAAAGCGCCGAGGCGCCGGGCGGCAGCGGCGCCATATTGGGAAGCGCGAGCAAAAGCATGATCGCCCCGAATCCGCGGTCGCCGAACCCGTCGACGAGTTCGCCGACGCCGATTCGCTCCCGCGCGCTGCCCGCGATGCGCCGAAGCACCGCAGAAAAGCGCGGGCGCCTGCCGATCTCGCCAAATGCCATGGCACGCGGATGGCCGAGTTCTGCGACAGCGCAACGACAGTTATTCACACTGCGTTCAGGCGGCGTCCGCTCTCCTGCGCCTGCCACATGTTCGCCCCGCTTTGGGGTAAGTTCCTAGATGGGCATCGGCGTGCTTGCGCTCGCCGATGGTGGGGCTTCAAGTTGCTGTTCTTCCGCGTAACGGAGGCGGGACCTGATGCTTGACGACCACGCGAAGCGTGAGACGACCGACGTCGCCCCGAATGCCGGCGCGCTGACCGTCGCTCCGCGCGACCTGCGCAGCGCCGAGCCGAATCTCAACGGCAAAGATGCAACGCCG
>Ga0315553_10001200_pt1 | contig 21898 bp, 20 predicted proteins | sample SalMarSW160140MG_FD_203099 | JGI IMG/M metagenome (GOLD analysis project Ga0315553, IMG submission 203099) | Salt marsh sediment microbial communities from the Plum Island Ecosystem LTER, Massachusetts, United States - Salt Marsh Sediment SW1601-40 ... | reverse complement strand
AGTTTGCCAAGATATGTGCTGTGTCATTGCGAGGCTGACTCTGGTCAGCCGAAGCAATCTCGTGGTGGGGCATGGGATTGCCATGCTCCCGCCTGCCAAGCCTTGGCGGGCAGGTCGCTCGCAATAACATGCAGGATTTTGGAGAGTTTTTTGCACAATCTCATGGCCGGACTTGACAACCCACCCATTTAGTAATATACTAGTATTACTAAAGTACCAGTACCTTAGTCCTAGAGATTTATCCTAAGTGTAAGCATTTGTACCGGTAAACAAAGTGGGTTAAGAGCCCGGAAAGGAGGTGTTTATCGGGAGTTCAGATTAAGAAGAAGACCATGTATCATCCCCAGCCCGGGAACTTGGGATGGTAAGACAGTATCGAAATTTAGTTAAAGTAAAGGAGGTTTAGGTGAAAAAATTAATCAGTATAGGTGTTGCTCTTGCCCTGCTGACCATGGCAGTGGTACCTGCCGCCGTAGCGGCAGATGACCTTACGGCATCAAACTATACGGCACCACAAACGTTCGCTAAAGTCCCGTTCGCACTCATTGCGAGTGGCTTTTCACTGCTGACGAACTTGTGGCCATCTCTTGACACAGCGCTTGGGATGGACATGCCCTGGCTAGGGGATGTCTTCGGGGAGTTTGCTTACTGGACCTACGGTCCCCTTTCCTGGACAGTAGATATGCTGGCGTGGGGCGTGAACTTAGCGGGAGGAGTCATAGCTGGAATACCCATGATTGCAGACGCACTGCCGGCGGGCTTGGACATAGGGGGTCTCTTCACAGATATAGCCTGTGGACTCCGCGAGTGCTTCGTCGAGGGTTGTTATGAAGGATCCTGGAACTGCACGGGGAACTACACGAGTTTTGAATAATAGCATAATGTTCTCGCTTGGTTGCCGGTGAGTGAGAGAGTAATCTCAATTAGATTGTCAGGCTGATTTCCCGGGGTCAGCAATGATAGAAAGGTTGCTCTGTCTGGCAACGAGGGGAATAGGTTAAAGGCTCAAAAGAAGGGGGCAGCGTGAAGCTGCCCCCTTCCCGTTAATAGTCACCAGCACAAATGTCTACACACAATCCGATATTCGTAGGGGCGTGGTTCATACCCGCATGCTCTTTGCCATTGCCAGCGCGACCTTGAATGAAGGGATTCCTTTACACCTCGCAAGGGTGAGAGTGCCATTACGAGACTATAAACTGCTAAAATAAGATTGTGTCCGTAAGGTTAATAGCCAAGAAAGGCTCGACCTTCCATGATTTCCCCTACCCTCATCCCGAACGAAAGTGCCTCCATTGCTGGATTATCAATGTCACGCCGCCGGGTCCAAACCAATGCCTTCACGATTGTATCTACTGCTACGCCAGGGAGGCTATTTACTCCAACTACTCCGAGGATACCCTGATTTATAACAACCTGCCAGAGTTAGTGGAGAGAGACCTCAAAAAGCTAACTTTATGTCCGCCGATTTCCTTGTCCAATATCTCCGACCCCTGTCAGGACATACCTGAATTGAAGAGAGAGGTCAAAAGACTGATACAGCTTCTTATGGACTACGGCGTCTCCTTTTTCATCACCACCAAAGGCGACCCGTCCTTCCTTCTAGAATTGCCTGACTTTATCGAGTACAAGCCTAAATTTATAGCTATAACCATCGAAGGGACTCCTGAGGTGCTCGGGCTTTTATCGCCAGGGGCTCCTTCGTTCGATGCCAGGGTAGCTGCTGCCGGCAAGCTATCTGACATGGGTATAGATATTGTCATCCGCCTCGACCCCATTTTTGTCCATTTATTCCAGGCCCTTTACGGTGATTCCTGGTTTAAAAAAATAGCCGGGTTGCTCGATGTCTTCGCTGCGATTGGAGCCAGGCATGTCATCGCCAGCACTGGCAGGCTATCTAAGAGGCGTTCTCCAACAGCCGGTCACGAAGGCACAAGTCCCGATACATCGGGATGGCAGCGAATATACAAAGTTATCTACAGCCAGTCGCCACTCGCAGCCGAGAAATTCGAGCAAGAATACATCTACGCGGCACATTGGTCAGGCGGAGGCTATCGCCTGCGCAGAGACTTGAGGCTCGATTTCCACCGGAAGGTAAAGGAATTGGTTGAGGCCAGGGGAATGACCTATGCCACCTGCCAGGAACTTCCCGCTGAGGAAAGCGATTCCCAAGACATCCCGCACTGCGAGGGATTACCACTGCCCTTTGCCCGAAAGCAAGCCGACGGTAGATTCAAGCCTGTTCCAGGTTGCACCGCTAACTGTCATGTCTCTTGCCGGGGGCTATCCAACCCGCCCTGCGGGCAAGCTGAACTGATAAGCTCCGAGCCGCTGCGTCTCAAGAAACTATGCTTTGAACCAACCCCGAAAAGTCGTTAAGGCTTCTTGGGCGATAAATTTAAATTAACGGAGGCCACGGAAATCGCAAGATTTTCGCGGGAGGTTCAATGGTTTGTCAGCTCCACTATGGTGACGCCATAGTCTCCTTCACCATAATCACCAAGGCGATAGGATTTAACCAGAGGATGCTTGGCCAGTGAGCCATGTACGGCACGGCGTAATTTTCCTGTTCCCTTGCCGTGGACAATGCGCACAGAGGACAAGCCCGCCATGAAGGCATCGTTGAGATATTGATCAAGCTGCCATAGGGCTTCGTCGACGGTAAGATGGCGTAAACGTAATTCCCTGTCTACTGCTTTCATTATGACTTGCTAAACTCCAGATGAAGAATTTCTCTGCTAGCTTCAGTGGACTTGACTCCATCATCAATGCGCCAGCCTACTACCCAGACGATTTGCTGAGGGGAACAGACGATTGGGATGTGGTCTCGCCAAGAACGAGGTATCTTGGCATCAATCATAAACTCATAGAGCTTCTTAGGCATGCTCATGCCTAAGGGCTGAAATCTGTCTCCGGGCCGACGCTGACGGACGAAGAGTTTGGTTCCTGTTTTGTGTAAATCGAAATCGGCTGAGATTGCCTCACAGAGCCTGATTTGAGCGGGGCGAGATTCTTCGCTACGCCCAGAATGACAAAAGGTGAGGGGCTGGCAGTAACCTTCATCCACTCGTTCCCTAACTATGCTGGCCATCACCTTCCATCCCAGGAAAATTGTCCTACCGGGCACTTTAAGGAGAAATTCACCTGGCAGCGGAGGAAAAGGACATGGCGGAAGATGAGATTGCTTGGCTGTGCTCGCAACGACAAGCTCATCATATCCGCCCTGACAGATAAAGCCATGGGGCAGAGAGATTCCTTTGCCCACTGGTTTATTTATCAAGCTCCTTGCGGCTTCAATATGACTGGCTTCAATATCTCGAGTATCCCCCGCCAACTTGGTCACAGCTGCTCTCAATAATTGCCTCTGCAAGGCTATCGGCAAGCTTGCAATCTGCTTCCTATCAAAGTAAATGGCGTTATTTTCCTGCCTGGCCACTTCATCCCACAACCCAGAAGCTTGCTGTTCAATGAAAGCATTATCCTCTTTGGCAATATCAGCCAAACGGAGCAGGGCTTGGTCAATGCTCGGATTATATTGTCTGAGCAGAGGCAACAACTGGAGGCGAAGGCGATTCCGGAAGAATGAAAGTGAACGGTTGGAGGAATCAATACGCGGGTCAAGCTGGTGTTCCTGGCAATAACTCGTTGTTTCCTCTCTAGTAATATCCAGAAGCGGTCTTATTACTAAGAGATTGCTTCGCTTCGCTCGCAACGACAGGGGGGAGTCTCGCAATGGCATGGGGGAGGCGGGCCATGACATTCCTTGCTTGTCATACGCCATAGGCGAGCAGGGGGCTAACCCACACAATCCGGTAATTCCCGTTCCCCGTAATATATGCATCAAAATGGTCTCTACCTGGTCATCCCTGGTATGACCTACGGCTATTCGATTGGCTCCGACCTCTCCAGCTACCCTGGCAAGAAAAGCATAGCGTAGTTCCCGGGCAGCTTCCTCAACGGAGAAATTTCTTTCAATTCTGTAAGCAGCCACGTCTTGCCTATCAATAGTGATGGGAATGCCAAGCGAGCCAGCCAGATCGGACACATATTTGGCATCAGCTTCGGATTCAACTCCCCGAAGTTGATGATTTAGATGAGCTACATGAAGTTTTATCCCTAGTCCTTTCTGCCATTTTGCCAGGACATGAAGCAAACACACTGAATCAGCACCACCCGAGACCCCGACAATCACTATCTCCTCAGGTGAAATCAAGCTATACCGCTGGATAAAATCTATAATTTTTGACTCTAGCTTAATCTTGTTCATAGGGATTGATTTTCACCCCAAAAATTCTGCGAATTTTTTGGGAATCCATTTGCTTGCCCCTCGCAGCTAACACTGATAGGAGGTATCGTTAAATGTCAGCAGGCGTGGTCCATAATCCTGAATCTCGAGGATGCTTACCCCACCGAGGTCTACTTTGAATTTGGTAAAGCAGTCCAGAGGCAAATTTAAAGCTTTGAGAATGATGGCTAAGGTAACGAAGTAATGGCTGACTACCACCACCGTAGTTCCTTCGTTGTGCTCAGGATTAGTTTCATGCCTTTCTAGCAGACGTTCAACAGCCCTCCAGGCTCTTTGTTGCAATTCAACAAGACTTTCTCCGTTGGGCAATTTCATTGCCCCCCCGTCTTGCCACCATTGCATTAAAAACTGGCTGAACGTGGTACTTAAATTTGAAACAGACATGCCCTCCAGTTCACCAACTTTGAGCTCTCTAAGCCCTTGGTCAATCTCGACGGGCAACTGGTGATGGCTAGCTATGACTTCGGCTGTAGCTATAGCGCGCCGCAAAGGACTGGAGAGTATGGCAGCAATGGGCTCATTCTCGAGGAAAATTGCTAGCTTCCTGGCTTGCTCCAATCCGGTATCATTCAGTTCGATATCGCTATCGCCTCCCTGGATACGCCTCTCGTGATTCCAATAAGTTTCGCCATGCCTAACTAAAATAAACTTCAAAAGGCCTCCTTAGATTGCCTCGCTCCGCTGACAGAGCGAGAAATATAATTATGAGCTAGTTTTACCCTCTCATTATAAGTGGGATGGTCATAAAATAGAAGTTTTGCCCACTGGCCAGGTTCGGCCTCGGTTAGATTCCAGTCGGCCAGCTTAGTCATCAAAGCAATAAAGGCTTGGGGTTATTGCTTAGCGCCAATGCAGTCTCGTCTGCCGCTATTTCTATGCGACGATTATACCAATTAAGTGCTGGTTGTAACCTTAAGACAGGATAAACTTAAGCTTCCCTCTGACCTACGCTGCAGCAACACCCTTTTCCCTGGTTACTATGACCTTCTCTATCTTCATTCCACGTATTTCAGTGATAACGAACTTCAGGTTCTGGTACTTAAAGTGCTCTCCCTGCTTCGGTATCCGACCGAGGTGGCTGAGAATAAAGCCGGCCACAGTCTCATAATCACCGCTGGGCAAATTCAGCCCCAACTCCTCGTTAGCGTCTTCAATCCTAAATCCTCCATCCAGTTGAAAGGTGCTGTCGCCAGTTACAATGAAATCCTTTTCTTTACCCGTTAGCTCATCGCGAATATCGCCGACAATCTCCTCAGTTAGCTGTCCGAGGGTAACCATTCCCGCGATTCCCCCAAACTCGTCGACAACGACTGCCACATGGTGACCACCGTCTCGCATCTCAGCAAGAAGCTCCCCTAAACGTTTGCCTTCAGGTACAAAATAGGGAGGGCGCATCAAATCATCGATGACGCTGTCTCTGCTGTCAGATTCATCGGTTAACTTCATCAGCACATCCTTGGCATGCAACATACCTACCACATTATCGGTATTATCCTTATATACGGGGAAACGACTGTAGCGTCCCTGGGTATAGAGATTCAGGAAATCACTAAGCTTCGTCCCTTGCTCCACCCAGGCGATTTCTGTTCTGGGGACCATTATCTTACTCACCGGGCGGTCGGTAAACTCAAACACCTTGTGCAACATCTCTGCCTCATTACCTTCCACTACCCCTTCAGCCTCACCTATGCTGATAGCTGTACGGAATTCCTCCTCGCTGATGGTCGGCTTGGGAATTTCGCCCTCCGCGGCTAATTTGGTGAACCTAACCCCGATGTGGTTCAGGATGTAAACCAGAGGATAGAGGATGGTAGAGATTATTTCTAGAGGTCTGACATATTTCGGAGCTATTCTTTCTCCGTAACGAATTGCCAGGCTCTTAGGAATAAGCTCAGCGAAAACCAAGGTTACTATAGTGATAACGATGGTAGCGATGGCTACCGCCCAGTTCTCATTTCGGATTAGTGACACTGCTATGATTGTGCCCAGAGTGGCTACCGCCGTCTCAAAGAAGTTGATCCCCAAAAGAACTGTAGCGAGAAATTTCTCCGGCTGTTCTATAATCTTTGCCATCCTTTTGGCGGCAGGGTGTCCACTCTGGATCAGATGTTGCAGACGCAGCTTCTGTATACCAATGAAAGCAGTCTCAGCACTGCAGAAAAAAGCGGCACACCCCAGAGAGAGGAAAAACAATATCACAAAGAGGCCGTTAATATTCACCCTTAATGCTCACCCTGAGTAAACGACATGTGCAACCAGATTACTACCAGCTTTAGACAAGGAGATAAAAGCCGACTCAGCGTCGGAAAAGAAAGCTGAAAGAGCTAAGCAAACTGGAAAGGCTAAGAAAAGCCCGCTACTGGCGGCATCCACCTATTACCACCCCCTAAGTCCCCTCCCCAACGAAATTGACCATCTTGTTACCATTAACTTTGGCTGCAATCTACTTTATGTAAGTTATGATAGCATTGGCTGGCAAACCTGTCAAACCCCACATTTTTAAACAAGCCTCGGCGAGTGATAAGCTCCAAGTTTTCCGGTATACTTACGGGGATGGACGAAATGTTCCTGGTGGACAAGCCTAAAGGGCTTACCTCCTCCCGAGTGGTGGAGCGGATAAGAAAGAGGTTCAACGTGAAGGCTGGTCATACGGGGACCTTAGACCCCCTGGCTACGGGGCTTTTAGTTGTTCTCACCGGCAGGCGCACGAAAAACGCCTCTTTGTTTCTTAAGCTGGACAAGGCTTACGAGGTTAAGGTTGTTCTCGGTGTCGAGACAGATACCTTTGACTCTGAAGGAAAGGTTTTGCGGCAAAGCGATAACGAAGTAACCAGAGAGGAATTGGAAGGGGTCTTGAAGGAATTTTATGGTGATATCTGGCAGACCCCACCACCATTTTCAGCTAAAAAAGTGGCGGGACGAAAAGCTTACCAACTAGCCAGAAGGGGTATCAGCGTAGATATACCACCTAAAAAAGTAAGCATTTATTCCCTGGAGCTCAAGGAGTTCCAGTTTCCCTATTTTGCTTTGGCCTGCGAGGTGTCTTCAGGATTTTACGTTAGAAGCCTTGCTCACGATATCGGAGAGAAACTCGGGGTGGGCGCTACTGTAGTGGAAGTTCGCCGCACTAGAGTGGGCCCTTATCATGTGGAACAAGCTAAGGGATTGGAGGAACTCCTGGGCTAAAAGTAGTTGCCCTTGAAAAGCCTCGATTTTTAGCGACACTGGTAAACTAAGGTAAATTGCCACGCCAAAAAGTGTAGGCCCGGCATTATTTCCTCATTGATTGGGCTATAGTCCCCATGATACAATATCCAAAGAGTGGCTACTGAGAAAGAGAAGGCAGTCGAATTGGCCATTGAGCAAATCGAGAAGCAATATGGCAAAGGTTCGATTATGAAGTTGGGCGAAGCTCCAGCCAGAGTAGCTGGAGATGCCATTCCCACCGGGGCACTGGCTCTGGATCTGGCTTTAGGAATAGGTGGCATACCTAGAGGGCGAGTTACCGAGATATTTGGTTCTGAGGCTTCAGGTAAAACTACACTCGCCCAGCATATAATCGCTGAAACTCAGAAAGCTGGCGGTATTGCTGCATATATTGATGTTGAGCATGCCTTTGACCCTAGGTATGCCGCTAACTGCGGCGTCAACCTGCGCGATTTACTTATCTCCCAACCTGACACAGGTGAGCAAGCTCTGGAAATTACTGAAACCCTGGTGAGAAGCGGTGCTGTAGATGTAATAGTTATCGACAGTGTAGCCGCCCTAGCGCCCAGAGCCGAGATAGAAGGCGAGATGGGCGATGCCCATGTTGGTTTGCAGGCACGATTGATGTCCCAGGCACTGAGAAAATTGAGTGCTGCTATCAGTAAGTCTAAAACAGCGGTTATTTTCATTAACCAGTTGCGAGAAAAGGTGGGCATTGTTTTCGGTAATCCGGAAGTAACTCCCGGGGGAAGGGCGCTTAAGTTCTATAGTTCGGTGAGGATAGATTTGAGGCGGGGTGAGTCCATCAAGCAGGGCACAGAAATGGTAGGCTCAAGAGTAAGGGCCAGGGTGGTTAAGAATAAGGTAGCTCCTCCCTTTCGCAGCGCTGAATTTGATATTATGTTTAATTACGGGATAAGCAAAGAGGGGAATTTGGTTGACCTTGGGGTAACAACAGGCATGGTAAAGAAAGCTGGCGCCTTCTTTACTTACGGCGATACGAAGTTGGGGCAGGGCAGGGAAAATGCTAAGGATTACCTGAGGCAGCACCCTGAACTAGCTTCACAACTAGAAAACACAATAAGAGCTTCAACAGCTATTCCCAGCATCTCCCTCGGAGAAGGTTCAGAAACCTCCTCACAAGAAGCTTGATGTAATTCAGGAAGAAGCCAGTTGGCAGATAGAAATTCCTTGCAAGATTGCCTCAATGCAGCCTATTATTATCTCAGTTATCGCCCGCGCAGCGAAGCAGAAATCAGGCAGTGGCTTCACCGACGCGGTTTTGCTAATGAAGTGGCAGAGAAAGCAATTGGCAAACTCAGGGAGCAAAACTTGAGCGATGATTTTACCTTCGCCCAATTCTGGACACATAACCGCTTATCCTTCAGGCCTAAGAGCAAAAGATTGATAAAAAAGGAATTAAGAGATAAAAAAGTAGCCGCAGAAATCATTGAACAGGTGACCAGGGACATAGATGACGAAGAGATTGCTTATAAACTGGGCTCCAGCCGGATGCCGGCCCTTGCCCATTTAGATTATCCAGACTTTTACCGACGCCTATCAAGTTACCTCACCTACCGCGGTTTCGGTTACGAAGTCGTAAAGCGTACCGCGGCTCTTCTCTGGCAGGAAAAGGAAGAACGCTAAGATAATAGGCTGGGAGAGAGTTAAGCCGAGGTGAATTCCCCCCTTAGCTTGACAGTCTCTTCCCACAAGGGCTATATTTTAACTGCCGAGGGCCATTAGCTCAGTTGGTTAGAGCACGGTCCTGATAAGACCGGGGTCTGTGGTTCGAGTCCACAATGGCCCACCAAAGGTCACTTTTGCAAAACCATCCTGCTCTCTTCTCAGTGTTGGAGCAACTTACTTAATCTTCCCGCGTCACTACTTTTCATCATGGCTTCTTCAGTAGTAACTATGTTCCTTCTCACCAAGTCGGCTAAGGCCTGGTCCAGGGTTTGCATGCCCTCTCTGACACTCATCTCTATATTAGCCGATATTTCGAAGGCCTGGTCTTCACGGATGAGTCTTCTGATCACACTATTGGCAATCATAATTTCAAAGGCAGCTATTTGACTTCCTCCACTACGGGTTACGAGCCTCTGTGATAATACTGCCTCTATTACTTGTGACAGCTGTTGCCTGACTTGCCGTTGCTGACCATCTGGAAACATATCAACTAAACGATCAACAGACTGGACAGCGTCAATTGTGTGTAGCGTGCCAAGAATCAGATGCCCCGTCTCAGCTGCCGTGATAGCTGTGCTTATCGTGTCTAAGTCACGCATCTCTCCAATGACAATTACATTCGGGTCATGGCGTAAAGCATGTTTTAAGGCAGCAGCGAAAGATTTGGTATCATCTCCCAGCTCAAGCTGTGCGATGAGGCATTTCTTGTCAGGGTATAAAAATTCAATAGGGTCTTCAATGCTAATAACATTTCGTTTCTCATTCTCATTAAGATGACTGATCATCGCTGCCATAGTAGTCGACTTGCCACTACCGGCAGGACCTGTTACCAAGATAAGACCTCTTGGCTTCATAACAAGCTCCTTGCAAATTTGGGGCAGTTCTAGTTCATCAATAGAGGGGATTTTGAATGGTATGAGACGAAAAGCAAGGCTCGATGTACCTCTTTGCTGTAGTATATTAAGCCGGGATCGTGCTAACCCAGGGATACTATAAGCAAGGTCTAGATAACGTTCTTTAGCGAAAGCAATCCTTTGATCCTCAGTAGTAACTTGTTTAAATGCTGATTCAATATCTGGGACTGTAAGCGGCGGTAAATCATCTTGTGTTACAAGTACGCCATCAATACGGAGTACCGGTGGGCTTGACACCTTGAGATGCAAATCAGACGCATGTTTATCTACCATTAGCTTAAGAAGTTTCTCCACTTTTATGTAAGCACTCTCGGATTTTGACTCAGGGCTTTGGCTATGAGCCATGCTTGTTACCTCTTCATGGTTGGTGGTTATTAAAGTGCCGGAGTCTATGTCGGGAGTGCCCCCTACCTGCTGTCGGACATACTGTTCATCAGTGGAGAATACGTTGCGGAGCACTTCCGGGACTATGGTGATGTCCTGCTTCACTTTGAGCATTGCATCGTGCTTGAGAGGTACCATACCATCCCTGATTGCTTGGGCGCGTATTTGAGATGCAGTGCTACCACTTAGGAACAACCGCTTCACCTCATCAGTCAAAGTGAAAAGCTCAAATACCCCACATTGTCCCAGATAACCAGTGCCATTGCACAGATTGCATCCTTTTCCCTTGTAGAACTGGTCTGGTAGTTCGCCCATTTCTTCTTGATAAGCCATTTTTTCTTCCACAGGTGCTTCATAGGGCGCACGGCAGCTTGGACAAGTACGACGCACAATTCGTTGAGCAACGGTACCAGCAAGAGCTGAACAGATTAAGAAGGGCTCAACCCCTAGATCTAGTAGGCGGAACATAATGCCGACAGCATCATTGGCGTGGACTGAGGAAAGCACGAGATGACCAGTAAGGGCTGCTTGAGTGGCTATCTTTGCTGTTTCGGTGTCCCGTATCTCTCCTACTAAAATAACATCTGGATCCAGCCGCATGAAGGCTCTAAGACTGTTAGCAAAGCTAACGTCGGACTTAGGATTAACCTGGAACTGATTAATGCCGCTAAGATGGTATTCTATGGGGTCCTCAATTGTCAGGATATTGCACTCTGTTCGGTTGAGTTGGTTAACGGAAGCGTATAGGGTGGTAGTTTTTCCTGAACCAGTGGGACCACCAATCAGTACCATCCCAAAGGGAAGCTTTAGCATCTGTTGGTATCTCTCGATAGTCTCTGGCAAAAAGCCCAAGTCTGACAGCTCCAATAGAGAAGCCGATTTTGACAGGATGCGTAGCACCATCATTTCTCCATATATAGTATTGCCACAGGCCACACGTATATCTATATCCTTACCGTCTACCTTCACTGAACACTGGCCATCTTGAGGTCGCCTTCGTTCTGCGATGTTCATGCCACCCATGATCTTTAGCCTTGAGATAAGGGCACCGTGCATACTTCGGTTCAATGACTTTATATTTTGCAACACGCCATCGATACGGAACCGAATCTGGAGCTTGTCTTCTTGAGGCTCTATGTGAATATCTGAAGCTCGACTCTTCACGGCTTGAGGAATAAGCTGGTTAAGAATGCGTATCACTGGTACTTGAGACTCCTCAGAGAGTAATTCCTCTGGTGCTGGTGCCTCCTCTTCAAGCGGAGGTGTCGTCACAACGAACTCCTCCCCAGGTTCGTATTTAGTTACATAAATCCGGTCAATTGTCTTGCGGATTTCATCTCGAAACCCCATCATGGGCTCAACCTGCATCTTTGACACAGCAGCGATAGTGTCTATAGCCTCTACATTCATCGGGTCTTCCATCACTAATACTAGAGACCGACCCATAACTTCCAGTGGAATAACATTAAACTTCCTAGCTAGCTCCTCTGGGACAAATCTGAGGATTTCTGGGCTAATGCTGTGTTTCTTGAGGTCGATTAGTGGCACCTTCAATTGAATACTCAGAGCTGCTGATAAGTCTCGAGTGGAAAGGAGACCTTCATCAACGAGAACTTGCTCAATAGTCTTGCCCTCCTTGTTCGCAATTTGCAAAACATCTTGCATCTGGCCCTCAGCAATCATCCCAGTTCTTACCAGTACTTCCCCGAGACTCTCTTTCGTTAAATAATTCCTAGCTGTCTTCATCCTTCTTTACACCCTACACTCCAATCTATCTTGACACCGTGAACGTTCGGTACGCCTAGCTCTGTGATTTTTCTATGTCAGGATTCTTGGAGATGATTTGGCTTGTGCCAGCAAGCAAGGCCTTTACCTTAGCTATTATCACCGCTGGGTCTGCCGGTTTAGTCAGGTAGTCATCTGCTCCCATTCTGAGCCCAATATCCTTATCCTCTTGGCGTGCTTTAGCTGAGAGCATGAGTATAGGCAAGAGGCTAGTTTCGGGTTTCTGACGAAGCCTCTGACAGAGAGCATATCCATCCAAGCCAGGCAGCATGATGTCGAGGACAATAAGGCTGGGATGCTCATCTCGTGCTTTCTTGATGCCTTCCAACCCGTCCTTCGCTGAGAGCACCTGATAACCCTCCTGTTCCAAGGTATACTCTATGAACCTCAAAGCATATGGGTCATCCTCTATAACTAAAATCTTCTCATTCATATTAATCACCCCTTTGAAACTTTATTACGGTCTTCACGGTCTATATTCCCCATCCTGCTGCTTCCTGAGCTTTTCCTCTAACTGTTGCGGGGTAATAAGACCGTCAGCAACAAGTATCTCGCCGATCTTTTTCCTCTTTTGCTTGAGCTTAGGTATTGTAAAGTAGAAAGTAGAGCCTTTGCCAGGCTTAGATTCAGCCCAGATACGCCCACCGTGTGCCTCAATAATCTGCTTTGAAATATAAAGCCCCAGTCCTGTCCCACCTCTGGCCATCGTGTCCCTGGCTCGGTAGAACTTCTCAAAGAGGTGGGACATAGCCTCCGTTGGGATACCTATACCGTGGTCGATGACTTGGACCAGCAGCTCACTACCCCTATTCTCAGCCTTCACCATGATAGGGCTGCTGTCCTGCCTGAACTTGATGGCGTTGCTGAGTAGATTGATCATCACTTGCTTCAGCCGTTCCTCATCGGCCTCTATCCCGGGCAGTGATGCCGGGATATCTTCATTGATTGCGAGACCCTTCTCCTTAGCCAGACAATCGAAGGAGCCTACCGCATCATGGATCACATCTCTTACCGAGGTGCGTCGCTTTTGGATAGAGAACCGTCCTGCTTCAAAGCGCGACATATCAAGCAAATCGTCGATTAGATTGCCAAGTCGCTCAATCTGTTCATCTATGATGGCTAGAAATTCCTCTTGCGTCTCGGGGTCAGGCACCTTTTTCTGAAGCATCAGTTTAGTAAAGCCCTGAGTGGCGTGAAGCGGACTGCGCAACTCATGTGAGATGTTGGAGATTAATTCGGATTTCATGTGGTCGAGTTCGCGCAACTTCTCCTCTACCTGCTTGCGCTCGGTAATGTCGCGAACGGATGCCAGGTAGGCGGTTTCTCCATCCCACTTTGTTTCCACCACTCGCATTTCGGCCATACCTGGTTTCCCATCTCTGCGAACAATATCAATTTCAGTCGTTTCGCCCGCTACTACAGGAAAGTCAAACATTTCACCCATCAGTTCATCTGCCTTGTGGTTAAGAAGGGATTCCAGAGCCTGGTTAACAAAGCGTATTACACCGTTACTATCCGTAACAACGACGCCATCAGCACTCATTTCTACTATATTGTGGAAGCTTGCCCGGCTTGCCTTTAGCGCCTCCTCTGCTTGCTTGCGCTTGGTGATGTCCCGGCAGACGCAGAAGAACAACTTCTGCCCCCCACACATGGTTCCATTGATACTGATATCCACGTCAATGATGGAGCCGTCCTTGCGAGTGTGTTCTGTCTCCAGGTGGAGACCTTTCTCGTCAATATTCCGCCCCATCTCCAGTATTTTCTTGGGTGGAAAATTTTTATCCCAGTCCCAGGTATGGAGCTCACGGACTTCCTCAAGGGTATAGCCCAGCATCTCGGCAAAGCTCTGGTTGGCCTCCACTACATTAGCGTCGACATCAAGGACGACTATCCCGTCCAAGGACTCGTCGATGAGGAGCCGGCGCCGGGTCAGTTCATCAGCCAGCGCCTGCTCCTGCTTCCTGCGCTCGGTGATGTCTCTGTTAACCTCAAGACAGGAAACCATCCTTCCCCCGGCGTCTCTGATGGGGTTAGCCGTATTCTCCCAGAAGTTAACCTCCCCCGAAGGCATTACCACCCTCCTCACCGAGGTGTGTGACTTGCCGTCCCCAAACGCCTTTTTTACCGGGCACCTATCACACAGCTTGTCTCTACCTTCGTAGATTCGGTAGCACTTCTCCCCCAGGTGGTCACCGAAAATTCTCCTCACCAGCGTATTTTGATAAATAATGTTATAGTCTTTATCCTGTGTGGTGAGACCATATTCTAAGGCATCTACCAGTGACTGTAGCTTATTCTTCTCTGCTTGCAGCGCTTCCTCTGCCCGCTTGCGCTCGGTGATATCCATATAATTCCCCAGGACTGCTCGGCTTCCCCGATAGTGGATTGAGCTAACAGTTGCTATTATCCACCGGGGTTCCCCGGCTTTGTTAATAGCCCTGAATTCATACGGGTAAAATCGCTTCCCCTTCAACATCTCTATTGCGCTTTCCCTGACCATACTCCTGTCCTCCAGAAGGACAAGTCCAATGGCATCCATGCCTAATAATTCATCCTTACTGTATCTGGTAAGTTCCACGAACTTCGGATTGACATATTGAAATCTTCTATCCTGCAAAACATAAATGCCAACTGGCGAGTTATCACATATGGTGTGAAGTAACTCTTCCACCAGCTCGCTCTGGGGGGAACAATCCAAGGTAGAAGAAAGCAACTTGCTACCCATTTTCCTCCTCCTTTTAACTCCTCCTCATTTGTTCAAAGATTTTGTCAGCGCTTTTCATTTTCCTTCACCAGACGATTGACACTGATCACCTCTTCGGCCTCAGCGCTGAGTCTATCTACATCATCTTTAGTGAACAGCCTCCATCCCCTCTTATCCCTGTATTCGGTTTGCCCCAGGAACCCTTTCTGGACCCAACGATATAGGGTAGTTCTGCATATGCCAACTATTCTAGAGACTTCGGAAGTTCTATAATAAGTTTGTCCTTTTATCGTTACAGGCATATTCTCTCACTCCTATATATATTCTCCCACTCTAACGAGTATTTAAGTAAAGTCTAATATGCGTGAAACATAAAGTAAATCACCCATTGGTAACGTTTTCAGGGGTACTTTCGGCCTAATTTTTATTCAGCGGCTCCAGTTGCTCATAACTGTAGGGCTCTAATGCGATATTCAGGGATGCTTACTGCTGGTAATCTACAGACTGGGTTTCAGAAAACCTAACAACCAGAGCCCGCACTTCCACTCAAGTATTGATAATTTCTTTGCGGGAGATTAAGTTGGGAGCATCTAGATAATCCGGGTAGAGAGGAGGCTATCATGTTCTGCTTAGCATCACGGTACCAGACTGCTCCTGAGAACTTTGATAAAATAGTGCAGCTAAAGATATTATTGGGGGTCTGGTGAGAGTTATCGACTATATCGCTAATCTCAAACTGTCGGATGAACAAGAAAAAAGGCACTTTAACGAACTTCGCTCCTTAGCTTATCTTGCTACGGGTCTCAGGTTTCTATATGAGCAAGTGCAAAGGGTGGAAGCCAAGGTAATTAAGAGATTACCGAAGGACAAACAGGTTGTTATCTTCGGTAGTGCCCCGGAGATGCAAGGAATTAACCAAGACTTAGTGGCATGCGCTTTCCACTGGTACGCAGTGACGGCATGCAACTATGTGAAGATGGTCGGTTGGTTGGCCAATAATGGCGACTCAAGTAAGGCCCGAGAATATATGCAGCGCGTTTTACCCCAGGTCTATCTATGGCGACATAAGGTAGCCGCCCACTTCGCCATGATTGACCCTCGGAGAGGTGATAATGCTGCTGGCCTTGCAATGAGCGTCATGTTTCCCATATCGTTTGACAATGACGCCTTTTACACTGGCTCGTTCACACTGACGATAACCAAAGGAGGCAAGCAAAACACGAGCCGACAAGATATGCGGTGGAGCCTGACTCACACTCATTGTGACCTTATCCCTAGATACTGGCCAGAAAACATACCTAAAAAGTAAGGCTGAACACTAGACTGAAGGTTCTTTGTTCCGTCCACTGAGTCCCACTTTTTATCTGCAAAATTTAGCAAATTAAGCTCCATTTAAATCACTTTGTTGACACACTAAAGGACAGGGTTTATATTTTGAATAATTAAATATAGGAAAAGGCTGAGAACAGGACTAGTACAGCTTAAGGCGGAGTTCAGAGAGTCGGGGAAGGTGTGAGCCGATACTTGCGCAAGGCTGGAATGGACCTGGGAGCCGCAAACCGAAAGGTTAACACCTAGTAGGCTTTGTCGCAGGGGCAGCGTTATCACAGTCCAGGGTATCGCCAAATTGGGTGGTTGAATGGGATATTAGCACAGGAAATAGCACCGAGGCTTGATAGAGATAGTAGGGTCGATGCAGAAGTATCAGAGGTAACGGGAGGGGGTTTTCTTACTGGCAAATCTCGCGGCTGCAATATAAGAATCACCAAATACAGCATGAGATAGCTTCCGTATATAAGCATGGCAAGGAGGTTAAAGTGAAGAAAAAAATAGTAGGCATAATGATATTTGTAATAGCTATTGTTGTGGTTATTGGATTAACCACAGGCGATAACACTACTAATAGTAATGATTTTAATTCTGAAATAGTGCTTGTCCAAGATTCTATGACAGCTGTTTCCGCTGATACAATATATGCTTGGGAATATCAAGCCGGGGAATTAGAAGAGGGAGTAGCTATTCTAGTAAATAATAATGGTGCTTATTGGGTAAAAGATAATATTGTATATGCTGCCAATGGATTAGCTAAATCCTGGTCGCCAAACTTGGCTTATTCTCCAACTGGAATTGACCTCGATACAGTCAAGGATTCAGTAAAGAGCTAACTATTATAAAATAAATAGAGAGGAGGAAAGGCTAGATTGGTGGTTTTGCTTGGTTTCTTTCAAGTTGACCTGATAAGGCCGGGGTCTGTGGTTCGAGTCCACAATGGCCCACTTTTCACTTGCAAAATTTAGCAAATTAGGCTCCATTTAAATCACTTTGTTGACAAACTAAAGGACAAGGTTTATATTTTGAATAATTAAATATGGGAAAAGGCTGAGAACAGGACTAGTACAGCTTAAGGCGGAGTTCAGAGAGTCGGGGAAGGTGTGAGCCGATACTTGCGCGAGGCTGGAATGGACCTGGGAGCCGCAAACCGAAAGGTTAACACCCAGTAGGCTTTGCCGCAGGGGCAGCGTTATCACAGTCCAGGGTATCGCCAAATTGGGCTGTACCTGAAAAGAGATGGCCGGAAAGGCCGAAAAAGGGTGGCACCGCGAAGGTTAAACCTCTCGCCCCTTGGCGAGAGGTTTTTTTATTGTGAGGTGATATGTATTATCCAACACTGGAAGAGGTTCGCCAACTGAAGAAGTATGGCAATTTGGTACCGGTTTGCCGTGACATTCAGGCTGACCTGGAGACGCCGGTATCCGCTTACCTCAAGATAGCCCGTGGCAATTACTCCTTCCTTCTGGAAAGTGTTGAGGGTGGTGAGCGACTGGCCCGGTATAGCTTTATTGGCACCGAGCCTTCGCTTATCTTAAGGACAGGAAATGAGAATCCCGTTGACCCATTGAATCTGGTGGAAAAGGAGTTCGCCCAACTTCGTCCCGTGTCCATTGCCGACCTTCCCAGATTCCACGGTGGCATGGTTGGCTACTTGAGCTACGAGGTTGCCCGCCACTTTGAGAGACTGCCCTGTCCCGATCAAGATCCCCAAGGACTCCCCGAGTCTGTGTTGATGCTGGCAGATACCTTGCTTGTTTTCGACCATATTACCCACAAAATCAAGGTTGTCTCTCATGCTCACTTAGACGGGGATGTTGACACAGCGTATCGGGAGGCAACTTGTAAAATTGACGACCTGGTGTACAGGCTGGAGCAGCCGATTCATTCTAAGGCTCCTAAGAATGCGCCACCAAATAAGTCTGAAGTGTCATCGAATTTTTCTCCGGCAGAGTTCGAGGCTATAGTATCTCAAGCCAAGGAGTATATCTATGCCGGCGATATAATTCAGGCCGTCTTATCGCAGCGGCTAGCAAGACCTACTTATGCCAGTCCCTTCGCCATATATCGGGCATTGCGCTCTATTAACCCTTCTCCCTATATGTACTACCTCCACTTAGGTGATTCCTATATTGTAGGAGCTTCCCCCGAGCTTCTGGTGCGAGTCGAGGATGGCATAGTATCTAATCACCCCATCGCCGGCACTCGCCGCCGGGGTAAGGATGCCACTGAAGACCTGGCTTTGGAAGAGGAACTCAAGAACGATGAGAAGGAGCGTGCCGAGCATATCATGCTCGTTGACCTGGGGCGTAATGACATCGGGAGAATTAGCGAGCCGGGCACAGTCGAAGTAAGTCAGCTTATGGATTTGGAACGCTATTCACACGTTATGCATCTGGTATCACATGTTCAGGGTAAACTCAGGGCTGGACTTTCTCAGTTTGATGCCTTCCGCTCTTGCTTTCCTGCCGGTACTGTTTCCGGCGCACCTAAGATTCGGGCTATGGAAATCATCGCCGAACTGGAAAGAGAGAAACGGGGACCCTATGCCGGCGCAGTGGGCTACTTCGACTTCTCGGGCAACCTGGATACTGCTATCACTATACGTACTGTTATTATTAAAGATAACATCGCTTATATCCAGGCGGGCGCTGGCATCGTCGCCGATAGCATCCCTGAGCGCGAATACCAGGAAAGCTTGAACAAAGCTCAGGCATTGCTCGCTGCTATTGACCAGGCGGAGGCAAATCAGTATGCTTTTACGCGTTCGGTTTCGCCCTGAGTCAATTATGACCGAATTGAGGAAGGACCTGTTGAAGGATTTTCTAAGGCAAGGAGCGCAGCAGTGATTAAGGAAGCCATTGAAACCGTAGTCAACGGTCGCTCGCTGACCTTTGAGCAAGCGGCAGCCGTAATGGAGGAGATAATGATTGGCGAAGCCACGCCGGCCCAGTTTGCCGCTTTCGTCACCGCCCTGCGCATTAAAGGAGAGACGGTGGATGAGATTGCTGGCTTAGCCACCGTAATGCAGGCTAAGGCAACCCCGATCCAGGTCACCCCACCGGTGGTAGATACCTGCGGGACAGGGGGCGATGGTTGTTGCAGCTTTAATATCTCCACAACAGCCGCCTTCCTTGTCTCTGGCGCAGGACTCAAGGTAGCCAAACACGGCAACCGGGCAATGTCCAGCCACTGCGGTAGCGCCGATGTCCTGGAGGCGCTGGGGGTGAGGATTGAGCTCGGGGCTGAGGCTGTCGCTCAATGTCTGGAGAGAGTGGGCATCGGTTTTATGTTTGCTCCCGTCTTTCACCCGGCGATGAAATACGCCGCTATCCCCCGACGCGAAATCGGATTTCGTACTGTGTTTAATATCCTCGGCCCCCTTACTAACCCTGCCAGAGCCAAGTTCCAGGTCATCGGTGTTCCCTCTAAGAAACTGGGAGAGAAGATTGCCTTCGTTCTCCACCGCCTGGGCACAGAGCATTCCCTGGTGGTACATGGCATAGATGGCATGGATGAAATCTCAATCAGCAGGAAATCTCTAGTGTGGGATGTCGATCAACATAGGGTATTGCCACCTTACGAAGTTTCTCCTGATGATTTGGGGTTTATGAAGGCAAGCATAACCCAAATTAAGGGAGGAACAGCCAGGCAAAATGCTAAGATACTGCGCGGCATATTAAGCGGAGAAGTGGGAGCCAGGCGGAACATAGTTATCATGAATGCTGCTGCCGCGCTGGTAGCTGGCAACCAGGCATCAGACCTCAAAGAAGGTGTCTCCATTGCCGAGAAGACGCTCGACAGTGGAAAGGCTCTGGCTAAACTCGACGAGCTAATCAAGCTCAGTCGGAGCTTGAATAAGGAGTAGACAGTAGCCAGGAGTCAGTAGTCAGTATTTATCTGGAAGCTGGAAAAAGGAAATGCTGGATAAAATTATCGCCCAAAAAAGGGAAGAGGTTGAGCAAAGAAAGAAGGTAGCTACCATAACTTATCTACAAGAGCGTATCGCCCAGCAGAAGCCGGCGCTTGACCTTGCCCTGGCTCTCAAGGGCGACCACATTCGACTGATTGCCGAGGTGAAGCAAGCCTCCCCATCACGGGGGATGCTAAGTCCCCACTTCAACCCCACCGAGTTAGCCCAGACCTATGCCGAAGGTAGTGCTGCTGCTATTTCAGTGCTCACTGAGGCAAACTATTTTATGGGCAGCATTGAGCACCTAGCAGCAATCAAAGAAGTGGTTGGGCTTCCATTGCTGAGAAAGGATTTCATCTTCGACCTTTATCAGGTATATGAATCTCGTGCCTATGGCGCTGATGCTTTATTGTTAATCGCAGCCATTCTAAGCAAGGAACAGCTTAAGGAACTCGTCTCGCTGAGTCACAGCCTTGGTTTAAGGTGCCTGGTTGAAGTGCACAATGAGGGCGAGGTGGAAAGAGCAGTTCTCAGCGAAGCGGAAATCATCGGCATTAATAATCGAGACCTCAATACCTTTACCGTTGATATCAATACAACCCGCCGATTGCGGCCTCTCATTCCCCAGGAGCGAATTGTAGTTAGCGAAAGCGGCATTAAAAGCAAAAGAGATATTGAAAAGCTCTGGAAATGGGAAGTTGATGCTGTACTTGTTGGCGAGGCTCTGGTTACCGCGGGTGATGTCCGGGCTAAGATGAAGGAATTGATAGGAGAATACGTTAGAATTTCGGATTCGAGATTTAAGTAATGGGGGAAAATCCTAAGCACTAAGTACGAAATGCTAAACAATATCGAAACCCAAAACTCTAATGCCCGAAACAAGAAGGTTTCGAATTTGGGATATTCAGCTTTTGAATTTGGAGTTTAGTCTGCTATGACTCGTATCAAGATTTGCGGGATTAGAGATGAGAACCATGCCCTAGCAGCGGTCGAGGCTGGTGCTGATTTTATCGGCCTAGTCTTCGCTCCCAGTAAACGACAGGTAACTCCTACCAAGGCATGTGAGATAGCCAGTGCGGTAAAGAAAAGCAGCGATGCCACAAAAGTGGTCGGCGTCTTTGTTAATGCACCGGCTTCTCAGGTAAATGAGATCGCCGATTTCTGTGCTTTAGATTGGGTCCAGCTAAGTGGCGATGAATCCTGGGAGTATTGCCGCGAGGTTGTTGAACCGATTATCAAGGCAATTCGAATAGGCCAGCAGTCCCCCGAGGAGCTCTACGCCGAGTTATCCACGGGAGGTAAATTGCTTCCCACACAAAGATTTATCACCCTCCTTGACTCCCAGGTTGAAGGCAAATATGGTGGAACAGGAGAAAGCTTCAACTGGAACTTAGCTCAGCAGGTAGCTAAGTGGTTTCCAATCATTATTGCCGGTGGACTCGACCCGAATAATGTAGCCAGGTTAATCGAGACAGTAAGACCCTGGGGGGTGGATGTCTCTTCCGGGGTAGAGACTAATGGTCTAAAAGATGCTGCAAAGATTAGAGCCTTCGTCAAGGCAGTTAGGTCAACACAGTAATGTGATAGATTATCGACACAGAGGAGGAATGGTCAGATGCTTGTTGTTATGAAAAACGATGCTACCGAAGTGCAAGTACAAGCGGTTA
>Ga0315553_10001199_pt1:0-20000 | contig 21902 bp, 19 predicted proteins | sample SalMarSW160140MG_FD_203099 | JGI IMG/M metagenome (GOLD analysis project Ga0315553, IMG submission 203099) | Salt marsh sediment microbial communities from the Plum Island Ecosystem LTER, Massachusetts, United States - Salt Marsh Sediment SW1601-40 ... | reverse complement strand
CCCGTCCGCCGGCGGTCCGGAAGCCCTCGCCGGGAGCCGCCGCCCGCGGCTGAAAGCCGGGCGAAAGGCTATTAACAATCGGTCATGAAGCGGCCAAATTCCTCCGGCCTCTTCGCCTTTGTTCGACGCGCCGAGGGGACGGGGGTTTTGGCAGACATCCAACGGCAACGCCTGCAGCGGCCGCTGGTCGACCTCGGAGACGAGGACCCCCTCTACACGCGCAATCTCACCAACGGCCCGCCGGATCGCCGCCGCGTCAGCCTGCGCTGGCTCGCCGGCTCGGTGCTGACCGGCCTTTTCTCCATTGTTCTCGTCGGCGGCGCGCTTCAAGCGGCGATCGGCCTCGATGAATATGCGGTGGTGCGCCCGGCGCTGGCGCGCGGCTTCGCCGGCAGCGCCACCGACGTGGCCGTGAAGGGCGATCGCTTCCGCCCGGTGCCGGAGAGCAAGGTGTCGCGCCGCGTGATCCAGATCTCCACGGTGACGCGCGAGAATGACAAGAACATCGTGCGCGTGCGCCCCTTCGCGCATGTGCATACCAACCTCGCCGCTCCCGTCGCGCCCGAGATCGCGACGCAGGTGCCTGAGTTCAAGGCCGCTGAGATCTTCGGCGGCACTGGCGAGGATCCGCCGATGGTGGTGACCTCGGCGAGCGACTCCATCTACGGCGCGGAGGTCGACGGCGAGGTCGCGATTTCGGTCAAGGACTTTCCGATGTCCGGCGCCGACTACGACGAGTCGGCGGCGCTCGATGTCGCCGAGGTCGAGGGCCGCGTGCGTCAGGCTGCACCCTTCCTCGCCACCGGCGCGGTCGAGATTGCTTCTCTCCCCTATGTCGACCCGGCGCGCTTCGATCTCGCCAGCGCCGATCCCAACGCCCTCAACGCCATTGCCGTCGCCATCACGCCGGAAAACGTGTCGCTGCTTGAGAAGTCCGACGAGCTCGACGATCTCGGCATCGAGGACAAGGTTCTGCCGGTCGTCGAAGGCGCTTCGCTTCGCAAGATGCTGATGGACGAAGGCGCCGATCAGGAAGCCGCCGCAGCGATCCAGTCGGCGCTGGTCGCCAACTTCTCCTTCGACTTTCGCGCCGGCCAGAAGGTGCGGCTCGGCCTGGCCCCCGATCCGGATACCGGCGCGATCCGCCCCGTGCGTGTCAGCCTCTACGAGTCCAACGACCGGCACATCGCGACCGTCGCCCTTTCCGACAACGGCGTTTATGTCGCCGCGCACGAGCCGGCGAAAGACGGCGAGCTGGAAGTGGCGGAGCAGGAGGTGCCGGTTCAGCCGGGCGCGCTGCCGACGGTCTATGACGGGCTATGGGGGACCGGCCTGACGCTCGGCATGTCGGAAGACGTGATCAAGCAGCTGATTCACGTCTTTGCCTATGACGCCGACTATCAGAGCCGGCTGTCGCCGAGCGACGACCTCGACGTGATCTATTCCGCCGACGGCAGCGAAGACCCTGCCGAGATCCTCTATGCCGCGCTCACCCTCGGCAACGTCACCCACAAGTTCTACCGCTTCCGCGACGCGACCGACGGCTCAGTCGACTACTACGACGCCGACGGGAAAAGCGCGAAGAAGTTCCTGGTGCGCAAGCCCGTGGCGACGGCGCGCTTCTCTTCCGGCTTCGGCATGCGCCGCCACCCGATCCTGCGCCGCTACCGCATGCACACCGGTGTCGATTGGGCGGCGCCGACCGGCACGCCGATCATGGCGGCCGGCGACGGCATCATCGAGAAGATCGGAACGCGCGCCGGCTATGGCCGCTCCATCACCATCAAGCACCTGCACGGCTACGAGACCACCTACAATCACATGAGCGGCTACGCCAAGGGCCTGAGGGCCGGCGACCGCGTCACGCAGAACCAGGTGATCGGCTTCATCGGCTCCACCGGGCTTTCGACCGGCCCACACCTCCACTTCGAGGTCTTGATCAACGGCCGCTTCGTCGATCCGATGAAGATTCGCGTGCCGCGCGGACGCGAGCTGACGGGAACCGAGCTCGCCTCCTTCGAACAGGAGCGCAAGCGCATCGACGACCTGCTCTCGAAGGACGAAGAGCACTTCGCCAGCACGAACTGAGGCTTACGCGTCGAGCGTCCTGAGGAAGTCGTGCGAGCGCTTGGCCAGGCGCCGCCAGTCGGACGGGTTGTCATGCTCGACCGTGAAGATGTCGGCCTTCGTCTTGAGCATCAGCGGCCAAAGCGCCTTCCACTCGATGATGCCATCGCCGGGCGCGGCCCAGCCGTCGTCCTCCTTGGTGCCGGGCGGCGCCGTGTCCTTCGGCTGGATGACCTGGATGCGGTCCGCATGGCGCTTGAGCTCCGTCGCCGGGTCGCCGCCGCCGCGCACGACCCAGGCGCAATCGATCTCCCAGCCGACATCCGGCCCTGCCGCCGCGAAGATATGGTCGAGCGGCCGCGAGCCGTCGTCGAGCTTGGCAAACTCGAAATCGTGGTTGTGCCAGGCGACCTTCAGCCCCACTGCCTTCGCCCTCTCCGCACCCTTCTGAAGCGCTTCGCCGAGGCGTTTCCATCCGTCCGCCCGCGTGTCGCGCTCCTCCGGCGGTATCCACGGCGAGATCATCAGCGAGGCGCCGAGCGTCTGGCGATGTCGACGAAGCGCTCCGTCTCGTCGACGAGGCCGGAGAGCGGCATGTGAAAGCACGGGCAGGTGAGCCCGGCGGCGTCGATCATCCGCCGGAACGCCTTCGGATCGTCGCCGTAATTCGGCAGGAACGGCTCGACCGCGTCGTGCCGATCTCCGCCAGCCGCTCGAGCACCGGCTGAAGCGGCGGAAAATTGCGCGCTGAATAAAGCGCGAAGGAAAGCTTGAAGCGCGACATCTCTGAGCTCGTCCTAGGCCGCCCTCTCCTTGTCGAATTCCAGAAGCTCGATCAGCGCGCCGAGCTGGCTCTCCGTGTCGAAATAGGCATAACGGCCGCCGACGAACTCGCCCTTCTGGAGAAGTGGATACCCATCCTTTTCGAAGGTCGCGGTCTTCGCCTTCATGCCTTTGACCTTGAAGGCGAAGTGGTGGAAGCCGGGCCCGTTGCGGTCGAGGAACTCGCGCCAGCAGCTCGGCTCGTTGTCGGGCTCGATCAGCTCCAGCGTGGTGTTGCCGAAGTTGAAGAAGGCGAGCTTGCCCCGCGCCTCCGTGGGCTTGCCCTTGTACTCGGCCTCGCTCTTGCTCAGCGGGTCGGTGACCACCGTCTCCGGCACCGGCATGTCGAAGAACTCCGCCATCCAGGTCTTGGTCTTCTCGATATCGTGGGTGATGAACGCGACCTGGAAGATCATTTGGTCGTCGAAGCGCGGGCTCGGCATCTGGTGGCATCCCTCTTGAGTTTCATTTTGGTCGACAGACGACGCGCTCCGGCGGCGGAGAGCCGGTCGGCGTCGCCGGTATTCTACGGGGTCCAGGGCCTCACATTCGACGTCCTGTCTCGGCGTCGAACACATTGATCTTTTCGAGCGGCAGTGCGACCGACATGGTCGGCGATTGCCGGTGACGGTCGGCGGTCCGCGGGTCGACGCGCACTGCGATCGTGTCTGCGCCGAAAGACAGGAAGGCGATCGCTTCGGCCCCCGACTTTTCCACGAACTGCACCGGCAGGTCCAAGGTCAAGGCGCGCCCGGGCGGCGTCTCGCCCGCTACATGGAAGTGCTCCGGGCGGAACCCCAGTCTGACCGTCGCGCCCTCCGCCGGTTGATGCCGCCACGGATAGTCGGAAAGATCGAAGAGGATGTTGGAGCGCTCCTCGACGGCGGCCGCGCCGCCGTTCGCCCGCTTGATCACGCCGTCCACCATGTTCATCGAGGGCGAGCCGACGAAATCGGCGACAAACACGTTCTCCGGCCGGTCGTAGATCTCGTCCGGCGTGCCGAGCTGCTGGATGACGCCTTTGTTCATGACGGCCATCTTGGTCGCCATGGTCATCGCCTCCACCTGGTCGTGGGTGACGTAGATGACGGTGTTCTTGAGCCGATTGTGGAGCTTCTTGATCTCCAGCCGCATCTCGGTCCTGAGCTTGGCGTCGAGGTTGGACAAAGGCTCGTCGAAGAGGAAGAGGCCGACCTGTTTGACGAGTGCACGGCCGATGGCGACGCGCTGCCGCTGGCCGCCGGAAAGCTGCGCCGGCTTGCGGTCGAAGAGATGATCGATCTGCAGGAGCCTCGCCGCCCAGTCGATGCGGCTTTCAATCTCTTCGGTGGAGAGCTTCCGGCCGCTCAAGCCGAAACGCAGGTTCCCCTTCACCGTCTTCGTCGGGTAGAGCGCGTAGGATTGGAACACCATCGCCAGCCCACGGTCCTTCGGATCGAGATCGGTCACGTCGCGCCCGTCGACGTGTATCTCGCCGGAATTGATGTCGAGCAGGCCGGCGAGGATGTTGAGCAGCGTGGTCTTGCCGCAACCCGAAGGCCCGAGCAGCACGAGGAACTCCCCGTCGTCGACCTGCAGGTCGAGATTCTCCAAGACGGTCAGCGCGCCGTAGCGCTTGATGATGTTGCGGAATTCAACAGTCGACATCTTTTGCCCTTGAGCGCTTCGGCGGCGCCACCCGTCTGCGGCGCCGTCTCCATCACGCGATCGGTCGGCCCCCTTCATGAGCGCCGGCCCGACGCAAGCGGGCCGGCGCTATGTCACACATCAGAAGATGGCGTCGTATTCGCTCTTCAGCTGCTCGATGACATCGTCGGCGGTCATGGAGTCGTCGCCCTGGTAGGTGAACATGACGTTCCAGACCGAGTTGATCCAATCCGTGTCGGCGATGTTGAACGGGCTCTGCACGCTGAAATTCGGCTTCTTCAGCGATGCAAGGACGAGCTCGTTGCAGGCGTCGAGCTTGTCGCTGGGAACATCGACACGCACCGGGCTCGACCCTTTGATCGACGCGAACTCGGCGTTGATCTTGGGGTCGACGACGATGCTGGCGAACTCCAGCTCGGCATTAAGTTGGTCTTCGGGAACGCCGCCGAGGATGCCGAAGGAATCGACCGTCACCGAGAGCCCCTTGGTGCCGGGGATGTTGATGCAGTTGAAGTCCTCGCCGAGCTTCTTGCCGTTGGCGAGCCACTGACCCTTCATCCAGTCGCCGTGGATCTGCATGAGCGCCTTGCCGGAGATCACCGTGTTGGTCGTCTCGTTCCACTGGCGGTTCACCCAGCCCTCGTCGGTCTGGTCCGCGATCTTGCGAAAGAGCTCGATCGTCTGGCGCACCCCGGGTTCGTCGAAAACGGCCCGGTCTGGCTGCCCATCGGCACCGTAGAAACGGTTGAAGACATCCGGACCGGCGACGGCGGCGAGCAGTGCATGGAAGGTGTAGCCGGCCTGGAAGGTGTTGCCGCCGATGGCGATGAAGGTGTAGCCGGCGTCCTCTACCTTCTTCTCGTCGGCCCACATGTCGTCGAGCGACGTCCATTTGGTGGGGTCGACGCCTGCCGCCTCCGCGACATGCATGTTGTAGTACACCATGCCGTCGATGTGCACGGCGGTCGGCGCCTTGCGGATCTCGCCGTCGACCTTGATCGAGCGCAGCACCGTCTCCGGGAAGTTCGGCGTCGCGCCGATCTTGTCGAACACTTCATCGAGCGACTGACCGTAGCCGCGCGCGCTGAGGTCGCGGTAGAAACCGGGCTGCGAGTTGATGAAGACGTTCGGCGGGGTGCCGGCGACGACCAGGCTGACCAACGGGCTCGACCCGGCCTGCTCGTGCGGCACCGACATCTCGGTGATCTTGTTGCCGCGCGACTCGAACTCCTTGACGATGACGTTGAGCGCGCCGATCTCGCTCTCGTTCGACCACGAATGAAAAAGCTTCAGTTCGGTGGCGTTCGCCGACGACAGCATCGTCCCGAACGCGAGCGCCACGCCGGCGCCTAAAAGTGCTTTGCTCGACATCGTTTCACTCCCTCGCTTGTTTCGCTCTTCGTTGTCACCGGCGCTCGCGCGGAGCGGCCGGAATTTTGCCGATTGTCCGATGGGTCTCGCCGCCTCCTAGCCCTTGATCGCGCCGGCGGTGATGCCGCGGACGAAGAACTTGCCGAGGCCGAAATAGACGACGAGCGGCGGGATCGCCGTCAGAAGCGCCGCCGCCATGTCGATGTTGTAGTGAACGTCGCCGCGCTCGGTGATCACGGTGTTGGCGAGGATCACCGTCATCGGCTGCGTGCCCATGCCGCCGAAGGTGAGGCCGATCAGGTAGTCGTTCCACACGTTGGTGATGACGAGGATCAGCACGACGACCATGATGTTGCCGGACATCGGCAGGATGATCTCCGCGAAGATGCGCCAGAAGCTGCCGGAATCCATCACCGCGGCGTTGATCAGCTCGCGCGGGATGTCCTTGTAGAAATTGCGGAAGATGAGCGTGAGCAACGGCATCATCAAGACGGCGTGCACCACCGCGATCGCCCAAACGGTGCCGAAGATGTGCATCTTCGCCGTCAGCACCACGAGCGGGATCATGATGATCTGGAACGGAACGAAGGCGCACATGAACAGGATGAACAGGAAGCTGTTGGCCCAGCGCACGTTCCACAGCGCCAGCGCGTAGCCGGTCACCGACGACAGCCCGATCGACAAGACGATGCTCGGGAACAGGATCTTCATCGAGTTGAAGAAGCCGTGCTTGACGCCCTCGCAGGTCATGCCGGCGCAGATCTCCGACCATGCCTTCCACCAAGGCTCGAGCGTCCACGTCGTCGGCAGCGCGAAGATGTCGCCGGCGGCGATCTGGTCCATCGTCTTGAAGGACGTGACGAAGACCACGTAGAACGGCACCGCCACGAAAGCTGCGCACATGCTGAGGAAGACGATGTTGGCGATGGTCGAGCCGCGGACGCGACGCGCGCGCCGACGCGTGCCCGCGCCGATGACAGGCGAAGCGATGCTGCCGGCGGCGGGCGCGCTCATCCGGCGGCCTCCTCGCGCCGGCGCTGCTGCCAGGCGGTGACGGCGACGAGCGGCAGGAAGATCACCAGCGTGATCACCAGCATGATGACCGCGGCGGCGGAGGCGAAGCCGATATTGCCGCGCGTCGCGTAGGCGTTGATGGCGAAGTAGGCCGGCGTCCAGGTGGAGGTGCCCGGCCCGCCGTTGGTCATCGCCACGACGATGTCGTAGGCCTTCACCACGCCGAGCGAGAGCAGGATGGCGCAGGTCAGGAACGTGAACTTCATCATCGGGATGATGATCTCGGTGTAGAGCCGCCAGAAGCTGACGCCGTCGAGCCGCGCGGCGCTCCAGATCTCGCCGTTGATCGACTTCAGCCCCGCAAGCATCAGCGCCATGTAGAAGCCGAGCCCGTGCCAGATCGACGCGATGATGATGCCGTACATCGCCGTCTCCGGCTCGCGCAGCCAGTTGAAGGAGGCTCTCTCCCACCCGAGCTGGTGCAGGAAGTTCTCGATGCCGAGCGCCGGGTTGAACATCCAGCGCCACACGATGCCGGTGACGATGAGCGAGATGGCGAGCGGATAGAGGAAGACGGTGCGGAAGAAGCCCTCGCCGCGCTTCTCCCGCTCCACCATGGCAGCCAGGATGAAACCGAGCACGATGGCGAGCGCCGAGCCGACCCCGAGCACGATCAGGTTCTTGAGCGAGGTCGCCCAGGCGTCGTTGTGGGCGAGCCGGTCGTATTGCCGGAGCCATTCGTCGGGATTGATGGTGTAGTCGGGGAAGCGGCGGCTGCGCGTGAACGACATGAAGATCGTCCAGCCGATGGCGCCGGCAAAGGCGATGGCCGTGACCGCGACGGCCGGCGTCAGCGCCAGCTGCGGGGCGACTTTCGACCACCTGACCGCCATCGCTTCCTCCCCGAAGAAGCGCGGCCCTGCCTGTTGCTTTTCGTTGCCGCCTTCGGGCCGGCGGGCTTCTCCGGCCCGCGCTTATCGACCCTCGGCGGCGAAGCGAAGCGCGGCTTCCCGCACTCGCTCCTATTCAAATATGAACAGAGCCGTGTCTATAATGAACTATAAGCGCGGCGGAGAACCTGTCAATCGGCGGTGGTGCGGAGGAAGCGTCGACACCGCCGTCCGCTAATGGCGCGCCCGCAGGAGCAGCGCGCCGCAACGCGAACCTCCTCCGGGTCTCGGGAGAAGGTTCTCGGCGCGATGCGTGACCGTCTTGCCAACGCCCCTCCTCCGTTTCATCATCCGTCCCACAACAATCGCCGCTCCTTCGAGGCGCGGCTTGCGCCGCGCTCCTCAGAAAGAGGGATGACAGTCCGCGGCGACGGGGAGGAATGTGCCATGCCGTCGGGGCTCCAGCTCTCGCGCGAAGCGCTTCTTGACGCCTACCGCCGCATGCGGACGATCCGCGATTTCGAGGACCGCGTGCACGAGGAGTTCTCCGCCGGCGGCATTCCCGGCTTCGTGCATCTCTACGCCGGCGAGGAGGCGTCCGCCGTCGGCGTCTGCCTGCACCTCGACGATCGCGACGCCATCGCCTCCACCCATCGCGGCCACGGCCACTCGATCGCCAAGGGCTGCGACGTCAACGCCATGATGCACGAGATCTTCGGCCGCAAGGAGGGGCTTTGCGGCGGCAAGGGCGGGTCTATGCACATCGCCGACCTGTCGAAGGGGATGCTCGGGGCGAACGGCATCGTCGGCGCCGGCGCGCCGCTCGTCTGCGGCGCCGCGCTCACCGCCAAGACGCTCGGCACCGGCGGCATCGCCGTCTGCTTCGTCGGCGACGGCGGCTCCAACCAGGGCACGACGCTCGAAAGCTACAACCTCGCCAAGGTGTGGAATTTGCCGGCGATCTTCGTGGTGGAGGACAACGGCTACGCGGAGTCCACCGCGTCCGAATGGTCGGTCGGCGGCAGCCAGGTCGGCCGCGGCGAGGGCTTCGGCCTGCCGGCGCGCGAGGTCGACGGCTTCGACTTCTTCGCCGTCTACGATGCCGCCGGCGAGGCGATCGAGCGCGCGCGCTCCGGCGCCGGCCCGAGCCTCATCCACATGCGGCTCGCCCGCCATTACGGCCACTTCGAGGGCGACGCCATGACCTATCGCGGCGGCGACGAGATTGCGCTGGTGAGGGCCAATTCCGATCCGATTCAGCTCTTTCGACGCCGCGTCGGCGAGACGGCGCTCTTGGACGCCAAGGAGCTCGACGAGATCGACAGAAGCGTGAAATCCGAGATCGACCGGTGCGTGACGCAGGCGAAGTCCGCCGCGCTCCCCACCGAGGCCGATCTCCTGACCGATGTCTACGTGAGCTACTAGGAGCGAGAGGGGCCGCTGCGTCTGAGCGCGAACCTTCTTCCATGGGGAGAAGGTGGCTGCGGAGCAGGCGGATGAAGGGGTGACGAGAATGAAGGCAATGTCGCAGCCCCTCACCCGTCGCCTTCGGCGACACCCTCTCCCCAAGGGAGAGGGTTGCGTTGCGACCGAATTCTAGGGAGGCAGTTCAGTGTCGAAAAAATCCTACCGCCAGGCGATCTTCGAGGCGCTGCGCGACGAGATGCGGCGCGATCCCCGCGTCGTCATCATGGGCGAGGACATCGCCGGCGGCCTCGGCGCGCCGGGCGAGGACGACGCCTGGGGCGGCCCGCTCGGCGTCACCAAGGGGCTGATGAGCGAGTTCGGCCGCGACCGCGTGCTCGACACGCCGATCTCCGAGTCGGCCTTCATCGGCGCCGCCGCCGGCGCCGCCGCCACCGGCCTTCGCCCCGTCGCCGAGCTGATGTTCGTCGACTTCATGGGCGTCTGCTTCGATCAGATCTTCAACCAGGCCGCCAAGTTCCGCTACATGTTCGGCGGCAAGGCGGTGACGCCGCTGGTCGTGCGCACCATGTACGGTGCCGGCTTCCGCGCCGCCTCCCAGCACTCGCAGTGCCTCTATCCCCTCTTCACCCACATCCCCGGGCTGAAGGTCGCGCTGCCCTCCAACCCCTACGAGGCCAAGGGCCTCCTGACGCAGGCGATCCGCGACGACGATCCGGTCGTCGTCTTCGAGCACAAGGCCATGTACGACACCGAGGGCGAGGTGCCGGACGAGCCCTACGCCATCGCCTTCGGCGAGGCGAACGTCACCCGCGAGGGCGACGACGCCACGATCGTCGCCTTCGGCCGCATGGTGAACTTCGCCAACGAGGCGGCCGACAATCTGAAGAAACGCGGCGTCAGCTGCACCGTCGTCGATCCGCGCACCACCTCCCCGCTCGACCGCGAGACGATCCTGGAGACGGTCGAGGAGACCGGCCGCCTCGTCGTTGTCGACGAGGCGCATCCGCGCTGCGGCATGGCCGCCGACATCGCCGGCCTCGTCGCCGAGAACGCCTTCGGCGCGCTCAAAGCGCCCATCAAGCTCGTCACCGCGCCGCACGCGCCGGTGCCCTTCTCCCCGGCGCTTGAGGACATCTACATCCCCTCCGTCGCCAAGATCGAAGCCGCCGTCACCGCGATCGTCGATTACGGCGCCAAGGAGGCGGCCGAATGAGGCCGGTTGCATGAGCAACGACAACGAGGAAGGCGAAGCCTACGCGCCTGAAGGCGAAGCGCTCGCGAAGAAATCCACGGCGCCGATCCGCCCGATCACCATGCCGAAATGGGGTCTCGCCATGGAGGAGGGCCTGCTCGCCCGCTGGGCGGTCGAAGAGGGTGCCGAGATCGCCGCCGGCCAGGAGATCATGGACATCGAGACGACGAAGATCGCCAACGTCTTCGAAAGCCCCGTCTCCGGCGTGCTCCGCAAGAGGGTCGTCAAGGAGGGCGAGACGGTGCCGGTCGGCGCGCTCCTCGGCGTCGTCGCCGAGCCGGGCACCGATCAGGCGGAGGTGGACAGGTTCGTCGGCGCCTTCCTGGAGAGCTTCACGCCGGCGGAGACCGGCGAGAGCGCGCCGGTGCCCGAGACCATCGACGCCGGCGGACGGCGCATCCGCAGGCTCAAGGCGGGATCGGGCGGAACGCCCGTGCTGATGATTCACGGTTTCGGTGCCGACCACACGACCTGGATGTTCAACCAGGCGGAGCTTTCCGCCGACCGCGAGGTCCACGCGATCGATCTTCCCGGCCATGGCGGCTCGGAGAAGAGCGTGGGGATAGGCACGGTCGAAGCGCTCGCCGAAGCCGTGCTCGCCTACATGGACGCGGCGGGATTGGAATCCGCGCATCTTGTCGGCCATTCGCTCGGCGGCGCGATCGCCGTGGAGATCGCCGCGACGGCACCCGACCGCGCAACCGCGCTGACCCTCATCGCGCCGGCCGGATTCGGAGCTGAGATCGCGCAGGATTTCATCGATGGCTTCATCGGCGAGAGTCGCGCGCGCAAGCTCCGCCCGGTGCTCGAGATGCTCGTCGCCGACCCCGGCATCGTCACCGCCGACATGGTCGAGGAGGTCCTCAAGTTCAAGCGCCTGGACGGCGCGCTTTCCGCGCTTCAGGCGATCGCCGCGGCGAACTTCGCCGCCGGCGCGCAGAAGACCTCGGTGCGCGAGAAGCTCGCCGGACTGAGCGCACCGGTGCATGTCGTCTGGGGCGAAGGCGACCGCGTGCTCCCCGCGCGTCACGCCGAGGGCCTTCCCGCCTCCGTCAAGGTCAGCAAGGTCGCCGACGCCGGCCATATTCCGCACATGGAGAAGGCGGCGGAGGTGAACGCAGTGATCAAGGCGATCGACTAGCGCTCCGCCTCGCCGCCTACGCCGCTCGCAGCCGCCACCATAACTCCGTGCTCGCCGCACCAAATCCCGCCGCGACGGCAAGGCCCGCTACGATGCCACCGACAAAGGGCACAAGCGCGACGAGCCCCAGGATGACGACGCCGAGGAGCGCCCAGCCGACGCGGCCCGCCCGTCCGACTTCGCGGGGACCACGCCGCCGGACGAAGAGGCCGATGAAATAGCCGATCGTCACTGTCCCCAGGAGCACCGTTGCTGCGATCGCGATCATCAGCGCGCCGCCCAGCGGGATGCCGATGATGGAGACGAACAGCAGTCCCGCGACGGCCAGCCCGACGAGAAGAATGGCGATCCCGCGTCCGAGATTGGACCAGGGGTGGTCACGGAGGCCCGTCACAGCGTCGGCCATGAAGCCGGGAAACGCCAGCTGCACGACGGCGACGAGCAGAAGCGTGGCGATGGTCCAAGAGACGGCGATGAAGATGCCGATGCCGACGATGGCGAGGCCGATCGAGCGAAGATCGGGCACCTCGATCTCGACATGACGTATCTCGCCGCCGATCCTCGCGCCATCCGCAATCTCGGGCTCCGCTGCGCCGCGGTAGATCAGATCGCCGGCGATCCTGGCGTTCGGCCCGATGACGATGCGCTCGGCGATAAGGTCGGCTTTCCCGTCGACGTCGCCCGAGATGGTGATGCGGCGTGCCGCGGCGCGAAGGCTGCCGCCGACGCGTCCCTCCATTTCGATCGTCTCGCCGGCCGCGCGAACGTCGCCGCCGATCTGCCCGCCCGAAGCCACCCTCAGCGATCGCCCGGCGGCGACGAGATCGTCCTCGACAACGCCGCCAACGGTGACGTTTGCGCCCGCGACGATCATGTCCGAGGCGCGGCCGCCCCGCTGCTCGACGTCGTAGCCGGCGACGATCGCGTTCCTGACCGTCGCATTGTCGAGCGTGACGTCACGGCCTGCCGCGAAGACATCGTCGGTGACATTAGCCTTGATCGTGACCGATCGCCCGGCAAGAAACTGAACGTCGCTGTAGCTTCCCTCGAGCGTGACGGTCTCCTGCCCAACGTCTTTCGTCTGCGCTGACGCGTGAGGGACCGGACTGCCGGCGAGGAGGATGCCGAGCCCAAGGCCGACGAGCGCCCGAAGATGTGCCTTCAGCGCCACGCGTGCGTATTGAGCAGATGCCATGAGCTCGCCTCCCTCCGGCGCAGTATCGCTTGGCAGCGTATGGGATGATCTCGGGCCACAGCTTGCGATGGATCAATCGAGACGGCAGCGAAGGAGCATCCGCGCCGAGGCCCGAACGCCGTTGAATCGCTCAGCCGAGCTTGTAGTCGCGGGTCGCCTCCGGATCGTCGGTCGAGAAGGGCAGCGCCTTGAGCTCGGCGAAGACCGCGTCGGGAATCGGCCACGCCGCCCATTCGAGCGTCTCGTGCACGCGCTCAGGCTTGGTCACGCCACAGATCGTCGCGGTGATGCGCGGGTCGCGCATGGAGAACTGCAGCGCCGCCGCGCCGAGCGGGACCTTGTGCCTCGCGCAGATCGCTTCGATCCTGCGGATCGGATCGAGCATTGCGTCCGAAGCCTCCTGGTAGGCGTAGCGCGGATAGGCGGCCGAGCCCTTGGCGAGCACGCCGCTTGCGTAGGGCGCGGCGTTCAAGACCGCGATCCCCCTGCCGACCGCGAAGTCGATCATCGCCTCCGCGTTGCGGTTCGCGAGCGTGAAGCGGTTGTGGGTGACGAGCGCATCGAAATCCCAGTCGGCGAGGAGCGGCATCATGATGTCGACGCGACCCGCCGCGAGCCCGACCGCTTGCGCGAGTCCCTCCTCCTTCATCTTGAAGAGCTCCGCGACGGCGCCCTTCGGGCCGGTCACCTCGGCAAGCTCCGGCACGTATTCCGGGTCGTGCAGATGGAGGATGTGGGCGCGGTCGAGCCCGAGCGTCTTGAGGCTCGTCTCGATCGAGCGCCGCGCCTGGCCGGCATCGAGCCGGTTCGTCTCGATGTCGCGGTCGAGCTTGGTGGAGATGATGACGCCTTCCGGAAGCCCGCCGCGCTCGCGGATGACGGCGCCGACCCGCTCCTCGCTCCGGCCCATGCCGTAGTTCCGCGAGGTGTCGATGAACGTCGCCGGGCCGTCGAAGACCGCACGGATCGTCGCCTTCGCCCGCTCCTCGTCGACGGCGTAGCCATAGGTGTCGGGCATGTTGCCGAGCCCCGACGTGCCGAAGCCGATCTTCGGCACCTTGAGCCCGGTCCGCCCGACGGGCGCTTTCTCGAGTTCTCCCGCTCCCGGCATTGTCATCCTCTTCGAACGCGTCTTCGGCGGGGGAGCATGGCCATCAGCGTGCGCTTTCGCAACGGGCAACCCGCGATATGATGGCTGTCGAATGGAGAGCCGTGATGCCGATGACGATACCCTTGCGCCATTTTGCCGGCTTTGCCGCCGTCCTTTCCCTCCTGACCGCACCGTTTGCCGGCCTGCATGCAGAGCCCGCCGCGATCTATTCGCCGATGGACCGGGTGCACCCGGTCTACGCCGCCAACGGCATGGTCGCGAGCCAGGAGGCGCTCGCGACGAATGTCGGCGTCGATATGCTGAAGCGCGGCGGAAATGCGGTCGACGCCGCGGTCGCGGTCGCCTTCGCGCTTGCCGTCACCCTGCCTGAGGCCGGCAACCTCGGCGGCGGCGGCTTCATGCTGGTTCACATGGCGGCAAGCGGCGAGACCGTCGCCATCGACTATCGCGAGAAAGCGCCTGCCGCAGCGAGCCGCGACATGTTCCTCGACGCGGAAGGAAACGCAGACCCGGAGCTTTCGCGCTGGAGCGGGCTTGCCACCGGCGTGCCGGGCACCGTTGCCGGCCTGGCGCTCGCACTTCAGCGCTACGGCACGATGAGCCTCGCCGAGGTCATGGCGCCGGCGATCGCGCTGGCCGAAAGCGGCGTTGAGGTAACGCCCGGCCTCGCCGAAGCGTTCGCCAGAAGCCACGACACCTTCGCCAAATACCCATCATCCGCTGCGATCTTCCTGAAGCCTGACGGCGGCGATTTCGCGCCGGGCGAGCGGCTGGTGCAGAGCGACCTCGCGAAGTCCCTGAAAGCGATCGCGAAGGACGGCCCCGATGCCTTCTATCACGGCGAGACCGGTAGACTGATCGCGGCTGAAATGGCCCGCTCCGGCGGGCTGATCACGACCGACGACCTCGCGAGCTACAAGGCGGTCGCGCGCGAGCCGGTCCGCGGCACCTATCGCGGCTACGACATTCTCTCCATGCCGCCGCCCTCCTCCGGCGGCACCCATATCATTGAGATTCTCGACATCCTGGAAGGCTACGACATCGGCGCGCTTGGCTTCGGCAGCGCAAACACGATCCACCTGATGGCGGAAGCGATGAAGCGCGCCTATGCCGACCGCAGCGAATATCTCGGCGACAGCGATTTCGTCGATGTGCCGCTGAAAGGACTGACGAGCAAGGCCTACGCCGACGCGCTCCGCGCCACGATCGACCCGGAACACGCGACGCCTTCAGTCGAGATCAAACCTGGCGGCCCCCTCCCTTATGAAAGCGATCAGACCACGCACTTCTCCGTCGTCGACAAGGACGGCAACGCCGTCTCGAACACCTACACCTTGAACTTCCTCTTCGGCTCGGGGCTGGTCGCCGAGGGCACCGGCATCCTTCTGAACAACGAGATGGACGACTTCTCCGCCAAGCCGGGCGCGCCGAACGCCTATGGCCTGATCGGCGGCGACGCCAATGCCGTGGAAGCGGGAAAGCGACCGCTTTCTTCGATGAGCCCGACCATCGTGCTCAAGGACGGAAAGACGTTCCTGGTGACCGGCAGCCCCGGCGGCAGCCGCATCATCACGACGGTGCTGCAGGTCATCATGAATGTGATCGACCACGGCATGAACGTCGCGGAGGCGAGCGCCGCGCCGCGCATGCATCACCAGTGGCTGCCGGACGAGCTCAGGGTCGAGGACGGCTTCAGCCCCGACACGCTGAAGCTGCTCGAAGCGATGGGCCACACGGTGGCCGTCAAGTCGACGATGGGCTCGACGCAATCGATCATGCGTCGCGACGGCGCGCTCTTCGGCGCGTCCGATCCGCGCCGGCCGGACGGCTTGGCGGCGGGATACTGAGATGCACCATGAGCCGGGCCTTCACCAAGGAAACGGACGACGTTCCGCAGCTGCCGGACCGACCGGTCAGCGGCCATCCGAACTTCGTGACCGAGCGCGGGCTCGCACTGATCGAGGCGGAGATCGAGCGGTTCCGGCACGCCCTTGCAGAGGCGCAAGCGTCATCCGACCGCGACAAGATCGCCGCCGCCGGCCGCGAGCTCCGTTATTGGACCGCACGCCGCGCCACCGCCGAAGTGCAGCCCCCGCCTTCCGACCGCAGTCGCGTCCAGTTCGGCTGCCGCGTCACGATCGCGCGTGACGACGGGCGAAGGCAGACGTTCCGGATCGTCGGGGAGGACGAGGCAGACCCCGCGGCGGAGACGCTGTCATACGTGTCGCCGCTCGCCCGCGCGCTGATTGGCAAGGACGTCGGCGACGTCGTCAGCGTCGGCCAGGGTGAGGCAGAGATACTCGCGATCAAGGCCTAGGTCGGCAAGGCCGGCATTGCTGCCGCCGTCGGGACTCCGCTGCATCTTGCGCCGCGAGCGCCGGCGGCGCGCTCAACCGGGAACGGCGCGGACTCAGGCTTCGCCCAGTCCCAATTCCCGCCGCAGCTTCTTCGTCAGGCCCTGCGCCACGAGACGATGGCTTTCCGCCAGGTAATCGCAAAGTGCGGCGTCATCCATCGTCTCGTCGGTCTGGCGCTGGATCCATTTCATCCCGCGCGACGCGAGATAAGGCGCCGGCCGAAGGCCCGGCTGCTCGCCCAGAATATCGAAGGCTACGGGTGAGCATTTGAACGTGACGCCAAGCGCCTCCGGATCTGATTCCGGGGCGCTCCAGCCGGCAATGGCAAAAACCTTACCGCCGACCTTCCACACATGCGCCCCGCCCCACTGGACCACGTGCGTGGTCTGAGGAAGCGAGGCGCAGAAGCTGTTGTATTCGTCGAGCGTCATCGATCGGCCGGTCCGGGGCGCGCGCTCAGGACGCCGTGTTGCCAAGCTCGGCGAGCAGCCAGTCGCGGAAGAGCTTGACCTCGGCGCGTGCGAAGGCACCGGGCGCGCCGACCAGCCAGTAGCCCGTCGCGCCCTGAACGACCGGCGCGTCGAGCGCGACGAGCTCGCCGCTCTCCATGGCGTCGTCGGTCAGCGGCTGCCGTCCGAGCACGATCCCGAGGCCGCGCGTCGCCGCATCGAGCCCGAGCCCGACCGTGTCGACGCGGATTTCCCCGCCCGTCTGCGGCGCCTCGATGCCGGTGGCGGCGAACCAAGCCGACCAGTCCTCGCTGACATTCGTGATATGGATCAGCGCCACGTTCCCGAAGAGATCGGCGCCGGCGAGGCCGGCGAGCCTGGCCTTCAGCTCCGGCGCGCAGACCGGAACGAGCGTGTGCCGGATGAACTCGATCCACTCGCCATCGGCGCCCGGCCGAGGAGCAGCAGCGATGCGGATCGCGAGGTCCACATTGTCGACGGCAAGATCCACGTGGCGCTGCGACGAGTCGAGGCTCAGGCGCAGATCGGGATATTGCTCCACGAAGCGCGGCAGGCGCGGCATCAGCCAGCGGCTGACGAAGGTCGGCGCGATGCTGACCGAAAGATCGCCTCCGGCACGCCGGCCGGGCAGCCGCTCCGTCGCCGCAACGATGATCTGGAGCGCCTTCTCGACGTCCGGGTAATACGCCTCGCCGGCGCGCGTCAGGGAAATGCCCTTTGGCCCGCGCACGAAGAGCTCTGTCCCGAGCCATGTCTCCAGAGTCTGGATGCCGTGGCTGACGGCGCTCGGCGTCAGGTGCACCTCCTCTGCCGCCAGCCTGAAGCTCTTCACGCGGGCGGCGGCTTCAAAGAGGCGCAAGGTCGTAACCGGCGGAAGCCTGAGGGCCATTCGCCCTCAGTGCAGCGCCAGCCGCTCGCTTGTCAATTTCGTTCGGAACAGGCGTGCAGTTGCGCGCTCGCGGCAAGCGAAGGCCTGTCCGCTCGCGGCTTCGAAATGTCGGCCCGAAGGTGAAGGCCATGGCGCACGCGACGGGCGGAGCGCCGAATCGCCTGCGCACCGGATATCAGCGCTTCGCGAATCGCATCCTGACGCAGCTGGATCGCCCTCGCGAGCAGCCGGTCCTTTTCCGTGTCTCCGGAGAAGCGATGCATGGCTCAACCCTCCGCCAGACGGCCGGCGACGGCCACGGACCGACGGACACGCCTCGCCTCGATCTCTCTCAGCGTCTCGCGTGCCTCGCGATATTGCGCCCGCCGCGCCTCGTTCGCCTCGCTGCGCCATTCCGCCAGTCGGTCCGTCGGGTCATCTCCGAACGGGAGCGTAAGGGCGCGATTGATGTCGGAGCGGCGCACGCCGATGTCGGCAAGCTGCGCGTCGCTCCAATGCGCCATTGACAGCACCTGCTTGCGCCGGCGGCGGGCGCGCATGAAACGCAGAACCGCGTCGGACGGGAGCGAAAGGAGTCTGGAAAAGGCGTTCTTTGCCGGCATGGCAATCACCATCGTGCGAGCCCTTGCGGTTCGCGCCCGGACGGCGCGAGCTTCAGCCCGGCATCGCACGGGACTGATCTATTGACGCGCGGCTGACGGGGAAAACGAGTAATTCTGGCCAGCCCGGACAGAAAAATTCACCGGTCCCCTCGCCGGCCAGTATTGCGGCCCGCCGTGCCCGGGCTTCCGGTTTACGGGCGGCTCCGGCATCATCCAGGCGATGGCAGACGTCTTCCTCAGCTATTCGCGCGAGGACCGCGAGCGGGTGCGACCGCTCCAGTCCCGGCTCGCCGAGCGCGGGCTCGACATCTTCTGGGACACCGAGATTCTGCCCGGACACCGCTGGGACGAAGAGCTTCAGCACAAGCTCGAATTCGCAAAATGCGTTCTGGTCGCGTGGTCCGCGAACTCGGTGCGCTCCCATTGGGTGAAGGATGAGGCCAGCTACGGCCGCGATCGCAAAATGCTATTGCCGGTGACGATCGACGGCACGGAGCCGCCGCTCGGCTTCCGCCAGATCCAGACGGTCGATCTCTCGCATTGGAGCGGCAGCGCTGACGACCCTGCATTCGAGGAGGTCCTGCGCCAGGCGCAGCGGCTTGTCGGACGGGAATTGCCGGCATCTTCGGAGGCGGCCGGTCCGTCCATGCCTCGGAACAAGCGTCGCGCGGGCCTCGTCGCCGGCGCCGCGGCATTCGTCATCGTCGTGCTGGCCGCGGCGCTCTGGGCCTTTGTCGCGCCGGTCAGAACCTCAGTGTCCGCGCTCCTGGGCGGAGCCGCGACGCCGCTTGCGGAGCGCGCGGCGCCTGCGGTCGCCGAGGCACGGTCGCTGCCGGAGCCGGGCACGCGCATCAAGGAATGCCTGGACTGCCCCACGATGGTCGTGATCCCCGCCGGACAATCGCTTGTCGGCGCACCGGCGGACGCTGTCGGGGCCGGCGAGGCGCCCGCCAACCAGACGCCGCAACATCGCATCGTGATCGCGCAGCCTTTCGCGGTGTCGGAGCGCGAAGTGACGCTCGGCGAGTTTCAGCGCTTCGTCGAAGCGAGCGGCTACGCGATCGACCCGGGCTGCACGGTCTTCAGTGGCGGCTTCATTTGGGACAAATATGCAAGCTTCGAGCGGCCGGGCTATGCGCAGGACGCAGAGTTTCCGGCTGTCTGCGTGAGCTTCGAAGATGCTGAGGCGTACGCCGCGTGGCTGTCGGATCAGACCGGCGCGCGCTACCGCCTGCCGAGCGAGGCGGAGTGGGAATACGCGGCGCGCGCAGGCAGCGCCGCCGCTTATCCATTTGGCGACACCCCCAAGGCGTTCTGCAACTTCGCGAACCTTGCCGACGTCTCGGCCGCCAAGCTCCACCCGGGTTGGAGCGTCGCCGATTGCGACGACGGCCATGCCGGCGCGGCCGCGACCGGCTCATTCGCGCCGAACGCCTTCGGCGTCGCCGACATGCTCGGCAATGTCTGGGAATGGGTCGCCGATTGCTGGCACGATACCTATGAGCTGGCGCCGGTCGACGGCAGCGCTTGGACGGAGAGCGGCGATTGTCAGCGGCGCGTCGTGCGCGGCGGAAGTTGGGACGTTGGGCCGCGCGACATGCGCGTCTCGCTGCGCGGCAACCTCGCCGCGGATGCCCGACACGCCTTCTACGGCTTCCGCGTTGCGCGCTCCGATTAGCCTCGCCTGAAAAAAGAAAGGGCGGACCGGAGCCCGCCCTTTGCAATGCCTTGCCTCAGGCGGCTT
>Ga0315553_10001198_pt1 | contig 21911 bp, 24 predicted proteins | sample SalMarSW160140MG_FD_203099 | JGI IMG/M metagenome (GOLD analysis project Ga0315553, IMG submission 203099) | Salt marsh sediment microbial communities from the Plum Island Ecosystem LTER, Massachusetts, United States - Salt Marsh Sediment SW1601-40 ... | reverse complement strand
ACGCGCAAACGCTGGGGCTGTCAGTGCCTTATTACGATCCGCTCGAGCACTATGAGATCGTCAAGAACAAGTGGTTCGGCTTGCGCCCGCCAACCCCGCCGGCCGCCGATAATTGAACCATCGCGGGGTGGGTGGCTTAAGCGGCCGGAATGAGGTAGAGTTAATAGCAACGTTACGGGGCGGTTGTGTAACTCCTTCCGGGGAGAGTGAGTCATGCCCCTCAACGAAATTCCCAAATATCTTAGTGCCGAAATACGCGACCTGGTCGATGACGCCTTGGAGCATGCATGGCAGGAGTTGAGGAAGGACGCGCCTAGCGATGCCGTCCTCGCCAAACGGAAGTTAGCAGGGACGATTGTCGCTCTTGCCTCTGTGGGCGAGACCGATATGGCAAAGCTTAAGTCATTTGCTCTGCACGCTGCCAGAGCGAGTTGGAGACGGCGGTCCCTTTCGACGAGGAGACGGCGGTCCCTTTCCACGGCAAAGTCCTCGCCATGAGGACCTCAAAGGCGATCTCGAGGGTCTGCAAGGCTGTCGATGGCGTTCGGCTGTCGCGCGCTGCGACCCAGCATGCGATCGACCAGAGCCGCAAGTCCCTTGCGGAGACGCATGCCCTTCTCGTCGCCCTCCAGGCCGTTCAGTCCGGAGGCAATCCTCACCGGCCTGGTGGCCGGCGGCCACGGCGACGCTTGCTCCTGAAAGGCCCCGACTACTTGCATTCGCAAAGAACCGGCCGCTCAGGCTGACCTAGTGTGGCTTCTGCTCTGCTTGCCGGCTGGCGGCAATCTGGTTGAGCTTACTGAGCATCTTGCCGAGATTGTTTGTGAGCTCGACGGCTGCCGCCGGCGAGAGTGCGAGCCGCGCGGTGATATGGACCTGAGGTGACGCTTCGCTCTCCACGTCCGCTCCTCTAGGAGGAAGGACACGTGCGACGCCCATCGTGATGCTCAGAGTTCCTCCATCAAACGTCGTGCCAACCAGCTTATTGGCGTAGATCTCCTTGACCGATGGATCGTCGAAAATTGCCGGACTCTTCTTTTCAGCCATAGTGGGACCTTTCTAGTTTGAGGGTCCGCCAAACTCCCGATCTTCGCGGCGGGCGCCCCCTGCCGACTGGTCCGAACCAAAGACCGTCAGGTTCATGCGCGATTGTGCACGCTTGCTTGTAGGCGCGGAAGGAAGTCCCAGAGATCCCGATTGAGATCGCGCAGATCGCGGATCGTGGCGTAAAGCTCGTCAATCCGTGCTTGATCGACTTGCCGTGTTTCGCCGAATTTGAACCGGCCTTTTTGCTCGACGATGCGCAGCGACTGGGTATGGGTGATATAGCCATGATCATCCAGCATGAACATCGCGTGGTTGAACTCATTGCGCAGTCGCGTGGCCACCGTGAATCGCTCGATCAATTCATCGAGTTCCTCGCGGACTTCCTTCTTCGCAATGCGGATTACCGCTAGCCGCTGGATCAAATCCAGTCTGGCACGCGTGGTGTTGAGGGTTGAAAACACGATCGCGGCCGACACTTCATTCGTGTCCAGCAACAACATCATTACATAGATGAACATGCTCTCGTTGTTGGACCAGCTGAAAGAGAGATTCCCTATTAGGGCAAGCAACATCGTTCGCCGGTCCGCGGATTCGGGGGCGGCCGTCTCGATCGACTCGAAATCTGGTTTGGGAGGCAGCTGCGAAGCCATGTCAAAGACTCGCGTTTGACGCCTGAACGCGCGAAAATGCCCGCACGCCAGTGTCGATCCCCTTTGCCCCGGAGTCATCATATAGGCATCCGGCGCGGACTTCATAAGGGGTGTGATGATCATGTTCGGACTTCTGAAAGTCCGCCGCGCGCGCAAGGCTGCTGTCGCTTTGATCTCTCCGTTTGTGGAGCAGACTCAGCGGCGTTGCTCCTCGACACTGACGGAGCAAGCCTGGCTTGACCCCTACATGGTCGGGTTCATGAGCATGCTGATATCCCTGGCAGCGGAACGTGCAGCGGGTCATCTCGATTCTCACAGCGCCGGCCTGGTTCAACTCGAGGCTTGGCGGCAGGTGACCGGTTGCTCAGGCAACTTGATTGGCGAGGAGATCTGCCTCTTGAGCAGCAGCAATGACCGCAGGTTCGGACATGGCTGCTTCAATGCTGGCCGCTTCATGGATGAACTGACACGACCGACATCAGGTCATCCGGACCATCTCCCACCGGGATTCAACGTGCACGGCATAAGCTATGACGTTTCGGCGGCGACGGCCTTATGGTCGGAACTTTTCGACGCCTACTTGACTGCTCTCAACGGGCACCCAGAACCCGCGTAACACGTACGTCTCGCCTACAATGTTAGGTGTCTCTGGAAGCTTCTCCGGGCGCACCGGCTGTGCAATCTCAGCAAACGCGGCGAGAAAGTCCTCGACTAACTGCTCGTTTCCATGCTCCCGAATAGCAGTGAGAAAGCGTTCGAGCTGAAGCTCACGCGGTGATGTTTTTTCCGGTGACATTGACGCGACTCCCTTACGCAAACTGCACGCCACTGACGACCAAGGTCTCCGTTTACCGATCCACGATCCAATCCTACAACCCGAGGTTAAGGCCATACAACCCGGGTGTTTCAACTTTTTTGCTTTTTTGTGTCAGATATGTGGCACCCCATTGATATGGTTAACGCCAGGCGCCCGCTAAGTGACCTTTTTGAGCCAACTTAGAGGCACGCCGAGAGGGTCTAGGGGGTTAGAGGACTTAGCCGTTCTTAGGCCGCAGGCGGAGGATCCGTTGCCAGGTTCGCAGCCTGAGCAACATTGCTGTCGCGGTTTTTGGCGTTACTCCGATGATGCGGCTCGCCCTATAGGGGTTTAGTGCGGAGCCCATGGCGCGGCTGAGCATGATCAACTGCAGCCACTTATGTAACGGAACTTTGCTGTCCTCGAACACGGTGCCAAGCTTGACCGTGAACGGTCTACGACAGGCGTAACACTTGTAAGTGTGTATCCGGGTGCTCGATCCCGACAGGCGACCGATACGGCGACTGTTACCGCAATGCGGACAGACCGGCCCCTCGGGCCAAATTTGCCCCTCCACGAATTCGTAAGCCGCCTCTTCATCACGGAACTTATTCAGTTCCCGCGTTTGCCGCCGCTTCATGACTGGTCTCGATGTCAGGGACATTAGCTGGCCTCCCCCAACTCGGTAACAGTCTACCCTTGGCCCTCTTTGGGCTCAACAATTGAACTTTGGTACGCTTTGTAAAAAAAGCATGGTACGCATAGTAACTATCGCGTTTGTTTCAGCTCCTGTGGCGTTAATGCGAGCTAGATTCACCTATGATTATCTGGGTGTGTCTTGTATCGGTTCCATAATAAGCTTGTATAGCTGGCGTTTGTATTGGGTATGTGTTATATCATTTGGTACGCATAAGACGATTGCTGTCTATTTTCTTTCTATCCTACAAAAGGATTCTAATTTGATCGGATTGCCTCCGATCAAAAAGGAGTGAAGGAAAGGAGGCAGGCCCCCAGAAGAGCACCCACCCCCCTCAGGCGGCAGATTGGCGGTGTGTCTTGGCGAGTGCGAGGCGTCCGCTGTCGGGGCCGCGAATCGATGTCTAACCGGACGTCATCGCAATGCGGTTCTCGCCGACGCAGAAGATCAGCGAGTTTCTCATCCGCGATGCGTCCCTTGAAAAGCCAAGGAGACCATCATGGGTATCCGCCATTCCACGAACGATCCCAAAGACGACTACAAGGACGGTCAGGACCAGAAGCAAGACCCGGACAACAAGCAAGCCCAGCTTCAGGGCGAAGCTCAAGGCCAGCTTCAGGGTCAGGCCCAGGCCCAGGGTCAGGGTCAGTTTCAACTGGCCGTTCAGGAGTTGAAGAGTCACAGCGAAAATAGCAACGACAATACAAACGACAACCAGAATACAAACGACAATACAAACCATGTCGATAATGCAGTAACCGATCAAGTCGACAACTGCGTCGACAACTGCGTCGACAACCATGTTCTGAACACGGTAGAGAACGCGGTTACAAACAATGTCGACGTGGGCGTGAATGTCCATCTTGACCTGGGCCTCGACAGTCTGCCCAGTGACAATGACCTGATCGACATCGATCAACTCCATGCGGAGAATCTGAGTGGCGCGCTCGTAAACTTTGCCAACGACATCTATCAAGACGTCCACGGCGCTGGGAACGACAACGCCTTCAACATCCAGCAGGTCAACACACTGGTAGATAACGACAGCATTTCGAACCCGACGGTGAGTTATGCTGCCGACGGCTACGATCCCAGCAGCGTCAGGATCGATTCTTGGCATCATGACCCCAGCGGATTCTCGATGGTGGCTCACGCCGACGGCGGCCATACGGAGGTGGGAAACATCAGCCAGCACGCGCCCGATAGTGGCTCCATCACCGGTGGAAATTCGTCGGCCGATGCGATGATAAGCCAGGAAGCGTTCACCCAGAACATCGTTCAGGGTGCCAACATCCAGTTCAACTCCGCTGACATCACTGTCGCGGGGCACGATGTTATGGATCATGTTGACGTTTTGCCTGTCTAATCCTTGAAAAGGGCTCGCGCGGGTTCCCGCGCGAGCCCAACGCCTTCAAGCGGGGAGATAAAGCTACCAATGGACCATTCGAGGGGACGATTCCAGAACGCGACCTAGCGCGCGGACCTAGATGTCGTGCAAACTCAGGAGGCACGAATGGGCACTGGTGCTACCGAGATCATCGCTCTCTTCGCGGGCAATTTTCATATCAGTGCCGAGGTTGGGCGCCTTCGCGTGAGCTATGACGAGTTCGCCGCGCGGAGCCAACACGACGACGATCCCGACCAAAGCCGTCACTCAGATCATCCCAAATCTCACGATCTCGACGCCTTCACTACAACGCCGGCGTATTTCGATCCCAGCTCAGGGCCTCCCGGGCTCCTTGGATACATTCCGGACTTCGCAGATCCTTTCCCCCCAGGTAGAGCACACGTCATACTTGGAGAAATTCCCGACCACTTCCCGTCCCTGGCAGGATCAAGCCCGGGCAGCCCGATTCTCATTGCTCTTGCTCAAGACGCCCCTGTGATCACCGTCACCTACGAGCCAGGCGGTGACCAGCATGCCATCTACCTCCAACAGCACAACCTGCTCTGGGACAACGACATTGTCGCGCCGGACGGCTCGACGGCCGCTTCGTTGCAGATGCAGGACATCGATGGAAGTCTCAACGCGCTCAATGAGCAAGCCAATGCCGAGCTGCCCTCCGAATTGACAATCAACGGTTATGACACGGCCTCACTGATCGCCTTCGCCTCGGACCACGACGCGGCTTGGGCGGCAACGGGCGAGACGACCAGGATCGACGTCGAACCAGGCACCTATGTCAACGGCGAGCTCCAGCCGGATGGCGGCGAACTGCCGATCTTTCCAAGAACGTTCGATAGCGGAGAGGCTGCGCCGCCAGACCAGTATCCCACCGATGTTCCAGGACAGTTCGTCACGGCAGGATCGAACCTGGTCGCGAACGCTGCGACGATCTTGGACGTCAACCATGCACTCGGCACGCTGGTCGTCATGGGCGACTATTTCCGCACCGACGCCATCGTCCAGGTGAACCTCTATGTGGACTCCGACAAGATCGAGTACGCCGGCAACACCGGCTTCGACATCGAGGGGCACGGCAATCAGGCCTACAATATTGCGTCATTTCTCGACACCGACCTCGGTGTGCCGAGCTTCGCAGGGAGTTCAATCTTCGCCGGCCTGGATTGGCATGTCGATGTGTTCAACGGTGACCTATACGACGTCCAATCCATTACGCAGTCAAACTGGCTGTACGATAACGATGTCACCGTCCAGGATTCTTACGAGACGAACTACCAGTTGCTCGTGGGTGCCAACGAGGAAGGCAATTTTGGCCAATTCCTAACGATCGGCGGCGATTACGATCTCGTCATCGTTCTTGGCGACTACCACGAGATCAATTTCATCTACCAGAAGAACGTCCTGCTCGATCCGGACATCGTCAAGGTCCTTGGATACGATACGCTTCCAGAGGGCGACGGTCTCACCGATCCATCGATCGTATCCGGTGACAATTGGCTGCACAACGAAGCCAGCATCGAACAAGTCGGCACATCCTCCTACGTGCCGATTACGCCGGATTGGGAAGCCCTGATCGCACAGCTCAACAACGGAACAGCCGAGCTTGATCCCGCATCCGGACTCGGAATTCCAAATTTCAACGACCCCGCCCTGAACATCCTGCTGGTTACCGGAGATATGTACGACATCAATGCCATCGCGCAGCAAAACGTGGTTGCCGATGCGGATGTCGTCATTCAAGCTCTGCCGGATGCCGCCGCTGATAGCACGCCTGTCATGCAAGTCGCGAACACGGGAGACAATGCGCTCGGTAATTTCGCCTCAATCGTTCACACCGGTCCCGCTGCTGACTACTACATCGGCGGCGATCTCTACGACGATGAGATGCTTATCCAGAGCGACATCGTCGTGGCCGACAATGACAACATAACGCAAAACGACCCGAACGCGTTGGCGAACGAGCTGGTCGCTTTCACGTCGCCCCCTGAGGATGACGGCGGAGAGGGGGGACCCGCTCCCGGCCCGTCACATGACCCAGGGCACACTGATCTTCTTGGCCATGTACTCGTCTGAGGGCTAAGGGGCACGCGCGAGATGGCCGAGAAAAAGAAATACTCGTCCGACCAAAGCGACAACAGAGAGCCCTTCGGAGACACTTCCTCTCCCGTCGATGCCACATCATCGAACGACGATGAGCGGCTTACGTCGCAATTAAGGGCGAAAAGGGTCAACGGCGCCAATGGTTCCGGACGTGCCAACGGCCGCGGCCTGAACGGTTCCGGTGCAGCGGTCAATGGCGCCGCGGCCTCTCTCGAGCAGAGGCTATCCAGCATGGACTTCCGGGCGGTCCTGACCAAGGGACTCTCGGCCTGCCGGCATAATCTCCGGACCGTCGCGCTCTTCTCTTTCGTGGTCAATGTCCTGATCCTGGCCATCCCCGTCTTCCTGTTCAACATTTCCGATCGGGTGCTGACCAGCCAGAGCCTCGATACCCTCGCGATGCTGACAATCATCGTTGTCGGTGCAATCGCAGTGCATGTGATGCTCGACATGTCGCGTCGATTTATCCTCATGCGCATCGCGGTAGACATGGAGAGCAAACTCGGCGCGCCAGTGCTGAGCGCGGCGGCTCGTTCATCGCAGAACGGATCCAGCCGTGAGTTTCAGATCCTCGGCGACCTACAACATTTGCGCAGTTTCATAACCGGCCCCGTTCTTTTGACGATGATGGACATGCCGGTGGCCCCAATTTATCTCGGTGCCGTCTTCCTCGTTCATCCGGATCTCGGCTTCATCGTCCTCTCCACAGGCATCGTCCTGCTTACGATAGCTGTCCTGAACCAGAAGCTGACCGCTGTGCATTTCGCACGTGCAAACGCCTTTGGGACCCGCGCGAACCTTCAGGCAGACGCCATGGCGCGCAACGCGCAGGTCATGAATGCGATGGGGATGGTGCCGGAGGGCGTGATCCTCTGGGGCGCCGAGACGGCAGAGTCCCTGAAAGCACAAGTCTCAGCGCAGGATCGCAACATCTGGCTCACGGGGATGTCCAAGTTTGTGCGCCTTTGCACGCAGATCGGCATACTCGGATGGGGCGCCACATTGGCGGTCGAGGGTCATCTGACTGGAGGTATGATTATTGCGGCCTCGATCGTCGGCAGCCGTGCGTTGGCCCCGATTGAGGGCACCATCGAGGGCTGGCGCAGTTTCGTGCAAGCACGATCAGCATATTCCCGCGTCAAGAGCCTCCTGCAAACTTCCCCTCTCAATTTCGATCGGCTGCGTCTGCCACGGCCGAAGGGCCATCTCATCGTCGAGCGTGTGCTATTTGTCCCGCCGCCGAACAAGAAGGTCATTCTGAATGGCATTTCATTCGAGCTGCAGCCTGGCGAGTCGCTCGGCATCGTCGGCGCCTCGGGCGCCGGCAAGTCAACGCTCGGCAAGATGCTGGTCGGGTCGGTCTTCCCTACCGCCGGCAATGTACGCCTGGACATGATGGATTTGCGCAACTGGGACCCGCGCCAGTTCGGCGAAAATGTCGGCTACTTGCCTCAGGACGTTCAACTCTTTCCCGCCTCGATCAAGGAGAATATCGCACGCATGCGTAAGGACGCCACCGACGAAGCCGTGTTCGATGCGGCGGAAATCGCTGACGTCCATGCGATGGTTTCGGAGTTCGCCCAAGGCTACGAAACTCAAGTTGCCATGGACGGAAGTCCCCTTTCGGGCGGCCAAAAGCAACGCATCGGTTTGGCGCGCGCCTTCTTCGGCGATCCACGCCTTGTCGTCCTGGACGAGCCGAACTCGAATCTCGACTCGCCGGGGGAGCGTGCGCTTGCCCAAGCGCTCATGCTCGCTAAGGAGAGAGAGATCACGGTCATCGCAATTACCCAACGTCCATCGCTTTTGAAGAGCGTGGACAAGATCATCATCCTGAAAAGCGGCACGGTACAGGCGCTCGGCAGTCGCAACGATATCATGCCTCTGATTATGGGGCGGAAGGAGATCGCAGCAGCGCCGCGGGCCAACGGTTCAGAGGAGCTAACCGACCTAAACGACGACGAGTAGGGAAGCAACATGGCACACCAGGTGGCGTACGCACACGAATGGTATGGGGAGATTCCGCGTTCGGCGCGTGTCCCCACCCTTTTCGGATACTTCCTTCTGGTAGTGGCGGTGTGCGGCTTTGGGTACTGGTCCTCTACCGCCCTCATCGCCGGGGCCGTTCTCGCACCCGGTTCGTTTGTCGCGACCGGTGAAAACAAGATCATCCAGCACCTCGAAGGCGGCGTCATCAAGAATATCCGCGTAAGTGAAGGTGACGTGGTTGAAAAAGGTCAGGTCCTGGTCGACCTCGACGAAAGAGCGGCTCAGGCAGAATTGCGCCGACTGATATTGCGTGAGGCTCAGGCGATGGCCTCGGAAGCCCGCCTTACCGCCGAGATAAACGAGCGCGATCTCCTCGTATATCCGCCGCAGCTCATGGCGATGTCCAACGATCCCGACATCAAGGAGATCCTCGACCAGGAGCGTCAGGCGCTCACGGCCCGCCGTAATGCCGTAAAGGCCCAGATCGCCACGCTGGGACAAGGTATTGACGCGCTGGACGAGAGGGTCAAAGGCGGCCGAGTGCAGCTTGCCTCTGTCCAGCACCAACTCGAATTCGTCGAGGAGGAGCTGAAGGGAAAAAACTATCTTCTAAAGCGTGGACTGATCCGAAAACCCGAAGTGCTGACGCTGCAACGGGCGCAAGCCAACCTCCAAGGCGAAATAGGCCGGCTCAATGGCGAAGTGGGCGATGCGCGCGAGCGAATTGCGCGGATCCGGGAACAGATCGTCTCTGTTCGAAACGATGCGGTCAAGTCCGTCTCCGATCAAATGCAGGAGGTCCTGGGGGAACTCAAGGACGTGCGCGAACGCATTCGCTCTGCAACGGCGGTGCTTGAACGTGTCAGCATCACCGCGCCAGTGAAGGGCATCGTCGTAAAGTTACAATATCATACGCCGGGCGGAGTGATCGAACCCGGCAAGCCCATCATGGAACTCCTGCCCCTCGGGCAGGATCTGGTCATACAGGCTCATGTCAGGCCAAGAGATATCGACATTGTGCAGAAGGGCCAGCATGCAATGGTTCGGCTCACAGCGCTCAACCGGCGCATCACGCCGATGATCAATGGCGAGGTCATTTATGTTTCGGCCGACTCACTCGTGTCTGAGAATAGGCAGGCTGCAGCAGCGAGCGACATGTACGTGGCGCGCATCAAGCTGAACACACTGGAGGCTTCCCAGGTTCCGGGCTTCAAGCCAACACCGGGCATGCCAGTCGAGGTGTATATCAAGACGGCAGACCGGACCTTCCTCGAATACCTCACTAAGCCGATCAGAGACACCATGTCCCGTGCGTTCCGCGAATCATGAACGGGCAAGCGGGGTCGACCCACCGCTCAGCCGGATTTGAAAGTCGTTGAATGCATGCCTCGTAAGCGCGCTGCCAGGCCGAAAGCCGTCTCCAGCGCAGAGCTCTTCGCCTTTAATGTCAAGCGCAAGAAGGACGCGGCTAAGCGAGCGTAAGCCTCGGCGTCGGAGGGCCGCTGTCTGATAAGCTTTCGGTAGACCTCGGCCGCGTCGGCGAAGCGCTTTCCGATTTCGAGGGAAACGCCAAGTCGAAACCAAGCATTGCGCAGATGCAGTTGTTGATGTTGTCCCCCTTATTGACGGCCGGGATCTCGGTTCGCCGAAAGCTCTTTGGCGGCAGGCATCGCAGCAAGCGCTCAACTCTGTTGGGAGATGCGCGGAAGAATTCCAAGCTCAGCGTTGCCCAGTTGGAACGTCGAAGATAGCGGCTGAAGGCGGCAATCGCCTCTGCCTCATATTCTGGGAGAGCGATGATGCCTGTGTAGTCAGACAGTCCTCGCCCCGCCAAGCCAATCACATTGTAGAAGCCCCCGCCCCCCACTTCTGCGGAACTTGGTGCTCAGCCTCAATGGGAAGAAGGCGACATAGCCGCTGGCTTTCTCGGGCTGAGCGGCAAGGACGTACCATTGGGACCGGTCACCCTCGAGCCAATGGGTGAGCCACGTCCAAGAAAGGAAGAAGTGTCCCTCAGGGTCACCGCTGTAGACGGTGTCCCAATTGGCTTTCAGGTCGAGTAGTGCCTGATGTGACTCGATGACATCGACACGCATCAAATCCTTGCTCCGTAACGGTGAGCGAGGTGGCCGTCCTATTCAACAATATTATTGTACAGCAATGCGTCAGTATATGAACGGTATTTTTGGTCGACGGAATACCGTTATACAATACGTACCCATCCGAAACCATAGAAATGCCATTGCTTTTCTAAGTTGTTTCAAGCTCGTTTTGCTTCTTATCTCAAGCTAACCGTGCTACTTTTCTCTGGGCGCGCGAGTTTCTCCGGTCTGGTCTGGGACCGCCCCAAGGACGCTGCCAAATTGGACGGAACTCGCGCGCCGCCGGGAAACCGGAGGTTCGGCGTCGTTGGAGGCCAAGAAGTGCTCGGGTGGTCTGTCTCACCGGGGCTCACGAGATACCGCAATCCGCGAGCACCGAAATACGGCGCTTTTATCGCGTGCAGTGAAAGCGATGCGGTGTGGGTCGACTGGTTAGTCCACCGTCTCGAGCGCTTTCACGGCGACAGGCATTTTTCTCGTCGCAGGACAGCCGAGCATCCGAGTAGCCTCTATCCCATCTTTCGCGATGCGGCATATGGAAGGGCAGACTATTCGTTACCGCAGCACATCATTGCCGCGTTGGATGCGTCCAAGGCGCTCGTCGTGATTTGCTCCCCGGCCGCGGCAAAGAGCTATCGCGTGAACGAGGAGGTCCGCCTGTTCAAGTTGCATCGTCCTCACCGTCCAATCATTCCTCTCATCATCGATGGCAAACCTGGTGACGACCAAATCGAGTGCTTTCCACCTTTGCTTCAGTTCGAATTGAATGCTGAGGGATGCATCACAGGGGGGCCCATCGACGTGCAAGCGACCGATGCACGGGATAAGGCAGGCGGGCACGAAGTCGCAATCGCAAGAATAGCGTCCGACCTATTGGGCGTTTCATCAAGTCCAATGGATGGTCCCTCCCAGACGCGCAAGGCGAGACTGCTCAACAATCCTCTGAAAAACTATATGAACCTTGCCGTTGCAGCCGGCATTGGCGCGCTCTTCCTTTGGCAAGGTTTAAAGACCAATCAAGCCTTCCTCGATGAGACGCTGGCCCTCCTCAGCGCGGGACTGAATGCAGCGGCTATCGAGTCTATCGACCATGGCGTGCCGCAAAACGCGGTTCTAGAGCTCCTTGGCCGAGGTGAGGAACTTCTCGCCGACGTTGCGAGCCTGGGGCGCTCAACGCCCGAAATCGAAAATCGAAAGGCGGCGATGCTTCTTGAGCTTGCGCGTACCTATCGGAGCCTAGGAGAAAAACACGTCGCCGACGCGCGGACCACGGACGCCTATCATCTCTTGGAGACACTGCGCGCTGAGGCTTTGGACGGCACACCCCCCAGGATCGAGGCGGCGCAAGAGGCGCTGGGCGGTTTGCGGGCGGTGCGCGGAAACAGTCCTTAGCCCCGGCGGCTCCGGGCTCCGGGATCGGCAGACCGGCCTAAAAGCACTAACGCAGAGAATTTGCCCCTGGGTACGTGATCTATAAGAGTACGTGAAGTATAGGTGTTCAAGTATCAAAAAAGAAGGAAGCCCCGTACGGGGGAAACGGGGCTTCCTCAAGTCCCCTGGGGGGGATTAGTGATGGGAGGGAAGCCATCACTAAAATAGTATAGCATCAATACTAGCATATAAGAAGAGATTTTCGACTTCCAGCCGGCGGGATCGGCTTTGTGAAGGAACATGGGGGTCGGCGATGTTTCACCAGAAGGAACCGCATGAGCTTGCTCTGGCGAGTACGGCCATTCTGTTGCACCTGCTTCACAGGCTCATTCACGATAGGCTGCTTAAACGCGACGCCGCACGCCGCATCTTGAGTGGCGCGGCCGACGCACTGATCTCCAACCCCGTCGAAGCGACCGAGGCCCACTACAAAGCCTCCAATTGGATCAGGGAGGAGCTCGTGCCAAAAGTGGGGAGGCGGCCTGTGGAGCAAAGGGCCAAGCCCATGGAGGTTCCACCGGATCGGCCTGTATGTCCCCGAAGTTCGCCCGTTGAGAAAAGGCGTCCCTGAAGCGCCAGGCACGAGACCTAATACTGATAGCCGAGCCCGAAGATCACTTTCTGGACGTCGGTGAAGAACTGATCCGCTTGGTAGTTGGCGTATTTGAACTGGGCGTAGAAGCCGGACTTGAGCGGCATGTAGCTGTAGAAATCGAACTCCGATCCGTAGTCGAGGCCCTGCACGGCCGAGCGGAACTCGTGATACTGGGCCTCCAGCAGAAGGCCGCCGAAATAGCTGAACGGCCCGCTGGATTTGGGCACCTTGTAGGTGGCATCGACATAGAAGTCTTGCAGACCGGTCGGCGGCGTCACCAGGAACACATCGGCAAAGCCATTGAAGACATGACCTGTCGCGAGCGGCGTCTGGAACGCGGCGACACCGTTATCGCTGCCCAAGAGCTCGTAGATGAGCGTCGTGGTCAGGCCGCCTGAGGACAGCCCCTGCTCGACCCGCACATAGTTCACATCGTAGTTGACCGGCGCGTTGCCATAGCTCGTCTGGCGCGCGTACTCGAAACGGTAATTGTAGCCGAACTTGTCTCCCAGAGGCTGCTCGCCCGTGAAGAAGCCGCCATAGCTCGCACTCGAGAGCGGGTCGAGGTCGTAGAGATCCATCAGATAGGTGTAGGCCGCGAGCTTGCCGAACGAGAACTCCTTGCTCTCAAGGTGCATCAGATGGACGTTTGAGTTGATGTTGCCGACCGGCGACTCGTCGCTGAAGATGCGGCTGACATTGCCGATATAGGCGTAGAGCGCGGTCACGCCGGGCAACGCCGTGACTGGCCTTGGCACCATCGAAGGTCTGGTCGTTCTGGCGCCAGGCGACGGAGCCGACATAGTGCTGGTTGTCGAGGTTCTCGAGATAACGCCCGCCGAGCAGGGCCACGCCCGGGATGTTGAAAGACTCAAGATAGGCCTGGTCCACTTCGGCGGATGGGACGTCGGCGACGACCGGATACTGGGTCCGGCCGTTGATCATGTTGTTGGAGACTGCGCCGTCATGGCGTGCCTTTAGCGGGATCGAGAGATTTGAGCAACAAGGCTCGCCACCCCGTATCGTTGCGCTTCGCTCGATCTATCTGGTCTTCGGAAAGAGCGCCTCCCCGAAACCGACCGGTTGAGAAAAAGCGCCAGAAGGCCCTACCCCTCGGTCTGGCGCTGCGTCTCTCTGCTCTCTGGAGCAGTAACATTGTCGATTAGTGGCGGAATTTCGGGCTTCTTCGGGATAGTTTGGTCAAGTCTGGAGAGAGCGAGAAACGCCGCGGCAGGGTGGCTGTGCTGGTAGGCTGCGGCGAATGCGTCTTTGACCCGTCAAATTCCCTGATGTCCGGAAAATACAGGGAATTTAATCGGAAGTCTCAGGAACGTCTTAGCAGGACAAAATACCAAAGTTCGCTCGGCGCCATTTCTCGTAGTTGAGCCGGGCGATTCTGTATGCGTCCGGAATTGACAACGCCCAAACGAAGAGACCGCCGGCCGCGCGCCCAATGAAGGACTGATCAGGCATCGTCGTGTGCCAGGTCAGCAGCCCGAGCAGCACCGCGAAGAAGGCGAAACCTAAGCCACGCAGAGGTTGGCCAACTGCCACGTGGCCGGCGCCCGGCAGCACCAGTGCAAGGCCCAGAACTGCGTACGGGTGCCACGGGGGTCTCGCGCTTACGCCGCCTGCTTCCACTTGTGCGCCTCAATCGCGTTTTGCAATGCTTCAAGCTCTTCGAGCCGTTCGGAAAACTCGCGCGGCCGAACGCCGGCGTCGTCAAAAACCGCTTGGCGGAGCAGCAGATGCTCGCCGCGCCGTCCTTCACCCACCTGAGAAATGATGCGTAAGCCTTTGCTGGTAACGCCGATCTCCTTGACACGCGGATCGGCCAGGACGGTCGCGAGTTGCAACCTTAATTGCTCTAGGAGGTGCTCGGCTCGGGCATCCGATCCGCGCACAAGGACTTCCGGCGGAAAATCCGCGGGTGGGTCCAGGCCATACGGGAGACGGCCGGTGAGCGAATAGAACTCGTTTCCCGCAGGTCGGACCAGGACGGCGAGGCTCGGAACGCCTGTCAACGAGTCGAGATATGTAAGGGACGCCCAGAGTTGTGGCAGGCGACGAATGACCATCGTGTCCGGAATCAACTCCAAATGCACGCGCCGCCCACGATGCGAGCCGACAAGTGTTGGAAACCCGTCATGGCCGTGGTGGATCTCCGCGCCATCAACGACGTTGGCGCACCGATCGAGCAGAGCCTGTCTCGAACCGCGCATCAGCCGGTGCTCGCGTACTGCACAAGCACCGACCGCGCCTGCCAGTCCCAATCCCACTAATATCGTGGTCAGGACTGACATTCCTCCTCCTTGCGTTCACTTGCCACGACTCGAGGTGTCTCAGTATCCCTGAGGCCTTGGCCACGCCATGGTGAACTGATCGCCGCGGCGCACATATTTGTAGCGGTGGAAGGCAAACCAGAGCGACGCGACAATGTAGAACACCAGCATCGCAACGAGCTGTGTGCCGTAGCCGAGGAACACTGCAAAATACGTGAGCGCACATAAGGCGAGCAACACGATCGCCGGCAAGGGGTGGAAGGGATGTTCGTAGCCTCTCTTGATCATGCCGAGTGGCCATTTCTTCCGAAACATAATCACGTTGAACGACATGTAGGTGTAGCCCAAGAGACCCGACAGGATCGAGAACGTGATGACCTGATCGAGAGGCGCGAAGTAGGCGAAGACCAACGCAACCGGCACCAGAAAAACGATGGACCGATAGGGCGTTCTTGTCTTGGGATGAACTGCGCCGAACCAGACCGGAAGATAGTGGTCACGACCCATCGAGAACCAGGCCCGTGAGGCATCGTTGATGCAGCCATTGGCCGAGGCGAGCGTCGAGAACATTGTGCCGACGAACAGAAGCACCATCAGCAGCGTCGACCCCGTGAGCCGCGCCGCGTCGAAAAGCGGAGTGATGGCCTGGCCGAGATATTCCCAAGGCATCAATCCGGAGCAGACATACCAGGTCATCGTCGCCGCAATCAGGAGCGTCATCATGCCGGCCATCGTTCCCAGCGGCAGCGACCGCGGGGGAGAACGCACCTCCTCGGCTGCTTGACACGTCCCCTCGATGCCGAGGTAGTACCAAAGCCCGAAGTGGATCGAAGCTATGACCCCGAGCCATCCGTAAGGCAGTCCATTCAACAGTGCATCCAGCTTAAGGACTTCGTTGCCCCACGGCTTCACCGCAGCGAACAGAATCACGATAGCGATGAAGGCGATGGCAGTGATGACCAGATTGAACGTCAAGGTGGCGTAGACGCCACGATAGTTCAGCCAAGCCAAAAACAAGATGGTGAGCACGATAAATGGCTTGTCGGACACGCCCTCAAATCCGGCCATGGTGCCGACCGTCTGCACGAGGTAGCCCAAAGTGATGGCGTTGGCGGCCTCGAGCATCGTGTACGCAAAAACGAGGAACAGGCCGACGTTGAACGCCGCGAGTGGACCAACGATGTGCTTCGCCTGCGCATACTGACCACCGGCAGCCGCGACCGTCGAGGTCACTTCCGAATCGATCATCGCCACGCAGGTGTAGAGGAGCCCCGCCACCCAACAGGCGATCAGCGCAGCAATGGCGCCACCTTTGCCGACGGCGAAATTCCAACCCATGTACTCGCCGACGAGAACAATGCCGACCCCGAGTGCCCAGACATGACCGGGCCCCAGGACGCGAAGCAGCGAGACCTTCTCGCCGTGAACTGCGGTTGTTTGAGTCACCGGTTTGCCCCCTGATGAGTCGGGTCGATGACGAGCGCGTCATCGATGTCGCCTTCGCGCGACGAGAGAAGAAGCTCTTCTGAGTACGCGCGGTTTGTGCGGATAAGATCTACGAGCATCCAAAGGCCGAGGAGGACCGAGATGGCCCAGGCAACGTATTCAAGGATCTCAAAACTATTCATCTGCCCCACCTATCGGTTGAACTTCTCGGCAATGACGTCCTTGTATTCCTTCTTCGACCAGTGAAAGAGGATGTAGAAGTAGGCGATAACCACGATCGCGGTCACAAGGAGTGCTGTCATGCTGAAGGAGTAGTCGAAGCGGGATGAGATCAGCTCGGCGGCGGTCTCGGGCGTGTAGCCGAGTTTCTCCCACTGATCCGCCATTGTCGGGTTTTGCCCTAAGCCGCTCCAGGTCTTGTCGGCAAACTCGATGGTGGTCTTTCCGCCGCCAGCGAGTCCGAGGTAGAGAGGAGCGAATAGGGCCACAAAAACCAGCCCGAGAAGAAACAACGAGTCGATGACCTGTCCCAGCTTCGACTGCTGTGGTGGCTTATAAGGCTGCTTCGTCGCCATGGACGTCTCCTCCTAGCGCTTGGCCCTCTGCATGATGTCCAGATAATGCAGGTCGAGGCCGTAGATGTGCTCTTTATCCTCGGAGTAGTGCTTGATCATCGCGACGATCGAAGCCGCATTGAACAGCAGCACGCATCCCCCGCTGATCGCCAATGCAAGGTCCACGTTACCTTCGCCGGTGTTGGGCCATACCTCGTAGAAGACGAACGCGTAGAGAAGCCACAGCACGGCCAGCAACCCGGAGGCCCAAAGACAGTCCTGACTGAACATGCTGGTGATGCGCGGGTCGCTCGCCCTTCGCGGAACGCTCGCGACGGTTTCCTCGATGATCTTTTTCTGCATGCTCGCCCTCCCTAATGAGTCAGCTTCGTTCGCCATCCGACTAGTTCGCGCTACTGGGCGCGTTCACTCCCATTAAATAGATTAAACCCTAGGGAAATTCGGTCTATTGGCTGGGCGTCTCGCCGCATTCACCAATTCGGTAACGCATCTACGCCTTTGGTTTAGACGTGGAGCGTTCACATCCTGGAGAATTGATAAGCGGATGTTTTTGAGCGAACGCGCGCTAACGGGTCAGCAAACTCTGCTCACCCACACCGATCAGATCGGCCATCCGCACCAGTTCAGCCAAGGAGCGCGCCTCCATCTTGCGCATGATATTCGCGCGATGAACCTTCGCCGTGGCGTCGCTGATCCCCATTTCCGACGCAATCTGCTTGTTCGACAGTCCGGCACTTATGAAGCCGATTACTTCCTTCTCACGCGCGGTAAGCGAATCGAAATGTGCGCGCAGGTCAGCAAGAGCGCTTTCCTCGCGGCGGCGTCTGCGGTCCAACTCTAGGGCAACGCGCACGGCCTCCAGCAAATCTTGGTCCCGAAATGGCTTCGTCAGAAATTCGACCGCTCCCCACTTCATAGCGCGTACGCTCATGGGAATATCGCCGTGGCCCGTGATAAAAATAATTGGAATGGAGATGCCCAAACTTGAAAGCTCGCTTTGAAACTCAAGACCGGTCAAGCCGGGAAGCCTCACATCGAGAACGAGACAGCTCGGAACGTCGGATCGGCGAAAGTCGAGGAAGGCCTTGGTCGAATCGAAAAGGACAGCCTCCAACCCCACTGATTCGAGAAGATTTTTCAAAGACTCGCGAACCGAGGCATCATCGTCAATGACGAACACAATGGGTTCGGGAGTTGGATGTTCGCTCATAGAGGTCGATTTGGCTTATCGCCGGGCAAGCTGAACTGGAACACGGATCCGCTTGGACTAGCCGGCGATGCCGTGATGCGGCCACCATGTGCCTCGACGATCGAGCGGCAGATGGACAGTCCCATACCCATGCCCTCGGGCTTCGTGGAAAAGAACGCCTCGAAGATTCGCTCGAGATCCGTTTGAACGATACCAACCCCGGTGTCTTCGACAGCAACAAGTATGCCACAACCATCCGTCTTTTGGGAGCGGATGATTAGCGTCCGCACACTATCCTCGGCTGTTGCCATGGATTCAACGGCGTTCGCGATCAAGTTTAAAAGAACTTGCTGTAGCTGAATGCGTACCGCGGAGACGCGCGGCAGGTCTTCGGCGAGTTCGGTCCGAGCCGAGATTCCGTGATGCCTCAGGTCGGCTCGCACAAACGTCATGACCTCACGTATGAGGTCGTTCACATCTATCTGAATCCGTTCCTGACTGCTTTTTTCCAACATACTGCGAATGCTGCCAATGACCTCGCTCGCTCGCGCCCCATCACTGACCACGAGATCGAGCACCGAGCGCGCCCGCTTGACATTCGGTGGGTCTTGCGCGAGCCAGCGCAAACTCGCATTCGCGTTGTTGACAATTGCCGCAAGAGGTTGGTTGATCTCGTGCGCAATGGATGCCGCCATCTCGCCCATGGTCGTAATCCTCGCGACCCGGGCGAGCTCGGTTTGCATTGACGCCTGGCGCGCAGCGTCGATCGCCTCCCGCTCACGTGCCGCCGCAAGCTCCGCAAGCATCGCATTGAAGGCCGCCGCGAGGCGGCCAATCTCATCGCGGCTTTCGTAATCGGCACGCAGTCTGTAGTTTTGAGTCTGACCAACCTGGTCCGCAATCCCTTCAAGCTTCAGCAGCGGCCGAACGATGTGCCGTCCCGTCACCACGGCGAAGGCGAGGCTGAATGCGACAAGCAGACCGTTCAAGAGGAGGCTGCTCCGTAGCTTGCCAAGGAGATATGCCAGGCGGGCATTGAGCAACTGCTTAAGCTCGACAAGGCTGACGGACCAAGTGTCGATTGCGCTGTGGACGGCGGACGCATAGGAACGATCGAGAGTACTCGCCTCGTTCGCGTTAGCCAGACTCGCCTTGACGGTGTCAAGGTACGACTTCCAGGCCGAGACCATGGTCTCCACATTGGCGTCGAGAGCCTTGCGCAGTTGATCACCGCTGCCGCCACGATAGGACGCTTTCAAATCTCTCTCGATATCGGTCAAGGTCGCTCGGATCATTCCGTCCAACACCAGCGCGCCCACTGCTAGGCTCTCGGTCGACGAACTGTCTGAAGACTGCATTTCAAGCTGGGAGTGCAGTTCGCCAATCTGACTGAGCAGCGTCGGTATTTTGGCCACGACGATGTCTTGCACGTAGTAGCTGTCGAGATCGGGGTCCAGCGTGAGGTTGGAATCGTCACCGATCCGCGAGGCCAGGCGTCGCGCTGCCGTCAGCGCCTCGACAGACAGGGATCGCCTTTGATCAGCACTTACAGCGTGTTTAAGCTTATCAATCGCGTCCGCGAGAGCTCCTTCGAGCGCATTCGTGTCCAATTGATGGGAGTCAGCGCTTCCCGTTTCGGCGATCGCGTGCCCTGCACTCTTGGACCCTGTCCACGCACCCTCTTCGTTTGTCAGTATAATTGCATAGTCGCCACGAAGGGCCTCCAGATGGTCGACGCCGACGAGTTCCTTGCGGACGAATTGGATGGCGATTTGCTTCTCGGCCACGAGACTGTAGTTCGCAACCGCTAGCGCGCCGACGAACACGCTGCACAGAAGCAGGAGTTTGGTGCTAGTTCTCAGACTCTTGAGCATGACCAAGCTTTAAACTCGACGCGTTGCGCTCTTGGAGTGGCCGTTCATCCCACGAATAGCTCTAGCACCGCTCCACAGCATCCTTCGCGCTGTCTAAGCCTATAGGGCACTTGAATGAGCGTTGGGGGAATACCTCCAGCCTCTCAGCTAATAGAGCCTCCACGCCCCGTTGCTTATTCTATCGACCAAAAGGTCGACGTAGCGAAGCAATAAACAACCACTGTCGCCGGCCGATCAACGACTAGAGGAGGCTTGTCATTATGCTTAAATCTACGAAGCGCGCAGCGCAATTTGCGTCCATGCTGTTAGTCTCCGCAGCGATGGTTTGCCTCGGAGTCACGGGCAAGGCGGCCGCGGAGGATTCGCAGGCTGCTGTCGGGGTGAAGAACTCTGGTCAGGCTAACTTGGGGCACCCCAATATGCCGGAAGCGGGAGGCCGCGTGATCAAGCGCGCCAACCAGGTTGCGGATAGCGGCAAGAGCTTTGATCTCGGTGAGGGCTATGTGCCGAAAGCCGGAGGCCGGGTGATCCGGCGCGCAAATCAAGCGGCTGACGGAAGTACACAGGTTGCGGACAGCGGCAAGAGCTTTGATCTCGGTGAAGGCTATATGCCGAAAGCCGGAGGCCGGGTGATCCGGCGCACGGCCGAGGCGACGGCGCAGCAAGCCTCCGTGGAGGCGTGCGCGATCGAGCCCCAGGCGGGCACGCGCTGCTGACCTGGCGCCTAGTGGCGTCGATCGTTCGGGATCCACATGCCAGCGAAAATTGCAGACGGCAAAGGAATTGCTGAGGGTGTACGCGAAGACTGCAGGCAGCGCATCCGTATCCGGACGCTATCACTTAGTCGGCCCTAATCGAGGGAGCGAAGGTACGCAACCGTCATGGTCCCGTGCCGTGCACGGATGCCTGGGCAATCTGCAACGTAGTCATTGGGTTTACCTGAGCGACTCTTCATTGGAGAGGCATGCACGCCGCGGCCATGCAGCAACCGCGTGACCTTCGATCCGTCCCAGTCAGCTCAAGCATGATCTGGAACCGTCTTCATCGCCTGTCACCACTTGCTCGAGCGCATGACTTTCAGGGACGACCTAATTATCCGCAGGCTCCTTTTCCGCAGAACTACCGCCAACTGATGGCGCATTTCCGCGCTTCTTCAGGAGTTTGGCGGCAAGCAGAACGCGGTCGAACAGACCACGGTCTTTGGCAGTTGATTATCTCCTCTAGAATCACCATTCTTGAAGGGTCGTTCCGCCTTGCGGAAGAGACCGGCTCGTCGCCGGCGCCGAAGGAGCAACCGCCCCGGAAACTCTCAGGCAACAAGGACCGCAAGGCTTACTGACACTCTGGAAAGCGGCCAGATTCTATCTGGCCCACCGAAGAGGAAAAGACACAGCAGGACCCGGGCCTCTGGGGACGTGTGTCGAATCTTTCAGGTTCTACGACAGAGGGGGGCTCTCACCGGCGGATTTGCGCCGGTAAGCGAGTCCGAGGAGCCTCTGTATGAGTGTCGACGTTACCAAGACAGTGTCGCAGGACTTGAAGCGGACGCCGTTGCACGCGCTGCATCTCGCCTTGGGCGCACGCATGGCGCCGTTTGCCGGCTACGACAGGGACCTCCCTCGCCTCTCGGTGAATGTCCGCAACCAGTCGAATAACGGACATCACGAAGCATCTCGCCGATGTCCGCCTTTGACCCACAGCGGCATTCACAGACATTGTTGATCCCGATCAAA
>Ga0315553_10001197_pt1 | contig 21921 bp, 20 predicted proteins | sample SalMarSW160140MG_FD_203099 | JGI IMG/M metagenome (GOLD analysis project Ga0315553, IMG submission 203099) | Salt marsh sediment microbial communities from the Plum Island Ecosystem LTER, Massachusetts, United States - Salt Marsh Sediment SW1601-40 ... | reverse complement strand
ATCCCAGATTTCAAGATCTAACATGTGCTATAGCTAACTACTATAGAACAAGACGTTTCAAACTAGACATCCTCAAGTATCTATCGCGGAGTGTGAGTTAGCGAATTAATGTTATTAAGTCTAGATTGGTGGCAATGGAAAGGTCATGGAGTTGGCGCTCGCGTCCGCCTTTGACTAGGCTTCCACAGATGGTATAAATGAAATGAGTCCAATTTACCTGTGGTTTACTGAATCCAACTGCAGTGAAGATATTCCTTGTCCTTCAATCAGCCTTTGGTTGCAATTCTTGCTTGTTAACGCGTAATCAGAGAGACAAAATCATAGACAAAAACATAAGCATCCTTGACAAGTTGTGAGCGGGAAGCAAACAGGACTACCGTCAAATGTTCTCGTTTATAGCGATGTTATTATCTGTTCGTAACTGTGATCGAAAATTTCAATTATGTTGCCAAATGGATCTTCACAAAATACGATCTTATACCCTTTATCAGGAACGATTTCCCATATATCTGTACGTTGCTTTCCTCCACTTTCAGATATCCTTTTGCATAACTCTTCAATATTCGGGTCAGTTATGCAAATGTGGGTGATCCCTGATTTCCAGTATTCAAAATTATCTTTGCGTCTTTCCGCCCTCGGTTCTATGTATTCAAGAATTTCAAAGCCAACTTGATTTGCGGAACTTAGCCATACCATTTTCATCTTCTTTAATCTAGGTCCATGTATGTCCTTGAGCGCCCTGCCTTTAAGGGAGTCATCAGTGACAAACTCTACTGCTTGTTTTACTACTGTGAACCCTAATACCTCAGTATACCAATTTACGGCCTCATTCAGATCAGGTACGCTGATTGCGATATGATTGATTATTCTTGGATATACTGTTGGCAAAGATGCATTAGTATTCATTCACTGATTGTGTATTATCATCATTTAATATCCTTTCTATATATAATTTTGAATGTTTTAGGTAGGTTTAGGCGGGTTGATTACAGTTGATTGTTACAAGATTACATTGAAACTTTATTTAATTGCGCAAGTTCCGATTTAGTAGTATTTTTTTATAAGAGTGGCCTATCGTTGAACTGATGACATCTCGTCTCCTTGAACTTATGAGTTAGTGTTTCTATTTTATCGTAGTCAGATATATCCCTATTTCTAATTAAGATGATTCAATACTGCTGAAAGTTTCTGATTATCTAATGTGTTGTATGAGAATAATATCCTAATGAATGTAATGGTGTATCATCTGATATCAAATTATATCGAGCAGTAGCCAGAGATTTAGCCCAGAGATTTAGCAAACCCTCTAAGCGCCGTGGAAGGGGCTTATTGGAGGGAGTACTGACGGACTGCATTCAGAAAGACGTTCTCATCGGACGAGATCGCACGATGTGTGGTCGCGTATCTACTGGGACATACCAAAAATTCTATATTTCATAACTACGTCAGCGTGACGCACAGCCATCCTATATGTGGAATTATTATCATGAGGCTTAGCATCGAGGCCACAAATTTGCTTTAACAAAGGTAGCAACAGCGTCCACATTCAGCAACGATAATAAATATGGATTAGCAAATTGATAGGAACCAAATGTTGACTTCAAATTCAATAGTAACTGGGATTGTCTTACTTTCTTTTGCAGTATGTTTTTATTTTATTTTCACACAGACAACATCCGCTTATTCTAGCGAATATGGGGAGAAGGCACTAGGTATTAAAATGCAAACAAAGGTGACACAGGAGAATGAGAACGGCATTTCCAACATGACTACGGGAAATAATTCCTCCCCGTCAGAACCTTCCTTAACGACAACCTCTGCAAGGGTCCTGAATAAGATTTTCAAAGAGACACAGGATTCTGTGGTGCAGATCACTAGGACAGTTCCACAAATCGGAGTAGTTATTGATCCATCACAGGAGAATAGAACTGCATTAGGGTCGGGGTTCCTCTTTGATAAGGAGGGACACATTGTTACTAATAATCATGTCGTCGGTGATGCCAAGATTGTTGATGTTACATTTACAAATGGAGACAGACTCAGAGCAAATGTCACTGCCGTAGATCCATATATTGACATAGCAGTTCTAAAAATTATCAAAACCCATAATAATACTCTTGACGAAGCCCAGCTAAGACCGCTTCCCCCTGGAAATTCTTCGGCGCTAACAGTAGGTGACCAAGTAATTGCTATAGGCAATCCTTATGGCTTGGCTGGCACAATGACAACAGGTATAGTAAGTCAGGTCGGTAGGCTAGTTCCTGCACCAGAAGTCCCTTATTCTGTCCCAGATGTGATCCAAACTGATGCCGCTATAAATCCGGGCAACTCTGGTGGACCTTTGTTGAACATGGAAGGGAATGTAGTGGGAGTGAACTTTGCCGCGTTGACGCAAGGGCTAGGTTTTGCAATACCCATGAACCTAATTCAAGATATAGTACCAAGACTAATCGAAAAAGGCAACTACACCCATCCATATTTAGGTTTCACTGGAACTACACTTACATCAGATTTGGCAGAAAATATGGAAAACATTACAGACGACGTTAAGGGTGTAGTCGTAGATACGTTGGTGCAAGGAGGGCCTGTCGATAGAGCCGACCTGCGCGGAACTACGACAGATCAGTATGGTAGGAGGCATGGAGGAGATATTATCGTTGGGATAAACGGAGACAACATCACCGAATTTGAACAATTAATATCTTATCTTGAAGGGAATACGGTCCCAGGAGATAAAGTGGTCCTGAAGATACTTAGAAACGGAACTGAGCTCAATTTAGATGCTGTGATGGGGGTTAGACCGTCCCCTTCATCCCTCTCTAATGATAAAAGCTAGGCCTATGTTAATTGGTCAGCTTTGACTATGCGAAACTACGGAATAGACTACACACTCTTGATTAGGGACATGGAGCTATTTGTGTCGACACGTGCCAATTAGGTTTCTCATATAAGACTCTTCGATGGCCAATCAACAGCGACGTAAGATGTTTATATTTAACTAACACCATTAAGCTGAAGCGACTTGAATACAAGAGACGAAATTGTCAGGGTATTGGTCGGAGGTAACATAACTGCACCGTGGACAGTGTTTCTCCCTCAAACCTGATGATTAATGTTGGAGATAGTATTGAATGGAATAATCCAACGAGGGGTGCTGCAGAACCTTACGCAGTTACTTTCAGTTTGGAAGCCATCACGCACCCTCAAAGCCATTCCTCTTAACAATGCAGCTATCTAGATTCGGGCAAGTAGAACTGAGACTATTGGCAAGAACCTATAACGCAAGCACGATCGATTTACAAAATGCTTCATTCAGGGATAAAAATGTGTGCTTGTAGCAGTAGTATTTGATTGTAATTCCAAATTAATTTTCGTCATTGTTAAGCGGTCTGCGAGCAGCAGCTCAATTTCACTAATCGTCGTGTTCTGCCAAAGACTATTAATTACATTCTATTAATTACATTCTATGTTGAATTGGTATATGGTTCAAAATTCAATTAATATTACTAGTGTAGATTTATCTGGAATTCGTGCTAGAGTTAATAAAACCCTTATGGATGGCCTCCAACTTGACATGTCAACTCAAGATTGTGCAAAGTTGCTGAGACGGCAGGTCAATACTAAAACTGAGCTTGTCATAATGTTTGTCGATATCAACAATTCAACACAATTGAGCCTGACTCTGGAAGATAGTAGATTTGCTTTAATGGTGCAAGTCTTTGCTCAAGAGATAAGCAATATAGTATTTGGATATGATGGCTATGTATTCAAATATGAAGGCGATGCTGTTATTATTTTATTTCCTGCGATGTACGATGAAGCATTAGCTTGCAGAAACGCATTGAACTGTTCAATGGCGATATTAGAAATTGTAACTCAAGTTATCAATCCAGCATTCAAATCATCTGACTTACCAGAGATTACCGTTAAAATTGGATTATCTTATGGGAAGACCTTGGTTGTGGTCTATGGGAGGAGTTTGGTAAGATCACATGTGGACATTGTTGGTTCAAGTATAAGCATGGCTTCAAAGATAACCTCGATTGCAAAACCGAACCAAGTTTTGGTAGGAGAACAGATATACAATATCTTATTATCATCCGTTGACTCTAGAAGTTTTTTGGGACATAACAAATTTGTCAAAGTCAAACTAGACGTGGCAAAATGGAAGTATCCTTCTCGTTCAGATGCTGAACATAAGTACCAAGTATACGAATTTTTGAAGATTTAATACTGTATAGGACAGAGTAATCTAAAATTAGTTCATGTGATAATAATCATTTGAGATCGTATTTTTTATCCTGAGCTTAATCTTCTGTAAAAAGTACTATGATATAATTAATGATATGATATAATTAATGATATGATATAATTAATGATATGATATAATTAATGATATGATATAATTAATGATATGATATAATTGATGATATAATTAATTCTCAGCAGCTAAATATCCATCTTTACAGTCGATAGGAGCCTTACATGATTTTAACAAGGAGCTTAACACCTATTAAGTGTTAGAGCTAATGCTAAGTGTTAAATTTTGGAATGAAGAACTTTATATAATATACATCCATTGAATACTATTAAAATGTTAGAAAATCTGAATTTGCTAGTATACGTTGCCCTTGGCTTTACTATTAGTTACTTGGCCCTTGAAGTAGGATGGCACTTTACAGCCTGCAAGATTAACAAATCAATACCACCTTGTGTGTTCAAGCAAGTTAAAACTGTGCTTGTCTCAAACAACAGAAGTGTCTAGGTGGGTAAAGCAGCAAGTGGGAATGAGAGATGATTAATTCTCTAGCTTTTATTCTTAATGGAGCAACTGTCCAATTGTTAACAGGTAGATCAATAGCTCTTCATAAGATGGAATAATGGGTCAATACGTCCCTGCGGTGGTTCGGCTTTAAGAATAGAAACACATGATGCAAAGTTAGCTTAGGTAAAACATAGCTTGATAACGAATGAATCCTCATCCCAACCATTTTGCGTAAACCATTTTGCATAAAAAAGGATGATTGGAGAAGGCATTTATAGCATTGCCAGTTCCTCTGAAAGTACTGTCATGTTTCTGCCAGAAGAGAAAGAATACAATAAGGTTTATCACAGACTTCCATTTTAAGAAGTAGTTAAAGGATATCAATTGAATATTGATGAGATAGACACAAAGATATTAAAAAAAGTTCTTCTTGATGCAAGGCTTTCGTATAGAGGCATAGCCGATCAAATAGGGGTTTCTGCTCCAACTGTGCTTTCTCGAATAAATAGACTCCAAGACCGTCAAATAATCAAATCCTATTCCGCTATAGTCGATCATGAGAAATTAGGCTACGATTTGACAGCAATAATAGAAGTTACAGCACATAAAGGAAAAGTAATAGAAGTCGAAAAAGCCATTTCTAAATTCCCAAACGTGTGTGCAGTATACGACATCACAGGACTTACAGATATGATAATAGTAGCCAAGTTTCGGAATCGCAAAGAACTCAGCCAATTTGTCAAAAGAGAGTTAGCACTTCAGGCTATTGAAAGGACAAATAGTCATATGGTCCTTATCACTGTAAAAGAGGATTTTCGATTCCTATAGCAACAGTTTCATTCATTTACACTGTTACAAGCCGTACATAATTAGTATAGTTCACAAATGATTAGTCAGTCTTTATATCAGTGCTCACCAGTCAGCTAAAGGAATACTTTAACCCTGCCTCTAACTTGCGAATTCTATTTATTATGTTTAAATGATTGGCATGTGGTTCTGTGGTTAGATACAGAAGATAGTCTTCTCCAAATGGCATGGTGATTCGCTTGATTCTTTCATACTCTGCGATAACATATCTTCCCCTACCTATTTTGTTGGAAAGATCACTACGTACCCTCCATCCGGTCATTGCCATCTCAATGGATTTTTTGCTCTCCTCTGCAGTAAGCAAATTCTCTACACCTTCACTATGACGAGAATACATTGTTTTACCCTCAGAATCGCAAATAGTAACCAACCTAATATTTGGATCGATACTAATAATGTCGTTATAATGCTGTTTTATTTTGAAAAGTCTGATTCTGAGCAGAGAGCTGACTATGAATCCAAAAATAGCACCCCATATTAGATGAAATGAAATTGCATCTAATGTGATATTTCTAATAGACAGGTTCAAATCTTCGGAAAATACCGCCTGCTGCGATCCAATTGCCAATATGGTGGTAATAGAATTAATAGCTGGTTGCACAAATAATAGAGAGATTGGGAGGAACAAAACTAGCCATAGTATGATACCTACTCCCATGCCAACTAATGAGGATTTATACGGGTTGAGCATACGTATTTTTTTCCATCTAATCCCTATTGCGCCAAACACCGCGCCTATTATGGTCCCTGCTATGAGGTGAAGACCAAAAGCCACCGAAGTCGCAGTTGTAATATCATTTATACCTAAACTAATTCCCATAATCGAGTAGAATTCACCTATATTCAGCCCCAATAATAATTCAGTTATAACGATCACTGAAGAAATAGACCAGGTTGCTACAAAACCAGCAAAGGCTCCATATTTAACTCCCTTGAAGGTTACCAATAGTTCATTTCGATTTTTGCTACCATTCTTGTTCGCATTTTTAGTGACGGAAAACATTAGGAACATCGTATAAGCTGAGGAAGAATATAAAATATTCCCTTAACTTACGTTACATATGAAAGTATAAGTAATAACTCTCCTTACGTGTGTCAAATACTTTATTCAGAATCACTAATTAATTTAACATCTATCATTTTGGATGGGAGATCGAATTTATTTGAATAGGATTCCACAACGTCTGGTGAAAGAAATCTCCTCGAACGGTACTACCAGTTTTCTTCAGATAATAACGCCGTCTGGGATACCGATTATACCTGGTATTCCCGCTGTAACTGCTAACAGCATCTTATTATTCAATGTTCATAGACTGAATTTTCTGCTTAAGTTCGGTATCCGTCAAGACGCGATAAGGATCGTGAATGGTGTGCTACTACTATTCATTCGGCACTATTTCTTCATCAGTTACTGTTACAGAACCATTTTTTGCACTAAATCTGCTATGCATAATCCGTTTGCCGCTAAGAGATATAACATAATTTTGAGTCACTACCAGTACAGACTCCTTAGTGGAAAACATGCCACTCACGAGGATGGTTGTCTTATCTAATATTCTTGATTGGATGATATTTTCTCTTTCCTTATTGTCTATAAGGATATGACTTCGTTCATTCTTTTTTAGAACTAGCTCATGAGCGCAGTAAGTACAAATGTTCTTGTCAATAGTAAGTACTACATGTTTTCCCGAAAGATCAGTGAGTTTTAGCGTCAAGTAAGGTCCACTGGAATCCTCGCCCAAACTGAAGAGAGTAGTCCGACCACAATGCACAGACTTGGGACTATCTGAAATAAAGTTATTACCGAACAGGAGGGTGTATGCCATCGCTGTTTAGTGCTAGACTTCGGACCGATATAAGGCAAACTGTGCCTAGGCTATTTCCAAAGATGAGTCCATATGGATAGAATTTCGAATTGATCTTAGGTAAGACTAGTCAACTGGAATGACTACTCATAATATACCTAGTAGTCACATCCCATGCTATGAAAGTATACTTAGCTCCTCAATTTGAAAATAGTTAGAATATTTTTTTTAGACCAAACAATTCCAAACAAGCTCCTCGATTTGAAAATAGTTAGAATATATCAGACGAAAACACTCACATCGTCCAATCAATTCATATATAGCAAAGTAATTACTCTGAGTCGTGAAAAAAGCAACTAATGAAAAATCATTTTACGTAGTGGGCACGGTAGTAATCATATCTACTTTGGCACTCTCGTTACTCTGTTCGATCGAACCGTCCTCAATATTCGCTAGCCATAATTCGTCTACCTTGCAATCACCGAACGTTTCCAACACTACAAGTACCCCTATGGGGGAGGTACTTAATACTAAATATTTAGAAATAACTAATCACACATTTTCTGAAGACCTATTATTTACCATAGTAAATGGCACACTCCTCAATAACTCGAACAATACTATCAATTCCGCAGAAGTAACGGTGCAATTTTATGATAACAATGACACATTGATTACATCTTCGACCGAAAATGCGAAATTCATTATATTGGCACCAGGAGAAAATTCATCATTTACTGTGAGATCGGACCTGGGCGACGAGATCGTAAGCAGATATACAGTGATTCCTGGAGGAGATATCGAAGTTGGCACAATTAATGTGTAAGTACGAGAAATTTTGGTAGTTTACCACTTTTGCACTCCAAATATGATTGACAATAAGCTGGTCTATCCATAACTTGATGTGGTCATTAAAATTCTGGCCCATATAATATTGGGGGGGCACAATCAGCATACTCAAAGTTGACGATGTATTGAATGCTTCACCGGAACGTCAGTGCTTGTCGATTGCCATCTACATGCATTGTAAAATTGCTAATTGCGCTGATGCCTCCTTCTACTGAAGTATTAAAAACATTGATTTCAAAGGAAGCTATTGCACCTGGCTGAATGCCTGACGGTGAGGTGTGAGCTGAACCCTCACCTATTGTTTGACCAGTATTATCAAGTAATACCGCAGATACACGCACGCTGCTAAAACGTACGCTATCATTATTTAACACCTCCCCTGAGATACGGTATATATCGCCTTCAATAGGTATGCTGTAAATGTCTTCTTCTCTTCCAGCTGGAGATGTTGCATTTACTCTTTGTAATAGCAGGCCATTGGATTGAAGTGTATCAGGATCAACCATCGATTGAACCTGTCCGAATGTTTCCATGATCGGAAATGTTTTTACCAACATCATTGCCAGTACTATTAGTGTAATCATTACTGAACCAAACATAGCTGTTGAGACCACTTATAATTTCTTATTATCATAGTTGCAAGACTACAATTTAACTCCTCATATTCGTCCTGGACCCGGACGTCAGAAATTAAATGTTTATTTCAGTTGGTCTTCTCTTAAGCGGTCGAATTACATAACGAGAAATTGAAAATGATGATAATGGTATTAGATATACCATTATCTAGGATATCCCTTACGAAATACCCTTCATTCGTCTTAAACTCCTATTTTGTCGTTATCAGTTTCGATCTTAGTCATCTTTCCTGCATGATTCTTCATCCATGTAGTGATAGAAACAGTGGAGGCTTTTGTAGGTCATGTCCGCTTAATTAGATTCAATGTACAAAAAGGCATGGGCTGTATGTTAAACTTGAACTTCGTAGAGAGGGTGGCGGAAAAATATCTCTCTTGGTATTAGTATGACTCAAAGTCTTGAGTCAGAAACTATTAACAGCCAGTTCTCTCCGACCAATCAAAATTACCAAATCCAGAAACAGTCCACATAAATACTCTTTTTTCTATGTTCCTATTGGTGGTAGTACTCCCTGAGAATTTAAGCAAATGGAGACTCGTAACCGGGAACCAACGTAGGAGATCGAGGAGCATCATTCAAGCCATGTTCTCGAATATATCTATCAATCCTCGAATCTGAGCAAAACGAAAGGTCATTCCTAACCTCCGACAATGTTTCAGTTTCATTATGCTTCAATAATAAGGAATAATGTTCACATTGTCCCTTGTAATATAACATTGAATAATCGCACGAGAAGGCCATATCTGTTGAAAGTATCTCACGAAAAGTGCTACAGCTTCTTATCAAATCACTGTGTGTTCTCTGATTAGACGACCCGCCTTCGTTCTCAGGTCTAAGCTCACTAGAATTTGATGGTGGGGTATCTGAGTTATCCGTGCCGTAGATGTTGATATCCGTTATGTAATTTATTGAAAGTGCTAGTAGGATTGTGCCCACTACGTGAATCGTCAATATACTAGTTACCTTAAGTGAAATTCTCAAATTATCCAAAATGTATCTTGCAGATCTTATATACCCTTCCAAATTCCATGGTTTATTATCATCTATTGCGGATCTGAATATGTATCCAACCATCCTAATGATGGAACGGTCGACCTGAAAAAACCTGAGTAACTATATCAGGTCGACGTCAGCCACTCTGCTCGGCAAAACTAAACTGATTTTTGACGCTTTATCGTCGAGAGTGTGTGCAATTGTTAAGTGAGTTGGGTATCTGCACAGCTTGTATCGTTGATACCAACTTTAGAGAGACTTATGCACTCCGATGGATTTTATATTGCATTTATCTCTAGATCTGAATTCTCATTGAATAAGGAATATCTTCAGCGGACGATAGAGATTATCTGCAGTCTATGTGATCAGTCGTGGGTTGTCTGATAAACAATGGTTGACTCCCCGGAGGTTTATTAAACCACCATTCGTTTGCAGCGTATATCGCCTCGACTTCGCAACCTGAAACGGAGCCAATTCCGCGATTAACCTGAGCAAACATTAAATTGCCATCAAAATTTGCGTGCCCCAACCCAAGAACATGGCCAATCTCATGCTTTACTATTCGTTCCATCTGGTTGCCGCTAAATGCAAATCCAAACGCACCCTTTGAAATTAAAACGTACGATTTCGTTATGAATCCGTAGAAATCATAAAAGTTGTTAGTAATCCCAGCTTTTTCATTCTGGTCTTCTCGAAAATAGATCTCCACATCAGCACCTCTCCTGGTTGGAGTCTCAGTGAATGTCAGCCCTTCAATCTTCGAATCCCATTCCTTAAATGCTTTGGTTACCGCTTCAATTGAAGACCTATCAACCTCATATCTTTTTCTGTTGGAGCCTCCGTCAGTCAAATAATGTCCTATGAAGTAGGTTATCTCCCCATCTGCAAGTTCATCACCCCATGAACAACATAAGAGAATAATATCTTTCCCTGAATACGCATCAAATTCTGCTTCATTGTAGATATTATCATAGAACGGGAAAAGATTCGTTACCCAATCTAATCCATTAAACTGTAAGAAAGATCCAGAAAGCGTCATCATGGACAAATAACTTGTTACTAGGATAGCAAATATTGTAAACAGGATTCCGATGTAGATGTAATTCCTTCCTTTCCTGTTTCTTCTTACACTACCGACATTCTCGTCTCCACTATTTCTATTACTATCTACAGCCATAAATTGTTGATTTCCTTATGTTTACATGTCGACCCTTTACCCGAAATAGTTATTAGCCATATACTCATCTTAATTGACATTAGTCAATATATATAATCGCTTTGAAAACATTCCATGACCCATCAATGTCTTTGTGATCTTACAATTTTGGTTTATACAAGTCGCAGAGCCATTGGCCTGCTCCATAAACAATTAGATGGGAAGTAAGTTTAAGGATAAATGAAGATCCTCCGATCCATAATAAAAGATTACCACCATTACTAGTGTTAGCAAAGCAATCTCCATTATGGTTTTCTCATGTATTCCACTTTCCAGTGGTGGTGGATGGTGGTGGTCCATAGGTACGTTCCCTTTGTCCACTTTGCATCTAGTTAGATATCGGTCATGATAAATACATCAGATTGTGCTCGAACCAAATACATCAGATTGTGAAGTCTTAATACTGGGAGGGCTATCATATATGTAGTTTTGATGTCCTCTTTCGCTTATCTCATAACATTGTTAGTTCTTTCATATTGCTTTGAGCTACTGGCGCAAGGCGATGAGGCGTTGGGAGAGCCGACTCTAAAGTCGGCTGAATTTCATTTACAAAGAGTCGTGGACGGTTTGTCAAGACCTACCGGCCTAACTTTTTTAGGTCCGGATGACTTTTTGGTAATCGAGGAGGATACAGGAAAGGTTAAACGAGTTATTGATGGAGAGATCTCTCAACCTATATTAGACCTGGGTGTTTCCACCGATGATTCTAGAGGTTTGATAGGTATCGATTCGTACCAAAATGAGAGCAAAACATATGTATTCTTATATTATACTGAATCATCGTCCTCTCGTGACGGCGAAGATGATCCCCTTGGAAATCGGCTGTATAGGTATGAATTATCTGATGATAAGGACAGTCTAATTAACCCAAAGCTGCTTTTAGATCTACCAGCGGGCCCTGGTTCGATGGATAACGGAGGCCCAGTTCTAGTTGGACCAGACAATTATATCTATTTAGTTATAGGTCAAATTCAGGACGATAATGAGGAGGGTCATAAGACCAAAGCCCAAAACTTTGAGGAGGGACTTGAGGCGGACGGAACAAGCGGCGTCCACAGAGTTACTCAAGATGGCGAAATCGTTGCTACTGAAATCTCAGATCCTGCTGCAGAGACAGGAAGTTATTTTGCATACGGGATAAGAAACAGTTTTGGTATGGATTTTGATCCTATCACAGGAAAACTTTGGCTCAGTGAAAATGGTGTGCGTGCAAATGATGAGATTAACTTGATAGAGTCAGGGTTTAATGGGGGTTGGAAAGACCTAACAGGATTTGCTCCCTCTGGTTTTAACTACAGCGGGTTGGTTTCGTTTAAAGGAACTGGAAAATATAGTGACCCGAAATTTGTTTGGAACCAGACTGTAGCACCAACTGCACTTTTATTTTTCAATAGCGATAGATTTGGACCCGATTACAAGAATGATATGTTTGTTGGGGATTATGCATTTGGTAGAATCTATCATTTCGAGCTGGATTCGGAAAGAACGGGACTACGCTTAAGCGGTACCTTAGCCGATAAAGTAGCTAATTCAGACTCTGAGCTTCAAAGTACTATTTTTGGTGAAGGGTTTGGAGTTCCAACTGATCTAGAGATCGGTCCAGATGGCATGCTGTATGTTACTTCGTTAAGAGACGGAGCAGTGTATAGAATCACCAGATAGCTGCAGTTGTAGAATAGTTTTACCCATTTATCCTAATGGTTGAAAAGGAATTGATGACGAGGACTGCCAACCTATTTTTTTGCATCCAACGTTAGCTGACGGCGTCAAAATATTCGTTACTTCTTTGAATATTTAATAAAGATATGAATTGGCTTTAAAATCAATCCATTGTGATGTATGGCCTTATATCCGAATAAATTTGTCTTTCCCAATTATTCTCATCATTCTAAGTCAATGCAATGGTTACTGTTATTGTTATTGTTAAGCGAGGATAAAACATAAAATGGTTACTATCTGATTAAAGGTAATAGCGTAAGCTTCTGCTGAAGAAAATATAGACAAATTGGCTGGCAAGATAACTTTATTATCTTATTCCCATAATGTGTGCCCAAGACTGTAATTAAACTGGGTCGCCTTTAATTTAACCATTTATTGTACGATAACGGCTCCGGTCATCCACGGATGGGGCACACAGAAATATTCGTACCTACCCTGTTCGGCAAAGTGAAATGTGAACGATTCTCCTTCAACTAGCTCTCCAGAATTAAACATACCATCCTGCAGAAACTCATACATCCCATAGCCTACCTTTTTGCCACTCGTAATTATATGAGTTAAATCATCATCATTGGTCCACGTTACATCCGAACCTGGTGGAACGATTAAATCTTGGGGATAAAATCTCTCTGATATAGTTTCTTTCCATGCAGCACCATCTGGTATAAGTATTTGATAATCGTCTTCATGATCCTGGTTGTTGGTACTTGTTTTTTCTATATTCGAGGCTGGTTCTGGCATTGGTTCTGGCGTTATTGTAACTGCAGGCGTCGCGGCAACATTAAATGGATTAAATCTATGGAGTTCCGAAATGGTCAGACTTGTGACCACGGAGACAAGTACGACCATGTAAACCGAATTAGTACTTGTTTGCAATATTTTCAAGGCTGTGGATATCTATTCTGATCATAATAATAACCTTAGCGTTAGATAAATAATTGTTATAGTACTAATCTAGAGTAAAAGGATACTATATCTCGTAGATAGAGTAAAAAATTGCACAGACAAATAAGATTAACAGGAGTTTCAATCCAATTGATATATCCACAAGACATTTTTGTGTATGGAAGCTACTCATGTATGTATCGAAGCTTAATAAAGTACGGTGTGGAAGCTTATCTACACTTTTTAGCATCAGAAAGTAGAATGAAACTTCGCCATCCTTATTTAATTAATTTGGTGATCTCTCGAGTTATCTGATCCATATAGCTAGTGAGGTCAGCTGTCTGTTACCAAACCTAGTGTCGTTTAGACATCTTTCTTCTTTTAGGATATATTTTTAAATCTAAAATATATCCTAATTTTAGATAGACAAGCTATCTTCCCTGTTACTGATATTAAAGACTCAAGATTTGGCAACAGATATATTTATTCAACGGAGATTTATTGGGTACCATGCGTTGCAAATTATAGAGAGAATCGAAGTGGCCTACAAACCCCCTCCAAAAGCATCTAAAGAAACGTTTTTTATACGTGACAACATGGAATTATGCGACAAATTTCGATTTTATATGCCCTTTATTGCTATTCTTTTAATTTGTTTGTTAGTACTGTGTTCCTTTGAATTGGGTGCCCAGGCTCAATTGGAGGCCCGAAATAGCTTTATTGTCCCGTCCGAAGAAAATCAAAATTCCTCTATATTGACATATCAGAATCTGGAACGTAATCTCTCTACATTGTTCAATGATGTAGATCAATCAGTGGTTCAAATAAGCGATGCTGCCGCTACCTCTTTTGGATCAAGGCAAGGCTCAGGCTTTATCTATGATAATCAAGGTTATATCGTCACTAATTATCACGTGATCACCGATCCCTTGGAAAGCCAAGAAACAACCCTAACCGATAGAGATTTTCATATAACTTTCCTTGACGGTATGACATATATCGGCAGAGTTATTGGTGCAGATCCTTACTCTGAGTTGGCTGTCATGAAGGTAGAGGACATAACTGGAAAGAGCTTCATACCATTACCTCTAGGTAATTCATCCCAACTCAGAATCGGACAACCGGTGTTAGCGCTAGGAAATCCCTTCGGACTGTCTGGATCGATGAGCGAGGGGATAGTGAGTGGCTTTGGTAGAATCCTTCCATCTTCTGCACCGCAGGGCGATCTTCTGTTGCGTCGACAGAATACACCACCATTTGTGATACCAAATTCAATTCAAACTGATGCTGCACTAAATCCTGGCAACTCAGGTGGGCCACTGCTCAATACAGCAGGAGAAGTTATAGGAATGAATACAGTTACTGGTGGATATCCAGGAGTTGGATCCGCTATCCCATCAGACATTATTAGGAAAGTAGTACCGGAGCTAATCTCCACGGGAGTATACAGACATCCATATATAGGAATAGCTGGCGTGGACATGTCTCCTGAAATCGCGGATGAGATGGGTTTGAATGATTCTAGAGGGTTCTTAGTTACAGAAATTACATCGGGGAGCCCTGCAGAAAGATTTGGTATTAGAGGTGGAGGAACGCTGAGAGAGATTAATGGAAGACAAATAGAGTTGGGAGGAGATGTAATTGTCGCTGCAGACAACGTCACAGTCAGGAAAATTGAAGATCTACTTTCGTACCTTCAATCAGCAAAATCGGTAGGCGAAAATGTAATACTTAGTGTGTTAAGGGATGGAAAAACCCAAGAAATTGACATGACAGTAGCAGCCAGACCAACGGAACGACAGTTAGAAACTGAGCATAACCAACAACAACAACAACAACAACAACATCCCACCCTAGGCATCAATAGCATAAACATGACTGAACAAATAGCGGAAAGGATGAACTTAACAGGATTGCAACAGCCCTCAAATAATAAGCAGGATGGGGGAGAGGGTGCCCTTGTGGTTGACGTATTTGGAGATGGGCCTGCAGAGAGAGCAGGTATTAGAGGTGGATTTATTGTTGTGGATATAAATGGTACCCCAGTTGAGATAGGAGGAGATGTAATCGTAAGAATTGATGATACAATAATTCCTAATATTAATGCCTTAAGTGAATCCATTAAAGACAAGAACATAGGGGATACCGTTCAAGTTACTGTAATGAGGAATGCCCAACCTCTAAGAATGCCTGTCATTGTGGGATCGACGTCTGAACTTGGGACACTGAAGCCAGGCGATGGCCAACCACCAATCGATCGTCGAGATGATTTCTTCAGTGACTTGTATGATCGCTGCGCAGAAACATTTGGTCCATTCGTATGTAACCCTCTTTTTAGGAGGTAGGATTGAGAATGTTGCTGCTGGGTGACAATCGGAACTTTTGTTCATCTTATGTTTATTTTTAATGCGATGCAATGAGAGCTCTCAGTCTTCGTGCAATAATGTGGAATGGAATATCTCGAATTTAGTTGAGATGATGAAAATCAAAAATAATTTCTAGTCGGTCAAAGCCACTCCATTTTCATTTCCTTGAGTCTGTGATACTGTATTCGTGCACTGAACACTCATCCCGACCTCTCCTTGTCCGCAGTAATTGGCCTGTGAAACTGCAAGCGATTTTTTTTTGTAATCCCGTCCATAGGAGTCACCTGTGCCGACGAATAGTGAGCCAATGATCAGCCCTGTCAAACCCACAGTTATGGCTAAAATTCTAAGGCTTATCATAATCACAAAGATCCACAATATTTATTTATCTGGATTGGGAAAGATATCGAGTTAACTTCTCACTAGGACATAGTTATGTTAGAATAGGATTGGCAAACATACGTTAGATCTTGGACTCTCAATACAATCAAACCTGAATTTCTTAAAAAAGATATAGGATCTTTAGTATTAAGTATCGATAAAGATAACCGATTTGGTTTAGGCATATTTTTGATGCAATGGTGATAAAGGATCTCTAACCCCGTTGAGATAAACATGATGATAGTTTTGTTACGATTCAAATCTTGCCGTTGTCGGTAGTCAGAGCGGTTATCTTCTCTGCTCAAGGCTGAAAGAACCATAACCATATAACACTAAATTGCATATTTCTTTGCATGGGAAGATGGGAGAATAATCGCTTCGCCGACGACGAAGGCTTTTCCAGAAAGAGGAACTACATAAAGATTATAAAATATATAATAATCGCAGGCTTTGCTATTGTGGGTGTAGTGGTACTATCAGTTTATATCCCTAGGTCAGGATTGAATGTAGAAATTGTTGAGCGTAGTGAGGTGATGGGAACTATGCAGACAGTAAGTGTAAGGGTATCAAACAACAACTTTGATACCCTCAATAATGTATCCGTGCAATTTGGTGATCGAGGACAAATTCAACAAATAGGGAATATGGGACCATTCGCGTCAGTCATGATCTCCCCCCCTGAGAGCACTGAATTGAATTTCACAAAGGTAACAGGCACTGCAAACGAAGGTGATATTCAAGTAACCAAATTTAGGTAGAGCTCAATTGCAATCATTTAACGCATGGCGAATGAGAATATCTCCTCTTTTGTATGGAGTAACATACATACGCCCAAACTGCCTAGGGCAATAGTTTCGTTATTGACTATTTTAGAGGAGATCTTCTTGATATGGGGCAGTCTAGGTTACGCAGGAGTGTTAAAAGTCACGTTACTCATAAGCCTAATCATCTTTTTACCCTTACATTCCAGTTTTGATTATCGCGCTGCTAAGTGGGAGCTTCGATCCAAACTTGATGGCATTAGCGTCCTAACCTTAGGGCGAACAACAGTTTTTTTATCTAGCTATAACGAAAAGAAGAAAAGAAGTAAACATTAACTCGGATGACCCCCAAGATATGGTTTACTAGGATCATTTGTAGCAGCGCTAACTCCTTCTCCACACGATGATATTTTTATTACACCTCCTCAATTTACCTTGGAAGTGGCTTTATTTGAGACGGGACGGCCCGTGAAGGCGGGGTAGGATAAGATAAATGTCAGTAGAGCCAATGCTAAGCATAGAACACCTACTCCAGTGTGGATAGCGACTATGATTGGTTGCAGTTCTGAAGACACGACTAGCATTCCGATTGCAATTTGAAACGAGACGGCCACGACGGTAGCGGTAGCAGCCCTTCTAGCCTTGACAAATCTTTTAATTGCGTAGTACGCTGTAACGTAGACAGAGACAGCAGTGACCAAGGCTATGATCCTGTGAACGTATTCTAGGAAGTACTTTCCCTCTGGTGAAAGAATGAATCCAGTCGGACACAACGGCCAATCTGAACACGAAAGTCCTTCACCCCGAGCGCTGAGAAAGGCTCCATAAATTATAACCGTAAAGACCAGACCAAGTGAAACAAATGATAGGAACCGAAATACTCTTCGTCCCCTCATACTTTGCTTGCCCGAGAAACTCATAATCTAATCCCTCATGATAAAATCGGTAATATAATCTTGAACAGAATTTTGTGTATTATGCTTTTGAACCCTGTTTAGAAAATATTGCGAAACATCTCAGTACAAGGCAAACATATAGAATATGCACCGACTGCATATTCTACTAATCCATTAGCATTTAGTATATCAGCGGTGTGTTCATGTAGTCTTTCTATCAGATACGATTTTTCTGATAAGTTGGGTTTGAAACTAATACCAATTGATCAGAATCAATTACCAGGCTTTTTTGATTTGTCCACCACATCTAGACGACCTCTTCTTGATCAACCAAATAACTAGATAGTTCCTGAAGCTACCCTAACAATTTAGTTCGCACTTACTTATTGTATCGACTAAGTGAAATCGACGCGGAGATGAGTGAAGTTTGCTCTGTTTTCAGGTCAGGGATTAATGATCACGCTACGGGTTGATATAATAGTATATTGATCCAATACTAAATAGTTAATACTACTGCAAAAGTATTCGACACTAGTATCAATGCGATCTCCTTAAAGATCGGATAATAGAAATTGCATTTTCAAATGGCATCGCCCGAATCAAAATGTCATTTGAGTACCAACTTTGTAAAGCGTGCATTTACGTTTGGTTTATATATAAAGCAGCAAAGCGTGTACTAACATTTCTTCGAAGGCTAGTAGTTAAATTTTGCCTGATCTTGGGGATAATCGCCGTCATTGCACTGGTAATAAGTCTTGTTTTACATTTTCCAAGTAAACATTATTCGATAACGGTTGAGGATGGCTTTAGCGGTACACACGGTAAATCATTGCTATATCTCACATTGGGAATTTTGTTTTGGTTTATAGCCGACTTGTCACTAGCATATGCACACAATGAGGAAGAACAAGTGCTAGTTGTATCTTTTGCTGATACATGTTGGATAGTCGGCTATGTATTTTTTTCTTTACATCTCTTCACTGCTCTCAGATTTGTTAGACGCGATCAGGTTCATACGTTTAGTGCAATCATGGTCGTTATTGCCTCCGGATCCGTAATTGCGTACGATTGATACTTCCATTAGGTTCGCGAATGAAGAAGGGAGAATTATAGGCAAAACGAAGACAGGCTTTATTGATTTGATGCTTTCAGTATTGTACCCTATCCTAGATGTGGTGCATAGGAAAGATTACTATAACTTCATGCCGACGAAGGGTTTGTGCATCATTTTCTAGAGGGCATCACCAAAAAGGTGTGGATATGGGATTTATTTTTCATGACTGACTATGTCATTTTGGTTGGAGCATTTTATTGGTACAACAGATTTTATGATACATTGAAAATTGAAAGATAACAAGGTAAGAACAACAGCTTTGTGTTCACAGAGTTGCGGATCGGTTGGCTTGCTTTACCAACGAACAACAAATCTGTTATGATTATTCAATAATATGCCCTGCTGGCCTGATTTAAAATTGAGTACCTCTTTTATCGAGTCAATTGACACATTCACATCTTAAGGAAGACCTACGCAGTCAATCATTAGATCTGTCTATATTTATCGAGTAAATTGACACTATTATTTGGCTCCAATGTCTTTAATACCGATGAGAGGTGATACTTTGCATGCACGCATCCGGAGGTGCCGTCAATAATCGGGAGTATTCAAGTGACGAAAAAGATCTAGTCTCCTTGAAAAATGAACTGGGAAAATCAGTCGATACAGATATGATGTCTCAGTTTCAGGCGGGGGAAGATCTTTTTACTAATATCGTCGGTTATGAAGGGATAAAAAAATTGTTCCATTTGTCACTTTATTCTGAGAGACCAGTACATATTCTCCTGGTAGGGCCTCCCGCTTCAGCAAAAACCCTGTTTATGCTGGAATGTATGAAGCTCGAAAGGTCCTACTTTACCCTTGGAAGCCATAGTACCAAATCTGGTATGATAGAATACCTGTTTGAGAAACGTCCAAGGTATCTTATCATTGATGAGATCGAACATATGCCTTTGAAGGACCAAACAGCGCTGCTTAGCCTTATGGAAACAGGGATAATCGCCGAGACCAAGTTCCAGAAGGCTCGCAATACGCAGTTAAAGACCTGGGTCTTTGCTACAAGTAATGCTACTGAGAGAATGCTTACGCCACTTCTATCTAGATTTTTGGTCTTATACTTTAAACCATACAAATATGGAAGCTTCAAGGAGGTCACTATTCATCTGTTGTGCCATGGTGAAGGAATAGCAGAAGATATAGCCACTGAAGTTGCTGACGTTGTATGGACAAAATTGAAGTCTAGGGACATTAGGGATTGTGTAAAGATTGCCAATTTAGCAAAGACTAAGGAGGACGTAAAGTGGGTCATAGAAACTATGAGAAACTATAGCCGTAAACCAAAAGAGAAATAGCCCATTTTCAAAAAAAAACCAAGTGCAATGCTCAAACATTTTCCAATACAAGACCGTGAGTATCGTTTGTAAATCGTATGAATACGCAATTCTCATTCGGTCTGAGAGATTCCGATTTTATCTCTTCTCGCATCTTTCCATTTGTCTTTCCTTCAAGTCAATTTATTGAACACACAACTTGTGGTTGACATTCCATTTTCGACAAAGAAACGAATTCCTCCCCTTACGAGAGTACTAGGCAACTTCCGAAGTCAACTTAGCATAATGAATTGCTTCTGCAAAAAAAGACGAGTATGCCTATTGATCATCTGTACTGTGAAAGATTTGGTTTCTCTTCTGGTTTCATTTCCTTCTGGTTTCGAACCTTCTTGGTGGCTTCCTCGAAATGATGCATAGAAACGAGAGCTTCTGATGAATGTTTAAGAGCATCTTCGGGTGTCGGATACTTTTGAAGATAATTATGCAGAACCAGCGATATAGCAGTGTTGGTTATTGCAGCCATGTCGGCTCCACTAAAGCCTTCAGTTATGGTCGCTATCTTCTCCAGGTCTATGTCATGACCTATTGGCTTACCTTTTGTGTTTATCTCAAGAATTTTTTTCCTGGTGTATTTATCTGGATTTGAAATAAACACAATTCTGTCGAATCTCCCAGGTCGTAAGAGGGCAGGATCAATCATATCTACTCTATTCGTGGCCGCGATAATCACAACGTCATGAATTTCCTGAACTCCGTCCATCTCTGTGAGTAATTGTGACACCATTCTCTCTGTGCTTGCATATCCTACACCCTCCAAGCCTCTGACAGGTGCAATAGAATCTATCTCGTCGAAGAATATGACGCAAGGTGCTGCTTGTCTTGCCTTCCTAAATATGTCTCGAATGCCTTTCTCAGACTCGCCTACCCATCTTGACATTAGTTCAGGACCTTTAACACTGATGAAATTGGCCTCAGATTCGGTGGCTACAGCCTTTGCCAATAGTGTTTTTCCGGTACCAGAGGGTCCGTGTAGAAGTATCCCTTTAGGAACCTCGTGTCCCAGCTGTTTGTACATATCTGGAAAACGCATTGGCCATTCTACTGCCTCTTGTAATTCCCTTTTAACATTCTCTAATCCACCAATATCCTCCCATTTAACATCAGGAGGTTCTACATAGACTTCTCTCATGGCAGATGGGGTTATCTCCCTCGTAGCATAGTCAAAATCATTCATGTTTATCACGAGCTTTTCGAGTGTTTCGGGAGGTACTTTTTCATCCTCCAGATTCAGTTCAGGTAGAAGCCTTCTCAAACACTTCATAGCTGCTTCTTTACACAAGTATTCAAGATCTGCACCTACAAATCCATGAGTTACACCAGCAATCTTATCTTGATCT
>Ga0315553_10001196_pt1 | contig 21924 bp, 21 predicted proteins | sample SalMarSW160140MG_FD_203099 | JGI IMG/M metagenome (GOLD analysis project Ga0315553, IMG submission 203099) | Salt marsh sediment microbial communities from the Plum Island Ecosystem LTER, Massachusetts, United States - Salt Marsh Sediment SW1601-40 ... | reverse complement strand
CCCGGGAGTTACATAGTTCCCTTGGCAGAACTGGTAGGCGAGTCGGGGAAGATTTATGCCCTGGACATCCATCCACTGGCAATTCAGAAGGTTAAGGATATCGCCTCAAAAAAGCGACTGGCGAATGTGGGAACTATTTGCTCCGACTACCAAACCGGGTTGCCGGATAATAGCTTAAATGTGGTTCTATTATACGACGCCTTTCACCACTTGAGCGACCCAGACGTGGTACTAAAGGAGCTACATCGGGTATTGAAACCAGATGGAATCCTATCCTTCAGTGACCACCATATGAAGGAAAAGGAAATAGTGGCTGAGGTAACAAAGAGCGGTTTGTTCAGGCTATCGAGAAAAGGCCAAAGAACGTATGCTTTCTTGAAAAAGGACTAGTACTGGGTAATAAATTCTTAGGGCAAACCCCTGTCCCACTAGGCGGATAAAAACCCTCCGTCAACGGCTATGAGTGCTCCGTGAACATAACTGGACAAATCACTGGCAAGAACTAAAGCGATACGGGCCACTTCATCTGGCTGTCCGCCTCTTCTCAATGGCAATCTCATTGCAAACTCGATGCCTGTCTTAAGGGGGCCCGTCTTAAACCGGGCAACTTCTTTGGCGACGGCCTTTGTTCCCGGAGTCGTTATGCCGCTGGGTAAGATTACATTTATCCTGAAACCATTTCTGCCGTACTGTTTGGCCAAAGCCTTTGTCAGGGCAATAACTCCTGTCTTGCTAATATCGTAGGGAATCAAATCTTCTGCGATAGGCACAATGGCTTCAATAGAGCCGATGTTTATAATCACCCCTCCTCTCTTTAATCTCTTCCTTATCATATACTGGCACATCAAAAGAGCTGATCTTAAATTTATATCTATTACCTTCTTAAGGAAAGCATCATCTACTTCCAGGAAATTCTTGAAAGGATATATCCCGGCGTTATTTACCAGTATGTCAGGCTCTTTTCCATTTAGTTCTTCCCATAGAGCATCTACTTCCTCTTCCCTGGAAAGATCCACTTTATGAATGTCTATTTCCGACTCGAACCGTGCAAGCTCCTTTTTTACGAGTCCCAGCCCTTTGATGTTCATATCTACGAGGTCTAAATCCGCACCCGCTTCTGCAAACCTGTAGGCCATTGCCCTGCCGATACCAACGGCAGAGCCGGTAATCAAGGCTCTCTTCCCTTTCAAGGAGATAAGTTCAGATAAGGGCTTCAATGCTTTCATAGCGTCAAGCTATTTGTCGCGACTTGTACCTTCCATTATACTACTACTGAAAGCATTATTCGAAGGCTGTTACAAATACTGAAAATGACTCTCGGTTTAGCACCTGGCATTTAGCCAGTTCAGAACAAGATCCATTGCTGCCTTTTCCAGACGCATTCTGTGCCTGGCACCGGCTACTATTTTTAACTCTTTGGGCTCTTTAGCTTTCTGGTAGAGCTTATGTGCGTGCTCCAGGGGTATTAATTCGTCGGCATCTCCATGGACCAAAAGCAGGGGACGGGGAGAAATTTTATCAATCCACTTGATTGGAGAAACGGTCTCAAATCCCCTTTGCCATTCCTCTATTGAAGGTGGAAAATCTTTATCCCTGATTGACCCGATTTGGCGAAACCGTTGGATAGTGTCCAGAGGCGTTTCTTTCTGAGAGAGAGAACGAAAATCCGCAGGACAGGCACAGGTTACCACTGAAGATACCCTGGGGTCATGGGCGGCGGTATAAACGGAAACCGCTGCCCCTCCGCTAAATCCGAGTAAGCAAAAACGAGTCTTATCTACCTCTTCCAGGCTATACAGGAAATCAAGAGCGGCTTGTAAATCTCGACTCCAGCCCAGGATATCTAGATTACCCTCGCTCATTCCCGCCCCTCGGAAGTTAAAGATTAAGGTGGCGAAGCCGGCACGGCAGAAGCGCTGCGCCAGTAGTGTATAGCCCCTGTCGGTGGGGTTGGGGGGAGCAGCCGGGATGCCATGGCAGATGCACAAGGTGGGATGACCCTTGTCCCCTGACGGAATATGGAGCTCGCCGACGAGCTCGAGTCCATCGGCTTTCAGGCGAATTTCTTTTACCGCCATCTTTTAAAGGGTCAAAAATAATAGATTCGCCTTCTCCTCCTGACAATGAGACCGGCTGCGAGCCCCAGCAATAAACCTCCAAGGTGAGCCTGCCAGGCTATATTGGGAAGGAAAGAAAGGAGGAAGAAAATTATGATTGCTACCCAGAGCGGTATTGGGACAGGGATGAAAAATATAAAAACTGGCACTCTGGGGACTATTACCGCCAGTGCTCCACCAAGGGCGAAGACGGCTCCCGAGGCTCCTATACCTGTTGAAAATGGGTTAGCGAGAAGGACGAAGAGAATGTTCCCCACCAGCCCTCCCAGAAAGAATACCGCCAGGAAGCTTTTCTCTCCCGCTGCCCGAATGAAGAAGCTTCCCAGGAAATACAGGCTTATCATATTGAATAGTATGTGCCAAAGGCTGCCGTGGACAAATATGCTGCTTATAATGGTCCAGGGTTGTTGTGATAGCAGCGCGGGTGTCAAACCCAGAGAATTGATTACTGACACTGGCCTTGCCAGAGTGATTATGAAGATTACGACATTTAGAGCTATTAAAAACCACAGGACATTTAAATTGACGGCGCGATAAGTTCGCATCACGCAATTATAAGTTAAATCTGGCTTCTGGTTCAACAGGCTGTCTCAAGGGACTAGCGGGTCATAATGTGTTATACTATCCGGCGCGGTAAGTTTATAATAGGTAAGTTATTCAGGCTGGCAGGATATTTTCTTTGCGGGAATCTTAAGTGAGCGAGCAAACGCCAGAGCAAAAACGGAAACTCCCCCCCATAGTTATAGTGGGCATAATTCTGGCAGCCCTCTGCGGTATCTCATTGTACATACGCATAGCCCTGCCTTATGACCACATTTTTGTCAATGGTGGGGTCTGGTTTCGAGAGACTGACGCCTATTATTACATACGCCACATAGAAAGTCTGGTTCATAACTTTCCCCACTTCAATTCCTTTGACCCCTACATACTCTTCCCCGGTGGTGGTGGAGGGCTTGTTCGGCCATTCTTCCCCTGGCTTATCGCTGGCATTATTCGGCTTGTTAGCTTGGGGGCACCGACTCTGCATCACATGGAAGTGGTGGCCGCTTACATGCCCGCTATTCTGGGCACTCTGACACTAATTCCGGTGTACTTTATCGGCAAGGAGCTGTTTAACCGCTGGGTGGGCGTAATTTCAGCCGCCCTGGTTGTCATCTTGCCTGGTGAATTTCTGCATCGCTCCCTGCTTGGCTTTACCGACCACCACGTAGCTGAGGTTTTGTTTAGCACCGTGGGCATACTCTTTCTGATAATGGCCATTAAACGGGCTCGAGAAAGAGAGATTTCCTTCGGCCACCTTCTAGGTAGAGACTGGTCAACTATCACCAAGCCTCTCGTCTATACCCTGCTCGCTGGCGTCTTCCTGGGTATTTATCTCCTTTCCTGGCAAGGTGGCCTGCTGTTCATCTTCGTTATATTCGCTTACCTGGTGATTCAGTTCATAGTGGACCACTTAAGACATAAATCGAGTGACTATCTGTGTATTGTCGGCACTCCTCTTTTCCTCATTGCCTTCCTCATGCTTCTTCCGGTATTAGGCAAGAGCGGCCTGGATACCGTTTATCTTGTAGCTATGCCAATCGCCATAGTGGTGCCCATAATCTTAAGTATTATCTCACGACTCATGGCAGGCAGGGCTTTGAAGCCTGTTTACTATCCCTTGACCTTGCTGGGACTGGCCGTCATTGGTCTTGTTACTTTTCATGCTATAAATCCATCTCTGTTTCAGTCCATACTCGAAAAATTTAGCATCTTCGCCCCGGGTGGCGCTATGCTGACTGTTTTGGAAGTGCAGCACCTGACCCCAAGGATAGCCTGGTATAACTTCACCACCTCCTTCTTCATCTCATTTATTTCCTTTGTCATGCTTATTTATCTCGTTATTAAGGAAAAAAGTGCCGACAAAACACTGTTTCTGGTATGGAGCATAATAATGTTGATGGCAGTCCTTGGGCAGCGCCGCTTCGGTTACTACTATGCCGTGAATGCCGCCTTGCTCACAGGGTATTTTTCCTGGAAAATGCTGGACCTCGCTGGCTTACGCAAATTACTGACTAAATCTAAAGAAGTAGTGGTAGCGGTTAAAAAATTCAAGAAGAGGGAAAAGAAGACCAGGGAAAAAGCGAAGCCAAAAACATTTACGCAGCCCAGAGGCGTCTGGGCGAGGGTCATCATTGTCGGAATAGTCATCTTTTTCGTGGTCTTTTTCCCCAATATTGGCATGGTTAAGGCACTCGCCAGCACCCCAAATGCTATTATGAACGAGGGGTGGTATAGCGCGTGCCAGGAGCTAAAAGATATCAGCCCCGACCCCTTCGGTGACCCCGAGTTCTATTATGAGCTATACCCGCCACGGGATGAGTTTGAATATCCCGAGACTGCCTATGGTGTAATGTCGTGGTGGGACTATGGCTACTTTATAATGCAAATTTCCCATCGCATACCTAATGCCAATCCCGGCCAGGCTGGGGCTGTCAATGCTGGCAAGTTCTTAACTGCTCAGAATGAAAGCTCAGCCAACGAACTCGCAGACAGGTTAGGTTCGAAATATGTGATGATTGACTATGCAATGCCGGTTTCAAAGTTCTATGCCATGGTAGAGTGGGCTGAGAAGGAGACTGGAAAGAGCGTGGATGAGTTTTACGAAGTTTATTACCAGCAAACGGAAGATGGCAGTCGATCAGCAGGAGTTTTATACTACCCTGCTTATTACCAATCCATTGTGGCCAGGCTCTATAACTTTGATGGCAAGGCTGTGGTTCCCGTGGAATCGCTGGTTATTACCTACACAGAGGAAGTGAGTCCGGGCGGAGTGAGCTATAAACTGATCACCAATGCCTGGAACTTTGCTACTTATGAAGAAGCCGAGGCCTATGTCGGGAACCAGACGTCTGGAAATTATAGGATAGTAGGCACCAGCCCCTTTAGTAGCCCCGTGCCTCTCGAAGAGTTGAATAGCTATGAGCTCGTCTACTCATCCGGGGCCACAACATCAGCAACAACTGTGAAAATTTTTGAGTATCTTGGCTCAGACGAGTCCTGAGTAAAAACACGGCAATCATTACCGGTGGGGTTGGATTTGTGGGCTCTCATCCAGTTGAAGAACTGCTGAAGCATCGGTACAAGGCAATAATCCTTGATGACCTCTCCACCGGGAGGCTGTAAAACATAAGACTGCTTAGTGAGCCCTCTTGGTATGCTGACCCCCTCTTTTGTCATTTCGCGCCCTTCGCTTCTTATCATTCTGACCTCTGTCCCTTTGTCATTCTGAGCGGAGCGAAGAATCTCCCTTCCGCTCAGGGTAAACTCCGCGTGGCAAGCCTGTACCCCTCCGCGCGATTGCTTCGGCACTGCCGTGCCTCGCAATGACGGTTTGCGTTGCCAAACGCTCTTCTGATAAAGTGCTTAAAAAGTAAGAAGGTAATAGATTAGCAGTCGTGAGTAATGGAGTTAAGCAAGGTGATATAATATTTGCTACTCCATAGGGAACGGCATTTGAAATGAAAGCATTAATATTGGCTGGTGGTAAGGGAACTAGACTTAAGCCACTGACCAACACTTTGTCTAAACAACTTATTCCGGTGGCTAATAAACCAATACTTTACTACGTTTTGGAGCAGGTCATTGAAGCTGAAATAAGGGATATTGGTATTATTATTTCACCGGAAACAGGACAGGGGATTAAGGAAGCGGTGGGAGATGGTTCAAGGTGGAATGGTCAAATTACTTACATTTTACAATCCGAACCCTTGGGTCTTGCCCATGCTGTGAAGACAGCCCAAGACTTCCTTGGCGATTCTTCTTTCCTGATGTTTCTTGGCGATAATCTTATTCAGGGCGGCGTCAAGAGCTTCGTTGAAGAGTTTACTACAAACAAAGCTGATGCACTTGTTTTGCTTAAAGAAGTTCCCGACCCACGCCTGTTCGGCGTTGCCGAACTAAACGAAAAAGGCGAGATAACCAGGATTGTGGAAAAACCACGCGAACCGAAAACAAATCTGGCGGTACCCGGCGTTTACCTCTTCACTAGAGACGTACACCAGGCAATAGACAGGATAAAACCCTCATGGCGAGGAGAACTTGAAATAACCGATACCATTCAACAGCTCATTGATTCCGGCAAAAAGGTGCGCAGTCACATCCTCACCGGCTGGTGGCTGGATACCGGGAAGAAAGATGACCTCTTGGAAGCTAACCGTATTGTCCTTGATGAATTTATGAAACGAGATTTGAGAGGTGAGATTGATGCCGCCAGCCAGGTGGCAGGCAGAGTCGAGGTCGGAGAAGGAACAACAATAGAAAACAGCGTCATCAGGGGACCGATATCTATCGCCGAAGGGTGTCAAGTCAGGAATTCATTTATCGGTCCTTTCACCAGCATTGGAGCGGGCACAGTGATCGAGCACTCCTCGATAGAGCATTCGGTGATACTGGAGAGCTGCCGTATCTCGGGAATTGAGCGCTTGGCTGATAGCGTTATTGGCCGAAGCACTGAGGTAATAAAAGGTGGGCAGAATTTGAAGGCGGTAAGGCTTTTCGTTGGCGACGATGCCAAAGTAGAACTCTAAAAACGAAGGAACGACATGCCATTTGCTTTCAAAAGGTTAGAAATTCCGGGGGTAGTCTTGATAGAACCAAAGGTTTTTGAGGATGAGAGAGGCTTCTTTATGGAAACATACAAGATGCCAGATTTTGTGGCTGCGGGCATAAAGGCAGATTTCGTGCAGGAAAATTGTTCCCGTTCCAGCAAAGGGGTTCTGAGGGGATTGCATTATCAAAACCCGCCCTTTGCACAAGGAAAGTTGGTGAGGGTGGTAGGGGGTGAGATATTTGATGTGGCCGTTGACATAAGAAAGGGCTCGCCTACCTGGGGCAAATGGGTGGGGGTAATCTTATCGGAAGAAAATAAAAATATTCTCTATGTTCCGGCAGGCCTTGCTCATGGTTTCTGTGTCCTTTCAGAAATTGCCGAAGTCATATATAAAATCACCAGTGTTTACTCCGCTGAATCTGAAGCTGGTATTATCTGGAACGATGAAGACTTGAATATCGAGTGGCCTGTTAAGGAGCCGATTATATCCGAAAAAGACGAAAAATTACCTTCTCTAAATAATGCGGATATCAGGTTTTACTACGCAAAGGAGGCAAAATGAAGCTACTTGTCACCGGCGGCGTCGGCTTCATCGGCAGCAATTCCATTCGCCATATCCGGCAAGAACACCCTGATTGGGAGATAACCAATCTGGACAAGCTCACCTATGCCGGCAACCTGGAAAACTTAAAAGATATACAAGACCAGCCCGGCTACCACTTTGTCAAAGGAGATATAGCTGATAGGGAGCTGGTAGATAAGTTACTGAGCCAGGAGTTCGATGTCATTGTGAACTTTGCTGCTGAGAGCCACGTTGACCGCAGCATCCTGGACGCCTCGCCATTCATCGAAACCAACGTTAAAGGGACTCAGGTGCTCCTCGAAGGGGCAAAAAAGCACGGGATTCAAAGATTTATCCAGGTGTCCACCGATGAAGTATATGGCTCCATTGATCGCGGGCGCTTCACGGAGGAGTCGACTTTGTCTCCGAGCAGCCCGTATTCAGCCAGCAAAGCTGCTGCCGACCTTCTATGTCTCGCCTATTTCAAGACTCACCATATGCCGGTGATTATCACCCGCTGTACCAACAACCTGGGACCGTACCAGTTTCCTGAGAAGTTGATTCCCCTGGCTATTACCAACGCCCTGGAGGATAAACCAGTCCCTGTCTATGGCGATGGCCTTAACATCAGGGACTGGATCTTCGTAGGTGACCACTGCCGGGCTCTCGATGCCGTCATTCAGAAAGGCAAGCCCGGAGAGATATATAATGTGGGTGGCGGCAATGAGAAGACCAACCTGGAGATTATCCGCAAGCTGCTGGAGTTGCTGAACAAGCCGCAGAGCCTGATGCAGTTCGTTACCGACCGTCCTGCCCATGACCGTCGCTATGCGCTGGATTGCGCCAAGATATCCAAAGAACTGGGCTGGAAGCCGGCCCACTCCTTTGAGAAAGCTTTAAGCGCCACTGTCGACTGGTATCTGAAGAATGAGCCCTGGTGGCGGTCAATCAAGAGCGGCGAATATTCCAAATACTACGAAGAAATGTACCTCAAACGGTGAAAGTAGCAGTCATAGGCGCTAACGGACAACTGGGCACTGACTTGTGCCGGGCCCTGAGTAGCTTCGATATCATTCCCCTTACGGATGCTGATGTCGAAATTGCTGACATGGCTTCTGTCAGGGAAGCCATGCTCAGAAATAAGCCGGAGATTATTATCAATACCGCCGCTTATGTTCGGGTGGATGACTGCGAGGACGAAAAAGATAAAGCCTTTTTGGTGAACGCCCTGGGAGCCCGCAATGTCGCCGTGGTTGCCCAGGAACTGGGAGCTAAGCTGGTCCACATCAGCACCGACTATATCTTCGGCGGCGAGGCTGAGCCGCGGACTACCCCCTATACCGAATTCGACACGCCAGTTCCCCTTAGCGTTTATGGTAAGTCCAAGCTGGCCGGGGAAGACTTTGTCCGTCATCTCTGTCTCAGGCACTTCATCGTCAGGCCTTCGGGGCTTTTTGGCGTTGCCGGCTCCCTTGGCAAAGGCGGCAACTTCATTGAGACCATGCTCAAGCTGGCTAAAGAGCGCGATGAACTCAAGGTGGTCAATGACCAGGTCTTCTCCCCCACCTACACCGCGGACTTAGCCCGGAAAATAGCGCAGTTGATGACCACCGACTATTACGGCATATTCCATATCACCAGCAAAGGTGCCTGCTCCTGGTACGAGTTCACCAGGGAGATATTTAAGCTGGCTGGCATAACGACTCTGGTCGTCCCCATAACTTCAGCTCAATACCCACAGAAAGCCAGAAGGCCTAGCTACTCGGTGCTGGATAATTCCCACCTTCGGCTATTAGGCATGGACGACATGAGACCCTGGCAGGAAGCGTTAAGAGATTACCTGGTAGCCAGAGGGCACATTGTCTGAAAACTTGGGCCTGTCCAGCCAAAGGGGGGGCGGGCTGTAGGGGTTGTGGCGGATGGGGGAGAAGAGCGTGGAGGGCCCCGGGATGATTCGTTTTGTAAAAATGGCTATTTTTCCTGGAGTTCAATAGCTCTTTTTCATACGTAAGGCGATTACCTCCGGCACATTTAGCCCTTAAAATACACACGATTCGTTTCGTCGGTTTACCCTTTATATTTGCGAGCCGTGGGGGATGGCCGACTGACGCAGGGAGACAATTTCCAAAAGATTCTCGACAACAGTTTTCAGGTAGTTGCGGTCGGTCGGGTCCAACCGGTAATTTGCAGAATACCATTTTACGAGTAATCTGGAGGCTTCTCTAATTACGCGGCGATTACCAGGGTCGTGCTGAAGGGAAGATTGTAACCTGACGCGAATGAGCGCTATTTCAGGGTCAACGCCTTCCAGATTGGTAATGTTCCACAGCTGGGATGTTTGGGCAGGGCTAAGGGTAGCGGAATAGAAGCCATGTTTACGGGCATTCCGGTTGCCTTTCTGGCCACCGCGCTTCCTACTAACCTGTGTTGGGTTTACAGTCAGGTTCTGAGAAACCTCGCCCGTGGGGTTTGATTTATTGGGGTAGCGCACGGGTTCTAAGCAGAGATTAACATGAATTCTTCAGTTGAACAAGGGGAAAATGTCACTGGTACTCGGATGTAGCCGGAACGAGGGACAAGCTGATACACGACTACTTTGGCGTGGACCTGGACACTGTCTGGAATACGACGAAAGAGGATATTCCTCAGCTGAAAGACCAAATTAGACAAATTGTCGAAAGCAAAACATAAGGTGCTTTAGGCGGTTGCGGTGTCTGGTATTCGCCAGGGGCCCGGCTATCGCACTACCCATCTCGATCAATCTCTATCTATCTCAGAGCATTACAGAGGGCATATTATCTGAAAGCAACCAGCCCTTTTCCTCATGTCATTGCTCACACCGAGATTGCTTCGGCCGGTTTCGCCAGCCTCGCAATGACAGGGGGGATTTGGTATTCTGAGCCGAAGGCGAAGAATCTCACCTCCGCCCGGGGTAAACTCCGCGTGGCAATCTCCTGAGATTGCCAAGTTGCTATGTTCCTTGCAATGATGGTTAGGAGTTGTTAATCACTCTTGGCACAAAGCTCTTGATAAACCTTCATTGCCTTTTCACAGACTTTTTCCCATGTATATTTTTCCTCTACGATTTTCCGTGCATTTAGCCCCAACCGATCAGCCTCTGCAGTATCTCGTAGGAGGTCAACAATACGGTCAGAAAATTTTCGCATGTCATCCTCAATGACAATGTCTCTGTTGTTTAAAGCCTCGATCCCTTCGGCCCCCTTTGAAGTAGAAATGACTGGTTTCCCTAGAGCCATATACTCTAGAATCTTGAGTCTTGTGCCGGAACCCTGGAATATCGGAGCTATACACACATGTGCTCCTTTGATGAACGGACGAACATCCGGAACATATCCTAAGACTTCAATGTTGTCCGTATTCGAAAGCCAGGCTGGGGGCTCTTGTCCAATGAAAACAAACTGAGCATCCCTTTTCTTTCGTATGACCCTTGGTATTATTATATCCTTGATGGCTCTAGCACCATACAAGTTTGGGGGATGTTTGAATCCTCCCAAGAACAGTATAGTCGGTTTTTCAAATTTATGTGGTTCAATTTCCGTGAAGAATTCCTTGTTCACCCCATTAGGGATGTCTGTTATCTTGCTTGTTGGTACTTTAAATATTCGCGATATATGTGCTGAGTCTACTTTGGAACAGGTGAAAATGTGGGCGGACAATTTTACAGCGGCGAGTTCGCTCAAGAAAACGTAGGCTTTAAGAAGGATGTTTGGTTTCTTGAAATAGACCTCTCGGACGAAATTGATTTCCACTCCATGTTCATCTAAAACTAAAGGCGGGTTACCCCGCAGCTGTTCCGCAAAATGCGCGCCAAGGAAAAGGTATGGGAACTCACATTGAAGTATATCGAACTTGACATCGATTCTGCGCAATGCCTTAGCCAGGCTTATATTTTGAGCGATTGTACCAATAAATCGTATACGGGGGAATTGGAAGCCGACCAGGTTCAAATTGCCAAGTTTTGCCACATTGATGGAGCTAGTACGAGAAATAAGATAGACGTTCTGCCCCATATCGGCGAGGGTCTTTGCAATATTAAATATTCTATTTGGCGCCCCGCCGCTTAGCGGGAATATTTCTAAATTTGAGAGAATCGCTATATTCACGGGATCGTATCCTTTTCAGTAGATTCGTCTTTCTCAATTTATGGGAAAGTTTGAGTTGGTAACTGAGCGAATCCCCTCGCCTTACTCTTTACGACTCAGGTCTTGGCCATAAATCTCATTAATACACTCCAGCAGCCCCTGCCCCATGTCTACGTACTCATGCGTCACTAACTTGTGACCAATCTTAGGAACAAAGGAGTATGGAGTGATATTGTAGTGAGGAGTGTCTTTTTCGCTGGCCTCAAAGTTTATCTGTATCCGATTACCCAAAATCTCTCTGATTGTATGCAGCATGTCCTTCAAACGCATGGGGTGATGACCAGTAATAGTAATTTGCCTGTTACGGTATTCGTCGGCAAGAATATCTACACTCAACCGAGCTGCGTCTCTGACATGAATATATTCCCTTGTCTCATCACCGGTACCACCACAGTCAATCCTCCCATCGGCAAGAGCCTGTTTTAGGTATCGGTAGATGCTGTTTTTACTATCAGCACGAGGTCCGTAAACCGTACCATAGCGAAGAATCGTATATTCCAGGCCAAATTTCCGGTTGTACTCTTCAATGTAGAGTTCGGCTGACTGTTTGCTACACCGATAGAAACCGCCCGTGTCACTATAAACATAGATTGTACTGGCTTGAATAAATCGCTTAGCCCCGCTTTTTAGTGCGCCTTCGAGAAGGATAGCTGTCCCCATTATATTCTGCTCTATTGTCGTTAACGGCTCTGTGGTCGCGGCATCCAAATCAGCCATAGCAGCAAAATTATATATGTAGTCGCAGCTTTTGACCGTATCAAAGACAGCCTTCTTGTCCAATATGTCGCCTACCACCATCTTTTGAGCAGGTAAAAGGTATAGCGAAGGTTTGAGATCAAATATAATCACTTCATAGCCCGCTTCAGTCAAACGGTCAGCCACATAACTACCTATAAAACCAGAACCGCCAAAGACTATAGCTTTCATTTGTTATTGTCCCCCTTACTATACATATTTTGTAAAAAGGTATCCAGACCGGTCAGATCATTAACTTTCCATCGGCACTCTTTTAGTTGGTGGTTCTCCCTCGTAAGACGGGCAATAAATAATATCCCCGCTCTTTCAGCAGCAACCCGATCGCTTTCGGCGTCACCGATGAAGACAGCTTCCTTTCTCTGGAACGCATATCTATTTAAAATATCTTCTATAATATCGGTTTTGTCTTTTGGAGCTCCGTGTACCTCCAGAAAAAAGGGGGTCAACTGACGATTGTTCAGAATATTCTGGAGTTCATCCTCGGGTGTACCGGACGCAACAAAGAAATGGTAGCGATTCTTATTTTGGGAGAGAAATTCAATAGCCCCCGGTACAAATGGAGCCTCAAGTATCTGGGTGAGGACGATTTTGGAGAACTTCTCCCCCAATTCGGCCTCCTTTTTGGCTGAGAGCTCTTCGCCCAGAATTTTTTCGTAAAAGTATCTGAATTTAAGGTAACGAGAAATCCCGCCGTTCTTCTGATGGTAGCTGATGATTTCGGACAGTTTGTCGGGATAATCAGCAAACAGTATTTCAAAAGCCTTGGTCTTGATTTCGGCGGACTCGATTATAACGCCGTCAACGTCAAAAATAACTGCCCTGATCATGCCTGCTTCCTTAATTCTTCAATTAGGTTCTCTGCTGCCTGAATCTCCATCTCCACCCGTGCCTCTCTGGCATATGAACCAATGTGGGGTGTTAGAATAACATTGTCAAGCTGAGTCAGAGGTCCGGTATATGGTTCGTGATCAAAAACATCCAGTGCCGCACCGGCCAAATGTCCGTTGGTCAATATGGAGTACAGGGCATCGTGGTCGATAACCTCACCCCGCGAAGTATTTATTAGATAGGCTCCTTTTGGCATAGCTTCCAATTCTTTTCTGCCGATGAGGTGTGCATTACCTGCCGCATGTGAAACGTGCAAGCATAAAATTTCGCTTTGTTTCAGCAACTCCTCCAAACCAACTAAAGGGACCTGTTTTTTTTGGAGCCATTCGTAATCCGGTTGTATATCTGTTCCAGCTACCTTTGCCCCGAGCGCCAACAGCATCTCAGCAACTCTTTTGCCGATGCGACCTAAGCCGATGATACCAGTCTTCTTACCTTGCACCAAGCTTCCGGTTTCTTTTATCCAATTCCCGCTACGGAGTTCCCTGTCAAGGAAGGAAATCTTTCTGAGCAGGTTGAAGATTAGCCCTATTGTCAATTCCGCTACAGCCTCAGTGGGGGCATCCGGCGTGTTGGTAACGGTGATGCCCAGACTTCTGGCAACATTTAAGTCCACGTTTTCTAACCCAACTCCACAGCGAGAGATTACCTTTAAGCCTACCGCTAATTGGAGAACGCGGGCAGTTATGGGCTCAACCCCGGCAATCATTCCCACTGGCTTGACTTCCAGAAGAAGGTTAAGCACCTCATCTTCGGTCAATTTTCTCCCATAGGGGTTGATTATGGTCTCGTACCCTGCTTTCTGGAGTAAATCGAGAGGCGAAACGTTGTCTTTTGCAAAGGAGGTGGTGGTAATTAGTATCCTACTCATACTCTCTCGCCAGAGTTTCGCGAATGGCCTTGAGTCCGCCACGACATGAGTCGCCCAGGAACAGAAAGTCAATACTGTATGCTAGAAAGCGGTAGCCCTGTTTTATTTTTTCCAGAACTTGCCTTGTGTCAGGAGGGACAACGTGATAGCCGGCAACTGCCTTAAGCCGCCTGGCGGTGTCCAATACCTTACTCAAGGCCGATGTCATCTCGGGGTGGTCGAATTGACCCGCCACGCCAAGGGATGCAGAAATATCATATGGTCCAACGATAAAGGCATCCACCCCTTCTACGGATAAAATCGCATCCAGGTTCTCCACCGCCTTAATATGTTCTATCTGGACGATGACGATGCTCTCAGTTTCATTCCACTTTCGGTATCCCTCAAAGTTGGCGCCATAGGACTGAGCACGAGCCAGCCCGACACCCCGAAATCCTTGTGGTGGGTATTTGACAGCACCAACTGCCTGTTCGGCATCCTCTTTGGTATTAACCATTGGTACAATCACCCCATGAGCACCGGTATCCATGGCTCTTTTAATCAGATTGGCATCGTTAGCCCCCACCCGCACCAGCGGGACGCATCCGCTGAGTTCAATTACCTGGACTAACTGCTGTGCCTCGTGCAGGGTAATGGCGCTGTGCTCCATGTCCACCGTTAGCCAGTCGAACCCGGCTTTCGCCATGATTTCAGCAATAGAAGAATGCCCAAGAGTTATCCACGACCCTATCGTTAGCTGCCTGTTTCGCAGTTTTGATTTTAGACTGTTAGGCTTATTCATTTTTCTCCCCAAATAGGTTCTCTCCCCTCCGCCCTAATCATAGCAGTTTTCTTCACGATTTGTTTAGCTTTGCCTGGCATAACAATTCCGCCAGCAAGAAATCATCCTCCTCGTCAATATCTATGGCTTCAAACTTACTTATTTCAAACAGATATGGTTTCAGCCCGATACGCCTGTTGCCACTCCGCTTAAACGATTCTCTTGAGAATATATAAAGGTTAGAGTTTTCCTCGAGGATGGGAGGCAAGTCCTGAGTTCTAAGCATTTCCTGCGGGTCGTGGTTTATTGGACTTCCATCACTCCAGTAAAAACGGGCATTATGGCGGGTTACCGTAAACAGTGAATCATGCATTCCCAGATTGTGGAAGTACAACTCTATGGCTCTATCTATGGTCTCAGCGTTTAGCAAGGGGTTGGTGCTGTGCGTCTGCAGGAAGTGTTCCCCGGGCAATTGTGACAGGTCATAAGCGATGATGGTGTTCATTGATACAAAATCACCCCGGATTTCATCTGGACGGTCAATAATCTTCACCCTGTTAAAATTCTTGCGGATGTTCTCCGCTATCTCCGGGCTGTCGGTATTCACCACGATGTCCTTTACATAATGACTCTTTTGCAGGTTAAGTATGGTCCAGTGGCAGAGTGGTTTGCCACAAAAAGAGCGCAGGTTCTTGTTGGGCACTCTCTCACTGTGCCCCTTCATGGGAACCAGAGCAACGATTACAGGTTTTGAATTTGGGGATAAAGATGACATATCAAAATAGCCTCGTTTTCTAGTCTCGTGCCAGGAGTCTTCTGAGCACAGCCCTGGCGGGCGCCCCATCGGCACCATTCAGACGCAACGGTAAACAGATAAGTTCATATTTCCCGGGTGCCACGCCAGTCAGGTTCAGCCCTTCAACGATAATGAGGCCTGCTTTTAACAAAATTTGATGGATTAGAGGACCATCGCCGTAGCGATGCACCGACAGGTAGTCCACGCCTATCAGGCGAATGCCCTGGTCCACCAACCATTGGGCGGCATCACTTGTTAACGCTACAAAGTCTTTCCTGAACTCTGTGACTCCTGTTTCCCATAGCTTCGAGTTGCGTGTGTGCAATAGCAAGCGCGTTGTGCTTCTCGGGAGCGCCAACCGAGCCAGAGTCTCAGCCGTAATTACATCAGCTTCTGGTAGATAAGCCACAAAAGCCTCGCCCACCATTGCATCCAGAGGCAACTGCTCGACAGTACTCCCTTCCTCCAGGAAATGCCAGGGGGCATCCACGTGGGTGCCAGTATGGACACCGCAGTCCAGCCGGGACAAATTATTCTTATCCCCTGTTGCCATACGTTTTACTGGCACGATGCGAATGCCACCGTCCCCCGGCCAGACGGGCATTCGAGGTAGGAGGGGCACTGATATGTCGATTATCTCTGACAAACTCTTCCTCCGCAGCACCGGTAGTATAGTCGATGCGATGCTCAAGTTCAACTTTCTCGTTTGGCATGGTTCGAGGACCAGGCTGCTTTGGATAGATATGATGCTTTTCGTTTCGGCAGCGAATCACAGCGGAGCAATGAGCGGACAATATATTACTTATGCTGTTTCCGCCCCCGCTTTGTCAAATCTTGCGGCGCGATAACTCTAAAAACGGCGCTATAGACATCTGTTCCCACAAACTCCAGTTCTGGCATCTTAGCAACCTCCTTATCAACAAAATCTGTCAGTCCTGGCCAGTTAGGGTTGCCATAATCATCAAAAATGATATAGCCTCCGTGCTTCACCAGATGCCGATAGTTGTAGAAGTCATGCTTGACGCCGAAGTCCGAGTGGTCTCCGTCAATGATAAACAAGTTGTAGCGTTTTCTTGATGCCTGCTCAATTGCCTTGTCCTCGGTGCTGAGTCTTTCAATGATGGTGTAGTCGGTCGCAGGAATATTCATCCGCTGCATGTTGTGAATAAATATCTCGCGAGTAGCAGGCGCCTTAGTTAAAGGGTCTAGGGGAGTTTTGTCATGGCGTCCAATATGACCGATGAAGGGGTCGATAACTGTGAAGTGCATACTGTTGAATAAACCCCGGCAACCCTCATGGATCATTGCCACGCCAACACCGAACAGAGTCCCTATCTCAAGTACTTCGAGATTAGGCTCATGTCTCAGACTCCGAGCCACCAAGACGCGCAGCAACATAGTCTCAATATTGCCAGACAGGCGGCCAACACATGTATCCTCAGCGAGGCAGATGCGATGAGCAATATACGCCAGCGCTCTCGAATCCAGGCTAAGCCCGAGTTTCGGCACCCATTCTACGGCAAAGCGATGCAAATCATCGCTCGTTAGGCGCCTGTTGAACTGCTGAAAAAGAGCGAAATTGCCGACATTCATTTTCGCCAGGGTTGCCTCTGCTGCGCCCAGAGCCCTCCTGATATCCGATATTTGAGCGCTCTGGTCGCTGGTAATGCGATTTAATATGAACCTGGCATACGATAGCGCAAGCAGTCCACCGCCTAACAGTAACAGCGCGCTGGCGATTCCCACCAGGTACCAACGCAAAGGTTCGACTAGAGCGCCGGCAACGTAAAGCCCAACGATAACAAGGACAGCTATTCCGCCGATGCCAAAGAAACTGTTTTTCAGCGTCGCCAGGCTCCACTTGACGATGCGGCCGATGGTAGTCATCATTGGTGCAGTCACCCAGACATTCTCCTTCTCGTTACTTGCTTCCTTTCTCTGCTATCGAACTTCTTAATCGGTTCATACGGTGCAATAACCTTGAATACGGCGATATTGACGTCTACTCCTATGAGCTTCAGTTCCGGCATCCCGGCAACCTCCTTATCGATGAAATCCGTAAGTCCCGGCCAGTCAGGATTACCATAGTCATCGAAGATAATATAGCCGTCGCGCTTTACCAGTTGCCGGTAGTTCGAGAAGTCACGCTTGACGCCGGAATACGAATGGTTACCATCAATAACGAGCAGGCTGTAGCGCCTTCTTGAGGCCTGCTCTATTGCCTCGTCCTCGCTGCTCAGCTTTTCAATGATTGTGTAGTCGGTCTCCGGAACGTTCATCCTCTTCATATTACCGACAAATATATCGCGAGTAATGGGTATCCTGTCCAGAGGTCTTGGCTGGGCCTTGCCATAGTACCCGTTCAGTGGGTCGATGACAGTGATATGAACATTACCAAAGAAGCCCCGGCAGTATTCATGAATCGTGGCAACGCCGACGCCGAACATAGTCCCTATCTCGAGCACCTCCAGATTGGGCTCCTTCACGCTGTGCGCTACCAGGACGCGTAGCAGCATAGTTTCAATATCGCCAGACAGACGGCCAATACATGTGTCCTCAGCGAGCAAGATGTGATCGGCAATATGCGCCAGCTCTCTGGCATCCAGGTCAAGGCCGAGTTTAGGCGCCCATTCCCCAGCAAAGCGTTTCAAATCCCCGATATCCGACCTCAGATCCGACAGCTGCTCGGTTTGTTCGGTGGTAATACGGTCTAGCCATAATCTGGAATAGGATAGCGCCAGCAGCCCGCCCCACAATAATGACAGACCGCTGGCGGTTCCTATCAGGTACCAGCGTAAAGGTTCGACTAAAGCTCCGGCAATGTAAAGCCCGACGACAACGACGAGACCTATGCAGCCGATGCCAAGAGGGGTGTTTTTCAGTGTTATCAAGGCCCACCTGCCGAGCCGGCCGAGGGTGCTTATGGTCGGATAACGCGTAGTCAGAAAATCCACAAGCCGCCGATAAGGCGACCTCCGTCTTGAGTTCATCGGACTTATGGATGTCGAGGCAGCCTCCTTCGCAGGCAAGTTGTGCGCGGGCCGATGCGAGTCCTGCCCCGGCTCGAGAGTGCGAACGTGTCGAAGCCCTCGGGCGTATCCGGCACAGAACCGAAACCACGTCCAGTGCCTGAACAACGTGTGGTTGGGTCGTTTCAGGGTGAGAAATCTTCTTCCGTCACTCAGGACCCCCAGAGCGAATCGTAGCAACCACTCTTGCAGGTCGTGACTGGCAAAGGCGACGCCGTAGACGCGCGCTAACCAGAAAGCGCGAGAAATACCGCTGAAATATAATCTTCTGTTGAGATAGCTGCGCGTCATGCGCTCCGGCGTAACGTGGTGAAAAACAACGACATCGGGAATGTGATACATACCCTTGCCCTGCAAATGGATGCGCTGGCAAAGCTCGGCCTCTTCGCCTGCCAGAAGGCTCTTGCCTACCCGTCCCAGGTCTGTGGGGAAATATCCAATCTCGACAAACACTTCCCTGCGAAATGAGCAATTTGCGCCCAGTATGTTCTCCCCTACAGTGAGCTTTAACTTATCAGGTCCTCTATCCTGAATGCTGAGGTCGGACAAGAAATCATCCTTCAACCAGGCAGGCCGCTTCGCATCCCAGATGGCAAATGTATTGCCGCCCACTGCCCAGGCATCGGGATTCTGGCTAAACGCCTCCACCACGGCCGCCAACCAGTTGGGGTCTGCCTCGGCATCGTCGTCAATGAAAGAGATGATAGGGCCGCTCGAGTGTTGAATTCCCGTATTGCGAGCAGCGCTAAGACCCTGTGTGGTCTCGAGCACGTAGTGGATTTGATGCGAACCGCGTTTCTGAAAACCGTGAACCACTTCCCTGGTGTTGTCCGTCGAGTTATTGTCCACTACGATGATTTCATACTCCTGGGGAGGCAGAGTCTGCTTAACAAGACTATCCAGCGTGCGCCTCAGGAGTGAGGCATTGGAGTAGGTGCAGACAACCGCCGAAATCCGGAGGTTTCTGTCCTCCCTTACCACTTCTGCCCTCGCTTAAGTCTCAAGAGTATCCCCTTTTCCGGCGCCTTTGCCGCAGCCCAGGGCAATTTGGAAATAGGCGCAACTCTTGCCCAGCGAAAACCAAAGGTAGTATAAACCACGGGAGAAGCGGCCGCGCGCTGTTTCAGTTGTCCCCGCATCATGCACTGCGACCCGGGGTCTTCTCACGAGAAACCGCAGCAAGGGGCGTGCCAGGTGTAAGCCGACCTGAGTCAATCCTTTGAGCCCTGATACGAGCAGGTGCAGCCTTCCAGGGGCTGATGGTGATTCTTCGTATTGCAAGACTACGTCGGAAACTCCCTGCCAGAAGTGCCTCCGAAGCAGGAAGCGCCTGGTCAAGCGCCCCTTTGGGACTACATGCTTCACAAAAATTTCGGGGTCGTAGTATATGCCCAGCCCGTGAGAATCCATGTATTTCCTGATTAGGTCTTCATCGTTCGATAACAGGTTTTTTCCTTTTCTTCCCAGGTTGACGTTGAAGCCGCCGCATTTCTGCAGCACCTCTTGACCATAGGCGACATTGCAACCCACATGGTGCTCCGGACTTGATGGCTTGAAGAACCTCGCGCCGTTACCCCAGTCAATTATGGCGTAAAACGTGAGCATTTGGTCGGTGAGCCACGCCGGGCGTTCGGATTCCCAAATAGGGGCCACCCTGCCGCCGACGCTGGCCGGCGCTGGCTTGACAGTCTCGAAAGCCTCCATCATCTTCTCCAGCCAGCGCGGGGAGGCAATTGCATCATCGTCCAGATAGGCGATGTATTTTCCGGCGGCGGCCTGCCACCCGGTGTTTCGGGCCTGAGACAGGCCCTTGACCGGCTCATATATGTACCTGATTCTAGCGCGCTGGCTGAATTGTTTCACGATTTCTCTCGTATTATCCGTAGAGCCGTTGTCGACCACTATGATTTCGTAATACTCCTTGGGACATGTCTGGTTGATAAGGCTTTCCACTGCTCTGGCTAGATATGTTGCCCGGTTAAGCGTGCAGACTACAGCCGAGATCCGAACCGTTCCGCCTTCGCTCACGCTTTTTGCCCTCCCTCCTACGGTTGGACTAGCCATCCGGGTTTGCCCACTGGACGTAAATCTTGGTGCGTTCCATTCCTCTTTCTAGATCGAATCGCGGCTCATAGCCCAGGACCTTTCGGGCCCTGTCGATGCTGACCCGTGCCTTGGACCGAAAAAGAGCCAGCCGTTGAGGATCGGGAACAAATTCCCGAGGGCCGCTGGCATTACCACTGACTCCATAGTTCTGCAGAATCCGTGCCACAAATGGAGAACGATCCCTCAGCTGCTTCCCTGCGCTCAGAACCGGAGCCGGCGATTGTGCTACAAGCCATTTCAGCGTTCCAGCAACTGCTCTCCGCAATCGGTCACTGAGCTTATTATACCGTGCTTGAATTTCCTGGGCGCTCATGTATTTAGTCGCCGTAATACCAAGCATGGCCTCATAGGCACGGTAGAACTCCCGCCAGGTAACAGGCTCTGAGCCTGAAATGAGAAACGTTTCGCCAATTGCGTTGGGATTCGTCGCTGCGAGGATGAGCGAGTCAGCGACATCATCTATGTATACGGCATTGCACAGACCTGACCCTTCATCAGGCAGAATGACCGTTCCGGACTTGAGTTGATTCAGGGGGCCTTGTGTCCACCCTTTGACAAGCGGCCCGTAAACAATGGTTGGCTGGACTACAACGACCGGAAGTCCATTCCGGTTGTGGAATTCGAGCATCACTTTTTCCGCCTTCTTCTTCGTATCGGGATACGTCCAGCCGCTGGGCTGCTTGGGCGCCATTTCATCCAAGTCGCCATCCTCCATCGGTTCATAGACTGAAATGGTACTGACGTACACCAGGCTTCTGACTTTATGGCGGAGAACTGCCCGGGCGATATTCCGGCTTCCATCCACCGCGACCCGTTCCTGTTCCGCGGGAGAGGTTCCGAACGCGTATGCACAGTGAAAGACGACGTCACATCCCTGGACAGCCCTGTCGACAGCGTCGAAGTCGGTTACATCGCCCTGACATATCGACACCGGTAACCGGCTGACGCGCGATAGGTTTGAGAGATTATGCACGAGAACACGAACTTCTGCTTGATGCTCGATGACAAGCTTCTCGACCAACCGGCCGCCGATGCTTCCGGTTGCGCCGGTCACCAATACAACTTTGTCTTTCAGGAGAGACGGTGTGGCGGGTGGCTCTGCCGGACCGTCCATACCAACTATTTGCTGCATCCGCCTTCGCTGCTGGTAGCACGTCTCGATTAATGCTACTGATTTGCGCCCTTCTTCACCCGTTATGAAATTCGGCGATTTTCCTGAAATCGCATTGAGCCACCGCTCAATCTGCGCCGGAAAACAATCGGGCCACTTTCTTGCCATGGTGTG
>Ga0315553_10001195_pt1 | contig 21928 bp, 15 predicted proteins | sample SalMarSW160140MG_FD_203099 | JGI IMG/M metagenome (GOLD analysis project Ga0315553, IMG submission 203099) | Salt marsh sediment microbial communities from the Plum Island Ecosystem LTER, Massachusetts, United States - Salt Marsh Sediment SW1601-40 ... | reverse complement strand
AACTCGGCGAGTCGCCGGCGTACGATGAGCGCCGCAATACGCTGTGGTTCTGCGACATCCTCGGCAAAACCCTCCACGCCGTCGACCTCGCAACGTCGAAACCACGTCGGTGGTCGTTCGACAGCGAGGTGACATCCGTGGGCATTGCCGAGTCGGGGCGCCTGGTGTTGGCGCTACGAGACGTGATCGGGTTGTTCGATCCGGAAGACGCCGCCTTCACCAAACTTGCCACCATCGAGGCCGATCGCGCCGACACCCGACTCAATGACGCCAAGGTCGGTCCGGACGGCGCCTATTGGGTCGGCACCACGGACGATGCCAACGTGCGCCAGCCCATCGGCACACTCTACCGACTCAACGCGCAGGGGAAAGTGGAGCCCAAGGTCGAGGGACTACAAGTCTCCAACGGCCTCGCCTTCACCGCCGACGGACGCACGATGTTCCATTCCGATTCGCGTGGCGCGTGGATTGACCGCTGGGATTTCGATCCATCGACCGGAACGATTTCCAACCGCACCCGCATCGCCGAGCCGGATGAAGCCACCGGCCGCCCGGACGGCGGCGCCACCGACGCCGATGGCTGCTACTGGAGCGCTGGAATATCGGCCGCCTGCCTCAACCGCTTCGCGCCGGACGGCAGCCTGATCGCGAGCTACCCGGTGCCGGTCGCGGCACCGACCATGCCGTGCTTCGGCGGCGACGATCTGAGGACGCTGTTCGTCACGAGCCTGCGGGTTGGGCGGTCGCCGGAAGCGCTCGAGCGGCATCCCCTGACCGGCATCACCATCGCCGCCGCGAGCCCCGTCGCCGGCGCTCCCGTTAGCCGTTTCCGCGACGTGTGACGACGAGAGCCGGGCGCCGGTTCAGCTGTTCAGCCGCGATAGCAGCGCGCGGTTGCGCAGTTCGATCCGCCGGCAGGTAGGCAAGGCGATGGTCGCAGCGTGCTCCATTTGGCTCAACGTGCGCGACACCGTCTCAATGGTGAGCCCGAGGTAGTCGGCGATATCCTGGCGCGACATCGGCAGCTCGATCATCTCGCCGTCGGCGACACGATCGGCCATCTCCAGAAGGAAGGTCGCGACGCGCTCCTGAGCGCTTTTGCGGCCGAGAAGCAAAAGCAGATCTTGCGCTCGCACGAGGTCGCGTGCCGTGGCCGCCCACATGGCACGCGCGACGGTGCCGTCACGGGCAGCCAGCGTCATGATGGCGCTGCGCTTGGCGACGATCACCTCCGAGTCGGCGATGGCCTCTGCCGTAAACACATGGCTCTCGCCGACTTCCAAACCGAAGACGTCGCCGGGCAGGCGAAAGGCAGCGATCTGACGGCGACCGTCAGCGAGCAGCTTGTAGGTCCGGATGGCGCCGCGGATGACCATGTAGACGAACTCGGCAGGCTCGTCCTCCCCATAGACTTCTTCGTTCCGCGCGTAGGAAATCACCGCGCCCATGAGCCTGACGGCGTTGGCGAGCGGCGACTGTGTGGCGACGCCCGCCGCGGCCGCATCAACAGTGTCAACTGGCACCGGCCGGGCCGCACCACTGATATCGATCTGTCGAAAAGCGCCCATTGCCAGCCTCCATCGCAATCGGTTGACCGTTGGGTATGGATACGAGGCGCCAACCGGGTGCGAAATTCCGATATTGTCCCTACGGGATTTCCCGGATGACCGATTGTCGCAGGGCGTCCGCGGAACGCCGGAGACCATGCGCCGTGGCCAAATCGCCGTCGCCAGATCGTAGACAGTCGCGGCCAACCGTGCCGGGCGACAACCCCGCCGTGCCGGCGTTCGTCCGCTATGGGTTGGCCCTGGTGCTGATCGGCGCGGGTTTCGTCTTGTTCGCCGTCACCGGCGGGCCCGGCGGCATGCCGACTCTTCTCTTGATCTTCTGTGCGGCGATCGTGGCCACATCGGGCATCGGCGGATTCGGACCGGGGATGCTCGCCGTTGTCGGCGGGCTGCTCGCCGCTGGGTTCGTCGCAACCCGGGACGCCGCCCCCGCGACCAACGTGGCGTACGTCGTGCTGTTCGCCGCGCTCGGCGGCGGGATCGCGTGGACCGGTGGTCGTTTCCACCGCGCTTGGCGCGAGGCCGCCGAAGCGATCCGGGATATCACTGCGCGCGAGGCGCACCTTCAATCGATCCTCGACACGGTTCCCGAGGCGATGATTGTCATCGATGAGACCGCCGCAATTCAATCGTTCAGTTCGGCCGCCGAGCGCCTGTTCGGCTACCGAGCGCACGAGGTTCTCGGTCAGAACGTCGCCATCCTGATGCCGGAACCTTATCGCAGCGGCCACGACGGCTATCTGCACCGCTACCTGTCCACCGGCGAGCGCCACATCATCGGCATCGGCCGAGTCGTTGTCGGCCAGCGGCGCGACGGCTCCACATTTCCCATGGAACTCGCCGTCGGCGAAATGCGTTCCGCGGGACGTCGGTTCTTCACCGGCTTCATCCGCGATCTGACCGAACGCCAGGCGACCGAGGCCCGCCTGCAGGAACTGCAGCAGGAAGTCGCCCACATGTCGCGGCTGACCGCAATGGGCGAGATGGCCTCGGCGCTGGCGCACGAGCTCAACCAGCCGCTATCGGCGATCGCCAACTACGTGAAGGGCTCGCTGCGGCTCCTGGAAGACGTCAAAGGCGAACGGACGGCGATGCTCGGCGACGCCCTCGACAAGGCGGCCGAACAGGCGCTGCGCGCCGGTCAGATCATCCGGCGGCTGCGCGAGTTTGTCGGCCGTGGCGAGACCGAAAAACGCGTCGAGAGTGTTGCCAGGCTGGTTGAGGAGGCGGGCGCCCTGGCGCTGGTCGGTGTCAGGGAGCGCGGCGTGCGCGTGCACTACCGGCTCGATCGGGCGGCGGATCGCGTGGTCGCCGACAGGGTCCAGGTCCAGCAGGTCCTCCTCAATCTGATGCGCAACGCCATCGAGGCGATGGACTCGGTCGACCGCCGCGAGCTCGTCGTGGCGAATTCCCTTGACGACGGTATGATCAGGATCGACGTGATCGACACCGGCGCCGGCATCGCGCCGGACGTTGCCGAACGGCTGTTCCAGCCGTTCGTCACCAGCAAGGCTCAGGGCATGGGGGTCGGTCTCTCGATCTCGCGAACGATCGTGGAGTCCCATGGGGGCCGCATCTGGGCGGAACCCAATCCCGGCGGCGGGACGCGGTTCAGCCTGACGCTGCCGGGCGTGCAGGTAGACGAGCTCGCTGATGCAGACTGACCGTACCGTCCATGTCATCGACGACGACGAAAGCGTCCGCCACTCCCTTGCTTTCCTCCTCGACGCGTCCGGCTTCGTCGTCCACACGTATGAGTCGGCCGAAGCCTTCCTGAACGCCCTCCCGGACATGGACCCCGGCTGCGTCATCACCGACGTCCGCATGCCGGGTCTGACCGGCATCGAACTGATCAGGCGGCTCAACGATCGCCAAGCCGAACTCGCCGTCATCGTCGTCACCGGCCACGGGGACGTACCGATGGCGGTCGAAGCCATGAAACTTGGCGCCGCCGATTTCCTGGAGAAGCCCTTTGACGACGAGAGCATCCTGGCGGCCGTGCATGGCGCTTGCGCGCGCATGCGCGACACGGGCGCTGAGACGCACAGACGAGCCGAGGCGGCTCAGAAACTGGCGACACTGTCCAATCGCGAACGCCAGATCCTCGACGGCCTGGTCGCCGGATTGGCCAACAAGGCGATCGCTCAGGACCTGGGCATCAGCCCGCGCACGGTGGAGGTCTACCGTGCCAACGTCATGACCAAGATGCGGGCCGACAGTCTCTCAGACCTCGTGCGTATGGCACTTGTTTCCGGTGCCATCGACGCGGGCGGCAAGGGAACGCCAACGACCGGTTGATCCGGCGTTCCGCCGGCACCGGGGCCGTTGAGGCAGATCAATCCGACCCGTCACTCACTCATGCACTCTGGGCCTGGCGATTTGTCCGCCAAGACAGGCCGATTCGATGGTCAGGAGCGGCACATCACTCGAGGAGAAGCGTGCGGTCTTCGTTGTCGACGACGACCAGGCCGTGCTGCATGCGCTGAAGTTCGCCCTCGAGCTCGAAGGCTATTCGGTCTCCATCTTCCACAACGCGACCGAGATCCTGGCCGCGCCCGGGCTCCCCGAACGCGGCTGCCTGGTCGTCGACTACCGGCTGCCGGACAGGAACGGCCTGGAGGTGCTCGCCGACCTGCGGGCGCGCGGGATCAAGACGCCAGCGGTCCTGATGACTAGCGAGCCGAACGAGGGACTAGCGCAACGCGCGGCAGCGGCAGACGTCGCCATCATCGAGAAGCCGCTGCTCACCAATACCCTGAACCAGGCCATAGACGCGGTGTTCGAACGCACGCACCGATAGTCGCCAGGGCTCGGGACCTTCTACCAACCGCCGCCACCGCCTCCGCCACCGCCGCCACCTGATCCTCCGCCGCCACCGAATCCCGACGATGACGAGGAGGGGGCCGGGACCGCGCTCGCGAAGGAGCCTTGCGCCGCCGAGATCGCCGACGACATCGACCGGCCGAAATCGCCGCTGCCCCAGCCGCGTCCGCCGTGCCACACCGGCGCATACGCACCCGCCAGCGTCTCTCCGGGATGGGAGCGGGCGAAGGCGGCGGCGAAGGCGTCCGACCACGGCCGTTCCGCGTCGAGCGCGATGGCGTAGGGCAGCAGATGCTCGAAGTGGCCGGCATCGAAGTCCGGGGCGCCGGCCAGGTTGAACCGCCCAGTCTCGGCGGTGCGGATGTAGAGTTCCAGCCCTTCGATCTGGTCCATCACCATCCGCCCAGCCGCCGTCGGGGCTCTGAGCAGGTAGTAGAAGAGGCCGTTCATCGCCGCGAAGCCGGCGACCAGCACGAACGGAAAGCTGTTGGCGAGGAACGCCTCGAAGAGGCTGCCGGCGAAATCGTTTGGTAGCTCCTGGACGGCGCCGCCGACGATGGTCAAGAACACCGTGATTATGAAGGCGACGACCGCCAAGTGGAGCCCAGCCGAGACGACCGAGCGGACGCCCCGCGCACCGAAGAAGACGCGCAGCACCGGGACCACGATCATGCCGAGGAAGACACCGACGAAACCGGAGAGGATGAGGAGGACCAACTCGCCCTCGCGCAAACCGCCGAAGGCGAGCACCAGGCCCACCGCGCCGGCGGTCAGCGCCAACCCAACGATGAAATACCCGCGATTGCGGTCGAAGAAGCGGTGGCGGTTCTCCCGTTCCACTTGTTCCTTGAAGGTCTTGAAGACCTTGGCGACCTTCTTGCCGTTGGCGCTGTCGATGCTGATGCGGCCGCCGTTGCGGTCGATCCAGGTGAGGATGGCGCGTTCGCCGATCGGCAGGCCGGCCTTGTCCGCGCGGCCGGCCCCACCGGCGCGGCTCAGGAGCAACCCGTCGTCGGTGTCCTCGAACACCATGAGGCCCTTGACCGCGAGCGACACCGCCGCGGCCGTGAATTCGCGCCAGCCGCTCCAGCCGAAGCCGCGGATGTAACCGGCAAGCGCCGGCGAAATGCCCTCCGGCGGATGGAACAAGGGGATGACCGTTCCCTTCGGCAAGTCGCGGCCGACCGCGCCCCACGTCACGATGTAGAAAATGAGCACGCCGAGGAAACCGGCCCCGCCGATGATGAACCGCCGATTGTCGAGATAGCGGTAATAGAGTGCCTGGAGACCGCTCGGCGGCACCACCAGGCCGCCCGGAATCTCGGCGACCACCGACAGGCCTTCACCGGGTTCGAGGGTGCGCGTGGTCGAGACTTCGAACCCGCCGTTCGGGAGTGTCCCGCCGGTGAAATCCCGGCCGCGCTCGCCGAACCGACCGGTGTAGGCCGTCCAGCGCGGCGGCGAGGCGCGCTCCGGCAGCCGCACGGTTGCGCTCGCTTGGCGAATTGGAAAGGCCCATTCGTTTCCGGTGACGTTCCAGAAGAGCTCGGTGTGGTCGGGCAGGAACCGGATCTGGCGGCCGGTCTGGTAGTGGATCTCGTAGGTGTAGACGTTTGGCGACAGGAACACGTCCGCCTCGCCGGCGTAGATGCGCACGCCCTCGGCGTTGCCGGCGGTGTGGTAGGGCTCCGGCGCGCCGTTCTTGGCGACGCCGATCAACCGGAAGCTGACCTGGTGGCTGTTGCCCGCTTCGTCGACGAAGGTCGTCGGGAAATCGCGGTAGATGCCGCGCTTGATGAGGTCGCCCTCGGCGCGCACTCGGATCGTCTCGGTGACGTCGAGCACGCCGTCGTTGCGCACGACGATCGTGGAATCGAACGCGAGGATTTCCTCGGCCGCCCTGAGCGGGCCAGCGAGCCCCGCGGCCACCAAAACCGCGGCGCAGGCCTGAGAGACCCTGGCAACGAAGGGAGACGTACGCCGCACCAGCATCGCTGGCCTCCGCTATCCGCTGAACGTGACCGCAGGAGCGGTTCGGTCCGTGTCGTCGATTTCGAAATAGTCGCGTTTGTGGAAGGCAAGCGCCCGCGCCACGAGGTTGCTCGGAAATGACTCGACCATCACGTTCAGGTTGCGCGTCGCGCCATTGTAGTAGCGCCGCGCCATCTGGATTTCGTCCTCGACGCCGGCGAGCGCAGCTTGCAGGTCACGGAAGTTCTGGCTGGCCTTGAGTTCCGGGTATGCCTCGGCCAGGGCCAAGAGCTTGCCGAGCGCCCCCGTCAGCATCCCTTCCAGCCGGCCCCGCTCGACGACCTCACCCTCCGCCAAACGGCCGACCGCGGATCTGAGCCCGGTGATCTCCTCGAACAGCGCCCGCTCGTGGCTGGCATAGCCCTTGACGGTGTCGACGAGGTTGGGGACGAGATCGGCACGCCGCTTGAGCTGCACGTCGATGCCGCTCCAGCCCTCGGCCGCCATCTGCCGCGTCTTCACCAGTCGGTTAAAGAGGACGATGACGTAGACCGCGACCGCGGCTGCGATCGCCAGCACGACCCAGGTCGTCATCGCATGGCTCCCCGCCTTTCGGGCGCTTTATCGCCCGAGTCGTGCGGGAAGGGAAGTTAGGGCGGTGGCACTGGGCATGATGGCCGATCCGACCCCCCGCTTTATTCGCCGTCTTCCAGCAGCGCCCTGAGGTGCCGCTGATACCGGCGCATCCGCATTTGATAGAAGGAGCCGGCCAAGACGTTCGGCAGGGCCTTCGCGGTGAGGTCGCCCACAAGCTCGGTGGTGGCCGACACCCGATACGTGAAGCGCGTCTCGGCCGGTCCGATCGCCGCAAACGTCCGCTCGACGGCGAGAGCCGGCGCGGCCCCGGACGCCGTCGCGTAGCGCACCGAGTTTGGCGCGTTTAACGCTTGGATTTTGGTAATCGTCACGTGATGGCCGTCGGGGCCGAGCTTCGCGTATTCGGTGTAGCGGCCTCCGACGTACATCGTGGGGGCGCCGCTGATACGCACGACCTCGTCGCGCCACAGGGCGTCGTTCGCTGCGTTCGCGGCGAAGGCGTAGGCTGATTCGACAGGTACCTTGATGTCAACCGTTGCCTTCATCTGCACGATCGCACCGGTCGGCGTCTCCACGACGTGGGCGCATGCCGCAAGCTCTACCGCAGCGATTGCGAGCGCGACGACACCCGTCCATCGCGCGAATCCGCTCGTCGGCACCAGCCCCGGCATGGCCGCGACGATAGCATCGGCGCTCGCTAGATGGGCTTTCGCGTCCAAGCCCAGAACAGCCGCCAACGCCCACAACAAGAAGGATTTATGAAAATGGCGGATGGGGTGGGATTCGAACCCACGAGACGGTTTCCCGCCTGCCGGTTTTCAAGACCGGTGCCTTCGACCACTCGGCCACCCATCCGGCTCGGATTGTCAGTCACTTAGCAGGGCAGGGGAGTCGCTGAAAGGCGGAATTGCCCCGAATCGCCACCGCCAACCCAAGCCGTTCGTTCCGATGATGTTCAAGGAGCAGTCGCTTCCTTCACGCGGCCGGCCGTGAGGAGCTCGGCGCGCTGGGTATGCACTACACCAGTACGCCGGACATTCTAAGGTGTTAAAGCCGCACTTTCTCGACAATCTCCGAGTGCGAATGGAGAACGCCGGCAACAACGCCCGCATGCTTCTTAGCCCGCGTCACGCGGCCACCATATCATCGTGCTGTGCAGTCTGGGACGCCGATGACGCTTCGGTGGCGACGACCAGCAACCGCGCAGCGGAATCGAGGTCAAGGTGCTCACGGATGGCACCCGCGAAAGGACCGCCGAAGGCTGCCAGAAGGCCGCCGGTTCCGGCAGCCCCGCTGATGCCCGTTTGAAGGCCACAGGCCCGTAGCTCGACGGCCGCCGCTTCCGCCCACGAGTCCTCGATGGCGAGACAGCAACTGACCCCGGCGGCGAGAGTCGCATATGCGCTGAGCGACACGGTCCCACATTGGAGGCAACTCATCGCCGACACCTCACTTGCCGACACCGCGATCGGCTCTCCAGCGGCAAGCGCCGTGGTCACACAGGCGGCCGACTCTGGCTCGACTATGATGACCCGCGGCGCACGGCCGCGCCGCGTGCGCCGGGCCCACTTTGTAGCGGCCGACGCCAGTCCGCCGACCCCGGCCTGAACCGACACCGCATCAATGCGGTCGTCTCCGGACAGCGCGAGCCGCTGCTCGACCTCGCCGAAGGCAGTCGAATAGCCGGCCGTCACCAGCCGAGGGACGATGTCGGAGGCCGAGCGGGCCGTGTCTGTAATGAGTACCGTGTCGGGGTCGCCCGCCGCCTCGATAGCGGCATCGACTGACGCGTCATAGACGCCGTCGATAACGGTCAGCTCGGCGCCCTCCGCCTCAATGGCCTCGCAGCGGCCCTTCGACACGAAGTTCGGCACGAAGATGCGCGCGTGGAGGTCGAGCCACCGTGCCACCCGCGCCACCGCGCGGCCGTGGTTGCCGTCGGTGGCGGCAATCAGCGTCAGCGGACGCAGCGGCGCGACCCAAGCCCGCAGCTTGTCGTAGGTGAGCGGGCCATCCGGGGCGGGACCGAGCCGCTCACGGAGCGCGGCATAGGTTGCCCATGATGCACCGAGAATCTTGAACGATGGCAGCCCGAAACGCGCAGTCTCATCCTTGACAAAGACCTTGGCAACGCCGAGCCGCTCGGCGAGGTGCGGCGCCTCCAGCAACGGCGAGGGTCGGTAGTCCGGTAGGCGGCGATGGAAGTCGATCGGCCGGTCCGTGCTCGTCGTCTCCAGCGTTTCGAGTGGCTGCCTCAACAGGACGCGCATGACGCAAACTCCATCCAGACCCCGGACGCCCTGCCTCGCCTACGCCGCACACGCCGGAGCACGCGTCTCCGCGGCGTCCGGCCCCACATTCTTGAATGCCGTGCCACCGACCGCCTTTGCCGGATTGCCGCGCCACGTCGTGTTTGAATCGACGATCTCTCCCTTCATCAGGAAGGAATCGGTACCGAGCACGACGTAGTCTCCCATCGTCACGCCGTAGTGCACGTTCGACGCAACGCCCAGCGTGCAGCCCGTGCCGATCTTCACGTAGTCGGATTTGAAGACGCCTTCCTCGAGCGAGTGCGGCTGCACCACGCATTCGGCGTTGACGTTCACGTAGTCGCCGACCTCGATCAGTGTGTACTCGTCGAAGTTGCTGCCGTCGTCGAAGCACTTCTTGCCGATCTTCACGCCCTGAAGACGCGAGATGATGGTGCGGAAGGGAGTTCCGTTGAAGAACGGCTCGATGAGCCACAGCCCGGTCAGCTTCCAGTGGCGCTCGTGGAACCAGAAATACTCATCGAGCAGCGAGACGACCTTGGGCGTCAGTCGGCCGAAGCGCAGCACGGACCGTTCGGCGAACCACAGCCAGAATATTCCGAAGAAGAGGGAGAATGCGGCGTAGGCGTAAACCCCGGCGATGCCGTACACGGGGTAGTAGACCAGAGCCAGCAGCCCGGCGCACGTGCCGACAAAGAGCTGGAACCAGTTGGTGAGGAGGAACAGCGCCCCCGTCACGAGATTGTAGCGGTTCTTCGCGTGGAGTTGACGCTCGCGCGTCGCATCATCCATCTGCGCTAGCTCTAGGTCCCGGCTGGTAGCACGCGGAATCTCGAAGGCGGGGGAACCAAGCAGCCCGACATTCTCGCGAATCGGACCGTCGATGGGCACCAGCGCCTTGGTCCCAAGGAGAACGTTGGCGCCCATCTTGGAGTCGGCCGGGATGCGAACGTAGTTGCCCAGGTAGTTGTGCTCGCCGACCTTCACCGTGCTGACCTTGAAGGCCTCGTGCGACATCGTCTTGTTCATCATCTTCAGCCCCCCCGACACCATCGTCCCGGTGCCGATGTCGCACAGGAACGGATTGTCGTGGCGCTGATCCATGCCGAAGTTGGAGCCGGTCTGGATGATCGTGTTCAGGCGATAACCGATCCATCCCAGGTAATGGACGATGGCGGAACTGTCGCCGAAAAGCCGATTGTAGAAGACGGAGTTCGTCATCCCCGAAATCCACTGGTGGACGAAATGATGCCAGCCATAGAGGACGTAGGTCTTGTCCGTCTCCAGCAGTCTATTCAGCAGCCTTGCGATGAGGCTTATGGAAAGCAGAGCCAGCGGAACACCGATGAAGAACACGGTCAGCGTTGCCAGCAACGTCTCGCCGCCGAGAGCGAGCAGCGCGTTTGCTGGCGCGTCGTAGGGAAACTGTCCCACGATGAGCTCGTAGATATGCGGGAACAGCGCGTAGAGGATGATCACTGGGATCGGCGCCAGCACGAAGCCCGTGAGGATGAAGCTGGTCGGATAAGCCCAGCGACGGAAGGTGGAGCACGTCTTCGGCTCGATCACGCAATAGTCGGCGGTCGTCTCCTGGGCGGGGCATCCGTGGTAATGCTTGCCCTTGGGGATGCGCTGGCCGCTGTGTAGGGACGACGCGTGCCCAAGCTGGGTGTCGTCCTCCATCGTGGTGTCGATGTCGAGGATGCCGGCCTCGCCCACGAAGGCGTTGGAGCCGATCGTGACCGCGCCGGTGTGGATATAGTTCGACTGCGCTTTGTATCCCTGGAGGATTGCGTCCTTGCTGATCACCGTGTTCGCGCCGATCGAGATGAGATCGGTGCAGACGGGCATGGACTTGGCTTGGATCACCGTGTTCGCGCCGATCTTAGCGCCAAGAAGCCGAAGATAGAGGTTGTAGTAAGGGGCGCCGAAGCGAGCGATCGGCGCGCTGCGAACAAAACCCCTGAGAGCCCAAAAGCGAAAGTAGCGAAGACTCCAGATCGGGATGACCTCCGGCTTCCACTTTCCGATCACCAGCCATTTCACGGCGAGCGGTACGATCGTGGTGAGCACGAGGAGGGCGGCGGCGAGCATCTCAACGCGCAGGAAGACTGTGCCGTAGTCGGGCATCGCCGCGTAGGTCCAGCGGATCGAGGCGACGAAGACCCACACGCCGATGGCCATCCAACCGACATACCAGGCAAGCTGCAGCGCCCCGCAGCGGTAGTAATCGAGGTCGGAGGGAATGTGGAACGGTAGCGCCCCCTGCTCGCCTTCCTCCGACTCCTCCTCCGGCAGGAAATCGATGTGGCGGGCGAGCTTCTCGATCGTTGGGTTGAGGTAGATGTCCTGCATGGACACGGCGGAGATGTTCAGCCGCCTGCGAATATCGGCGCTGAAGCGCGCCATAAGTAGCGAGTGGCCGCCAAGATCGGAGAAGAAGTTGTCCTCTACGGAGGCGCGCTCGATTCGCATGACCTCGATGAGGGCATCAGAAAGCGCCTTCTCGGTCGCTGTCCTCGGCGCAACGTACTTGCTGCTCGAAACCGATAGACGCGGCCCCGTCGGTGCCGGCAGATTCTTACGATCCGCCTTGTTGTTCGACGTCATCGGAATAAGCGGCAGCTCTTCGAGATAGGCGGGCACCATGTAGCCGGGGAGGCGACGGCGCAGCGTCTCCAGCACATCGCTCAGCGAGACGTACGGCGCTCCCTGTTTGCGCGTGAAGTAAGCCACCAGTTCAGTCGCGCCGGGCTCAGCTTCGTAAGGATTCGCGACTGCCTGTGAGATGTGCGGCAGTTCCAGAAGCACTGCCTCGATCTCCTCAAGCTCAACACGGTAGCCGCGGATCTTGATCTGGGTGTCGATGCGGCCGTGGAACTCGAGCTCGCCGTCTTCGCGGATGCGGCCAAGATCGCCCGTGCGGTAGATGCGCTTCGATGGATTGTTGGGGAGATCGAGAAAGTCGGAAATGAACTTCTGCTTAGTCAGCTCCTCGCGATTGAGGTAGCCGAGCGCGAGCCCGATGCCGGCGATGCCGATTTCACCAATCGCGCCGTGCTCGACGACCGCGTCCTTGTGCTCATCGAGGATCACCACCGTGTAGGTCGGCAGCGGCCGACCGATGGTGACTGGGCTTTCCGGCTCGAGCTTCCGCAACGTCGAGCTGACCGAGCACTCAGTTGGTCCGTAGGCGTTGAGAATCGTGCGCCCCGGACGGTGCCAGCGGACCACGAGATTGTGCGGGACCGCTTCGCCCGACAGGAGCACGATGCGCACGTCCGGAAGGTCCGCTTCCAAAGTGGCCCAGAGTGTCGGCACGCAGGGCAGCACCGTCACCCGCTGCTCCCGCAGGAACGCATGCAGATCGCCGCCGAACAACGTGCCACTCGACTTGCCGGCGATCAGCGTCGCACCGGAGATCAGCGGAACCCACAGATCCTCGACATGGAAGTCGAAGGCGAGCGTCATTCCCTGATAACAGCGGTCGTCCTCACGGACGCCGTAGACTTCTTTGGCGACCTTGACGAAGTTGCAGATGCCAGCGTGCTCGATCGCCACGCCCTTGGGCTTGCCGGTCGTTCCGGACGTGTAGATGATGTAGAAGAGCCGGTCACTCGACGCCGGCTTTTCATCGAGTCTGAGTCGGGCCTCGGATCGCGCGCCGATCATCGGCTGGTCGAGGTCGACGAATATCCGCGGCACGTCGAACTCGGCAAGCTTGTCGCGGAACCGCGACACCGAGACGACGGCACTGATGCCCGCGTCCTCCAAAATGAACCCGATGCGATCCGCGGGAAAACCGGCGTCGAGCGGCACGTACGCAGCGCCGAGCTTCACGACTGCCAAAAGCGTCGTGTAGGCGTGCACCGACTTGTCGAACAGCAGCCCGACGCGGTCGCCCGGCTTCAGGCCCCGGCCGAGGAGGTGGCGCGCGACCTGATTGGCTTGGTTGTCCAGCTCGCGAAACGTGAGGGCGACGTTTTCGGCGACGATCGCCAGGTGATCGGCAGGCAGTTCGTCACAGCGTTGCTCAAACACTTGGTCGAGCCGTTCATCCTCGAGCCAACGAACTTCATTGTTGAAATCTGTACAGAGAAGAGGATTAGCGTGCATTTTAAGTATAAGTCCGCAATTTCACGCCCAAATAACCGATCGATAGGTCGCCGATCCAAACAATTCCACCGCCCGATCTGCGTCTGTACCCATCCCGCAGGTCATTCTCGGGAAGTGAGTTGCTTCGGCGGCGACCTCAGATCACCTCGACCCTTTTGCGTTTAACCATGTTGAGTGTTCTTCGAACCGCGCCAGATTCTTCCGCTTTCGAAGTATTAATGAATGGTATAAAAGATGAGTCAACTAGACACGGAAGAACAAAGTAAAAATTTAACATTAACAACGGCGACTGTTTATGCAGGGCGGGATCCAGAACCGCGCCATGACCGAGTCGCTAGCGGCGAAAGCTGCCGTCCCGCAGAAAAGGGGTCAGCGTGAAACGATGTTCACAGACAGCATCTTTGCCCATCTCGAATCAGAGGTGCGTTCCTACGCCCGGACATTTCCATGCGTCATCGACCGGGCCCTTGGCGCCGAGCTCTGGACCGTGGATGGCCGCCGCTACTTGGATTTCCTGGCGGGCGCCGGATCTCTGAACTATGGGCACAACAATCCGCGTCTGAAGAAGGCCCTCGTCGAGCACATCGAGCGCGACGGGATCACCCTTAGTCTCGATCTCCACACGACCGCCAAAGAGCGCTTCTTGGAGGCGCTGTCCGAGATCATCCTCGTACCACGCGGGCTCGACTACGTCGTCCAGTTCACCGGCCCGACCGGCACGAACGCGGTCGAAGCTGCGCTCAAGCTAGCGCGCAAGGCCACCGGACGCACCAACGTCATCTCGTTCACCAACGGTTTTCACGGTGTGTCGATGGGGGCCCTGGCCGCGACCGGCAACAGTTACAACCGTGGCGGCGCCGGCATGCCGTTGTTCGGAACCACGGTGATGCCTTACGACGGCTATTTCGGACCGGAGGTCGACACGGTTGCATACATCGAGCGACTGATATCCGACCCGTCGAGCGGCGTCGATCATCCTGCGGCGATGATCGTCGAAACGGTGCAGGGGGAGGGCGGTCTCAATGTCGCGAGCAGCGGCTGGCTGCGGCGCATGGCAGCATTGTGCCGGGCTAAGGGCATCCTGCTCATCGTGGATGACATCCAGGCCGGTTGCGGCCGCACCGGCAGTTTCTTCAGCTTTGAGCCTGCGGGCATCACGCCCGACATCGTCACACTGTCGAAGTCGCTTTCCGGCTACGGACTGCCATTTGCAATCGTTCTGATCCGGCCCGACCTCGATGTCTGGAAACCGGGTGAGCACAACGGGACTTTCCGCGGCAACAACCATGCGTTCGTTACCGCCACCGCCGCCCTCGAACACTACTGGCGCACGTCGGACTTTGCCGACACGATCGAACGGACCGGCATTGCGGTCGGTCAGCAGCTTCAAGAGCTGGTCGACCGCTTTTCGCCAGATCTCGTGGAGGCCCGTGGCCGCGGAATGATGCGTGGCATACGCTGCGCCGATCCGAAGCGGGCCGCCGCCGTGACGGCGCGTGCCTTTGAGCGTGGCCTAATCATCGAACGGTCCGGTCCCGAGGACGAGGTCATCAAGTGCCTTGCGCCATTGACGATCCATCGGAACGAGCTGATGGAGGGCCTTGGCATCCTCGAGTTGGCTATCGCGGAGGAGCTCGGGGTCCGCAGGCACGCAGACATCGCCGTGCGGCATTCGGCTGGATATCCGGCACCGAATGGTCACGGTGGCGAAGCTGTGCAGCGGATGGCGGCGAATTCGGCCGGGCAGGGGAGATAGGACCAGAACCGCAAGGCGTCCGGCGCTGCCAGGGGACCCCGCTCTGACAGCGCAATTGCCCTGGGCTAACGCGGGCGTCCGTTCCGGTAGCGCTCGTTTGCGCCCGTCTTTACCCCGACGGTCCCTCGCTCCATCCGAGAACGGCCAACTGTCGCTGATTGCAGTGGTTCAATCGCGCCGCGGCTCTGTCTGACCGAGGTTGCCGCGGCAATAAAGCCACCACCGACTGTCCACCGCCCAATGGCAGTCACCTCCGCCCCCGGAGTAGATGACGCGTGAAGGTATGCCCAAAAAGTGCCGCCTCGATGCACTTTCACCGACACGTCCAGGAAGTCCAGCCAGTGGCGGGTGATGGGAAACCATGCCTTGAAAATCGCTTCCTTGGCGCAGAACAGGATCGTACCCCAATGCCGAGTGGGGTAAGCGTCCGCTAACGCCCGCAACTGATCTCGTTCCTCGCCCTGCACGATGAGGTCGAGCACTTCGGCGGGCAGTGCACGATCCGGCTCAGCGTCGACGCCGACGCTGCGTAGCGTCCGCGAGCGCGCGACGACGGCGGCGCGATAGCCGGTGCAATGGGTCATGCTCCCGACCACGCCGGCCGGCCAGCGCGGAGCCCCGTCCGCGTCGGGGAGAATTGGAACCGGTGGCACTCCGATCTCGCGCAGTGCTCGGCGGGCGCAATGGCGGACCGTGCCGAATTCGCGGCGACGTTCAGCAACGGCGCTGGCCACCATGGCGGCTTCGATCGCGAACATTGTTGACTCCGGAGCGTCAGAGAACATCTCGGAGCATGCGGCGGCCGGGAGCAGGGTCTCGATCATCGTTGCCCACGCCCTCTTTAAGTTGGAGAATAGAATGCGACTTCGACTCTCATAGTATTACAGTTCCACCTTGTTGGAGTGGTGGCATGGCTTTATTGGGCCGCTGCAGCCTCAAAATTGGTCTTTTTCTTCAGGAGTCAATCGATCACATGACTAGGCATTATTAATGCTAACAACTGTGATTAATGATCGCCGCGAACCTGGGCCAATGGCGGCATGGGTCTGGGCGCTAACGAAGCCGGGACGCGGCCCGCTCCCACAACGAGCGACGACGTTCGAGGTCGGCCCGAAGGCGATTCCGAGGTCGGCGCGAAGGCGATATCGACGAACGACCTGCCACAGCCCGCTTCGACCCAAAGCAGACATCGTCGAAGGAATGGGCCATCAGTGAAAGATCAGCCCGTCGATCGTCACAAGTGAAGTTGCCGCGCGTCTGCTCGAATTAACCTTGACCACTCATGTACCGGGACAGTTCCGATTGCGCCGAAGTATTTTCGACGCCGTTGAAGTCTCGAGCACACCTGTCTCAAACGAGCAGGCCTGCGATGGTGAGTGGATGAGGAAGACAATGAAGATCAGCAGACTGTTGGTCCGCGTCGCTATTGCCTGCGGCTTGTCAGCCGTGTCCCTTGTGGCCACCCAAGTTGTCCTGCCGGCCGGACCGTTGGACACCATGGCTCACGCCGCGATAAGCGTCTGCGCGTGGAATGATCTGGACTGGGACGAAATGTCCGCGGACCAGCAGCAATCCTGGGCCGCGCTTGGATGGGATGAAGACCGGTGGTACGGCGACGCCCCCGCACCGACGTCCGACAACAAGGATTGGTACGAGCTGAGCCCGAAGGAAAAAGCAGCCGCTGCGCGCCTGGGCTACGCATGGCGCACCTGGGACGTGGACACCTGTCCCGTTTCCGCCGACGACATAGAGCCGTTTGTGTACACGGGGTGTGAAGATTGCGCCGACGATTGAGCTTACAGCTCAAGTTTCCGACGCGAGGCGGATCTGATTGGATGGATACCTGGCTCGCTGGCGAGTGAGCGACGGTGGTCGGTTGTGACGAACTGTGAATGGCAGCTCTTGGCGCTGAGCGGACATCGTTCAGCGACACGCTAAGGGTCGCTCCTGATCCGAACAAGATGCTCGCCGAACGGCACACAGTCCCTCGGCTCGTAGAAAACAGCCGGGCAGCGCGGCTGCCGGCAATGGCGCCTTGACGCTCTTCCCGCGATTTGTCCAAATGGATCAAAGCGTCACGCCGGCCGGAGGGGACCCATGGCGGTCGACAGGGTGCCTGATATCGCCGCCGGGCGTTTGAATCAGGAAGACTACGTCGCCAATTTCAGCGACCTCCACCCGCCGCTCGATCGCCATCAGGCCACGGTCGAGGCCGACCGCTGCTATTTCTGCTTCGACGCGCCGTGCGTCGCCGCTTGCCCGACCGGGATCGACATCCCGATGTTCATCCGCGAGATCCTGACCGACAACCCCAAGGGCGCGGCCGAGACGATCCTGTCTGCCAACATCCTCGGGGGTATGTGCGCGCGGGTCTGCCCGACCGAAACCCTCTGCGAGGAGGCGTGCGTGCGCCAGGCGGCCGAGGGCAAACCCGTGCGGATCGGCGGGCTCCAACGCTACGCCACTGATGCCCTCATGGCCGAAGGCAAGCAGCCCTTCGTGCGCGCCGCGCGGACCGGCCGTCGCGTCGCGGTCGTCGGCGGCGGTCCGGCCGGCCTCTCGTGCGCCCACCGCCTCGCCACGCATGGCCACGACGTCGTTATCTACGATGCCCGGCCGAAGATCGGCGGTCTCAACGAATACGGCATCGCGGCTTACAAGACGGTCGACGATTTCGCTCAGGCCGAGGTCGATTTCATCCTGTCGATTGGCGGTATTACGGTCGAAGCCGGCAAACAGCTGGGCCGCGACTTCACCCTCGCCGAGCTTCGCGAGGACTTCGACGCCGTGTTCCTGGGCATGGGCCTGACCGGAGTCAACGCCCTCGGCCTTGTCGGAGAGCAGGTCGCCGGAGTCTTTGACGCGGTCGCCTACATCGCCGAATTGCGGCAGGCCGAGGACCTTGCGACGCTGCCGGTCGGCCGCAAGGTGGTTGTCGTCGGCGGCGGCATGACCGCCATCGACATTGCCTCGCAATCGAAACGACTCGGCGCCGAGGACGTCACCATTGTCTACCGCCGCGACGCTGCCCGCATGGGCGCCAGCGAGTACGAGCAGGAGCTCGCCCAGACGAGCGGCGTCAAGATCAAGCACGGCGCCATGCCGAGGCGGCTGGTTTCATCGGGCGGCGCCGTGGTCGCGGTCGAGTTCGAGTACACCGCCGCCGTCGACGGCTCGCTATCCGGCACCGGCGAGACTTTCGTGGTCGAGGCCGACGCGGTGTTCAAGGCGATAGGGCAGACGTTCGTCACGGCCGCGCTCGACGGCGCCGACGGGATGATTGAGCTGGACTCCGGACGCATCAAGGTCGACGAGGAGCGACGCACCACGCTTGCGGGCGTCTGGGCGGGCGGCGATTGCATCGCCGGTGGCAAGGACCTCACCGTCGTGGCCGTCGAGGACGGCAAGATCGCCGCCGAATCGATCCACCGCGCGCTATCGGGCTCATCTTGAGAGGAAACGTCGATGGCCGATCTCCGTTCCGAATTCGTCGGCATCAAGTCGCCGAACCCCTTCTGGCTCGCCTCGGCCCCGCCGACCGACAAGGAATACAACGTCGTCCGCGCCTTCAAAGCGGGCTGGGGCGGCGTCGTCTGGAAGACCCTCGGCGAGGACCCGCCGATCGTCAACGTCGCCGGACCGCGCTATGGCGCCATCCACGCCGGCGATCGCCGGCTGATTGGCCTTAACAACATTGAGCTGATCACCGACCGCCCGCTCGAGGTGAACCTCAACGAGATCAAGCAGGTCAAGCGCGACTGGCCCGACCGCGCGCTCGTCGTCTCGCTGATGGTTCCCTGCGAGGAGCCCAACTGGAAGGCGATTCTAAAGGCGGTCGAGGACACCGGTGCAGACGGTGTCGAGCTCAACTTCGGATGCCCCCACGGTATGAGCGAGCGTGGCATGGGCTCTGCAGTCGGCCAAGTGCCCGAGTACATCGAAATGGTCACTCGTTGGTGCAAGGCCGGCACCCGCATGCCGGTCATCGTCAAGCTGACGCCGAACATCACCGACATCCGCTACCCCGCGCGCGCCGCCAAGCAAGGTGGCGCCGACGCGGTGTCGCTGATCAACACTCTCAACTCGATCACAAATGTCGACCTCGACACGTTTTCGCCCGAGCCGTCGATCGACGGCAAGGGCTCGCACGGTGGCTATTGCGGCCCGGCGGTCAAGCCCATCGCGCTCTCCATGGTGTCCGAGATCGCCCGCGACAAGGAAGCCGGAGGCATATCCATCTCCGGCATCGGCGGCATCACCACGTGGCGCGACGCCGCCGAGTTTCTGGCGCTCGGGGCCGTCAACGTCCAGGTTTGCACGGCGGTCATGACCTACGGATTCAAGATCGTCGGTGAACTGATCTCGGGGCTGGACCACTACCTCGATGAGCGTCAGATGAAACTCAACGACCTCGTCGGCCGTGCCGTGCCCAACGTCACCGACTGGCAGTACCTCAACCTCAATTACGTCACCAAGGCGCGCATCAACCAGGATCTGTGCATCGAGTGCGGTCGTTGCCACATCGTTTGCGAGGACGCCTCCCATCAGGCGATCACCGCCACCAAGAACGGCCGCCGACACTTCGAGGTGGTCGACGCCGAGTGTGTCGGCTGCAACCTCTGCGTCAACGTCTGTCCGGTCGAAAACTGCATCACAATGGAGCGCCTCACCGCCGGCGTCGATCCACACACCGGCGCGCCGGCAACGGGCCATCTCAACTGGACCCAACACCCCAACAACCCCATGCGCGTGTCAGAGCCGGCGGAGTAGGGTGGGCCAAAGCACGCCGAGCACGCGCTGACGGTAGGCCAGAAGAAGGTAGGCGAGGCACAACATGGCGAAGCTCAAGGGCGGTCTCATCCAGATGAAGCTGAAGGGCGACACCTCGATGTCGCCCGCCGAGATCAAGGACAAGATGATTGCGGCCCATCTGCCGTTGATCGAGGCGGCGGGGAAGCAAGGCGTTCAGGTGCTCTGCTTCCAGGAGGTGTTCACCCAGCCGTATTTCTGTCCGAGCCAAGACGGTAAGTGGTACGGCGCCGCCGAAGCCATCCCCGACGGCCCAACCGTCAAGCTGATGCAGGAGCTTGCCAAGAAGCACTCCATGGTGATCGTCGCCCCGCTCTACGAGGAGGAGATCACCGGCGTCTACTACAACTGCGCCGCCGTCATCGACGCCGACGGCTCTTACCTCGGCAAGTACCGCAAGACGCATATCCCGCAGGTCGCCGGTTTCTGGGAGAAGTTCTTCTTCAAGCCCGGCAACTCCGGTTGGCCGGTGTTCCAGACCGCCTATTGCAAGCTCGGCGTCTATATTTGCTACGACCGCCATTTCCCCGAGGGCTGGCGGGCGCTGGCCCTGAACGGTGCGGAGTACATCGTCAATCCGTCGGCGACCGTGGCAGGTCTGTCTGAGTATCTGTGGAAGCTGGAGCAGCCCGCGAGCGCCGTCGCCAACGGCGTCTTCATCGGCGCGATCAACCGCGTGGGTACCGAAGCGCCGTGGAACATCGGTGAGTTCTATGGCCAGAGCTACTTCGTCAATCCACGCGGGCAACTGGAGAAGGTGGCAAGCCGCGACAAGGACGAACTCATCGTCCACGAGATGGACTTCGACATGATCCGTGAAGTGCGCAACACTTGGCAGTTCTTCAGGGACCGCCGCCCGGAGTCATATGGCCGGCTGGCGGAAATCTGAGTGTGGTGGCGGCGAAAGCCAGGATGAGGGGGCTGCAGCATAGGGGTGGCGAGCAACGCAGAGGGGTTTCTTCCATGACCACCGTGATCAAGGGCGGCACCATCGTCACCGCCGACATGACTTACGAGAGCGATGTCCTGATCGACGGCGGCGTCATCACCGCGATCGGCAAAGACCTGAAGGGCGACAAGGCCCTCGACGCGACCGGCTGCTATGTCATGCCGGGCGGCATCGATCCCCACACCCACCTCGAGATGCCGTTCATGGGCACGACCTCGACCGACGACTTCTCGTCGGGCACGCGCGCCGCGCTCACCGGCGGCACCACGATGGTGGTCGATTTCTGCCTGCCCAACCCGAATGAGTCGCTGATCGACGCGCTGCAGACCTGGCACCAGAAGGCCGGCAAGGCGGCCGCCGACTACTCCTTCCACGTGGCGATCACCTGGTGGGGCGAGCAGGTGTGGAAGGACATGGAGGAAGTGGTCAAGCGCGGAGTCAACACGTTCAAGCACTTCATGGCCTACAAGGGCGCGCTAATGGTGAACGACGACGAGATGTACCAGTCGTTCCTGCGCTGCGCCGAGCTCGGCGCGCTGCCGCTGGTCCACGCCGAAAACGGCGATGTCGTCGCCCGGCTCCAGCAGAAGTACATGGACGCCGGCACCACCGGTCCCGAGGGCCACGCCTATTCGCGCCCGCCCGAGGTCGAGGGCGAGGCCGCCAACCGTGCCATCATGATCGCCGATCAGGCCGGCGTTCCGCTCTACATCGTCCACGTCTCCTGCGAGGCGGCCCACGAAGCGATCCGCCGTGCCCGCATGCTGGGCAAGCGCGTCTATGGCGAGCCGCTGATCCAGCACCTCACCCTGGACGAGGGCGAGTACTTCAACCGGGACTGGGACTACGCTGCCAGACGGGTCATGTCGCCGCCGTTCCGCGACAAGAACAACCAGGACTCGTTGTGGGCGGGTCTCTCGGCCGGTTCGCTGCAAGTGGTCGCCACCGACCATTGCGCCTTCACCACCGAGCAGAAGCGCATGGGCGTCGGCGATTTCACCAGGATCCCGAACGGCACCGGCGGGCTCGAGGATCGGATGCCGGTCCTGTGGACCAAAGGTGTCACCAC
>Ga0315553_10001194_pt1 | contig 21939 bp, 21 predicted proteins | sample SalMarSW160140MG_FD_203099 | JGI IMG/M metagenome (GOLD analysis project Ga0315553, IMG submission 203099) | Salt marsh sediment microbial communities from the Plum Island Ecosystem LTER, Massachusetts, United States - Salt Marsh Sediment SW1601-40 ... | reverse complement strand
AGCGAAAACTACTCTCTGGCCACCGATGTCGCCGACTACCTGGTGCGCCAGGGCCTGCCCTTCCGCGAGGCGCATGGGGTTGTGGGGCAGCTTGTCAGATACGCCGACGAGCGGGACAAGGGCCTCTCTGAGCTGAGCCTGGACGAGTACCGCCGCTTCTCGCCTCTGTTCGATGAGGACGTGCTCAAGCTGGACGTGCGCGCGGCCATCGAGGCCAGGGACGTGCCCGGCGGGACGGCCTCGCAGCGGGTGGCGGCGGCCCTGAAGCGCGCGCGACGGCGGCTGGAAGGCGGAAAGCAATGATCAACGGCATCAAGCTGGCTCCCTCCGTCCTGGCAGCCGACTACGCTCGGTTGGGGGAGCAGGTGCGAGAGGTCGCGGCCGCCGGCGCCGACTACATCCACGTCGATGTGATGGACGGTCGCTTCGTGCCCAACATCAGCATCGGGCCGCTGGTGGTGGAGGCCCTGCGGCGGGCGACCGAACTGCCTCTGGACGTCCACCTGATGATCGAGGAGCCGGAGCGGCACATCGAGGCCTTCGCCAAGGCGGGGGCCAGCATCCTCACTGTGCATCCGGAGGCCAGCCCTCACGTTCATCGCCTGGTGCAGATGATCAAGGGCCTGGGCGTGCGCAGCGGCGTCGCCCTCAATCCGGCCAGCCCGCTCTGCCTCATCGAGGAGGTGCTGGCGGAGGTGGACCTGGTGCTGCTGATGACGGTGAACCCCGGCTGGGGCGGCCAGGCGTTCCTCCCTAGCGTTTTGCCTAAGATGCGACGGCTGCGGCGGATGCTGGACGAGCAGGGTCTGGCGGCAGAGCTGGAGGTGGACGGCGGCATCACGGCGGAGACAGCGCCGCTGGTGGTGGAGGCGGGAGCGCGAGTGCTGGTGGCGGGCTCGGCGGTGTTTCAGCAGGCGGATGGCGTGGCCGCGGCGATGACGCGCATTCAGGAGAGCGTGCGCAAGGTAAGGCCGACGGTCTAGGCTGGCTGCGCCCTGGCTAGTAGAAAGCCTGCGATACTCCGAATATCACGGAGATGACGATAGCAGATCCGGCGAGAAGTGCAGTAGTTCTGAAGTCGGCTGTGTTGCGTTTGGAGGCCAATAGCTGGTCGCCATACTGCATCAGGCGAAATATGTTGGAGACGTGCGGCTCCATGCCGGGGCGGAACTGGAAGAAGGTGGCGACGACTCTGGCTGCCTCCTCCGCGTTCCGATCGGGGTCTACGCCAAGCCCCTTGAAGAGCACGTCACCACTTTCGTAGCGCTCCAGTATCTCTGCAAACCTCGCTGCGAGCGCTAGGTGAGCCGCTTCGCACTCGCCTATCCGCCCGCGCCTCAGCGACTCCCAGAGGGTAACCCGAATCTCAGGCAGCACCCGCAGGTGATCTATGATGGCCCTCTCAAGAGCGAAGATCTCGTGGGTAAGCCTCGCGAGGATGTCAGCAGCCCCAGCGTGCGGGAACGGTTGGCCGCTTTGCGGGGGAGACACCCCGGCCATGGCTCAGCCCGTCGTCTTGAGCTGGGTGCGCAGGCAGCGGGTGCAGATGGCCATTCGCACCGGGCGGCCGTCGATGGTCACCATGCGCTTCTGGATGTTGGCCCGGAAGGTGCGATTGGTCTTGGGCGCGCGTCGCTCCCACCGTCCGGCGTGCCTGTGACGGATGTTACGCCCGTACATGGTTCCCTTGCCGCAGATAGCGCATTTAGCCATCGAAACTCGCTCCCTGCCCCTTGCACCCGTAAGTGGGCGAGGGTAGAATTCAGCACGCAGGCATCATATCATTCTATATCGGCCAAGAGCAAGGTGGTCCGATACGTCTACTCAAGAGCGCTCTGGGCTGTCGCGTTCTAGAAGGGAAGCCCCTCCAAGAAGTCGCTCCATGACTAAACCATCGGTAGTAAGCACACTGTCGGGAAGCGAATTGCGGGCGATGTTCGCTGCCGCCACCAACTGGCTGGAGCGCCACGTTGAGCTCATCAACGCCATCAACGTCTTCCCCGTACCTGACGGCGACACCGGCACCAACATGTACCTCACCATGCGCTCCACGCTCGAGGAGGCGTATCGCGCCGATGGTGATAGCGTGGGTGCGGTGCTGCGGGCGATGTCTAAGGGAGCCCTGATGGGCGCCCGCGGCAACTCCGGCGTCATCTTATCGCAGATTATTCGCGGCCTGGCCAGCGCCGCTGAGGGGCACCAGCATCTGGACGCCCCAGGCCTTGCGGCCGGCCTGGCTGAGGCGACGGCTACCGCCTACAAGGCTGTCAGCCAACCGGTGGAGGGCACCATTCTCACCGTGATGCGAGAGGCGGCTGCTGCTGCAGCAAGCGAGGCTCAGAGGGATGGACAGGACATCCTGGCGGTGGTGGTTTCGGCCATCAAGGCGGCGGGCGAGGCGGTGGCCAAGACTCCCACCCTCCTGCCGGTGCTGGCCGAGGCGGGGGTGGTGGACGCCGGCGGTCAGGGCCTCTACGTAATGATGGACGGCTTTCTGCGCTACCTCAAGGGTGAGGAGGAGATTCAGACAGGCCCGTTGGTGACTCGCGAGGAGATCGAGCGCGATTGGCTTACGGTGACCAGCCAGATGCACCACAGGGGCGAGTCCCCTTACGGCTACTGCACCGAGTTCCTGGTCTGCGGCCAGAATCTCCCCAGCGATGGCATCCAGAAGCGGATGGTGGAACTGGGCGACTCGGTGCTGGTAGTGGGCGACGAGAGCCTGCTGCGGGTGCACGTCCATACTGACGACCCCGGCGCCGCCATGAGCTACTGCACCGCTCTGGGCTCCATCGAGCAGGTGAAGGTGGACAACATTCAGGCGCAGGCCGAGGAGTTCCTGGCCGTACATGAGCGAGAGAGGGTTGCCGCTCCGCCTGCCGACATTGCCACGGTGGTGGTGGTGGCTGGCGAGGGCATGGAGCATGTGTTCCGGAGCATGGGAGCTAGCGCTATCGTGGGGGGTGGTCCTACGATGAACCCCAGTACTCGCGAGCTGCTGGAAGCCATCGAACGGTGCCCCGCGAACCGCGTGGTGCTTCTGCCCAACGATAAGAACATCGTAATGGCGGCGGAACAGGCGCTCCCCATGAGCCCCAAAGAGGTGCGCGTTGTCAGGACGACCAGCGTGCCACAAGGGGTGGCCGCTCTCCTGGCCTTCAGCCCAGACGAGGATCTGGAGGCGAACGTCGAAGCTATGGAGGAGGCAAAGGCCGGCGTTCACACGGTGGAGGTGACGCGGGCTATTCGCAGCACGAGTATTGGCGGCCTGCGCATTCGGGAGGGCGAGTGTGTAGCGGTGGTCGATGGGGAGCTGAAGGTTGCTCGAAAGACTCCCGAGGCAGCAGTGAAGACGGCCCTGGGCCACCTGCCTATGGAGGAAGTGAGTCTGATTACCCTCTACTATGGCGCTGATACCCGCGAGGCGGAGGCGCAAGCATTAGCCCGCGAGCTGCGTCGCCTCCATCCTCAGCGGGAGGTGGAGGTTGTCTATGGTGGTCAGCCCCACTACTACTACATCGTCTCAGCGGAATGAGGCTCGCCCAGCTCCGTCAGCAGCGCCAGGACTCGCTCTCGTATCTGGTCTCTGATGAGCCGTACCTTCTCCAGGGGTTGGCCCCGGGTGTCCTCCAGGCCCCAGTCCTCAGAAGGATGAAAGCCCATCGGGGAGCTGTCCGCCACGTCGCAGCCCATGGCTATGATCCTGTCGGCCTGCTGGATCATCCGCTGAGTCAGGGGCTTGGGCCGTTGGGCGCTGATGTCGATGCTCAGTTCGGCCATGGCGGCGATGGCAGTGCGGCTCACCGATGTGGCCGGCTGTGTTCCCGCCGACATGGCCACTAGGCGGCCGGCAGAGAAGTGATTGAAGAAGGCCTCGGCCATCTGGCTGCGGCCGCTATTGCCAACGCAGACGAATAGAACCTGCCGCATTTCACCTCGCTACAGTGTAGCAGGGGGTGCTTTTGCGGGGCAGGTGCCGTTGGTATACTACCCAGCGGAGGTTTAGGGCTTGGCACGCAAAGTGGCCATCGTGACCGACAGCACCGCTGACCTGACACCAGAGATGGTCGAAGAGCTGGGTGTGACCGTTGTGCCCCTGCAGGTTATCTTCGGGAATGAGGCCTATCGGGAAGGGGTGGACATCACCACTGAAGAGTTCTACGAGCGGTTGGTCAAGAGCCGTCCGTTGCCCACGACCTCTGCCCCCTCGGTGGGCGACTTCCAGGAGGCGTACGAGCGGTTGCTGAAGGAGGTCGATTCCATAGTCTCCATCCACATCGGGGCCAAGCTCTCGGCCACTGTGCAGGCCGCTCAGACTGCCAAGCAATCGCTAGCCAAGCCCGAGCGTGTTGAGGTCGTCGATTCTCAGGCGGCCTCGCTGGCGATGGGCTTTGCGATCATGGAGGCGGTGGAAGTCGCCCGCGCCGGTGGCAAGGTGGCTGAGGTGAAGGCGACGGCCGAGAGCGCGGTGCAGAGGATGCAAGTGCTGTTCATGCTGGACACTCTGGAGTACCTGCGGCGCGGCGGCCGCATTGGCCGGGCCCGCGCTTATCTGGGGGCAATCCTCAGCGTCAAGCCCATCCTCGCACTGCGCGAAGGCGAGATCTACCCTGAGGAGCGGGTGCGCACGCGGGCGCGCGGCCTGGAGCGCATTATCCAGTCGGCGATCAGGCACCAGAACGTGAAACGGGTTGCTGTGGGTCACTCCAGCACTCCCGACGAGGCGGAGAGCATCAGGCAGAGGCTGGCGATGGCCTTCCCCAATGTGAAGGTACACCTGATACGATTCGGGCCTGTCATTGGCACCCACGCCGGGCCGGGCATCGTGGGTGTTGGTGTCATGGAAGGAAAGTAGGCGGGGATTGGCCGAGGCGGCGATAGACAATCTGCGCAAGGTCCTGGAGTTGGAGCGAGCCAAGGGCTTTGCCGATAGCGCTGTCATGGGGGGGCTGGACACTTATCTGCAGCGCTTCTCCCAGAGCCAGGCGCCGCTCTCGGATCAGCACCTGGCGGCAGCCATACGCTCCCTTCCCGGCGGCGGCTATGCCTCCCTGCCTTCGTCGGGGCGCCGCCGCTGGCTGGAGGAACTTCTGGCGGTTGTGGATGATCGTTCTGCTGGCGCTGGTCCATCATCCGGAGTCAAGCCAGAGACGGTTGCTCCTTCCCCACGGCCAGCAGCCAGCGCTGCCAAGAAGAGGACGAGGCCCGCTGCGGCCAGGCAGGCCGTGCAGACAGTCGGCCAAGCTTCTCTCGATTCGCCGGTCAGCGCTCTTAAGGGCGTGAGCCGGACCACCTTGTCGCGCTTCGCTCGCCTGGGGGTGCACACCGTCCACGATTTGCTCTTTCACTTTCCCTATCGCTATAACGACTTCGCCAACATCCGCCCCATATCGCAGCTCGTTGTGGGCGAGGAGCAGACAGTGCTGGCCACGGTATGGTCGGCGGCGGAGACGACCATCGGCCGCCGCTCGAAGGGCACCGAGGCCATCGTGGGCGACGAGACGGGCAAGCTTCGGGTCATCTGGTGGGGGCAGCGCTACATCGCCCGCCAGCTTCGCTCGGGGGCGCAGGTGGCCCTTAGCGGCAAGGTCAGCGTCTATCGCGGCCAGCGGCAGATGGAATCGCCCGAATACGAGTTGCTGGCCAGCGACGACCTCATCCACACCGGCCGCCTGGTGCCCGTCTATTCCCTCACCAAGGGCCTGTGGCCGCGCGTCGTTCGCCGCTTGGCTAGGGAGGCGCTGGACAGCTTCGCCGATAGCGTTCCCGACCCTATGCCGCCGGAGCTGAAGGAGCGTCTGCGCCTCTGGTCGCTGCCCTACGCCTTGCGCCAGATGCACTACCCTGACTCCATGGAGACAGCGCAAATGGCCCGTCGCTGCTTGGCCTTCCAGGAGCTTCTGACCATTCAGTTGGGCGTCCTGAAGCGCCGCCGGGCCTGGCAGGAGAGCGGTAGAGCCTATCCGTTGGCCCTGTCGCAGGAGGCCCTCGATGGCTTCCTATCCTCGCTCGCCTTCACGCTCACCCAGGCGCAGAGGCGGGTCATGGACGAGATGGCTGCCGATATCGGCCGCGAGGTGCCCATGAGTCGCCTTCTCCAGGGCGATGTGGGCAGTGGCAAGACGGTGGTGGCCACCGTTGGCCTCCTGGCTGCTGTTGCCAGCGGCTGTCAGGGAGCGATGATGGCTCCCACCGAGATCCTGGCCGAGCAGCATTACCGCACCATCTGCGCTCTCCTTGGCGACGGCGGAGAGCGTATCTTGGATGGCGGCGCGTTTCAGCCGCCGTACATGGAGAAGCCTGTGCGGGTTGTCCTTCTCATTGGTAGCCTGCGGGGCAAGGAGAAGGCAGCCATCCAGGAGGCCATCGCTCGCGGCGAGGTGGACATCGCCATCGGCACGCACGCTCTCATTCAGTCGGAAGTCGCCTTTCCTCGCCTGGGCCTGGTGGTGGTCGACGAGCAGCATCGCTTCGGCGTCATGCAGCGGGCCGCCCTGCGAGCTAAGGGCCTGTCACCCCACATGCTGGTGATGACTGCCACGCCTATCCCCCGAACCCTCGCTCTGACCGTTTACGGTGACCTGGACATCTCCTTGATCGACGAGATGCCGTCTGGGCGAAAGGTGGTGAAGACCATCCGCGCTCTCCCTCACGAGCGGGACGAGGTCTACGGGTTCGTGCGGGAGGAGGTGGCCAAGGGTCGCCAGACGTACATCATTTGCCCCCTGGTGGAGGAATCGGAGGCGATTGCCGCTAAGGCGGCGGTGCAAGAGTACGAGCACCTGGCCCGCGATGTCTTCTCTGACCTGCGTTTGGGTCTGGTGCACGGACGGGTTCCTTCCGCTGAGCGAGAGGCGGAGATGCGAGCATTCCGTGACGGCAATCTGGACATCCTGGTGTCGACGGCTGTTGTGGAGGTCGGCATCGACGTTGCTAATGCGACTATAATGCTGGTGGAGGGCGCGGATCGCTTCGGGCTTTCGCAGCTTCACCAGTTTCGCGGTCGGGTGGGTCGCGGCGAGCACCAGAGCTACTGCATCCTCCAGGCGGATAATCCATCGCAGGAAGCCCAGGAGCGACTGAGCCTCATGGAGACCATCTACGACGGCTTCCGTCTGGCCGAGGAGGACCTGCGTCTGCGTGGCCCCGGCGAGTACTTCGGCACCCGCCAGACGGGGATGCCCGACCTGAAGGTGGCCCGCTTGTCGGACATTGACCTCATCGAGAGGGCGCGGGCCGAGGCCGCTCGGCTTCTGAAGGCAGACCCTCCGCTGGCTCTGCCAGAGCATCGCCTGATCGAGCGTCAGGTGTCGCATCTGTGGGAACGGATCACGGCGGAGGTGAGCTGAGACGATGCTGATCAAGCACGAAATCGCCCGCCTTGTTGCGGATGCCGCCGCCAGAGCTCTTGAGGAAGGAGACCTGCCTCCGCTGGCTCTGCCAGAGGTCACTGTCGAGCATCCGGCGCGGGAGGAGCATGGCGACTATGCTGCCAGTCTCCCCATGAAGCTGGCCCGGGCTGCTCGCTCTGACCCCCTGGCTGTCGCCGAGGTCATCGCCAAGCACATCCAGCCCAACGATGCCATCGCTGAGGTGGTGGTAGCCCCGCCCGGCTTCATCAACTTTCGCCTAGGCGATGCCTGGCTGGCTCATCAGGTAGGCGCCATCCTCGCCCAGGGCGAGCGCTTCGGCGATGTGCCCTTGGGCCAGGATCAGCGCTTCCAGGTGGAGTTCGTCAGTGCAAATCCGGTGGGCCCTCTGCACGTGGGTAACGGTCGTGGCCTGGCCATCGGCGATACGCTGGCCAGTGTGCTGGCGGCCGCCGGCTACGCGGTGGAGCGGGAGTACCTGGTGAACGACGCTGGCACTCAGACCGAGACCTTCGCCAGCACGCTATACGCTCACTATCAGCGACTCTTCGGCCGGGAGGTGGACATCCCTGAGGGGGGCTATCCCGGCCACTACATGGTGGAATTGGCTGAGGAGCTCAAGGCGGAGCAAGGCGAGATCTTTCTGAGGCCGCCGGGCGAGCCCTGGCCGCCCGAGCTGCACGACGTGGGCGTGGCCAAGATGCTGGCGATCATCCGCAGCGACCTGGCGGCCATCGGCGTGAACTATGACGTTTGGTTCAACGAGAAGAGTCTCTACGCTGCTGCCGGGCCGTATGAGCGGGCGATGGACCTCCTGCGGGAGAAGGGCGTGGTGGCTGAGAAGGAAGGGGCGATCTGGTTCACGTCGTCGGCGCTGGGAGAGGACAAGGACAACGTGCTCGTGCGGTCTACGGGCTCCCCCACCTACTTCGCCTCCGACATCGCCTACCACTACGATAAGTTCCTGCTGCGCGGCTTCCAACGGGTGATCGACGTCTGGGGCGCCGATCACCAGGGCCACGTGCCCCGCATGCTGGCCGCCGTGGCTGCCCTGGGCGTCGAGCCCGATCGACTGGACATCATCATCTATCAGCTAGTGACCCTGCGGCGGGGCGCGGAGATCGTTCGGCTCTCCAAGCGCACAGGCGAGATCATCATGCTGAGCGAGTTGGTGGAGGAGGTTGGCGCCGATGCCTGTCGTTTCTTCTTTCTGGCGCGCTCCGCCGATTCCCACATGGACTTCGACCTGGAGCTGGCTAAGGAGCAGAGCGCTGAGAACCCTGTTTACTACGTGCAGTATGCCCACGCCCGCATCGCCGGCATCCTGTCGCACGCCGCCGAGGAGGGCGTCGAGTACGCGGACGGCGACCTGTCGCTCTTGAGCCACCCGGCGGAACTGGCCCTCATCCGCAAGATGTTGCTCTTGCCGGAGATGGTGGAGGCGGTGGCGTGCACTCTCGAGCCTCACCACCTGCCCCACTATGCCCTCGAGCTGGCCACCGCCTTTCACGACTTCTACGAGAAGTGCCGGGTGGTCTCTGACGACTTGCCCCTATCGAAGGCGCGGCTGAAGCTGGTAGCGGCCTGCAAGGCGACGCTAGCCCGCACGCTGGGCCTGATGGGCGTGTCGGCGCCGGAGCGGATGTAACGAAGAGCCCCTGCGCATCGGATCGCAGGGGCTCTCGCGTTGTCGCTGCAAGTACGCTTCGCGCTACGGGCCGGAACCTAGTTCCGGCAGCGCCGGAAATCGCCTACTTACAGGGGCTGGGCTTGGCTTGCTTGCACTCCGGCCAGCTGTTGATCTCCTGGAAGTAGTTGTTGGGCATAACCAAGATCCGGTGACCCTCAGACACCCAGTTGGGGATGTTGATGGTCTGCGGCAACGTCGGGTCCTTCCCCGGCAGGTTCGTCAAGGTGATCGTCCCGTCCGGCGGCTCAGTCGCGGGCATCCAGATGTCCACAGCCGTCTGGAAGGGCTGCGTGAAGAACCACGGTATGAGAGCGAGGGTCGAAACCTTATCGAGGTCCTCGTCTCCCATATGTATTCCGAGTTTGTTGGCTCGCGGGGCGATATTCGGCTCGCTCAGTATGTTGAGCGTCGGCGGGGTCGGATTGACCGGGTCATCGTCCCAGGCCGGACTCTTGGTGGTGACCCACAGGACGTCGTTCTCGCTCTCCTCACCCGTCAGGTAGTCAAAGTACCTGAGGATGATCATAGAGGTCTGGTCCGGGCCTGTCGGCGTGTGGGCGACGAGCTCGGAGTCAACCGGTGCCACGAGCAGCCGGATCAGGAGGTTGTCCCGTATGAACGGCTGGAAGTAGTAGTGGGTGATGTAATCGACGTCGGTGCGGAGCAGGGTGAACTCGTAGTGCTTCTTTCCATTGACCTTAATGGGACCAAAGTTGCCATCCGCTCCGATCTCCATGACCTTCTTCGGGACAGCGGCGATCCTGTGGCCCGTCTCGCCATCGACCTCCCACATCTGCAGCGTGGTCCCCTCCGCAGCGGTGTTCGCCGGGAAGAGGATCACCCTTCCGCCGATCTCAACCTGACCCGGAGGCTCGGGAAGGACGAGCGTTGTCTCGGGCTCTTCGCCGGTGAGGAACTTGTACTGCTCGAAGAATGACTCCTCGGCTGTCACACATTGGGTGTGCTGGAAGGTGGGGAAGTTGACGTTGAGCGGCCCCAGTGAGCCGGTACGAGATATGTTCAGGCAGTTCACTGGCTCAGGATTCCCCGGGCAGTTCTCGCCCTTGGCGCCATCGATGTTGATGTACTTGGCGACCCTGGCGCTCCGCTCCGGCGAGCTGTTCAGGTAGCCGACCATGTAACTTGTGCCGGCCGAATGCGCGGCCACATAGATCTGGCTGTCGCCGGTCTCGGCCATAACCGCGTCGAAGAAGTCATCCATTTGCTCGTAGACTGGCTGTATCAACGACGAGAAGCGGTCGAGCCCCGTCACTATGTTGGGATAGCCGTTGCTTGCGAATCGCTGGGCGTTGGTCTCGTACTGGGCCGCCGAACCCGCCCCGCCGTGCACGAAGACTATCGGCAGGCTGGGCTCCCCATGGCAGTGCCCTCCGTGGCAGGCGTCGGCAGGCATGGGGGCCGATGATCCGGCAACGAGTACGCCGGTCAGCACGAGCGCGAATGCAGCAATGAAACCAAATAGCCTAAGGTTCATCGCAGTTCTCTCCTCTCTCTGCGATCGGTTTTCTTCCTCCAGGTCGCATTCTTGCATTTTCACATAACCGCACCCCCAAAGGGCTTGCCGAGGAGGAAACATCCTACTACAGGATCCGCCGATATGCCAACCCCCGATCGGGGGTTTTCGGCGGATCATTTTGAGGGGATTAGCTTAGTCATACAAGGCCGCGCCGGACGGATTCCGCCACTAGCTCCGTGTGTAACAAAGAGCCCCTGTGCATCGGATCGCAGGGGCTCTTTGTGCCGTCGCTGCAAGTACGCTTCGCGCTACGGGCCGGAACCTAGTTCCGGCCCGTAGCGCGGGAAACCGCCTACTTACAGGGCTTCGTCTGATGCTACTAGTCACCAAACAGGCCACGCAGGAGATACCAGATGTACTCCCGCCAGGAGTTGATGTCCTGGAAGTAGGTGTTGAGCTGAACCAGGACGCGGTGGTCCTCAGACGCCCAGTTGGGGATGGTGATGGTCTGCGGCAACGTCGTGTCGCCTCTCGGCTCGTTCGTAAAGGTGATCGTTCCATCCGGTGGCTCAGTCGCGGGCATCCAGATGTCTACACCCGTCTGGAAGGACATCAAGTAGAAGGGGAATACCCGTGCCAGAGTCGAAAGCTTGTCCTCGTTTGCGTCGTGTGCATGTATTCCGAGGGTGAAAGCGCTTCTGGGAGCCACCAGCGGGTCGCTCAGTATGTTGAGCGTCGGCGGGGTCGGATTGACCGGGTCATCGTCCCAGGCGGGACTCGTGGTGGTGACCGACAGGGTGTCGTTCATGGCGCCCTGATCGGACCACCATTCAAAGTACCTGAGGACGACTAAAGCGGCGTGGTCCGGGCCTGTCGGCGTGTACGTGAGGACAGGGGAGTCAGCCGGTGTCGCGAGCAGCCGGATCAGGTGGTCGTCCCGTAGGAATGGCTGGAAGTAGTAGTGGGTGAGGAACTCGACGTCGGGGCGGATCAGGGTGAATTCGTAGTGCTTATTTCCATTGACCCGAACGGGACCAAACTCGCCAGTCGGCCCGATGTCGATGACCTCCTTCGGGGAAGAGTACTTCCTAGCGCCCGTATCGCCGTCGACCTCCCAGATCTGCAGAGTGGACCCATCCACTGGGGTGTTTGCCGGGAAGTAGACCGCCCTTCCAGCGATCGTGACCAGCCACGGGAATTCCGGAACGACGAGCGTTGTCTTTGGCTCTTTACCGGTGAAGTACTCGTACTGGATGGCGAACGACTCGGCGGAGGTCACAGATTGGGTGTGACCGTGCAGCGGGAGGCGATACGTGATCGGGCCCATGTAGTTCGGATTTTCCTCACGATATATGCCGATGCAGTCCACCGGCTCAGGATTCCCCGGGCATTCGGGATTCTCCCCAGCCGACGATGAGTCGAGGGAGATGAACTTGGCGACCTTGGCGCTCCGCTCCGGCGAGCTGTTCAGCCAGTCCTTCATGAGCAGTGAACCGTACGAATGCGAGAGTACGAAAATCTGGTCGTCGCCAGTCTCGGCCATAACCGCGTCGAAGAAGTCATCCATTTGCTCGTCGACTGGCTGTATCTCCTCGGAGAAGCGGTCGAGCGCTCTTACTACGTTGGGATAGCCATTGCTTGCGAATCGCATGGCCTGGCCCTCGAACTGGGCCGCCGAACCCGATCCGCCGTGCACGTAGACTATCGGCAGGAGGTGCTCCCCATGGCAGTGCCCTCCGTGGCAGGCGTCGGCAGGAGTGGGTGCCGATGATCCAGCAATGGATACGCCGGCCAGCACAACCACGAATGCGGCAATGAAACTAAATAGCCGAAGGTTCATCGCAGTTCTCTCCTCTCGCTGTAATCGGTGTTCTTCCTTTAGGTCGCGTTCGTTCTTGTTCACATGACGCACCCCCCAAAGGACTTGCCGGTGAGTAAACATACTATGGCAGGCTCCGCCGACTTGCCTACCCCCGTAAGAGCGGTTTAGTCCACCCAGTCGGGGGTTTCGGCGGATCATCTCGAGGGGATTAGTCTAGTCACACAAGGCCGCGCCGCCCGGCCTCCGCCACCAGCTCCGTCCTCCGCCGCACGTTCAGGCGATCCATTATCTTGCGTACGCGGTCCTTTACCGTGTGGCCGCTAAGGCAAATCTGGTCGCCGATCTCCCTGTTCGATAGCCCTCGCGATATGAGCTCGATGATGGTCAGGTCCAACTCCGACAGTGCGAGGCTCCTTGCCGCCTCCGCCACTAACGAGCTTCGCATCTCGCTCAGCAGGGCGTCTGTCCTCCCGGGATCGGCTGAAGTCCTGAACACGATCTGGACGATGCTGCCGTACAGCTCCCGCGCAATGCGGTTCCGTTCCTCCAGAAGCGCTATCCGCTCAGCCTTCTGGGCAACCTCTGTCTGAAGCCGCTTCAGTTCGCTGATGTCGCGGGCTATCCCCTGGCGCCCCACCAGTCGCTCATTCCGGACAATGTTGCTCGCCCTGATCTCCAGGTGCGCAGTGCTGCCGTCTCTCTTAGTGATCTGGACGTCGAAGAAGGGGGTGGTTTCTATCCCTTGAATCCCCTCTCGAAAATGTTGGAGGGCCGCTGTGGCGCTCTCGGGGGTCAGGAGCTCCGTGAAATGCCTCCCCACGAATTTCCCGGGCTGCTGGCCAGAAAGCTCCCAAGCCTTCGAGTTGTAGAAGGTGAACCGGCCCTCTAGATCGAGGGCGTATATAAGATCCCCTGCGCTTTCTACCAGGTCCCTGTAGTTCGGCTCCGAATCCTCAACGGCGCTGGTGGCCAGCTTGCTTTCCCCTGCCGAAAAGAGTTTGATTCTCTTCCCTTGCGCTTCCCTGACCATTGACCTCGCCTCCTCTCGCCTCTGCCCCGGCGGGGGGAGCTTATGTTAATGGAACGGCCGGACTTTTGCAAGTACGATCATGTTCTCGTCTTGTCTCCGTCTCCGTCGCATGCTAGTATTCCGATGACCCATCTTTGCGAGGTTGTGAGATCATGACCAAGAGAGGCCGCGTATTTGCGGGCATCCGTTGTACAGGGCGTCAGCATCTAGGGAACTACCTGGGGGCGATCCAGAACTTCGTGGCTCTCCAGGAGGAGTATGACTGCGTCTACTCCGCCGTCGATGTTCATACCATCACGACCCCCTGGCAGCCGGACGAGCTGCGACAGAACGTGTGGGAGACCGTGCTCGACCTGCTGGCCGCCGGCATCGAGCCTGAGCGCACCATTCTCTATGTGCAGTCGCACGTGCCCGAGGTGCTGGAGCTGGCGATGTTCCTGGGCATGATCACCCCCCTGGGCTGGCTAACTCGTGTCACTACCTTTAAGGACAAGGTGCGTCTCCACCCCGATCACGTGAACTATGGGCTGGTGGGCTATCCCGTCCTGATGACCGCCGACATCATTCTCTACAAGGCGACCAGGGTGCCCGTGGGCGAGGACCAGCAGCCTCACCTGGAGCTGGCGCGGGAGATCGCCCGCCGGTTCAATCGCCTGTTCGGGGAGACCTTCCCCGAGCCTCACGCCAAGCTCACGCAGGCGCCGGTGGTTATGGGCCTGGACGGTGTCAATAAGATGAGCAAGAGCCTGGACAATGACATCGAGCTGGCCGCTACGCCAGAGGAGACGGTGCAGCGGGTGATGACCGCTGTTACCGACCCGCAGCGAACGCATCGTCACATCCCCGGTCGGCCCGAGGTGTGCAACGTCTACAGCCTCCATCACCACTTCAACCCGGATCAGTTGGAGGTTGTGTATGAGGAGTGCACCACCGCCAAGCGAGGCTGCGTCGAGTGTAAGCAGCAACTGGCCGACGGCATTAATCGCGTGCTTGCGCCGTTCCGAGAGCGACGACAGGAATTGGCCAGCCGTCCTGACTACGTCAAGGAGGCGCTGGCCGACGGGGCTGCCCGCGCCCGCGTCATCGCCAGCGAGACTCTGGCCGAGGTGCGAGACAAGATGGGGCTACCTGCGGCCTATGGCCACTGATCTCCCTTCGACAAGCTCAGGGCAGGCCCCTCCTTCCAAAAGCGGCAGGAGCCCGCTGGAAGTAGCTCGACTCTGCGTTCGCGAGAGCGAGCGCATTGTTATGGCCGCCTTCGGTCGTCCGCAGGACGTGCGGGTCAAAGGGCGGGGCAACCTCGTCACGGCCGCCGACCTGGCCTCGGAGCGGGCCATCCACGAGATCCTGGCGGCCGAGTACCCCGACCACGCGGTGCTTTCGGAGGAGACGGCCTCGAGCGTTGAGGGCGAGGGGTGGATGTGGGTGGTGGACCCTATCGACGGCACCCACAACTTCGCCCGCGGCATCCCCTTCTTCTGCATCAACATCGCGCTGTGCTATCGAGAGGAGCCGCTTGTGGGGCTCACCTTCGAGCCCGTTCACGGAGAGGAGTTCTGGGCCCAGAAGGGCGAGGGGGCGTTCGTGAACGGCGAGCGGATAGAGGTCTCGCAGGTGGAGAGCGTGGGGGCGTCGCTGCTGGCGGTGGGCCTGGGCTACGACGATCAGAGGGCGGGTCGGCTGCTGGCCTTGATGCAAGAGCTGTGGCCGGGGATGCAGAGCATACGGATCATGGGGAGTGCGGCCCTGGGGCTGGCCTACGCTGCCTGCGGTCGGTTCGACCTGTTCGTGCATCATGTGCTGTTCCCGTGGGACAGCGCGGCGGGCATTCTGCTGGTGCGAGAGGCAGGGGGGACGATCAGCGATCGCGACGGCGGGCCGATGAGCATCCGGAGCGAAGGTACGATCGCCGGCGCGCCGGGGGCGCACGCGGACTTCCTGCGGCTGGCGGCGGGCAAGCCCTGGCGGTAGGGCCAGGGCACTCCTCTCGAAATTTGTCCCACCCACCCGCCCTTCAATTACTCGGTCTAGGGGACACCCTTCGGCAAGCTCAGGGCAGGCTCCTAGACCCCCGGCAGGGGGCAGTGCCCCTGCACCCCCGATGAGGGGCGCGCAGGGGCTGGCGGTCGGCGCTCACTGCTCAAGGAGCTGACGGAGGATGAGCGCGTCCTCAGCCGAGCGCACCGGTGGGTACGCGGCCTGGGCGCAGCACGACGTAGACACCTGCTAGCACCAGAAGTGCCCCAGCGACCTCGAAGGCGCTCGGCATCTCTCTGAGGATGAAGGCAGCAAGAGTCGTTGCGCCCACCGGCTCTCCCAGAATCGCCACCGCCACCATAGCAGCGGGAACGTACGCCAGAGACCAGTTGATGGCGGTGTGGCCGACGAGCTGGGGCACGAGAGCCAGCAAGCCCAGCATCACGAAGGTCTTGGTGCTGTAGCCTGTGAAGGGCTCCCCTACTACCAGCACGGAGACCACCAGCAACACGGCTGCCACCGGATACACAATGCCGACGTACCTGACCCAGGACAGATGCGGCCGAGCCCGTCGTCCTATCATCAAGTAGCCAGCCGCGAAGATCGCGCCCAGCAGCGCGTACAGGTCGCCTACCACTGTCCCCAGACCTTCGCCCACGTCCTCGGTAACCATCAAGGCGGCCCCGACTGTCGCTATGCCGATCCCGGCCCAGGTCGCTGTTACCACCCGTTCGCCCAGTACAAACGGCGAGGCGAGGCCCACGAATACCGGAGTGGTCGTCACCAGTACCACCGATGTGATCACCGAGGTCTGCTGGAGCGACGCGATCCAGAAGCCGAAGTGCAGCGCGAGGAACGTGCCCGCTAGGAGAGGCCACGTCCACAGGCCGCCCGCGGATGCCCGCTCGCGACCTGTCGCTAGGGCCAAGGCGCCCGCTGGCACCGCAGCTAGCCCCATCCGATAGGCTGCGATGACCAGCGCGGGGGCGTCCGCCTCTCGGATGAGGACGGCTGCGCAGGAGACAGCCACTACCCCAATGGCCAGAACCGCGTGGGCATGAAGCCTTCCCTGGTGCATGCGGCCATCCTAGCATATCGGCCGCCAGAAGCGTTGCGCTGGGCGCGGGCGGGTGGTACGCCAGGAGGCGGTGGGTGGGGTAGGGTGGGTCTGACCTATCGTGTCTTGACGATCGCGAGACTTGCTGCCACAATGCGGGCTGTCCTGATTCGTCTGGGGCCAACACCAACCCCACATCGGAACCGATATTGACGATGAGGAGGTCGAGATGAAGCTGCTTAACGACTTCAAGCAGTTCCTGCTCAGGGGCAACTTTGTCGACATGGCGGTCGCTCTAGTGATGGCGCTTGCGATCTTTGCTGTGGTCCAGGCTCTGATCGAGGACCTGATCACACCGATCATTGCAGCCATCGCTGGCGAGCCGGATTTCTCTGCGCTGACCTTCGAAATCAACAAGAGCATCTTCAGGTACGGTCACTTCATTAACGCCGTGATCACGTTCATCCTCATGGCTGCAGCCGTCTTCTTCTTCGTTGTTGTTCCGGTGAACGCCCTCATCGCGCGGTCACGCAAGGAACCGCCGGCGGACCCGACGACGCGCAAGTGCCCGGAGTGCCTGAGCGAGATACCGGTCGATGCCCGCCGCTGCGCGTTCTGCGCGTCGCAAATCCCGAGCGCCTGACGCACTTGCGGTAAGCTTCCCCAGCAGGCACGCTCACCCCGAAGGGCGGTGAGGGTGAAGCTGGACTGCGTAGCGGTGAGAAGGATGGTGGCGGGTGCGCTGACAGTGCTACTAGCAATAGCGCTAGGGCTGCTGGTGTTTCCGGCCATGGAAGGACAGGAGAGCGCTCGCGCCCAGGGCACTGTCAGCTTCGACATCGACCCGGAGATCACGGGAAACAGCGCCAACACGCTGGGAGCGGTGGAGAACTGCTATGCGGTCGCTTGCCCCAGCGTGGAGTGTAGCTGGGACGGCAGTTCCTCGTTCGACGGCGTCAGCGACTATGTGATCGATGTTGTCGTTAGTGGCGACACGCAGGCGCTCAACAACTACTACGCGTCACTGAACTACGACGAGGCCAAGGTTCACGTGGCTGAGCCCGACACAGACACGCTCATCAAGATGCCTTGGGCGTTCGATCTCAGTGAGGAGCTACCGGACAGTGACGGCATTTTCGCTGCTGGTGCGATATACCTCATGGGTGAGTCGGGCACTGCGGGCAACGGCACCATAGTGAGAGTTGGCCTGGACATCGGCGCGTCTGGCGTCGTCCTCTTCAGCCTCGAGGCGGCTCCGCTGACGGCTTACGTGTCAGCGGCGACCTTTCCGGATAGCCATCCGCTGACGCTGGACGTGGGCAGGCTGGCCATCAACGATGCTTGCCCTGGTGCCGTGGGTGGCATAGCGGAGCTGCCGGATGTATCCGGCTCGTCGGGGCGCAACAACGTGGCCATCGCAGGGCTGGCGGCTGCGGTGCTGGTCGCTCTGGCGGCAGGCGGGTGGTACGCCAGGAGGTGGTGGGTCAGGTAAGGGCGGCGGCGAGCAGCTAGGCTCCTCCTGCCTCGGTAGCCGTCCAGCGGTCGTTGCGCTCGTAGTAGGAGAGCGTGAGGAGTAGTTCGCCCTCGAGTCGCACCAAGTAGCAGCGGCGGCGGGGCTCCTGCCACTCGCGCTCCACCGCCAGGATGTCGCGCTCGCTGCCGCGCCAGGTCACGCGCTGGGGTCGCTGGGGGTAGCGGCTGCCGGCGTAGCAGGCGACATCGACCATCTCCTCAATCATCGGTGGCTGCCTGGGCGGGCCTCTCGAGGAGCTCCATCACCAGGCGGAAGGCGGCGCCTATGGCCGGCAGGCAGACGCGCAGGGGCACGTCAGAACTGCGATAGGCTTGCAGTCCCTCCGGCGTGCTGAGGTCGATACCGGTCAACTCGCGGCAGGAGAGGCTACCCGTCTCCTGCTCGAAGCGTTGGCAGAGCTCGCGGGCGAGGGCGTAGGCCGTATCGCGCGGCTGCGAGGGCTCCTCGCGGCCGTGCTTGAGGCCGATGGCCATGACTGAGCCGATGACGGCGCCGCAGACCTCGCCTCTGCCGCCGATGCCGCCGCCAAAGGCGGTGGCGATCCTGGGGATGATCTCGCTGTTTATTCCGAGCTGCTGGCTCACGGCCAGCAACAGGGACTCCGCTCAGTCGTATCCACGGGCAGCGAGTAGCTGCGCCTCGTTTGGCTGCATCGTCATCACCTCACAGCTTGGGCCTGGCCTTGTGCCACTCGGTCGCTTGCTCGTAGGCGTAGGCAACGCGGAGGATGGTAGGTTCGTCGAAGGGCTTGGCCATGATGTGGAGGCCGACCGGTAGGGCGTCTCCGCCAGAGGCGGACCCGCCTCCGGCGGGGGCGAAGCCGCAGGGGACCGAGATGGCGGGAATGCCGGCGATGTTCACCGGGATGGTGCAGACGTCGCTCAGGTACATCTGGAGGGGGTCGGCCGTTTTCTCGCCCAGCTTGAAGGCGGGCGTAGGGGAGACGGCGGTCACCAGCGCGTCGCACTTCTGGAAGGCGGCGTCGAACTCGCGGCGGATGAGTGTGCGCACCTTCTGGGCCTTGAGGTAGTAGGCGTCGTAGTAGCCGGCGGAGAGGGCGTAGGTGCCGAGCATGATGCGCCGCTTGACCTCGTCGCCGAAGCCGTACTGGCGAGTCAGCTCCATGTTCTGCCACATGGTATCGCCGCGCCTGTCCGAGTAGCCGTACTTGACGCCGTCGTAGCGGGCGAGGTTGGCCATGGCCTCGCTGGGGGCGATGATGTAGTAGCAGGCGAGGGCGTAGCCGGTGCTGGGCAGAGAGACCTCGCGGTCGACCTCAGCGCCGAGCTCCTGCAGCTTGTTCACGGCGGCCTCAACAGAGGCGCGGACGTCGGCGTCTATGCCCTCGACGAAGTACTCCTGCGGCACGCCGATGCGCATGCCCTTGAGGTCGGGGATGAGCGATTGGGTGTAGTCGGGGACATCGAGCGGGGCCGAGGTGGAGTCGCGGGTGTCATGGCCGGCGATGACGTTCATCACCAGGGCGCAGTCGGTGACGTCCTTGGTGAGGGGGCCGATCTGGTCGAGAGAGCTGGCGAAGGCGACCAGGCCGAAGCGGCTGATGCGGCCGTAGGTGGGTTTGAATCCGACGACGCCGCAGAGGGCGGCGGGCTGGCGGATGCTGCCGCCGGTGTCGGAGCCGAGGGCGTAGATGCACTCGCTGGCGCCGACGGCGGCGGCTGAGCCTCCGGAGGAGCCGCCGGGCACGCGGTCGAGGTCCCAGGGGTTGTGGGTGGGGTAGAAGGCCGAGTTCTCGGTGGAGGAGCCCATGGCGAACTCGTCCATGTTGGCCTTGCCGACCATCACCAGGCCGGCGTCAAGCAGGCGTTCGGTCACGTGGGCCTGGTACGGCGGCAGGAAGTTCTCCAGCATGCGGGAGCCGCAGGTGGTGGGAACACCCTTGGTGCAGATGACGTCCTTGATGGCGGCGGGAATGCCGGTGAGAGGGGCGGCGTCGCCAGCGGCGATGCGCTTGTCGGCTTCGTCCGCCTGCTTCAGGGCTAGCTCTTCGGTGACGGTGACGTACGCTCTGACCTTGTCCTCGACCTGGTGGATGCGGTCGAGGACGGCCTGGGTCAGCTCGCGGGAGGACAGCTCGCGGCGGGCGAGGCGGTCGGCTGCTTCGTGGATGGTGAGTTCGTAGAGTTCCAGTGGTGGCCTCCTAAGCACCTACTCCAGTACCGCCCGCACGCGGAAGAAGCCGCGCTCGGACTGGGGGGCGTTGGCGAGGATGTCCTCGGGCGGGTAGGAGGGTCGCGGTTCGTCGGAGCGCATCACGTTCTCTAGGGAGACGGGGTGGGAAGTGGGAGGGACGCCTTCCGTGTCTATCTGCTGGAGGACCTGGAAGTAGTCGATGATCTGGGAGAGCTGCTGCTGGAACTTGGCGATCTCTTCGTCGCTCAGGCTCATGCGGAAGAGCATGGCGACGTGCTGAACCTCTTCGCGGGTAATGGCCATGGATCTCACTCCTGCCTCATTAAGGCGGCCCTATTATAGCAGGGCGATTGGCCTAGCCGAAAGGGGCGGCGCCTTGCCGTCCGCTCATGGTGAGCGCTCGCTCGTCCTTCGACAGGCTCAGGATGAGCGGGAGAGGCGAAGGGCTTAACTGACCCACCGCCTCCTGACGTACCAGGCGGCCGCGGTGAGGGCGAGCGCCCCTGCGGCGGCGGCCGCGGTCAGGGCGGCGTAGGGGGGAGCCGCCGAACCAGGCTGCTGAGCCGCGGGAGCGGACGGGTCGCGCCGTACCTCCACTATGCCGCCGACAGCGGGAGGGGGCGTGGGCGAGAGCGCGGGCGTGGGGCTGGGGGTCGGCGTGGGCGTGGGTGTGGGCGTGGGCGACGGCGTGGGTGTGGGCGTGGGCGACGGCGTGGGTGTGGGTGTGGGCGACGGCGTGGGTGTGGGTGTGGGCGTGGGCGATGGCGTTGGCTCAAAGCTAAATGAGCCTCCAAACACGACGCCAGCAGGGTTCCCTGCGTAGGTGCAGATTGGTGCACATCCCGCCCCCCATTCCGGCGGGCCGTTCTTTGCCCGGATTACCAGGGTATTGGTTCCGGCAACCAGGAGCGACGAGATGTCAAAGACTTTCACGGATTGGTGGGCTAGATTCGCAGCGGCGGAATCCGTGATGCTCCCATAGGTTCCAGCGGAGACGCCGTTAACGCGTACTTCGGCAAGGTCATCAACGGCCACGGATAGGGTACCGGCTGTCGGGGTGCCCGCGAGGTCAAACTCCTTCCGGAAGAAGAACTCCTGGAAGTCTGCGGGCGATGTGGCTCCGGTGATCCCTGGTGCCCAGATCCAGGTCGCGCCTGGGATAGTGGAAAGGTCAGCCGCCCATGCGCCACCCGGAAAGCCGTAGAGTGTCGCTCCCGATGGGCAGTTTGAAGGATCGGAAGCGTTGAGACACACATTCTGAGCGTTCCCCAGCGAAGTCGCTGGCCCTGGACCGTCTGGGTCTGCGTCGAAGACCTCCCAGTCCGTGCCGGAGACGAACGAAACGGTGTCGGCGGGGAACGCAGCACTACGCTCCCCTACGATCAGCGCCACAGCAGCGAGTGCAACAAGTACGATCAGGGGAGAGAAGCGTATCGCCTTCATCGCAGCGCACCTTCAGATGTCTTCTGGGCTGCCAGCGGGTGCACGCAGCGGGAGCCGTAGGACGAGAACCGGCAACTCGAGCGCTGCCGGTCTCCCTCGTCCCTATGGACGACGCCTAGCTCCGCCCCTCACCGCCGCACCCGGTCTCAGGACGCGAGGTCTTGTGTCTACTTCACGCATTATGCACACGTGGGCGAATTTGTCAAGGGGGGCATGATCGCTTCGAAGCCTGTTGGTGGCGGACGCTTCCCTTTCAGGCTCAGACAGGGACGGCCAATGGTCATGAATAGAATGACTCGACACAAGGCAGGGCTAAAGCCCTGCAGCTACAGCCGTGGCCGCCCTCCATTTCGTAGCTGCAGACCTTTAGGTCTGCCTCCAAGGG
>Ga0315553_10001193_pt1 | contig 21953 bp, 17 predicted proteins | sample SalMarSW160140MG_FD_203099 | JGI IMG/M metagenome (GOLD analysis project Ga0315553, IMG submission 203099) | Salt marsh sediment microbial communities from the Plum Island Ecosystem LTER, Massachusetts, United States - Salt Marsh Sediment SW1601-40 ... | reverse complement strand
TGGCAACTCAACCAGGCGATTCGGCGCATCGAGAGCATTGGTCCAACGTTCTCAGCTCTTAATCTATTGCCACGTTTTCCTTCGCCCGACTCGCTGCCGGCTGATGACTATCCTCACGTGCTGCACGACACGTTGCAGGCGGCAAGGCCCGGTTTTATTGCTGCCGGCTGCTTGACCTTGGACGGTTCGGAGGAACATTGGCGTCTGACGGCGTATGTCAACGCTTTAGGCAACGTGGACTACGGTTCGTTCTTGTCGAAATTGCAGAAACAGTTCAAGTCGAATCCACATGGTCCGGCGCAGCCAACGACCGGGGTTACGACGTCATGCACCGGCATCATGCCGCTTGTGCACGAGATCCAGCGTCGGATGCTCAACGATCTATTTCGCAGCTTTCTGGTGGCCTTCGCCGTCATCGCCCTGATCATGACCTTAGCACAGGGCGGCTTTCTGGCGGGGCTCGTAGCCATGATTCCCAACTTGTTTCCCACGCTCTTGATGTTCGGCGTTCTCGGCTGGTGGCGGATGCCGCTGGACATCGGCACGGTGATGACGGCCAGCATTGCACTGGGTATCGCGGTGGATGACACGCTGCATTACTTGACCTTCTTTCATCGCGGGCTGTCGGCCGGAATGTCGCGGCGTGAAGCGGTCGAGTGGGCCTACGAACACTGCGGAAAGGCGATGTTACAGACGTCGGTCGTCTGTGGATTGGGGCTGGCTGTGTTCGCCTGGAACGACTTTGTTCCCACACAACGGTTTGCCTGGATGATGGTGGCCCTGATGATGCTGGCGCTGGCCGGCGATTTACTACTCCTGCCAGCGCTGTTGGTCAGTCGATTCGGAAGAGTTTGTGCGGAAGACGACACGGTGTCGCTCGGCCGCGAACCCTTGGTCACCGTGCCTTCCCAGAAAGTCGTCAGAAAAGCCGCGAGGATTAGTAAAAAGCTGCCGGGGCGTTGCTCGGAACTCGTTCGAGAGCTTTAGAAGATGGCGACGCCGCTGTCCCTCAGCAGAACAGCGCGCCCTCGATGGCCAGGCCCGGTCCGAAGGCCAGCGCAACGCACGGCAGTTTTGCGCCCCGTTTTCGCAATTGGTCCATGATGAATAGGACGGTCGGAGACGACATATTTCCGAAGTCGGTCAATACGCCCCACGAGGCCTCTAATTGCGCATCGTCCAGGTTCAAAACCTCCTGACAGGCCGCCAGAATACGGGGCCCACCCGGATGAATGGCCCAACTCCTGACATCGCTCAGTTTCAATGATTGACGCGCTAACCACTGATCAAGCCAGGGCCGAAGCGTCTTGCGAATTGTCTCCGGTACCCGTGGAGACAGTCGCATTTCAAAGCCGTGGTCTCCGATTCGCCACGTCATGAGATCCGTAGTATCCGGCACCAGTTGGGAGCACTGGCTTTTAAGCTGCCAGGTTGCGTCATCGGGTGTGGCGGAGGAGCCGACAAGGGCGGCTGCACCGTCACTGAAGAGCGCGTTGGCAACGATTTGCTGCGAATCGGCTGCATACTGGTGGTGAATGCTGCACAGTTCCACGCAACATAGGAGAACTTTGCTCGTTGTTGCTGCGTTGCTGAAGGACGCTGCGACGCGCAGCCCATTGAAAGCACCGTGACAGCCCATAAAGCCGAGATGCGTTCGGGAAACTGCTCGGTCCAGGCCCAAACGCTCGATGAGGCCAACGTCGACGCCTGGAGCACGGAAGCCCGTGCAGGACACGGTCACCAGGTGCGATATCTCATGCGGGCTCGTTTCGCTATTGCGAAGGGCGTCGCGAGCTGATCTGAGCGCAAGCTCCAGCGCATCGCTTTCGTAACAGTGCATGCGCTCCCCTGTCGTGGGACCGCGATCGCCGGGATCGACCGCAACCGGGAAAAAAGATTGCGTGGCCGGTTGGCCGTTCGTCGACGAGGCGATGAGCACGCTGTTGCGCTTTCGCACCCCCGTCCTCTGGTACAGAGTTCGAATCGCCGGGCCGTGACAGCAGGACTCCCCAGCCAACTCGATGGCCAGGCGGGCCGCATCTTCCTGCGTGATCAGCTCGTGCGGCACAGCCGTTCCCACTCCCGTAATGCAGAACGTCATGTTGTTTCGACTCCTGGTGTCAGCGTGAGAGTGGACGGGAAGGTAGTTTTCCGAATCACACGTCGTGCGATTCCGGGCACCAGCCGGCACAATCCGAGCGATGCGTGTGCGACCCGGGGATGACGGAGAATCCACGCCAATTGTCGGCAGGTGAGTTGTCGCTTGCGAACGGTCTCTCGATACAGTGTTTCCCAGCAAACGGCGATCGAGGGCGTCCAGGTCCTGGCGGCTTGAACGACCAGCGGCGTGACGGCGACCGCGGTTTCGAGCGCCGACGCAATGCCTTCGCCCGTAAAGGGTTCGACGTATCCTGCCGCGTCGCCGATGAGGAAAAGCCGCCGGCCGGCCACGCGAAGCGGACGACTCGTGAGCGGCGGCGTTCCCCGCCAGGTCGCGCCGCCAAGTTCCCGCGCCTCACAGATGTGGACATCGCCGAGCATCGTCGCCACGATCTCAGCAGGTACCCCCCGTGCCAGGCTTTCTGGTGCAATCGCGGCAGCCACGTTGACTTGATGCTGGCTGGTACGAGAAACGCCAACGTATCCGTGTCGGGAAACGACCATCGTGACCTGTCCGATGAAACACCCTGCTGCATGGCATCGAACGACCGTTCCGATGCCCACGCGCGACGCAGACCCGATTGTGATGGCTATTTCGGGCAACTGTCGGACGCTCGTTCTTGCCAGTCCGTCGGCGGACACGACGACCCGCGCTGGGCAAACGACGCTTTTGCCGCCATGAACCAGCCTGACGGAACGCAATTCGCCGTGAATCTCAGGCTCGACAACGGCCTGCGTGCCGGTAAGCACCGTTGCTCCAGAATTCTTCGCTGACTCCAGAAGTGCCGTGTCGAATGTCGCCCGACAGATCACGCGGCCGGCCGGCAGTTCAAAGCGAGCCCTCTGCCGACCGCAGACTAACTTGAGTTTGTTGACGCCCGATTGAGGAACCGCTGTGGCCAAATGTTCGAGCCGTGTTTGCTGCAATACCCTGAGTGCGCGGTGATTGAGGTAGCCGCCGCACACTTTCTCGCGGGGGAAACGTTTGGCTTCTGCCAGCAGCGTTTTCAGACCGGCAAGTGCAGCCAGTCGCGCGGACAATGCGCCGGCTGGCCCGCCGCCAATGAAAATGACATCCCAGGTTGTCCGGGAGGCGTTTTCGAGGAGCGTTGCTTCTGCGTCGATCATGCGTCCGCGTGCTTCCATGTCATCAAGAATCTTTCCGGCCAATGACGGCGAAATTGCACGTTGCTCAAACCAGCGTCGTTCGCAATCTGCCGCATCTCCGCCATGGTGTATGCGGAACGTACTGAGAGAGGACCGTCTGTATGCACGATGTGGGAGCGCGTCAGAAGCCGCGCGCCCGCCCAGGCGTAAAAATAGCCAAGCCGGTTTCGCCGCAGATCGTCTATCAGGACACACTGTCGTGCTGCCTGTGCCATTCGTCGTAGCAAGTCTCGGGCATCCGCTTCGCTCAAATGATGAAGAAACAGCGTACTCATCACGACGTCGTAGCAGTTGGGCAGAGGGTCGGCGAGCGCGTTGAGACGAGAAAACGTTGCGGTGAAAACCCCGGCACTCTCCGCTGCCTGTTGAGCGTACTGGACGGCGGTTGGGTTAATGTCGCAGCCGTACGCTTCCACTGATACGCCGCTCCGTGCTGCCAGCTTGGCGACGCCGATCAGAACGTCGCCACCGCCGGCGGCGACGTCCAGAACACGCAGCGGTTGCCGGTTTTCAGGAAGCGCGCAACTTTCGACGATGCCCCGCCAGATGACGCGCGCAACGCAACACAGCGCGTTGGTAGTTCGTAGTCCGTTCAACGCATGGCGGTGCGTTTCGGCGGCCAGCCCGGGTTGATCCATCAACTCCGGCTGCCGATCTCGCTGTTCCAAGAACTTCAACGCCGGCTCCCTCGGCGAATTACTATATTCATCGTAGTTGAGCCTGCGTTGTCGGCGATTTGCCGCTCGGTGTCAAGTCCGCTCGGTGCTAGCAGCGGAGCCACGGGTTGGAAGCAGCGTGCCGGTATCCGTTCCGGCGCATTGCTAGCAGCGCGTTGCTAACGTCTCGCTAACGTCGCATTGCGCATTGTTTGTAGACTTGGCGATTGATGTCATCTGCTATGCTGGCAACGTGGCCGTCCGCCCAGACGAAATTCACGTGTCCCAAGTGACGGCTATCGAACTCGCATTCGTCGGCGTCGTCACGATTCGGGCCCAAGTCGGCATAACCGACGATTCGGCCTGGGGCATCTTCGCCTTCCGTGACGATGCCGAGCCATGTGGAAGGCAGCTTGCGTGTTGTGCGTTCCCCAACCAAAAGAACGTGACTCAAACCACGTGAGACCTCCTCGAGACGAAGGCCGTGCTTTTCTCTGAACACTCCGTCACCGGCATCACCGGGCACGTCGTCGGGATCGGCCGTGCCAAAGACTCCGACGTATGTCGCGCGAGGCAGGGTCACCAAGACCACAGTGGACTCTTGAGTTTCCGACCCATGCTCGCCGAATTCCTCAAATAATGGGAACACCGCTTCTCCTGGATCGGAGGGACAAAGAAATTCTTCGGGCGTACGCGACCGCACTGCAGTACCAACTGCGTCCAGCGGCCGCGTGCGGTCGATCTGGGCATCCAATTTATCCTCCTCCAATTCGCCCAGTATCGCGGAGGCCCATCCGTAGCTTGATTCGTTACTGGCTACGGGCTGCCATCCCGCCGGGAGGACGCCGTGTGCATTTTGAAAAGTATGCAGAGCAAGGCCGATCTGGTGGAGGTGATTCGTGCACTGAGTATTTCGAGACGCCTCGCGAGCCGATTGAACGGCAGGCAGCAACAGCGAAATCAGTATCGTCAGTGTTGCGATGACAACCAGCAACTCGAGTATGGTGAAACCATGCCGCAGGAACGCTCTGCGTGACGGGACGGCGGCTCGTGCGCAGCGTCGCCGTTTGGCAGAGGCGGCAGACGGCATACGGAGTGTGCCCGCTACATCGCTAAAACCAGACGTGCAACGAACTCTTCGCCGCGCGGGATCATGCGTCTCAGAAACGCTGCTGGCGGTGATCAATGCTGTGGTCGTCATTACAATTTGATTGTCGAGTCGCACCGATTTGCGTTCCGATTCTATCCCATGCCGCAACTTCGTTGAAGCCGGACTGGAGCTAGCACGACGTTTGTGAGAGACCCCGGCCGTCCGCTGTGGGGTTTCTCTTTGCTTGGTGTCTGACAATCTTGCAGGGCACGGCATATTTGCGTGCCCTGTCGCAAACGTTCACGAGCCCCGGCATATCCGGGGGTTTTCCTGCACGACCTCTTCGGTTTGCGGCTCGGCGTGCTGCCCCGCACTCGCTTGCTGACAGCAGTGGCAGGAGGGTTCTGGCGGCAAGGCTAGCTCTCGTCGCGCCGAGGCAGGATTACGCTACAATGCATTGTCCCCGCGACAGCCCCGGTCGGCAACTCATGAACAGTTCAAGGCTCAAAGTGAGTAGTGAGTAGCGAGTGATTAGCTATCGGCTGCTAGCCATCAGCCATCAGCTTTGTAGGGCTATCGGCTGTTAGATATTGGCCGTCGGCAAGGTGCGAGGTGCCAGTTGTCTGTGTTCAGAGGTGTTTCCGTCATTCGTGCTTGGGATTTGTTTCGGATTTCGAGATTCGAATTTCGGACATTCACCCTTCCACATTACCCATTACCCATTACCCCCAGCCCTTTGAAGCTGTCACTTTTTGGTTGATTTGCAATGTCGTTGTTTGAGAATGCGAGCGGTAGAAACGTGCCTACGGTGCTTTTTGTTCATTTTCGCCGGTGGTTTCTTTTTGGGACCACGAGGGTGCTTGCGGAAAGCGGACAGGCGGATGTGTCTGGCCGTCGCACACAGAAATTGCGCCATCTGTCGAGGCGTTCGGCCGGTGAAGCGCTCGGTCCAATACTCGGCCGGCAAGACGATCATCATGCCCCGCCACGTGCCTGCGACCTCATCCGCCAAGTAATAGCCGGAGACCTCCTGGTTGATTTTTTCCACTCCATACTCCCCGCGAAGTGCCGCCTTAACGGTGCTCAGCACGTTGTAAGCCACCAACGCCATGGCGAAGGCAAACAGGGCTGCCTGCGGGTAGCAGAGCGTGCAAAGTTCGCCTTCCAGCGTGGCCTCCAGTTCCTGGAAGGCAGTTTCGATCGTCCATCGTCGGCGATAAATCTCGGCAATCGTCGAGGCATCAACCGACTCGGGAAGATTCGTCAGCACGTGAATCTCCGTGTCGCCATCGCGGGTGGGCTCGTTAAGCTCGACGGAAATGCGTCGCACCAACCAAGGTTCGCCTTTTTCAGGAAGCAAACGCATCGCTTGTTCGTAGACGATCCCCGTTTCGATGCGCCCTTCCTCGAAGCAGTCCTCTTCCAGTTCCCAACGCAACGTCTTCTTGTGCTGGCGGATGATAAACCCAGCGCCTCGATCGGCAATCCCCGCGAAGAAGTCCATCGTGCAGAAGTTGCGATCCGCGACAATCACGTCGCCTTGTTCAATCGTCGGCAACACCTCCGGCAGCAGACTCCGTTCTTGAGCGTGCCCGTCCTCGCAGGGGAACAAGTCGATCGCCAGCATTCGTTCTGGGTCGAGCATCACCAGCGAATGGCCCGGCAGCGGAGCGGAATTCTCCGTCCGGAGTTCCTTCAACCGGCGATCCGTCCGGCGAAGATGGTTACCGTCCAGAATCTTGACGCGATAGCCGGGCAGCCAAGCGGACATGGCTCCCTGCGTATGGTCGATGATCTGGGTCAAGCGAGCTGCGGTATCTCGGACCAGTTCCCGAGTGACCTGCGTTTCGACGCCTTGCAGCTTGCCGTACAGGGCCCGCAGCGACACGTCGATCTCCTCCGAGCGGGCCTGAAACGCCGCGTGCATCGAAGGCCGCACGCCGCAGACCACCGTTCCCATCAGATCGGCAATCAGCGAGAACGCCAGATCGCTGGGCCGCTGGCGAACTGCCGTTTGCGCAAACAGCCCGTCCAACCGCTCGGCCGACAACACGTTTTCCATCGTGGCACGAACCATGACCGTCACCGGGCTCTGCTTAACAAACAAGTCGAATACGTCGGACAATACCATCTCGCTACCTCCTTGAAACAGAACTTCAAGTAACGTAACGAGTTGAACATATTTATCAACCTTTGACACGCCCTGAGAAACTGACAGCTATGACAGCTTCAAAGGGCTGGCTTTAGTCATTATCCCGAATCCTCACTTCCGCCTTCGCCTTTCCCCTTTCGCATTTCGCCTTTTGCCTTTGCCTTTCACTCCGCTTTCTTTCCGAAACAGTAGAGCGTGCCGTTTTCGTTTCCGATCACCAGCCGGCCGTCGGCCACCGCGGGTGAGGCCGTGAAGCGGCCGCCCGCCTCGTACTGCCAGGCGAGTTTGCCCGACGTGCGATCGACCGCGTAGAGCCGTCCATCGGCCGAACCGACGAACACCCGATCGCCGACGACCACCGGTGAGCTGTCGACGTAGCCACGCGTGGCGAACGACCACACTTCTTTCTTGTCGTCAGCCCGCAGTGCGTGCAACCTCCGATCGCGTCCGCCAAAGATCACCAGGTCGTCGATCACGGCGGCCGACGAGCGGAAACTGTCGCCGCTCCGCGCCGCGGGGAATCGCCAAACAACCTTCGGCTCTTTCCAATTGACACAAAGAAACTCGGCGCCCTCGGTGCCGAAGTAAACGCAGTCGCCGCGGACGGCGGGCGTCGAGCCGGTGGGGGCGTCGATCGGTACGCTGTCAATCGGCTGCCCGTTGTTGACGTCGATTATGTGCAGCTTGCCGTCGCAGCCGGCCAAAAACACCCGCTGGTCGACGATCGTGGGCCAGCAGCGGATTTGATCGTCGATCTCATGTTTCCACACGAGGTCGCCGGTCGCGGCATCGAGACAGTAGAGCGTGGCGTCCTGCGATCCGATAAGCACGTGCTGGCCGTGAAAACTTGCCCCACCGTCGATCTCCGCATCGGCCTCGAACGACCAAATCCGATCGCCCGTTTGCCGATCGAAACAATAGAAGCGGCCATCCAGGTCGCCGACATACACTCGGTTGTCGTGCACGCCACCGGGTGCGGCGAAGCCGGCCTCGGAATGAAACTCCCACAACGGTTCGCCGTCGCTGAGCCGCACGGCGAGAAACTTGCCCATCACGTCGCCCACATAGACCGTGCCGTCGGCGATCACGGCTGTGGCCTCGAATGCGCCGTCTTCCACTCGGCGCGTCCAGAGCAATTCCGGTTGCTGCGGCAGGGTCGAGCGGGCAACGCCCGTGGCCAACGCATTGCCGCGGAAGACGGGCCAGTCGGCAGCCGGGACTGCCGCTTCCGATTTATCCACCGATTCATCCGTTGCGGCCGGCTTCGCTTCGTCAGCTGAAATCGCCGGCGACGCCAGGACCACGAACCACACTAACAGCAATTTCAATAGTTGGAAGCTTAACATCTTCTCGATGATTTTAGTAAATCTGATGAGCGACATTTCTAGCTCTCAGCACTCAGCCCCTAAGGTCCCGTCCGCTGAAAGCTGATAGCTGACGGCTGACAGCTCCTGCACTTCAAAACGCTTCTTCGTAGAGCTTGAGCAAACTTTGTACGTCGACCTCTCGCGGGTTGAACGTGCCGGTCCACTGCTGGGCGGCGTTTTCGGCCAACTCGGGCAGCCGATGGCGCTCGACCCCGCATTCGGATAAACGACGCGACAGCCCGACCTCTTCAGCCAACGTGGCGAGAAAACCGGCCAGTGCGATCGCGCCGCCCTTGGGATCGGGCGTGTGACCGCCACCCGCCGTACATTCTAACAGTTCGGCGTACCAGGCGTCGCATTGTCCGGCATTAAAGCGTACCACGTGGGGCAACATGAGCGAAACGGCCAGTCCGTGGACAACTCCGTATTGTGCCGTGAGCGGATTGGCCAGAGCGTGGGCCGCGCCGAGCATCGAGTTCTCGATCGCCAGTCCCGCGAAACAAGCGCCCAGTTGCATGGCGCTGCGGGCAGTGACGTCCTGCGGGTCGCGGAGCACGCATTGAAAGTTTTCGGCGAGCTGTCGCCACGCTTCGCGACTGTAGGCTAGCGAAATGGCGTTGCGGCGGCGCGTGACGTAGGTCTCGACCGCGTGCGCCACCGCGTCGATGCCGGTGAGCGCCGTGACGCGATCGGGCTGAGTCATCGTCAAGCGCGGATCGAGCAAGGCGATGCGAAACGACGCGCGACGGTCGCCGCAGGCCATCTTCTGGTGTGTCTTCGCATCGGAGATGAGCGCGAACGATTGGGCTTCGCTACCGGTGCCGGCGGTAGTGGGCACGGCGATCATCGGCAGCAGCGGCCCGGCCGCTTTACCCAATCCCCAGTAGTCCTGCATACGGCCGCCGCAGGAGAAGAGGAAGTTGATCCCCTTGGCGCAGTCCATCGAACTGCCGCCACCGAGTCCAACGATCAGATCGGGCTCGTACTCTCTGGCGACGGCCAGCCCGGCCTCGACGTGAACGTCGGTGGGATTCTCCCGCACGCCGTCGAACAACTGCGTTTTGATGCCTGCGGCAGTGAGGGAATCGATGCCTCGCGAGGCGTGACCCGCCGCCACGACCCCCGGGTCGCTCACCACCAGCGCACGCCGGCCGCCGAGCTCTTTGGCCAGCGTGCCGAGCTCACCCACGCGATCGGAACCAAACACGATCCGCGTGCGCGGTTGAAAGTCGAAGGGAATCATGGGGGAGGGAAGCGGGGTGAGGGATCGGGGGAGGATTCCGAGTTCAAGGTTCAAAGTTCAAGGTTCAAAGTTAGTGGCGAGTAGCGAGTGGTGAGTAGCGAGTAGCCGCGACGCTACGCGTCGCCGGAAGTTCAATGTTTAAAGTTAGTGGCGAGTTTCCCATGGGGTGGGTTTTAGATCATTGGAGATTGAGGTTTGTTTGGGACTTGGGTTTTGCATTTTGTGTTTTCACAGTTATTTCTCTGCCACTTGCAGCGCGCGGTTACGATAGAGGAATTCTACCAGGTTGCCTTCGTGTGGTTGCAGCCAATCGATCTGAGTGGTCGGGATAGCGCCCAGGTTGAGCCGATCGACGTGCACCGCGTCGGTCAACGATCGTCGAAAATCGTCTTCCTCCGTGATCGCCGTGCAGACGAGCGTGGGGCCGATGGCGTCGATCATCTCTTCCTGCGGACAGGCGACAACGCTCACCAGCGGGAACATGTACTCTTTGGCGGCGATGGCCCGCCGCGGCGAATCGCAATGGGCGACGACGGACCGTAGATACGCGCACCGCTCGCGCTCGACCAATCGCGGACCGTACTCGGCGGTCAAGTGCTCCGCGCCTTGTTCGTTCAAATCGCGCTCGATCGCCTGCCAGAGAGCGGCCGCGGTCGACTTGTCAGGGAAGGCGGCAAGAATCGCCTGTGGATCATCGGGCGGCAGCACGTCGACCGGTCCCAACCGCTCCGCCAGGGCCGCCGCAATCTGACTTGTGTGTCGCGAGGCATAGATGGCGGAACAATTGATGCAACTGCGGCCGCCGTTACGCAGCACGCTCTCGACCATCAGGTCCAGATAATCCGACCAGTTGTCGACCACGTCGTCGCCGAGCAGAATCTTGCTATAGCCCGGTCCGTGCACCTGCACGCGGGGATTGCCTTGATAGCGGGCGACGGTTTCCGGCCCGCCGAAGATCATGCTCCGCTGACATGCTTCGAGCACGGCGGCACCGATATCCTGGCCCGCGCCGCCGTAGAGCGAGAACGCCTCGGCCGGTATGCCGGCCGCGACCAGGGCGGCCACCGCGCGGTAGGGCGTCCACGGTTCCTGCGAGCCGGGTTTGAGCACCAGTCCCAATCCCATCGCAACGGCCGGCAACCACAGCGTGTGCACACCGGGCGAATTCGAGGGCAGCACGGCGCCGAGCGCCGGCGCTTGCGCCTGATAACTGACGGTGGTGCCACGGCCCTCGTCACCGTAGCCGCGGCGAAGAACTTCCGGATCGAGACCGCGGGTCAGTGCCGCGAGAATTTCATCCATCTGCGCAAGAACGAACGTGATCTTTTCCATGTTCGCCCGGCACAGTGCAACAGGCAGTCCGGTCGTGGCCGATTGGGTCTGACTAAAGTCGTCGGGCGATTGCGTCGCGTCGCCCATTGGCAGCGTGGCGGTGGAGAACAGCTCGCCTGCCCGTTGGCAGCGGGCGATCAGTTCACCGGCGGGAATCTCGCGGAGCAATTGCCGCGCTCGCTGGCTCTGCCGGGCGTCGCGACGAATGATGCCGGCGTTCACCAGGCTGAGTCGCGCAACCGGCTCGCCCGAGAGAAAATGGCTGATTTCCTGCACGTCGAGCGAGTCGTAGGGCTGTCCCCAGCGGATGGCCGGCAGGTTGATCATGTGATTTCAGATTGATGATTTCAGATTTCGGATATTTTCGTCCGCTTGCGACTTAGCGTGCACTGAGGTGAGCGCTAAGCCGGAAGCGGCCATTCAGCATCCCACTTGTCACTCTGGACCCTTCGCTCTGGACACTGGACTTCTCAATACACGCCGACGGTGGTTCCTTCGGCCGACTTGTGAAAGGGTCGCACGCCGCTCACGCCGTCCCACGGGTAGGAGGGGCAGGGCGGTTCGCGCTCACCCTCGTCGCGTTCGAGGAAGCCAGGCACGAAGAATTCCTTGGTGAGCGTGGTGAGCTTGACGCGGCCGGTCTCGCCGTAGTCGACCAGGCGATCGGGATCGTCGAAATCGACCACCTCGATCACGGCCCGTGGCTGCGGTGCGTAGTAGCTGATTTTGTAATTGTCCGCGGCGGTGACCGGTTTGCTGCACGCCAGCCCCATCAGCGTGTTGCCGTAGGTGGGTGTCATGTAGATGCCGCTTTGTTCGGGTGGTCCGCCGAAAAGCTCCTCGACGGCGAAACGGGTCCACTGCGGGGTGAACTCCGTGCCGCCGGAGAAAATGCCGGTGATGCCCGACTCGCGCAAGCTCGATCCTTGTTCTTCCAAGACCAGTGCCAGGCTCTCGAGCAGCTTAGGCGTGGCGAACATGCAGCGAACGTCGTGGCCGGCGTTGAGTATGGTGATGGCTTGATCGACGCAGTGGCGTTTGTAGGCTTCCAGGTGTTCCATCCAGCCCAACTTGATCAGCTTGATCACCCAGCGAGGATCCAGGTCGATGCAAAAGCAGATACCGCCGCGCACCTGGGCCAGATGTTCGACGGCCAGTCGCAGTCGCCGCGGACCGGACGGCCCGAGCATCAGCCAGTTGGCACCGCGGGGAAAATACTCGTCGGGCAGCGTTTCACTGAAGAGTGAATAGTCCGTGCGAAAATCGTCGACCGCGATACGGCTCTTGGGCACGCCGGTCGTTCCGCCGGTTTCAAAGACGTAGATGGGACGGTCGGCATACGCCTTGGGCGCCCAGCGGCGCACCGGTCCGCCTCGCAACCACTCGTCTTGAAACGGCTCGAACTTTTTCAGATCGTCAAATGAGCGAATTTCTTTGGTCGGGTCGAAGTCGAGCCGGGAGGCGTATTCGAGCCAGAAGGGACAGCCGGTCGCGGAGTCGAAATGCCACTGGATGATTTCGACCGTGTGGGCGTCGAGTTGCGCTCGGGCGCGCGACGCGAGCTCGGGATCGACCGGTGCTTCGTGGTGGGGCGGCGGTGGGGCGTCGGGCGTGGAGGGCATGGCCGTTCACTCAGCAAACGGTTGCAGCAGGGGTCCTTGACCCGTGCATAATTCTTGGCATAGCCCAGGGGGCCATGCTGCAATTAAACCACAATACAATGAGCCACACAGTACCGCCTTGTTACAAACTCAGTTGGTCTCACGCAAAGGCGCAGAGGCGCAAAGAAAAACGGACCGACCGCCTAACGGCAATCGGCTGCAGCAAACTGATCTTAGAATGACGGTCGCTCTGCGCCAACTAGCGATTGAGCGACACTTATTGCGGCGTGTTCGCGGGATTGGGTAGACTGCTGAGCTGCGCCAAGACCTGAATGACACCGTTGAGATGCGCCAGCCGCGGACCAAAGCGGTCGACAAATTCATTCAGAATGAATTCGCCTTCCATCATGTCTTCGGCGTTGACGTTGATTTCACCGGTGATGGTGTCGAGGTATTCGATCTGTACGCGGCTGAGCGCTTCGGCCGCCTGGCGACAACTGCGAGCCAGCTCGGGGTTGGTCTGTTTCCATTGATTCAATTCGTTCATGCGCTGCTTTTGTGCCGCGCTCATGGTGTTGACCAATTCTTCCAGCAATTCGTTGCTGCGGTCCTGGGCCGCCAGCACATCTCGTAACAACTCGGTTTGCTCATCGTAGGACGTCGTTGGCTGGGCCGATTGACCGGCTGCGGTGACGTCTACTTGGGTAAACATGGGCGTGATCGATCGTGGTTGTTGAGACATCAGTCGGCAGATTCCTTTGATTAAATACAGGCCAGAATGACCATCGACGAACGCGAGCGAGAGCCGCAACAAGTAAGTCGAAGAGTTCAAAAGTCCCCCAGCCGAAGAGTGGAATTTTTGCCCCCGCAACTCTTTGACTCTCAGCCTCTTCCACTCTTTGGACCAGACATTAGAAACCGCTCTTTGTCCGATTGTAAAGCAGACTGGAGCGAATTGCCAGAATTTAGAGTAATTCATCGGGCGACGCGACTAAAGTCCCCACCACGGTTTCCCCGATGGATTGGTACGTGCGCCCGCGCAGCCAACAGCAGCAGAATTCGCTGTCGACAACGATCGCCGGGTGCCGCCAACACGCCTTTTATGAGGATCATCGGGTGGGAACATCAGGCGATAACTCTTTATCGTGCCTAGGGTTTGTGACCGTCGTCGAGTCTCCTCCGCACGGACTGTTCGGCGGCTATCTGGTGCTCGACGCTGCCGGCCGGCCGCTGGAGTTTCACTGCACGGCCCCAGTCAAGTCGAATCGCGTACAAAAGATTCTCTACGGGTCAACCTTGGAACCATTCCTTTACGGTGAGTTAATCGCGAAGACTTTGCTGACGAGCTCTACACTACGGCCGGATGCCGTCTTGACCGATCAGCAGGCGGTGCTGGCCGTCCGATCGCAGGTGGAGCTGCCGGTGGTGTACCTACAGCCGGAGAGGGAGATGGACGCCCCACACACTCGGAAAGACGGTCAGAAGATTAGCGCCGGCGGGTCCAAACTTTCGGCTCCGGCCGAGAAGGTTCAGATTCCGGGCTATCTGTTCGAAGTGCCGACCGAGTGTTCCGCCGACGTTCTCGGTCGGCTGCGGGAAACTGTCGCCCATCTGGACCTTGTCGAGCCGTTCGACCGGATACGCGAAGCTATCAACGAGGCGCAGCGGATCGGTCATGCCACTCGCGACGTGGCTTAAGGTGGTTGGGCCACTTGTGTTCGTCGATTGCCAAAGGGTTCTGGTGACAGGCGTGCCGACAGTCATTCGGTTTTCGGAGAAATGGGCAGCCGGGCGGCCGGTTCCTACGAGTACCAGTCTCTTTCGTCAGGATCGTCAGGATGTCGAGCCAGCCCTTGCTCATGACACCACGTTCTGGTGATTCGTGGATCACACCGGGCGCACCGGCCATTCTGAAAATAGTGAGCCCGGTCGGCTCGCCGCGGGTTGTGACGACCTGGAGGCACGAGGCGAGCGGTGCTCGCCGTGTGCCGTTGATTGCCGGGCTCGACTTGCCGAGGCCGCCCGGCACGGCGGCCGTTTCTTTTGCCTGTCCGCAGGTCGCGGTGAGCACGTTCCGGTTTGCCGCACCGCCATCGTCAACTTGTGAGACCGTCGACGAGGCATCTTCGGCGACGGCGACGGATCCCAAAACGCCCCTTCGCACAGCAGGATCGTGTCGTCGCGCGACGCGGATTCGTCCGCCGCGCGACGTGATCAAGCTGGAAGATCGACTGCAATATCTCCTGCAGCCCCCGCTCGAGACGCTGCTGCGAGCGACGTCGATGACGTTTCCCTTTCGACCCTTCGCCTATCAGCTCGACGGAGTGGCGTTTCTCTATCCGCGCCACCATGCGATTCTGGCCGACGAAATGGGGTTGGGTAAAACCATGCAGGCGATTACCACGATCCGCCTGCTGGTGCGCAGCGGGCAGATGCGCCGCGTGCTGTTGGTCTGTCCCAAGCCGCTGGTGACCAACTGGGTCCGCGAATTTGCGCTCTGGGCGCCCGAGCTGCCGCTGTCGGTAGTCGAAGGCGATCGGCAGCGTCGCCATTGGCAGTGGCGGCAGAGTGAAACGGTCGTGAGCATCACCAACTATGAGATTCTGCGCTGCGACGTCGACGCGATATCCGAGACGGGCGTTCGCTACGATCTGCTGGTGCTCGACGAATCGCAACGAATTAAGAACCGCACCGGCACGACGAGCCAGGCCGCTCGGGCGGTTTCGCGAGCGCGGAGTTGGGCGTTGACGGGCACACCAATCGAAAATCGCGCGGAGGACCTAGTCGGCATCTTCGAGTTTGTGGCGCCGGGTGCGATTCACGACCGGATGAAGCCCCGCCACATGGGACGGGCGGCGGGCGATTACATCCTGCGCCGTACGAAGGAGCAAGTGCTCACCGAGCTGCCGCCCAAGCTGTTTCGCGATGCCGACGTTGAGCTGGCGGCCGAACAACGTGCCTCGTACGATCTGGCCGAAAAAGAGGGCGTCGTGCAGCTTACCGACATGGGCGAGTCGCTCACCATCCAACACGTCTTCGAGTTGATCCTGCGACTCAAGCAGATCTGCAACTTCGACCCGGTCACCGGAGAGAGCGCCAAGCTAGAGCGACTCGAAGCCGATCTGACCGAATGCGTCGAGAGCGGCCGCAAGGCCCTCGTGTTCAGCCAGTGGGTGCAATCGCTCGAGCGGCTTAACCGTCGCCTGGAATCCTTTCGACCGCTTGCGCTTCACGGCAAGGTGCCGCCCAACCGTCGCGACGGCGTGTTGGAGCGATTTCGCAGAAGCAAGTCGCACAACGTGCTATTGATGAGCTACGGCGTCGGCAGCGTCGGACTGAATCTGCAGTTCGCTCAGTATGTTTTTCTCTTCGACCGTTGGTGGAATCCGGCTACCGAAGACCAGGCGATCAACCGGGCACACCGCATCGGGGCGGCCGGGCCGGTGACGGTCACGCGCTTCACCTGCGCGGGCACGATCGAGGAGCGGATACGGCAGATTCTGGAGAGCAAACGCGAACTGTTCGACACGATCCTGTCGGGCACGTGGTCGTCGGCCAAACAGGGCCTGTCGCGGCAGGAGATCTACTCGCTCTTCAATCTCGATGCGCCGAGAAAAGAGAAATAGGCAACTCGACCGACAGTTTCCTCGTTCCCAAGCAGGAGCTTGGTAGCGAGAGATAAATCAAGTGTCTAGGACTGGGGAGCGTTTTCCTGCGAATCGCTCGCCTGGTCCTTTTTGTCGATCCGGACCAGGATCATCTGTTTCGTGCGGTCCTTGCCGTCGTGAATGAGCACCGGGGCCGTGTCTTTCGTGAGATTGTAAATGCCCGTGTCATAGACGACGTTCTTGTTGTCGCCGATGGTCCAGGCAGCCCGCTGAGTCTTCTTGTCGACGGAGCCTTGGATCGTCTGGGTTTTGCCCGTCGACTTGTCAATGTAGTTGCCTCGGATGGTCCCCTCTTTGTCGACGGCCAATTGCAGCACGGTGGTGGCGTTCGTCTGATTGCCGTCGCTCAGCGCGAAAACTCCCAGAGACATCCACTTTTGGTCATTCGCGGTTTGTGCATCCGCGCCGGCAGTGGCCAGGTTTTGCGCTTGTTGGTAGTACTGGTCGGTCGTGCCAACGTCCTGGCCGTTGACGTACACCGAGTTGTCCTGATAAACGACGTTGGAACCGTAATCGTAGTAGACCGGCTGGGCCGACGCGTAGCCCAACCACGGGTACAGCGCGGCCCAGGTGGCAAACGCCCAGGCGTCGCCGTGGGCCCAGTATGCCGGATACCAGGCACCGGGATAGCGGCGATACCAGCCGGGTGTGAAAAAATTGTAGTTGTTGAAGTTCCGCTGAATAATGACGGCGTTGTTATGTATGTTCCACGGCGAGTAGGGATGCAGGGGATGATTGCCGGCCCGCCACTGGTCGTAAGCCCGACTCAGGGGTTTCTGCGTCTCACCGGGAATGAAATTCTTAAACGGTCGGTCGCCGGCGCGAATGTCGTCGTAAGCGCGGCTCAGGCGACTCTGCGTTTCGCCCGAAAGGTTGTTCCCCGCCAGGTGATGAAGGCCGTTGTCCGAAGGCAGGCCGAGAAACTGCTGCAGCGATTGGCGTGTGGGCCGAGAGCCAAAGTTGCCCCGCTCGAGCGACGACAAGCCCGCGCCTCCACGGTCCAAACCGCCGAGGTTGCCGAACTGGGGTCGATCCGCTTCAAACGGCCTGCTGCCGGGCGCACTCAAGCCGCGAGAGAAGTCTGGCGAGAACCCGCCCCGGTCGAAGCTTCCCGGTGGACGACCCTGGGGGCGAAATCCTCCGAACTGCCCGCCGCGAAATTGGCCGCCACCGAAACCGCCTCTCTGAAACCCGCCGAAACCCCCGCCACCTGCTCTCATCCCACCGAAACCGCCACCAAAGCCGTGGCCTCCGCCAAAACCGCGTGCCCAGCATTGCGGGACAGCAGTCGCGACCAGCAGGGCGACCGCCACGAGCGATATGAAAATGTTTCTGGTCATCGTGATTGTTCCTGTTGTTGAATCAGTTCCGAGCAGGCGGGTCATTTTTCCTGTCCATTCTTGACGGGCGAGGTCGTCGAATCAACGCGTTTGAACACCAGGTCCCTGGCATCCTCCAGGTCGAAATCGTCGACCGACCGCTCGACGGATCGCCAACCTATCGCGCCGCCCTCCAGCCGCGACCAGAAGTTGACAGCTTCGGTGGTCATGCCATTGCGGGTGATCCCCTCACTCTCGACGCCCCAGCCGTTCTCGTAAGGCGTCCAGATGCCTTCAGCCCGGCCGCCCTCGGACGAAAACGTCCACGAGGTGATGCCCCCGTCGAGCGGATCCCAGCCGATGATCTCCGTCGACGTTGCGACGACTTTTCCCTCGCGACTTACGGTGAACGTGCGCTGCAGGTAGCTCTTCTCGGCAATCCACCGACAATCAATATCTGCCTTTGCTCCGGCATGTTCGGCCGTCCAACTGCCGACGAGCCAATCGAGGTCGGACAACTGGCCGACATTCACAGGATTGTCGGCGTGCATGTCTTGAACGCGCGCCACGCGCCAGTGGCCGTCTTGTTTGACGTGCACCGCGGCGTACCGGCACATTACCGGTTCGTCGGCTGGCGACGGGTCGAGTGCCGCACGACCGTCTTCTATCGCCACCGTGGGGCTGACGAAATGGATCGAGTCGATCACCAGCCGCATCTTCACGCCGTCGTTCGCATCAAAAAAGTCGGCGTACTCCTTCTCGATCGCGTCACGACCTTGAGTGCTCTGTCCGAACTGGTCGATATACTCGCCATCAGCCGTCCACAAATTGGCGATCGCCTTGGCATCGTGCCGTTCGAACGCGGCGATGAAGTCGGCGGCGGATTTACGAATCGCCGCTTCCTCGGGGCTGACCTGGGCAGCCTCGGTTTCGTTGGCCTTGGCGGGCGCGGCGGCATCCTGTGCAAGGAGTCGCGTGGCGACCGGGACCGTGCCGACCAAAGCAACGGCCAGGCCGGCAAGCCACACGAAAGGAATCAAAGATCGTCTCATCGGCCGGGTCCTCCTACGACAGAGCGGCGAAGAAAACGGGACAACTCTTGGTTGACTTCTTTCCTCGTTACCTATGCTCCCGCTTGGTAACGTCGATTATGTGCATCCTTGAGCCGAGCTTGGGAACGAGAACCAAGGAACCCCGTTTCGAAATGGCTGGTCTCTTTCCCCAATTGTAGGTCGTTTTGCGTGAGAAACCACGGAAGTCATCGTAACAGATTTTCGGCCGCGATGAAGCGAATTTGGCAGTAGAAACGCAAGAGGGCCGGTCTGCTCACACCCGGGCTCCAAGGACTGTTTTGCTGGAGAATTAGCAGAATCGTCGTAACCGGCCGTCTGCAACTTTCGAGCGTCTGTGGAACAATAAGTGCATGAGAGTCGCCGTCATAGCCATGAGCGCCACACCTGGTTCAGGAACGGTCGTCGCTTCCGCGGAACCACCGCCGGCTAACAGGTTCGCCAGCGAACCCAGGTCGCCCAGGTCGAATCGACCGTCGTCGTTCAAGTCGCCGTTGACGTCCGCGTCGACGGGGAATTCAAATTCGCGCAGATTGTAGGCCGGGCGATTGACCAGCGCTTCGACGAACAGCGGTACGTCTTCTTGGTTGACGAGTCGATCGCCGTTCATGTCGCCGAGGACAGGAACGGCCGCAAAGATCTGTGCCGACGCCGCGTCGAAGTCAGCTTCATCAAAGTCATGCGTGGCCAGCAGCAGCAGGAACGGATCGCTCGACGCGAACTGAGGTGAACTGAACTGCAGTTGCAAGCCGTAGACGCCCGTCCCATCCGTGCCCTCGTCGCTCAGTACATAAAGCCCGTGGGCATGATCGACTTGCCCCTCGTGCGGCAGCCACAACATGCCGGCCAGTGTGTCGATCGTGCCAGTTACGTTATACTCGTAATAATCTTGCCCGTCATTCGGGCCAATGATCGTCAAGGTGCCGGTCGGGACAACTGCGCTTCCTTCCGACGTGCCGGTGGAAAACCAGAGCGGACTGGTCACTTCCAAGTAGACCTGATCCGCGACGGATATTCCGCTCACTGCGTCGACGCCCGGCTCGTCGGTCGCCGAGGGCAATGGAAAGTCGGGTTCCTCGAACGTCGATTCATATACCGGCTCGTCCGTTTGTAGCCGGCCGTCGACGGCGCTCAATTGGATGGGCGTGCCGTGGCCCAGCGCATTTTGCTCAAGTCCGGTAAATAGAAGCACTGCCCCTGAAATAACGAGAAAGGTATGCCGTGTCATGAGAAGTGTTCTCCACGTTGTGACGTATTTGTGAATGGTTGAGAACGAAAGCGCTCTACTCTCTCAATACCGCCTTGTTAGGTTTGGCGAAGTTGTACCCCGCGTTGGCCCAGCGTCGAATTTGGTCCGCCTCGATGAGCACGACGTGGCCGTCGACGAACAAATTATTGGCCGATTCCTGGTGACGATCCGGCTGGATTTCTCTGAGCATCAGCGGCCAAGTCCAGCCCTTGGCCACGTAGTTCGGACGAAACCAATCGGACGGATGCGCGTGCTCGTAGAGCGACGAGGTCCAATCTCGGCCGTCTGCGCCTTCGAACATGATGAGGGTGTGTGATGTCTCCGCGATTTGAGCAAGCCGCTCCACGGAGTCGGGTCCCGGCAGGGCGACATACTCGCTGATGACGTAACTGGTCCCGTTGTATTCGAGCCGCTCCGATCCGTGCGGATCATCGGGGCAGACACGCATCGCGTCGACGTTTTCCAGATACGGCGCAATCGTGTAGACCCACGACCGCGAGTTGCCTTCGTGGTACGTCCGCGGAAAGTGGTCGTCGTTTACCTCGACGTATTGCAGGATGCCGAGGCCGAGTTGACGCATGTGGTTCTGACAGGTCGTGCGGCGTGCCGCTTCGCGAGCGCTCTCGACGGCCGGCAGCAGCAGGGCCATGAGCACCGCGATCACGGATACGACGACCAGCAGTTCCACGAGCGTCAACGCCCTGCGCATGCGCATGACGGATGCTCCTTTCGGAATAGCTGCGGGAACTAGTTGACGCGGAGACCGCGCGCCACACGGTCGGACGAGGAAATGAGCGCACCCTTGCTTGACGAGAGTGAACCTTCAAACCGCCGTAATCAGGTGAGACGCGCTACGCGTGGGACGAAAAGTCGCGCGGTGGCGGCTCGGCCGGAGAAAAGAAGACCGATGAGTAGAGGGGGGCGGCCGAATCCACAGCCGGCGTTCGCAGGAGATCGGCGGCCACGATGGTCGGTCGCGGCGGCCAGAACAATGTGCCAGCAGCGATCAGCGTGCCCGCTTGGCCCTGGCATCGCTGGGCGCGAAATCCGAGCACCCAGCGGGTGCGCTGCTCGCTACGGACAGTATCGCGGTGATTGTTATCGCGATCTCGATCAATGCTGATGTCGTCTGCATCGAGGCTGTCCTTATCATGCCGGGCGTTGCTGAGCGACGGTGGCACTGCGACACCATTGGCGTGTGCCCAGGCCAGCCGCTCGGCCGCAGTGGTGCAGCAGCAATGGTTCCAGCAGTGTTCGGCACTCGTGCAGCCGCAGCCACAGCCTTCGCACGGGTAGCGCTCATTTGCGTTGTGCAGCGTTGCCTTTGCTGTGACGGGCAGGGCCGCGGAAGGGACGGGCAACGGAAGCACAACAAACAGATGGCATACCAGCGCAAACCAAACCTGGCCGCGGGGCGGACCCTGCGAAAATCGGCTGACGGAAAGGAAACGCGGCACGATGAAGCCTCAAATCAGTTGCGTCACACAGGCCACGTCAAAGATTGGTATGCGGCACTCGCGAATTTCGCCAAAGTAACGCGCCGGTCGGCCGTGTCAAGGCGGTGGGGCGATAGATTGAAGTAACAGGTTGGATCCTTTCATTTCCCGGCAGTATAATGTTCTCATGAATGCAAAACGTGCCATCCACTTGGCGATTGTCGTCCTGGGGCTCGCGGCTTGCATCGCGTGGCCCGTATGGCGATCCTCTCGTGTACATGCTCGCGATGAGTCTCCGGTGATGAACGAATCTGTGCACTCGCACTACCACGTGAACGGTATGGGAATCTCACACGACCACGTGCATAATCCGCCTTTTATCGGTGGTCATACCCACCGACATAGTCATCCTCATCCGTGAAGGGTTTTGCAAGCTGCAGTAT